>Ga0172362_10005078_pt1 | contig 11419 bp, 11 predicted proteins | sample LakKivs1_kivu2a2_FD_114534 | JGI IMG/M metagenome (GOLD analysis project Ga0172362, IMG submission 114534) | Sediment microbial communities from Lake Kivu, Rwanda - Sediment s1_kivu2a2 | ecosystem: Environmental > Aquatic > Freshwater > Lake > Sediment | place: Rwanda: Western Province, Lake...
CAATTTCTTTTTTAGAAAAGCGATGAAAATAACGATCACATTGTATACCCCAAGGTATCAAAACATCACCTTTTTCTAAAGGCAAACGTTTAGAAATTTTTTGTATCAGTGATTTGATAATAAAAAGAATGCGTTTGAACCTTAGATTTTTTAAAAGATGAAAGAAGGTTAAATTCCACACTGTAATAATTGCTATACCATTGGGTTTTAATACGCGATGAATTTCTTTGGCAAAAGCCATGCGATATTGCGAAGAAGGGATATGATGAAGAGTGGCAATACAAAGCACATAGTCAAAAAAGTTATTATCAAACGGAAGGGAAATAAAAGACTGATTAACAGAAAAATTAGCTTGCGGGTATTTATTTTTGGCAATTTCAATTAGTTTTTCAGCAACATCAACGCCATAATATTGCGTTTCTTTAAATAAGGGGTAATAACGGCCATGACCACAACCCCAATCTAACATTTTAGTGTTAGGTTTGATTTGAAAATATTTTAAAATTAAATTTTTGGTTGTTGTCGGAGGCTGAAAAGAACGTTTATTTGCAAAATCTTGAGCAATTAAGTTATAATCTTCTCTGGTTTTATTAAGTAAATAATTAGCAAAAATTTTATCCATGAATATAGAAGAACAAATAATTTTTGAAGCAATAAATAAGAGAGTGAAAGATAGAAAAGAATTGGAAGATATAAAAAGAAAAGTAGCTGAAAAGAAGAAAATTTCATTAGTAAGTCAAGCAAAACTATTAGAAGTTTACCATAATTTAGTTAAAAACAAAAGAATTAAAGAAAATGAAACATTAGAAAGAATTTTAGTAACTCGACCTATGAGATCTCTTTCGGGCATTGTTAATATAACGGTTCTAACCAAGCCGTTCGGTTGCCCGGGGCAATGTATTTTTTGTCCTTTTGAAAAAGACTTTCCAAAAAGTTATTTACGAGGCGAACCGGCGGCCGATCGCGCCTATGAATTGAGATTTGATCCTTATCAACAAGTTAAAAAAAGATTAGAAATGCTTCAACGACAAGGACATCCGATTGATAAAATTGAATTGAGAATTGTAGGTGGCAGCTGGTCTTTTTATCCAAAAAATTATCAAACCCAATTTATTAAAGATTGTTTTCAAGCGGCCAATGATTTTGGAAGTAAGAAGAAATACAAAAACCATTTATCATTAGAAGAAATTTTTAAGTTTAATGAGAAAGCTAAAGCACGGATAGTGGGCGTCTCTATAGAAACACGGCCCGATTTGATTAATGAAGAAGAAATTAAACGATTAAGGAATTTAGGGGTGACAATGGTTGAATTGGGCGTTCAAACAGTTTTTGATGAGATTCATCAATTAAATGGCACTGGAATTAATACAACAATTATCGCCAATACTACCAAACTTTTAAAAGACGCAGGATTTAAAGTGCTTTATCACTTAATGCCAAATTTATTCGGTTCGGATTTTGAGAAGGATAGAAAAATGTTTGAGATTGTATTTAATGATAATCGTTTTAAACCCGATTGGTTGAAAATTTATCCGACAGTTGTTTTAGAAAATACGCACCTTTATCAGTTGTGGCAAGAAGGAAAATATGTGTCTTATGATGACGAGATTTTAAAAAAACTTTTAATAGAAATAAAACAAATGATGCCTTATTGGGTAAGAATTGCAAGAATTATTCGTGATATTCCAGCTCAAAAAATTATTAGTGGTACGAAATTGTCTAATTTACGTGAAATTATTCATCGCGAGATGAAAAAAGAAAGATTTTTTTGTCATTGCATTCGTTGTCGAGAAGTAAAAGGCGATTATGATCCTAAAGAAAAATTTTATTTGTTCAGAGAAGATTACGAAGCATCAGAAGGTAAGGAAGTATTTTTAAGTTTTGAAAATGAAAATCGCACTAAAATTTTTAGTTTTTTACGTTTGCGCCACCCGTCTTTTTTAAAAAAACCGCTTTTTCCAGCGCTTAAAGATGCGGCTTTAATAAGAGAAATTAAAACTTATGGTGAACTAGTACCTTTATCGGCAAAAAAGTTAGCTCCGCAACATCGCGGATTGGGCAAGCGTTTAATGAAGGAGGCCGAAAGGATTACTAAAAAAGAATTTAAATTGAATAAATTGGCGGTAATTGCCGGTGTTGGTGTGAGAAGTTATTTTAGAAAGTTGGATTATCAACTTAAAAATAGTTATATGATTAAAAATTTTTGTTTATAATATTATGATATAACTAAAGGTCGCTTAATTTGCTTAAAAAATTATGAAGGGATTCTTTGCGAATATTGAAAAGGAAACTTTGGAAAATACTAATTTTCGTAAAGTTCTTTATACGGGGAAAAATAGCCAATTGGTTTTAATGAGTTTGAAACCAAATGAAGAAATTGGAACGGAGGTGCATCCGGACAATGATCAATTTTTTCGTTTTGAGAAAGGCGGGGGGAAAGTGATTATTGATGGCAATGAATATTTAGTTTCTGATGGCAGCGCGATTGTGGTGCCGGCCGGCGCCGAACATAATGTAATAAACACTTCCGAAACCGAGGAATTAAAGCTTTATACTATTTATTCACCGCCGCATCATAAAGACGGAATAGCACGGATGACAAAAGAAGAGGCCGAGGCTAATGAAGCGCTGTTTGATGGAACCACTACCGAATAACATTAAATAACAACCAATTCGCGCGTTTTTAACCAATTTCCACTTTTAAATTTGGCAAGATCTTTGTTCTTTGTTCTAATTTTTTAACCTGATTTTTTAAAGGTCGTTTGTTAAGAAATAACCGACTATGGCTAAAATAGGAAAACAAAGAAGAAAATTCCAGATTCATTTGCATCAAAAAAGAAGAGTGATGATAAAAAAATTAAAAGAGGCATATCAAAATGCAACAATCGATAAAGAAAAAATTATTGAAAAATTCCGTTGTAAACTGCCTCACCTTAAACCCGAAGATTATTTAAAATAAAAAATTCCGGTTATTCCACCGGAATTTTTTCATAAATAATTACTTTTGTTTTTTTGTTTAAAATTATTTTGGCTAATTTTTCAACATCTTCATTGCGCATTCTAATACAACCACTGCTTATATACTTCCCAATTGAATTTGAATCATTTGTTCCGTGAATTCTATAAATGGATTCTTTGTGGTCGAAACTCAATATTATTGCAACCTTCCCCATGGCATTTAAAGGATGACCGGGCGGAATGACATCTGGCAAATTAATTCCATATTTTCGCCGATAATTATTTTTGATATTTTCAGTTGGTCGCCAGGTTGGGTTAAAAACTACCCGAGTTACTTCGCCAATCTTTGGTAGCGGTCTCAAATAATTAATTGAAGCCGGACCGGCAATGGGAAAAGTTCCAATAATTTCATTTTGATTTGCATTTTTGAGGATTAATCTCAACTCTTTTAAATCAACAAAAATACAACACTCATAAGAAGAAAAAGGAAGGGCAGAAAGTGTTTGACGAACGCAAATAAATAGCAGCAATAAAAGAATCAGTAAAACCAGCCATTTTAAAAAATTTTTTAAAGAACGCATTTTAACCTCCTGATTAAAAATTTAAACACTTTTTTTATTTTAGCAATACAACCTTCTTTGTACTTATTGCCTCTTTGATTTAAATTATTTAAAATAAAACTATATGAGAATTATTAGCGGAGTGAGGCCAACGGGCGTTATTCATTTAGGCAATTATTTAGGCGCCTTAAAAAATTGGCTGAATTTACAGAATAAAAAATCTAACCGATGCCTGTTTTTTATTGCCGATTACCACAGTTTTACCGATCCTCCGATTAGTGCCGAAGAAAAAAAAGAAGCAATCGAAAATATGATGATTGATTTTTTCGCGCTCGGTTTTGACCCAATGAAATCAATTTTGTTTCTTCAATCTCAGATACCCGAAGTTTTAGAAATCGCTTGGATTATTGATTGTCTGACTCCAATGAGCGAACTGGAACGAATGACTCAATTTAAAAATAAAAGTCAAAAACAGGAGGGAAATGTTAATGCTGGTTTGTTTACTTATCCTTGTTTAATGGCGGCTGATATTTTGACCTTCAAAGCCGAAGCTGTGCCAGTTGGCGAGGACCAACTCCAGCATTTAGAATTCACTCGCGAATCGGCGCGCCGTTTTAACCGTTTTTATGGCAAAACTTTTCCTGAACCAAAAGCTTTATTAACTCAAGTTCCTCGCCTGATGAGTTTAAAAGACCCTTGGGGGAAAATGTCAAAAACCGACCCCGATTCTTACATTTATGTTTTAGATAAACCCGAGGCAATTTTCCAAAAAATTAAAAGCGCCACTTCAGCTTCTAACGAATTTTTTGAAAGAATTCATTTTACCGAGAATGATTTTGTTTTTGAGGTTAAACCAACTTATGTTCATCATTCAGAAGTGGAAAGAATGCAAGCCGCAATTAAAAATCTTTTGTTGATGTATAAAGAGTTTTGTCCACAAGAATTTAAGTCATTATTAAAAGGTGATGAGGTTATTATTGAAGCCCTTCGTTACAGTGAAATAAAAAACAAATTAGCGAATGGAATTATTGAATATTTTGCTCCGGCGCGTGCCAAAAAACAAACCATTGTTCGCGACAAAAGGAAGATAGTTAAAATTTTTCTTGAAGGCAGTAAAAAAGCTCGCTCAATTGCCAAACAAACCCTCAAAGAGATTAGACAGAAAATCGGATTGGTCTAATCCAGCTTGAAAAAAATTGCAAATTAATTAAGATAGGTTTAGTCGAATTAAAATAATTTTTATGGGAGGCGTACCGACAAAACATTCAACAAGCGGAAAAACTAGACGAAGACGTTCACATCTAAAACTGAAAGCGAAAAATTTGATTGCTTGTCCCAAATGTGGAGCAGCGATGATGCCACATCGGTATTGTCCCAACTGCGGTTATTATAAGAAACGCGAAGTGGTGGACGTTTTAGCTAAACTTTCCAAAAAAGAGAAAAAAAGTCGTGAAAAAGAGATAAAAAAATAATATATGGCAACGCGCCATTTGTGCCGTTCCATTCTTTTCCAGTCGCTTTACGAATGGGATTTTTATCGCAGCAAACAGAATAAAGAAGTTGATTTAATGAAAATCATTGAACGCAATATGCAAGATGTTTTATCGTTGATTGATGAGCCCGATTTTATTTATCGTCTGGCCAAAAATCTTATTGACCATTTTGAAGAAATTGATAATATCATTCGAAAAACGGCGCCCGAATGGCCGCTAGAGCAAATCAATCTTACCGACCGCAATATTTTGCGATTAGGACTTTCCGAACTTTTGTTTGGTTCTAAAGATGAAGTGCCGCCCAAAGTGGCGATCAACGAAGCGATTGAATTGGCAAAAACTTTTGGAAGCGAATCATCAAGCAAATTTATTAATGGTGTGTTAGGAACGATTTATCGACAAATGATAGAAGAAGGCATTATTCAGGATTCGGGAAAGACAGAGCTGCAAAAAACAAATTTTTATGAAAACAAAAAAGATTCCTCCGGCAAAAATAATTATTCAACAGAGCAAAATCAAGTTTAACAATCATCGCCGAATTATTTTAACTCAATTAACATATTAATGGTAAATTTTGAACAGTTAGAAAAAAATTTAAAGATTAAATTTAAAAAGTTGGATTTGTTAAAACAGGCATTTTCTCATCGCTCTTATTTGAACGAGAACCCTTCTTGGCGATTAGGACACAATGAACGACTGGAGTTTTTAGGCGATGCGGTTTTGGAATTGGTCGTGAGCGAATATCTCTTTAAAAAATTTCCAGAAGAGCCGGAGGGATTTCTAACAAATCTTCGAGCCAGCTTGGTCAATGCCGAAATGCTGGCTGAAGTAGCCGAAAGCTTAAATTTTAACAAATACCTTTTATTATCCAAAGGAGAAGCAAAAGATACCGGTTTTGGTCGTCGCTATATTTTAGCTAACACTTTCGAAGCACTCATCGGTGCTATTTATTTAGACGGCGGTTATAAAAAATGTCAACAATTTATTGAAAAACAATTGATTAATCCCAATTTGGAAACTATTTTAAAGGAAGAAAAGTATAAAGATGCTAAAAGTTTATTTCAGGAAAAAACCCAGGCGGATATTAACATTACTCCAGTTTATAAAACATTAGAAGAATGGGGTCCGGACCACGCCAAACATTTTCGGGTGGGCGTATTTTTGGGCGATAAATTAATTGCCGAAGGCGAAGGCACTTCTAAAAGAATTGCCGAACAAGAGGCAGCCAAAAAGGCGCTGCAAAATGAAGAGTGGCAACGGTCGGCAACAAAGAAAGAATTTAATGCCAAGTGATATGGATGATTTATGAAATTAAAATCATTGGAAATTTTTGGTTTTAAATCATTTGCTAATAAAACTACTTTCTCATTTCCGGCAAACTTTACCGCTATTGTTGGTCCGAATGGCAGCGGCAAATCAAATATCGTTGACGCCATTCGCTGGGTTTTAGGTGAAAGAGATTTAAAAAAAGTTCGTGTTGCTCATTCGGAAGAAATAATTTTCAATGGCACGCCTGGTAAATCGCGAATGTCAATAGCACAAGCAACCATTATTTTAGATAACAGTCAAAATGAACTGCCTTTGGATTTTAAAGAAGTAGTTATTACAAGGCGGCTGGAACGCGGACAGGAAAATCAATATTTTATTAATGATTCTCCGGTGAGATTGAAGGATATCGTAGAACTTTTGGCAAAAGCCAAGATTGGTAGCGAGGGTTTGACGATAATCAATCAGGGATTGACAGACGCCATTCTAAAGGCGTCGCCCAAGGAAAGAAAACTGATGATTGAAGAAAGTTTGGGTTTGCGCGAATTTCAACTTAAAAAAGAAGACGCCAAACGAAAATTAGAAGCCAGTCAAATTAATTTAGAAAAGACCCAGGCACTGCTTGAGGAGTTGAAACCCCACCTCCGTTCTTTAAGGCGTCAAATTAATCGCTGGCAAAAGAGGGAAGAAATTCTCCAAAATTTATCTTTACTTGAAAGTGCTTATTATTCCGTCAACTTCAAAGAAATTTATTATTTGAGAAGAACGCTGGAAGAAGAAAAAATTAAGTTAGAAAAAGAAAAAAGAGACGAGGAAATGAAATTAAAAAATTTAGAAAAGCAATTTGAAGAATTAGAAAGAAAAAGACCGGATTTTTCACAGCAATTTCAAAATCTACGAAAACAAATTAATGAATTAGAACAGCAAAAAGGAAATTTATTAAAAAACCTCGGTCATTTGGAAGGACAAATTGAAGGATTAAAGCAGTTTACACCAGCGGTTAAAAACCAGCCTTCTTTAAATCAATTAATTGAAACAATTCAAAAAATAAAAGAAGATTTGATGGCGACATTAAATTTAGATTTAGAACAGAACCGAGCGATCATCAAAAACATTATTCAAAAAATTGATGAAATTTTTAAAGAACCGGAGACGCCGTTACACGATAAAGAAATTCAAAAATTAGAGAAAGAAAAAGAAAACATCAATCGGCAAATCACCGACTTTAATCAAAAAATTGCCGAATATAATCAACAACTTGATGAATTAAGAAAAAAAGATGAAGAGGTTGGTAAAGACTCGCACGATATTTTATTAGAAATTCAAAGGCAGCGTTCCTTTGTTCATCAATTAGAACAAAAAATCAGCGAGCTGTTTTTAAAAGAAGAAAAGGATAGATTAAAGGAAGGGGATTTATTAATAAAACTAAAAGAAGCTGGCATTGATGCCAATCAATTTGAATGGGAAAAAATCAAAAATTTTGACATCGAAAAAATTTTAAAAGAAAATAATATTGCTAATTTAGAAGATTTAGAAATGAGAATTATTAGAATGAGGCGCGATTTGGCAACGATTGGCGAAATAGACGAGATTACTTTAAAAGAAGCCAAAGAAGCCGAAGAACGCTATCAATTTTTATTCAAACAATCAGAGGATTTAATTAAAGCCAAAACCGATTTAGAAACAATCATTAAAGAATTAACTGAAAGAATTGATACGCAGTTTTCTGAATCGCTTAAAATTATTAATGAAGAATTTAATAGATATTTTCGAATAATGTTTGGCGGCGGCCGCGCAAAACTTTCGGTGATTAAAATCGCCAAACGTCAAAGAAAAGAAAAAAACAAAGATAATGAAGAGAAAAAATCTGAGGAAGCCAAAACAGAAAATTTGGAAGTGAAGGTTTCTTCTGATGAAGAAAACGAAAAGGAATATCAGCAAGAATTTGAAACGGGTATTGAAATTATGGTTGATTTACCAAAGAAAAAAATTAAGAGTTTAGAAATACTTTCTGGCGGTGAACGCAGTCTCGTTTCTATTAGTGCGGTATTTGCTATTGTATCGGCGATGCAGCCGCCTTTTGTAGTGCTTGATGAAGTTGATGCGGCGCTTGATGAAATAAACGCTCAACGTTTTGCTAAAATTTTGGCGGATTTGGTTGACACGACCCAATTTATTGTTGTTACTCACAACCGCGCTACAATGGAAATGGCGCAAATTCTTTACGGCATTTCAATGGCAGAAGAAGGCATTTCCAAAGCAGTTTCTCTTAAATTAGAGGAAGCGGAAGCGAAATAATTTAATATTTTTTGACATTTTAGATTATTTAACTATAATCTAGTTTATTAAAAGTTTTTTCGTCGGATAGAATTTTAATTTTAATTAGTTATGTTAGTAATTAGATTAAAACCAATCGGCAGAAAACATCAGATTTCTTTTCGAATTGTTGTCGCCGAAAAACGCTCAAAATTAGACGGTCGCTATCGGGAAGATTTGGGTTTTTATAATCCTTCAACCGATAAATTTTCCGTTAATGTTGAAAGAGTGAAATATTGGTTGTCAGTCGGCGCTCAACCATCTGATTCTGTTTATAACATTCTGGTTAATGCCGGGGTTATCTCTGGTCCGAAAAAGGCAATAAAAATTAAAAAATCAAAAAAAGAAAAAAGTGAAGCGCCAATAGTAAATGAAGCCCCTACCAAAATTCCGAGCGAAGGCCCTGTTCAAACAGAGGTGGAAAACAATTCAGACAGTAGTCAATAAATATTTCCAAAAGCGTCGCTTTAAAAACATTTTTAATGGAAAACAAAAAAATTTTATTTGTTATTGCCTTCAAGGATTTTCGCGACGAAGAATTTTTTGAGCCCAAAGAAATTTTAGAAAAGGCTGGTTATCAAATTGAAGTGATGAGTACAGAAAAAGGAACAGCAACAGGTGTTCAGGGCGGAGAGACGAAGGTTGATTTAAGTATTGAAGAAGCAAAAGTTGATGATTATGAGGCAATTATTTTTGTCGGTGGCGCGGGAGCAACTCGCAATATTGAAAACCTTCGTTTTCATCGGTTAGCGCGCGAAGCGATGGAGAAAAATAAAGTGGTGGGTGCAATTTGTATTGCGCCGTTGATTTTGGCGCGCGCCGGGATTTTAGAAAATCGAAAAGTAACGGTTTGGACCAGCGCTTTAGACAGACGGCCGATTCAACAACTTAAAGATGGAGGAGCAATTTATGACAACCAACCGGTGGTTATTGACGGCAAAATTGTGACGGCAAACGGTCCGCAATCAGCCAAAAGTTTCGGAAAAGCGATACTAAAGCTACTCCGACCCTAAGAATTATTTAAAAGCAAGAATAAACTCAAATTAAAAACAGTTTCTTTATTGAAAGAAACTGTTTTTTTCTCCAGAATTATCCACAACCCTTCCCTTATTGACAAATTTTATGCTATAATATATTCGAAAGGGTGAAAAAGCGAGAAAAACAGAATGTTTAATATTAAAATTTCAAAAATTCACCCGAGTGGTTTATTTTCATAAATTAATAATCTCATAATGCAACAAATTTTTTCAAAATTTTCTAATAAAGCTTTTACTTTAATTGAAATTTTGATTTACACGGCGATTTTCAGCGTGGTAGCAGCTGGTATTATGGGTGTGGCTTGGAATATTACTCGTCTGCATAACACTCAAATTGCAGCTAATGAAGTTGATGAGAATATTCGTTATGTGATGAATTTAATTAATTTAAAAGTTCGCGAGTCAATTATTATTCAAGAAGCAAGCGGCACCAGTTTGATTTTACAAATGCCTGATTCATCAAAAAGTCCACTAACTTTTTCGCTGAGTAGTGGCACGCTTTATATGCAGGAAGGCACGGCCGAGCCGGTAGCTGTTACTTCCAATCGCGTTGAAGTTTCTTCTTTGACATTCCAAAAAATTGAGATGCCGGGAGCAAAAGGAGGCGTCCGGGTTAATCTGACCATTGCCTATAAATCTCCTCAAGCGGAGATGGCTTTCTCCCGCGAATATCTCTCAACCGTTACCAAAGTCAGCGCTATTTCTTTTGATTCTGATATTTTACCGGATGTAACCAATTTGCGTAATGTTGGTGTGGAATCATTGAGGTGGAAGAATGGATACTTCTCCGGCAATGTTAGTGTCACCGGCGATGTGACCGCGAGTGGCTATATCATCGGCACAACAGGTTTGTGTATGAGCACTGATTGTCGCACTTCGTGGGGACAGGTGACTGGCGTTACTGGTTCGGGCACGCAAAATTATTTAGCTAAATGGACTAGTTCTGGTGCCATAGGCAATTCAATTATTTTTGATAATGGAACGAATGTTGGTATTGGAACGACGAGCCCGTCTTATAAATTACAGGTGACGGGAGATATTGGATTAGGTAGCACAGGTAGTATTTATTTTTCAACCAAAGAAAGAATTAGCGCTAGCGGAAGTGGTGAAATAAGCATAGACTATAACACTGGTTCAACCGCTACTAATAATTTTGTTGTTTATGATGGTTCCACCACTGCTTTATTTACAGTTCAAAGAGCAGGTAATATTGGTATTGGTACTGCTAGTCCGCCTTCTTTGCTTTCTGTTGGCGCTTCTTCACAATTTCAAGTTAATTCTTCAGGTGATATTGTTAAAATCAAAAACCTTACCTATTCTTGGCCATCTTCACATGCCATTGGTTTTCTCCGCAATGACGGATCAGGTAATTTAACTTGGGACGCTTCTAGCGCTGTTGGAGGTACAGGTTCTGTTGGTCAAGTTGCTTTTTGGACAGCAACTACAACTATTTCGGGGGATAGTGGTTTGTATTGGGATAATACCAATAAAAGATTGGGAATTGGCACTTCTGCGCCGGGTCAAAAATTATCCGTTGTTGGTGATATTGGTTTATCTGGTGCCGACCGCTTTATCGGCACTACCGATGCTTATGCTTTAAGTATTAGAACCAACAATACCAATCGCATTTATATTTCTGCTGATGGTAATGTAGGCATTGGGACCACCAGCCCGACGCGGACTTTAGATGTTGCTGGCATTGCTCAATTGCGTGGCGCTCCGGGTGGTTTGGGTTTGTATGTTGATTCCGGTGGCAACGTCGGCATCGGGACGACGAGTCCAGGAGCAA
>Ga0172362_10005079_pt1 | contig 11419 bp, 9 predicted proteins | sample LakKivs1_kivu2a2_FD_114534 | JGI IMG/M metagenome (GOLD analysis project Ga0172362, IMG submission 114534) | Sediment microbial communities from Lake Kivu, Rwanda - Sediment s1_kivu2a2 | ecosystem: Environmental > Aquatic > Freshwater > Lake > Sediment | place: Rwanda: Western Province, Lake...
CCAAAAGGATCAGTTCACACAGGCGAACCTTTAGTCACGGATACACCCGCAGACCTACTAATATATTCAACTGGGCATTCTCCAATTGAAAATGTCTGGTTGCTTATGGTCATCGATGAAGCCACCTATACTGGTCTCGAAAACATCACAACCTCTATAGGCGTTACTGTTCCTAAGTCAGACTTTAAGCTAGTAACCACGAAGTGGTTACCCCCATTCCTTCCAGACCTATCAACAGATCCGCCTTATCCTGGCTCTTGCGTGCGTTACGAAGTTTCAGCAATAAAAGATAAAATTGGCACCACCGGAAACGTGTATTTCGCTATTGTACACATACTTGATGAAATAACTACTACACCAACGCCTTTCACATTGACAGTGAACCTAGAAACACCGACAAGCATCCGAGTTTTGCTGATTGCTCTGGGCAGATACAACAAATTCCCAACAGATTGCTTATTGCCATTCAACGAAGGAAGCCCCTACAGCAACAGCACACTCGTTGTGCCCGAACTTGAAACAATACTACTCATCACTGCACCTATATGTGCCCTAGGAGTTTACACAATAAAGCGAAAAAGAAAATAGATAAGGTTCGGTAAACTTTTTCTCTATTCAATTTCCAAGCACCATTGAGGGTTTAGTTTGAAAGAAAACATATCTATAGGTGAACATATATTGCAGGTTCTTGCAGAGAAAAATCCAGAGACAATTGAACAGCTAGTTAAGCTTGTTCGACAAAAATCCGATTTTTCTGAAAAGCAAATTCTTAAGTGCATATTATCATTGCAAAGTGAAGGCAAAATCAAACTTAATGACGCAACACCAATTGCCAAGTCTTCAACCAACGCGATTCTACGCAGAGCCTACTGGTATTGGGCGACTTTAATTTTTACCGTTGTTACAGTACTTCTCGTTTTGAGGGTTTTGGAAAATGTTTATCCGATTGTTTATGTTAGATATTTCTTCGGTTCCCTTTTTGTTCTCTTAATGCCTGGATACGCTTTAATAAGAGCGCTTTATCCTGACAAAAGGCTTGACAGCATTGAAAGAATCGGTCTAAGCATAGGTATGAGTATAGCCCTCGTATGTTTAGATGCCTTTCTCCTCAATTTCTCTCCTTGGAGAATTACGCTTTTATCACTTATTTCGAGTCTCTCAGCAGTAATCATAGTTTTTGCTACAGCAGCGGTGGCACGTGAAATAATTTTAACAGTTGAAAGAACTCAATAATTTAGGAGCTAACCCCATGTCTGATCCAAAATTTATTGCTATTAATTTGCCAAATCCCCCATTCTACATTGTAGATAGAGAGTATGCTGGAGGCTTTGGAATTGCACAGTATGTTGGAATACGTTACAATGCGAAGCCAGCGCTTAACCTTTTTTTGCCTTATGCAGCGGCAGTCGCGAAGGAATTGGGATGGAACTATAGGATTATAGATGCTGTTGCTCTAAAACTGTCACCTCAAGAAGTTTTGCTAAAAGTTGAGAAGGAAAATCCCACCGTAATTCTTGGTATGATTGGTCTTCCATCGTTCCAGCATGATGTTAAGCTGTTAAATGACATTAAAGAAAAAAACCAAGACACAATAGTAGCTGCATGCGGAACAATTTGTAAAGTCATGCCAATAAAGGTTTTGTCTTCTGGCAAAATTGACCTAATTTTCCGAGATGACTTTCCATACATCCATAATATGGAATCTTTACTTATTAATGCCAGAGTATCCAGGAAATTCAGTTTTAAAGGATTGTCTAACGTTTCATTTCTCCAAAATGGTAAAGTTGTAAATACCCCAGACGAGCCTCATGACAATAACCTTGTTCGCTACATTCCCATTTATGATGACCTACCGCTTAATAGATACGATCAATTCACCGATTTGGAAGGAAACAAACGTACAACAGTCCCAATACTCGTTGGAGTAGGGTGCCCTCACAACTGTAGCTATTGCCCATATCCATTAGGATTCGGCAGAAAATACTCGCTGAAACCTCCAGAAAAGGTTGCGGATGAAGTCGAATGCCTTCATAATGACAAGCATGTACACGCATTTATTTTCAGAATTCAGTCACTCACACTAAACAAAAAATGGGCTGAAATGCTTCTAAAAGAACTTGTAAATAGAAAACTTGATATCCTATGGGTTTGCGAGTCCAGGGTTGATGAAACTTCCAGAGGCTTATTGACATTAATGGAAAAAGCAGGATGTAAAAGAATACATTATGGAGTTGAAACTGGAGACCCTCAACTGATCAAAATAGGAAAGCCCAACGTTAATCTAATGATGATTCGAAAAGCATTCCACTTAGCTAAACAAAACAACATATGGACTCACGCTCACATGATACTTGGACTTCCAGGCGAAAACAAGCAAACTTTAAACACGACATCCAATTTCCTTATTGACCTAGACCCGGATAGCATAACACTGAACTTTGCAACTCCGTACCCAGGAACTACATTATACGAAATTGCACACAAAAAAAATTGGATAGTAGTACATGATTGGGCTTTCTATACTTCAAGATATGTTGTCATGAAGACAGATGAACTATCACCACAAGAACTTTACAAGGCTAGAGCAAAAATCGAAAAAGAGTTTCTAAAGCATAAAATGAGAAAACTTCTTCTTCATCCCTTTAAACGCAATTCTCTAAAACTTTTGACCAAATATTATGCAGGACGATTATTGACCGAGACTTTGCACATATAGACCAAAAACACTCTCCATGCGCATTTGCACTGATATTTGTGGAATCTTCATGGCAATTGAATTGCTAAAATGGCCGGAAGGAAAAATTCCCTTTATTATTAGAGACGATGATGTTTCCTTCTTTACATCTAATAAAATGCTTCAAAGCCTTTATGAGCATGCATGGAGTAAGGGGTACGTGGTAAGCTTTTCTATAATTCCACTTATAAAAGGCAACATTTTATCCTCCAAGGATTTGAAAGAACCTTTATCTCATATTAAATATGAGCCATGTGTACCACCCTCTGCTAGGGGTGACGTTAAACAATATACTATTCAAGACAATTTAGAGCTTGTATCATTTCTCCTTAAGCAAAAGGAAAATGGATTTTGCGATATGACACTTCATGGTTTGTCACATGAGCGAAGTGAGTTTTTGAGCATGCAGAATTTAGTAGAAAGAAGACTTGGTGAAGCTCTCACAATTTTCGCCCGGACATTTCATTTTCAGCCAAACGTTTTTGTCTTTCCATATGATAAAAGCTCTCAAGTAGCCATCCAAATTCTGAGAAAAGAAAAATTGAGCTTCTGTAAAATGCCACCATTCATAAACCGCGTTTTCGCCAAAGCGAGAATAGCCAGATTTCCTTCTTTTAGATTCTCTCATAATATTATAGAATTTTACCATAGTCTCGGTGTCTTTTCTCCTTTTTTAGATCACCACAAAAAGGGTGCACGGTTCGAAATTGCAAAAGACGAATTTTTAAAAAGATATAATCAAAATGATCTCTTCTGTCTTGCCCATCATTATTGGGAATTTTTCTTCGATTGGAAGCAACATATCACACAAAAAGACATGTTAAAAGTTCTAAACGAATTTTTAGATTACGTAGAAGGGTTTAATATTTGGAAATGTGGCTTTAACGAAGTGTCAGAGTGGCTTCTCGCTTTCAATAGTATTCTTGCACGGAAAGTAGAGAAAAATAGAATGATTCTTAAAACAAAGTTGCCAATAAAAAATTTGTCATTTTCCTGCACTGGCGTATGCAAAGTGCAAGGATTAGAAAGTGAGGCGGTAAATAGTCAAGGAGAAATATGGACTATAAAAAATGTTCCTGCGGATGTTTCTTTTGAGGTCAAAAATGCATAGTGAACCTTTTTCAGAATAGGCGTATCAGTGTTGATTAAGACTAAAACCGAGTTTTCTTGTTAAGGAGAGAACATGGCGATTATTTGTTGCCCACCTATACATTCGAGCATAAATATTTTTGCGAACGACTTGAACCATAATGTTTGTTCTAATCTTTGTTGTCCACAATGCCTTGTAGGGCTCGTCACCTCTCATAAAGTCAAATTCACTTAATCCATTTTTGATTGAACGCTCAATAGCTTGCAATGTTAAAAGGTTGCCAACTCTAAATTGAAAGTATGCCGGGTCAGAACCTGTTAGATATACACATTTTTTCCTTTGATAGTTAAAGGTATATAGAGCAGCAATGGGATTATTATTTGCTGTTAAGAAAATTAAATCCAACCAACCTTTTTTATCAAAACTTCGTGCAACATCTTTATGAAACTCGCGATATATCTTTTTGGAAAATACACCGGTTCTACCTTGTGCTATCCACCTTTTTTGGTGCAACATAAAGAAAGTATCCATTGCCTCTTCAAGGGTTCCAAAACTTGCATGCGTCTTTGTATCTACATTATAGTTTGAGGCGAGTTTTCTCATATATCTACGCAAATTCCGACGCATGCTGCCACCTAATGTTTTAAAAAATGTTTCCATATCGCTAGGAAGAGTAATATAAGGGCATACGTTGACCGTTGTTTTTGTTATTGACCTTCCTCCAAAATCTTTTGCGTTTAGTGACTCTAATAGATTTGCAGAAATACTTTCCATTGGGATTTCTCTTAATTCTAAACAATCCCATTCGTCACATTCAGTCATGACATAATTCAAAAAACGTCGGAGGCAATCTCCTTCTTTTTTCGTGAGAATGAAATTATTGTAATCTGCCTCTGGGGTACCGATAAACTCGAGTTTTATGAAATTACCAAACTTTAGGATGCTATATTTTGAAATCATTAGTGGTGCCATTCCTATGAGAGTATCACCTTCGGTGGCAAGAATGATTCTTAGCTGCTTATTCTTGCCAAAATGCCTCCACCAACAATAAAGCCACTCCCATGTCGAAAAAATATTGTTGTCTTTGCTTTTGTTGAGAGTTTTGTTCCATTCGCCCTCTAGATTTATGAATTGATCAAAGTTTTCTAGAATAACTAATTTCAGAGTTTCCACCCGCCATTAATAAATAATAATCACACATAAAACTATATGGAAGTAGTTAGTTGTCTTTACGAAATTTAGCGACATTTTCCAGCATCAGAGAAACAAACCTGAGCGGAATTGACTGGGTGTTTTAATGGTTATAATCTATTTTTTCGGTCCTGACAGCGCTGGTAAAAGCACATTGCTAAAAGAATTGGCTTGGGAAATGCATGAACGAGGCCATAGAACAAAGCTTTCATGGATGAGGGGTTCGCATACGTTTACTTCTTTAATAGCCAAAATCTTTGCAAAACTTGACTACTTTAAAGGTTCGGAAAACCCATACTACAATATTAAAATTCCAAGAAATTTTAAGAAATTTTGGCAGTTTCTCGAGTTCATCGGCGCTTTACCTGTCATAATAGGCAACTTCATTATTCCAAGTTTTATGGGCTATCATGTTTTAGCTGACAGATACACTTTGGATTTGGCTGTTTGGATATGTCTAACCACACGCGATTACAGTTTCCTCAAAAGGTTTGAGGCTAAAATATTAATTGCCTTATCTGGAAAAACTAATGCAAAATTTTATGTAACCGCGAATATTGAAGAGTTGAGGAGACGAAATGCAAAATTATGGTTCCCAAAGGAACAACTACATTTATATGGTAAACTTGCTGAATCTGTAGGCGCTTATACCATTGACACTACTAATAAATCAATTGACGAATCCATTCAAGAAGTTATTAAGCTGTTGGTTGCATAAATCCAGAAATCAGAAATTTCGGAATGGTCCAAATGCAATTCTCTCGTGAAAACTCCAAATCCATCTCTTTAGTGCGACACATTGGAATACCAAACATCTGTAAACCCATCCTTAAACTTGAAAACAATAGCTTTCCAACTTTTCTTGCCACGGCTAAGCAAAACAAGATTCCTTTATTCTTCCTCAAAACAGCAGCTTGTGGCATAAAGAATCATGATGTTCAATATGTTTTATCCCAATACGAGAAAAAGCACAAAAACACCTTAGATCTAATCACATCCACCGCACAATTACTTGAGAAGATTGGTGCTTGTTACTCTTTTTTAAAAACATTAAAGCCTTTCCCATATACACCCTCTGACATCGACGTCCTTTTATGGTCAAATGAAAATCTCGGAACAATTGTAAAAATACTGAAGAGTCAAGGATGTATACCTCTGGAGAAGAGCGCATATGGAATAACAATGTTTAGCCCGAAGTATAAAATGAACTTGGACTTAACGACGCAAATAGCAGTTTCAGGTTTGATATATGTGGATAAAGAATCGCTTTCCAGTTGCATAAGCCAGTTTGAAATTGGTGGAAGTATTGTCCAGACGCTAAAACCCTCAGCTGATTTGTTAGTGGTTGCCGCTCATAGTATATTTAAAGAGCAGACCTATACTCTGAGCGATTATTACACATTTGTATTGCTGACGCAATATTGGAAAGAAGCCGCAAAATTAGCTAAAGAACTCCATCTGAAACATGCGTTTAACACTGTGCTGAAAATGACAGAAGCCGTGACAATTATTGCTTTTGGTTCAGCAAACTCGTTGATGAAAAGTTTTGAGGAAGTTGGCATTACAAATGCTGAAGAAACATCTGGTCAAGAATTCGAATTGCCAAAGAAATATGATTTAGCCACATTGTCTATAGCATTTCTTAAAAAAATTAAAGATGACCCAATGTCGAAGAAGTCCCTATTCCATATAGCACAATCTGCTTCTCACCCTACTTTTTATAAGAGACTCTTAGAACATGCCCTGCGAAAAACATACTAAAAAGGTGAAAGAGCCAAGTGCCACACGAAAATGAGATTATGCAAATAGCTGAGCATTCTGCACACGGTGGATACTACCTTTTTATCGGTATCACTTTATCTACAGGCATATTAGCTATAAGCTCCATAATTATCGCTAGGCTTCTAGGTCCAGCAGACTATGGCCTCTTTTCTTTATCAATTGTAGTTCCATCCATCTTAATAGGCTTAATTGACTTTGGCATACCCTCTGCCATTACTAGATTCTCTGCCAAATTTAAGGCTGAAGACAAAAATCCAGAAGTAGGAAACATCCTAAGAGCAGGGTTCATGCTTGAGATAGCGGTGGGTATAGTTACATCTGCTTTTTGTTTTCTATTTTCTGATTTGTTGGCGACGTACATAATAAATAGGCCTGAAGCCAGCTTTTACGTCAAAGTGGTATCCTTCTTGATACTGTTTCAAACAGTTTTTAATTTAGTTAATTCCGCGTTGATTGGCTTGGACAGGATGAAAAACAGTGCTTTTATTATGATAGTTCGAGCTTTCACAAAGATTTTGCTTTCAACAGTGCTTATAATTTTAGGGTTCGGTATTCTCGGCGCTTTGTTAAGTCACATTTTATGCTATATAATCGCGGTTGCTGTTGGTATAGCAAGTTTAAGCTTGATGTTTTCCAGAAATCATAGCGATTATAGATCATATTCTGAAATTTTGAAGACAATGTTAAAATATGGAGCACCTCTTTACACGTCTGGACTTCTTGGCTTATTTATTCTCCAATACCAAACAATCATCATAGCCTTTTTTGCATCAAACATCGAAGTGGGAAACTATCAAGTGGCAACTCTTTTTTCAACAGCTATAGCACTCCTCGTATACCCTATCACAGCACTTTTTCCTGCATTTTCAAAACTTGACACACGAAAAGAACAGCTCAGCCAACTCTTTAGGCGTTCTGTTAAATATACTGCTCTACTACTTGTTCCAGCTTCGGTGGCAATTGCCGTGCTATCAAAGGATTTAGTTTACACATTCTTCGGATCAGAATACAATTTGGCACCAACATTTGCCGCATTTTACATTTTACTAAACCTTTATGCTGGTTTAGGAAACGCTGTTTTTCCGTATTTATTCAGTGGTATTGGAAGAACTGATGTTATCCTAAAAGCCAGCTTAATCAATATGCTTGTTTTTGTTCCAACAGCCCCATTGTTAACTCAATCATATGGTATTATTGGTCTAATAATGTCACTCTTTATGTCTAACTTTTGTTCGCTACTTTATCTACTACTGACAACTGTCAAAAAGGTTAAAGCAAGCCTAGACATTTCCTCTTCTGCCAAAATATATTTAGCTTCAACAATCTCCGCCTTGCTTCTATTCATTTTTCTTGGATACTCGCGGTTTGGAAGCATTTTAAACTTAATTATTGGAGGAGCATTTTTCTGTGCAGTGTATCTAACGTTATTACCTATTATAGGAATTATAAACTTTACAGATATTGAAATTTTCAGACAAGTATCTGAAAAAATCAGAAGCTTACGAGTTATATTAAAATTTTTACTCGGGTACGAAACGATGATTTTACAGTTTAGACAAAAGTTAAGTCGTAGAGGTAGTTAAGGATCTGTTATTATGCGTGCCGTAAAGGTTGCAACCTACTTAATGATATTACTATCATTCTTCCTAGTACTCTCTACGGCACATGCTACAACTTCTCCACTGGAAGAGACCATAAGCCATAGACTGTCGACGCGTAACTACACCAACGAGAACATAGCAAGTCAACAACTTCTAGAAGTATTGTGGTCGTCATACGGCTACTTTAATGCTCGTAGGAATGTACCGCAGATAGGCAACGATTACTCATTAACAATATTTGCAGTTAATGGGACAGGTAGTTATCGATATATCCCAGAAAACAATTCACTAATAGTACATGACCTAAGCGTTAACAAAGAAATAATACGACCGCATGATCAAGGTTGGCCAAGTAATGCAAGTGTGGTTTTGATTATTGTTTGGAATCAGACAAAAATGAATAATGGATATTTAGCCTCTGCTGAAGCTGGTTGCGTTGTTCAAAACGTATATTTAGCCTCGGTATCCCTTGGCTTGGGAACATGCTGCGTCGGAGGCATAAGTTCGCAGGGATTGCGTAGCGACTTGAAACTGCCAAGCACAATGATACCACTGGTAGTAATGCCTTTAGGCTATCCTGCAGAACCTTACCCACAAGCGAGTCCTAATTACGAGTTTATGGCTGGAAATCTTCCCCCCGTGCAATACGGTGAGTTGTCTTTTGAAGATTCTATAAGAAACATGCTTTTTACGCAGATATGGCCTGCGGAAAACCTGTCTCTGCAAAAGCTTTCTCAACTTTTATGGGCTGCCTATGGCTACACCAATGTTACACACGGCACGTCCTATCATAGGACAACACCGAGTGCATATGGAATTTATCCACTTGTAATTTACGTTTCAAACGCCACAGGAATCTATCAATACTTACCTGAAAACCATTCTACCGCAGAAATACTTTTGGGCGATAGAAGATCGGACGTAGCAAACGCATGCTCAAATCAATCATGGGCAGCAAAAGCTCCCACAATATTCATCATTGGCTATAATGCGTCATATAACAATGGCAATACTGGCGATGGTGGCGCTGTATCCCATGAGTTCATAGAAGTAGATGCTGGAGCAGTGATTCAGCAACTCTTTCTTGAAGCATCTGCATGGAATTTAAGTGCAAACATAGTCGCCGACGGACTTGAGGATTGGAATGGGACAGGAGCAGAAGAACTGCGTAGCATCCTCAACTTACCGCCTTCACTTATTCCACTTTACATAGTGCCAGTAGGATCCCGCATTATAGACAGCACCGCTCCAACAATTAACACTCCATCACAAGATCCAGAACCCACGAGTGTAGAACCCTATCAAAATGTAACAATAACAGTGAGTGTTGTAGATGAAGAAACAGGGGTGCGCGAGGTTATACTCTCTTATACGATAGACGAAGGCATAACATGGACAAACACAACAATGAACAACATCACAGCCTACACATACATTGGCAAAATCCCAGGTTTTGAAGCAGGCACCTATGTAAAATACAAAATTATAGCGTATGACTATGCCGACAATATAGCGATAGAAGATAAAAACGGGGAATACTATGTTTACACAGTTGTTTCAGAATTTTATGATTCCATCCTTTTAATTTTAATGATGGTAACATTAATTGCTGTTATCATGATAAAAATAAAAAAGCACTTTTCCTTCAAACATCTAAAATCAAACTTGAAACAAACAACTAGCTGATACTTATCACAGTTTCAAAGTTAAAAGTGATCACACCTTCTATGTCTGGAGAAATAAACAAAGTCAAAGTAACCAAAATAACTTCATTTGGCTCAAGGACATTTCCTAAATAATCCCAACTAAGCGTCATATAACTTGAAGCAGTAGGCGGATCCCAATTAACACCACTTAAAGACATAATCCCCGGCACGTTACCCTCATTCCTCACAAAAAAAGTTGTATTTTTCCGTGCGTTTGGCTCAACAATACCCCAATCTAAGAAAGAAACAGGAAGGTTGCAAGCCTCATCCCAGTAGATCCCCACCCCCAAAGTTTTAACCGTTCCCCTACTTTGTATACTCGCTGAAAATAAGTGCATGGAAGCATAAGCATAAATAACCATACTAAGAGACAAAAATATCAAAACGTAAATGAGCAATCTAATGTTCCTTTTAACCCTTGAAAAAAGTAACCTAACAAAATCAAACTGTTTACACCAGATAGCTCCCTGTGTGCCCATCAATACGAGTAACGATTATGACGCATATTTAATTTAATAACTCAATCATTGAAATTAGCAACATCTCATTCGCATATTTTGACAATAACTTGTTAACCGTTATGAATAGTTTTCTCCCATCTTAAATGTGATTTTCCACGCAATCTCCAAACAAGAATCTCTATCAAAGCACAAGTGCAAATAAACACGTTAAGAACAAAAGCTACAAAAAGCAAAGGAAGAAACTTGCAAAATCGCCGATGCCTCTCTAAAACTGCACCAACAATAACCTCAGACAAAGGAGCCACATTCCCAGAAACAAAATAAACCACTGTTAAAACAAAAGCTGTTTTTCCACCTCCCAAACCATGACCAAAAAAGAAACATAAAGCTCCAAGAACCCATCCCAAACCAATCAGAACAGGAACAAAATAAATAAGCAAAAGCAACAAACCATCAAGCTTCTCTCCAAAACTCAAACTCTTACTCCTCAAAACGGGCAGAAAATACTTAAAAGCACACTGCATATGACCCTTCGCCCAACGCCTTTTCTGACGCCAATAACCACGCCACCCATCAACAGCTTCCTCACTAGAACCAACATCTAACAAATAACGAACCCTATAACCAGCCAAGTAAACCCGAAAAGTCAAATCAGTATCCTCAGCAAGAACATCCTCATCAAAACCACCAAAAGACTCAAGCAGACAGCGACGCACACCACCAGAAGTTCCACCAAACTGAGGAACAAGCCCAAGAATATCCCTTGCCAACTGATCAACCCTATATCCGCCCAACCGCTCCAAGAAAACCACGTTCGAAACACGCTTTCCCAAATTCAAAACATCAATGTAACC
>Ga0172362_10005082_pt1 | contig 11418 bp, 20 predicted proteins | sample LakKivs1_kivu2a2_FD_114534 | JGI IMG/M metagenome (GOLD analysis project Ga0172362, IMG submission 114534) | Sediment microbial communities from Lake Kivu, Rwanda - Sediment s1_kivu2a2 | ecosystem: Environmental > Aquatic > Freshwater > Lake > Sediment | place: Rwanda: Western Province, Lake...
AAAGAATTAAGAGACAGATCAAAATTAAAAGGCCACTGTAAGATTTGTGAATTTAGGAATGTATGCGGTGGCTGTAGAGCAAGGGCATACGGGTACTTTAAAGATATTCATGCTCCAGATCCTGGATGCATTTACAACAAAAAATATTGGAATGAGATTAAGGCGAGTTAAATGTGTTTGACGTTAACAGGAAAAGTTGTTGATATCGAAGAAAAAAAAGCAGTAGTGGAGGTCAAGAATAGAAAAATTCATGTTAAACTCAATCCTACTGTTTCTGTTAATAAAGGGGATAAAGTTATTATCTTCAAGGATATTATTCTAGAAAAAGTTACCAAATAGGATTATAAGTTTTGAATCAGAATTTTTATCAGTGCCTCAGTAGCTACAGTCCGGTTAAAGCGCTGCACTGGTAATGCAGAGATCGCGGGTTCAAATCCCGCCTGAGGCTTTTAAAAAAATAGTCATTCTATAATTTCATATACTGGTGAGCCATGGGTATCATGACAACCAGCATGTCTTGCAAAACCTTCTTCACATAACCCTTTGAGTATACTTTTAGTCATGTCGTAATTTATTTCATATCCACATCCTAGTAAGTAAATTTGTGCATCTAGTATATTGATAGATCCTTTTTCTCTCATATAATTTTTTAATGACTTAGTAGGACTAGGCATAGTATCAACATCCGCATCCATTATTACAATCAAACATCGGTCTACGTCTACTGTTTAAAGATGTTCCACCAAGAAATGCTAACAAGAATAGGATGAATATTATGAACAATAGTAACAAAACCCAAGGTAACCATGCCCAAATTCCTGTAAACCAGAAGAACCCTGTCGGTAAAGTTAGCATAGGCCATGCCCATGATCTTACAACATGTATGCTCGAAGTAGCAGAATACTTTGGTGAACCTTCAGCAATCACAGTAAACTCATAATATCCCAATTCAGTATCGCATGGAACAGCCACATAGGCATCTATAGTTTTTCTTTCATCTGGTTCGAGCATGACAGCTTCTGATACACCAGTTATCCACTCAGTCACAGGACCTGTAACTTTAAGTGTAAAGGTATCTGAGACTTCACCAGTGTTAACTACAACAAATGTGATCTTCTTAGTATTACATGGTTCAACAGCAAATTCTTTCTCAATTTCTATGAATGGAATTCCTGTAGAAATAACAAAATCTTTTGTCCATGTATCTGTAGCCTCATCATTCCATACAGTGACTTTGATAGTTTGTTTACCTGAGGCATCATCAGGAACTGAAATGGGGATAAATACTTCTTTGGTTTGCCTTGAAATTATGTCGAAAAATCCAGTATAGTAAGTCTTGGAGAATGCCTCTATTTTAGCTTTTACTTCATCCTCATCAGCATCCCCACAACTCATCACATTAATAAGTACTTTAACACTCTCACCTGGTTGCAAAGGTTTATCTGTTTTCATACTGTCGATCGATAAGCAATGATCTGGTTCTTCAGCGAATGTTTTCCCGATGGTGAAAGATCTCGTTGAAGACTCTGTTTCACTATTAACTTTTGCTGTTACTCGAATAATGTGAGAACCGGTTGAATAATCATCAGTATCTAAAGTAAACCTAAACCTTTCAGTCTCGTCTTCATCGAGGATTTTACTAGTTGTGTAGAATTTATCATCATCAATGTAAGCATAAACATAAACTCTCTCTGAATCCTTACTTGATTCTAGAGTAACAGGAACTTTAACTTGAACTACGTCCCCTTTATCAGGGTTAGAAGGGTCCAACTCTATATAACCAACGTTTACTCTTAGTCCCCCGTTGCAATCTTCAACGTCTAAATCGGCATATTCAGTTATTTTAACATCCCCAGCTGCCACGACAACTTTTACATCATGACGTCCTTCTTCCAAATCATCGACATTATATTCATAATCCATTTCGAATGTTATTGTCTGACCTTCATCCAATTCTTTTTCGTCCTTGCCTAAATAATTCCAATCACTATTTTCCTCGACGTAGAATCTTGCTATCACCTCAGTATTATCAGGACCTGATTTTAGTGTCACAGGAATCGATAATTCAATGATTTCATCTCCACCTCTACATATTTCGTCAGGATAAACGTCTAAACTACCCAACTCTATTCCAACTTCTTCAGATTCTTTGTTTAATGTTAAATCCACTCTTTTTGTTTCACCGCATGGGCACGTTACTGTCTCAGAACTTGAATCATAATCAACCTTTGTTGCTTTAACTGTGTAAGTGCCTTCATCGACTTCAACAGTCATATGATCGTTGTAGCCTTTGTAAGAATCATCAACGTATATATTGGCCTCTAAGGCGTTATGATCCTGATCCCATACATAAATGTCAAGATTGCATTTGACAGAACATGCGTAAATAGTGGGAACGAAACCTAGCAATAGGAGTAAAGAGGCAGTCAAAAAGACTATAAACTTGGCATGCTTTACCATCATATAGTGAAGAATTTATCGTTAAGTATTTAAAGGTTTCGGAAAGAGTTTTTAAAGATTATAATTTTTTAAAAGTCTATTTTATATTGGATTGAGATGGAAAAAAGGATAATTAGAAGTTTATCGCCAGAAAAGGTAAAAATCGCTAAAGAGAGGATAGACATACTGTTTGACCTAGCAGAAAAAGAGCTGAAAGGAAATCCTAACCGGAGCAGAAGGTATGTTGAACTTGCCAGGAATATAGGAAAGAGATGTAACGTTCGTTTGACATTAGAACAAAAAAGAAATTTTTGCAAGAATTGTAATCAATTGTTGATACCAAAAAAAACTTGTGAAATCGAAGTTGATCCTCAACAAAAATTAATGAAAATAAAATGTTTGAACTGTAATAGTGTGTATAAGAAACCTAAAATTAAAAAGATATAATAAGATGCACTCATACATTTTTAACATGTTTATATAGGAGATAAGACATGGCTTACAATTGGAAGGTAATGGGAGTAAGTTTAACAACGGTGTTCATAGCAGTTTTTGGAATATTCTATATTGTCGATAATATTGCAAAGATAACAGTGCTATGCGAAACGAATAAAAGCTTTAATTTCTGTACTGTTAGTTCACTGCCAGTTGTGGTTTTGATAGCGCTTTTAATAATTGGTGGGTTGATTATGATCGTAAATATAACTGCATATATACTGTTAACCGGAAGGACACGTGTTTAGTATGAAAGATGTGGACCCGAAAAAATTCATAGAAGTTTGCAAAGAGGAATTGAAGAAGATTGAATCTATAAAGCCACCAGAATGGTCTAGCTTCGTAAAAACTGGGTCCAGTAGAAGATTCCCTCCACAACAGAGTGATTGGTGGTATAGTAGAACAGCATCGATACTTAGAAGAATTTATATTGATGGGCCAGTTGGGGTAGAGAGATTAAGAACTTATTATGGTGGCAAAAAGGATAGGGGGCACAAACCAGAGAGGTTCAGAAAATCCGGAGGTAGTATCATAAGAAAATGCTTACAACAATTAGAAGCGGCAGGGTTGATTGAAAAAAGTAAAAATCTTAAAAAAAGAGGTCGTGTAATTAGTAATAACGGGAAAAGGTTCATAAGCGACATCGTTAAAGAGGCGAAAAAATGACATACTTAACTCCAGAACAGATGCAACAGCTCCAAGAATTGGAAGAGTTAAAAAAAGTCGTGATTAGGAAGATATTAACGAAAGAAGCGATAGAAAGATTGGGAAGGATTAGACTAGTAAAACCTGAGTTGGCTACTCAACTAGAACTTTATCTTTTACAGGCTTATCAATCTGGTCAAATAAAGAATACTATCGATGATACTCAACTTAAACAGATATTGGATGGTATAGTAAAAAAGAAAAAATTCAAAATAGTGAGATGATCGTATGGTTAAGAAAGTTGGTTCTACAGGGAGATTTGGGGCAAGATACGGTAGAGGAGTAAAAGTTGTAGTAGAAAAGATAGAAAAAAAACAAAGAATGATTTACGTATGTCCTTCCTGTAAAGGAAAATCCCTAAAGAGATTGTCCGCAGGTATATGGGCATGTAGTAAATGCAAAACCAAATTCGCTGGTGGGGCGTACACACCGACTACAGAATTAATTATCACGGAGTGATTTAATGGCGTTCAAATGTTTAAAATGCAAAAAAATAATTGAAGATGGTGAAGAAAGAATTAGATGTCCTTATTGTGGGTACAGGATATTCGTCAAGATGCGTCCAGAAGTGGTTAAGAAAGTGCAAGCCAGGTAGAAAACCTATTAATCTTCTTCTATTGTTATATATTTTTGGATAAAATGGAAGCAACCTTAAAGATAGAATGTAAAAATCCAGAAATAATTAAAAATAGTTTGTTGCCAGATGTCGAGAACAAAAAGGATTTAAAAATAGATTTGAGTACAGACAAAAACAATTTAATCATAAAAATCGAATCTAAAAAGATAAGTTATTTAAAAGCGGTTATCAATTCATATTTATCCATGGTCAAAACCCTTAAAGAGTTGGAGGAACAAAAATGGTAGCAGAAGATGATAGAAATTTTTTAGAACAATTCCAAGCTTTTCAACAACAATTACAGGCAATACTAATTCAAAAAGAAAATTTAAAGTTGCAAATGCTTGAGATAGACAAAGCGATAGAAGAGCTAGAAGCAAGCAAAGAAGCAAAAACATACAAAATAGTAGGACCGATAATGGTACAAAAAGATTTAAAAAAATTAAAGGCAGAATTAAAAGAAAGAAAGGATAATTTTAATTTAAGAACCGGAACTCTTGAAAAAGCTGAAGAGAGAATTACCAAAAAGTTAAAAGAAATGGAACCAAGATTAAAAAAGATGATGAACCAATGAGTGATTCAAATGAAAAATTTAGAACCGATAATAAAGCTATTAACAGAGATAATAGAAGACAGGACGGTTCCTAGGAATATTAGAGCTGCGGCTGAAGAAGCAAAAAAAGAATTGACTGAAAAAACTGAGAATGGTTGGGATATAAGGTTGAGTTCGGCCATATCTGTATTAGATGAGATTATTAACGACCCTAACATGCCTATGTATACGAGAACGCAAATATGGAATGTTGTGAGTATGTTGGAGGCCGTGAAGAGGGAATTATAATTATTTAAGTTTAAGTATCAAATCCAAATTTGAGGTGAAAACATGGTCTTTGAATCGATATTCGGAAGGGAAGAACCTGCAGAAAATAAAGAAGAGTTTATTGAAATAACAACTGAAGGCGAAGATAAGAGAAGGGTTAATATCAGAATAGAGAATTTGGGCGATTACAGGGATGTAGAGGGAGTTCAAAGACTTTTGAGAGAAGGTAACATAGTATTCTTGCGAATAAAGAAACTAAAGGAAAGAGACTTAGGCGAATTGAAGAGATCAGTAGAAAGGTTGAGAAGAACCTCAGTTGCAATGAATGGAGATATAATTGGTGTTGATGAGGACTATCTTATATTGACTCCACCAAACGCTAAGATACACAGAGGGGAATTAGAACCAAAAGTAGAGTAAAGCTCAAACAGAGAAAACATTTATTTCTGATTAATCAAGATTTTAATCATGAGAATTAAATTGTTATTGATAATTTTAGCGTTGATAAGCATTCTTTTATTTAGTGGTTGTACTCAAACGGAAACAGATGTTGAAAAGGCTACTTTAACCTGTGTGAATGAGTGTAAAACTTGGTCTGATGCTGGCAAGGATTTGAGTAACGGACCATGTTTGTTGAATCCTATAACTGAATTACCAGATTGGGTTTGTGATGTTGCACATTCCCCGAGAATTATTGAGATCGATAATAAACCTGAAAATCAATGCAGTTCATTCAGAGAAGGAATGGCTCACCATTTCGTAGAAGTTGATTCGAACTGTGAATTGATTACTACAAGTTAAGTTCAGTGATTGCATGGTAACCAAAAAAGTGAAGATGATGGCATTGTTTTTTATAGTGTTGATGTTCGGTTCTACTTTTGCTTATGGCATAACTCAACTTTTTGGTGAACAAAATGAAGAGTCACAGATCCCACAAGATAAAATATTAAACTATGAATTGAATGATCAACAGAGAACGTATTTGTTAAGAAAATACTTTACTCTAATTGAATATCGTTATTCTTCTGGGTGTATGGAGTGTATCGATATGAGAAAAAACTTAGAAAAGATTACCACGAATTCAAATGGGCAGATTTATTTGCAAGAGATATTATCGGATGGGTCAGACAAAATCACAATCACTAGTTTGAACGGACAAAAGATCATTACTAATCCAACAGTTAATGAAACACAAGGAGCAGTTTGTAATCTTTTATTGCAAAGACCTATATGGTGTGTCACTAGTCAATTATAATTCATTTTTTATTGGATTTAATCTCATCCTCAAATTGTTTTAATTCATCTAGGAATCTTTTCATTACTCTTGGTAAATCTTTTTCTTGAACTTTGATTGATTCAGCGGCCTGTTTAAGAATTTTTTCTTTCATTTTCAGTTCTTTGATTTCTTTTTCTGAAATCATTCAATCACTTTTTCTTAACTTCCTCAATTCTTTTCTTTTTTCTTTCCAATTTTCAAACAATTCTCTAACAGCTTCAGGAACTTTTTCTTCTTTCACTTTAAGTAATTTTGCAGTTTCATTGAGTAGAGCCTCTTTCTCCTTAAGTTGTTTTAAAGCAACAGGACCAACAGTAAATTCAATTCTATCAATACCATCCTGGATTCTTTTTGTTTTTAATATTGTTATGAATTCAACTTCACTCGTTTTTTCACAATGTAATCCACCACAAGCTTCATGATCTATATTTCCGATAGAAACTATCCTCAATTTATCATCAGGGACAACTCCGCCTTGATATACTCTGAACCCATACTTCTCCTCTGCTTCAGCTCTAGGTAAGAATTCTGATTTTACAGGTAGATTCTTTCTAACTATTTCATTTGCTTTCTGTTCTATTTTCTCCACTTGATCTTCTGATAAAGGTTCGTAGTGAGTTATATCCAGTCTTGCCTTTTCAGAAGTTTTTTCTGCACCATGTTGCCAAACATGATTTCCTAGGATTTGTCTAGCAGCAGCATTAACTATGTGTGTAGCAGTATGATGTTTTTGCAGAATACTTCTTCTATATTCATTGATTCTGCAGTTAACAATTTTACCTTCTTCTAACTTTCCAAGGATTCTATGCACAACAACATCCCCAACTTTTTGAACGTCTGATACAGGAAGGTCTCCGATGAATCCAATATCAGATTTTTGACCTCCAGCCTCGGCATAGAAATATGTTTTATCGAGAACGACGTATCTATCTTCTATCATTTTGAGAACTTTAGCCTGGAATTCCATCTTCTTTTGATCCTCATAATATAAAATTTCTGTTGAGGGTAAACCACTCACATTGATAGTCTCTATTATTGGAACTTGTTTCTCGCCCATGTGTCTTTCAGTCACTTTTACGTAGAAATCAGTAGGAATCTTTAAATCTGGGATGAAATCTTGGACTAATTCTGGAGTGATACCATCAGAGTCATAGAGTTTGATTAATTTCTCTTCATCGATCTGCTCTCCACCAGTGACCAATGATTCAACAATTCTTTTTGTTCTTAATTTTGTCTCATGAAACCTTCTTTTCTCAACATCCAGAACTTTTTGGATTTCGTCGATATGTTCTGATAATTCTGGGCACATTAATCTGAGATGTCTGGTATGCAATTCACAAACATCCGTTAAATCAATGTCCCATCTGAAATCATCTATGAACCCTAATGCCCTTCTCAGTATAACACGTAAGTTATAGCCACCACCAACGTTCGAAGGCAATAAACCATCAGCTATAGCAAATGTTAAACCGAGTGTATGGTCTGATATCGCATACATAGCTTCTAAAGGTTTGATATTTTTATCGAGCAGTTCAACTGAAACTCCTAGCTGTGTTGCTATTTGCTCTCTCATTTTCTTAATGTTGTTTACTTCGTCTATGTTGAGCGAACCGGCCAATTTTGAATATTTTAAGAAGAACCCAGTATCGTATTTAATTCCAGTCTTATTTCTTAAGTATCGTAAGATTGGTTCAAACGCTACATCATAAGATGTTGGAGTCCCTTGTGTTATCCATGCAAATCTTTCTAGGCCAGCACCCATGTCGATTACTTTTTCTTTCATCGGTTTCACATCAGAATTGATTGTTTTGAATTCGGTAAAAACTGCATTCCCAATTTCTAAGCCTCTGACAAAATATTCTAGTGATGGCCCAAAAGCCCCAGGGCCGACCCATAGATCTTCTAAGAAAATTATCTCTTCTGGTTTTATGCCAAATGGTCCAGATAACAACTTAAAGTCTAATTCAACGCATTTATCTTTCCAATAACCCTGCTTTCCGTCGAATAAAGAATGTTGGCCGACCATACAAAAACAACTGTAGTGTCTACCAGTTATTCCGACATTTGGAATATCATTGAAGCGTAAACAGAATTGAGGCACGATTAAAGGATTGGCAGGAAATTGGAATGTAACACCTTCTTTACCCAAACGATGAAAATCTATGATGGAAGCTATAGTGAAAAATAGATCAGGTCTCCATCTACACACGATAGGATAGCGTCTGATGCTCGTATGGTTGTTTTTTTTAAAAAAATCTTCGATAACTTGCCAAGATTGAACATAATCAAATTTTTTATTGGTTGGGGGATTACCCAAGAACTCATAGAATTGGCATGGTTGATCCGGACAATGTTTTCTGTCTGTTTGCAGAGTCCAGTAACCTTTGCCACATTTTGGACAAACTCTCCTAATAAAACCATTATTAACAAGAAAATCGACTTTATAGTATTTCTCCCATTCCTGGCTAAATTTAGGTTTTAATTTTTCTTTAGTAATCATAACATCTACTGACAGTTTTCGATGGTAAGATTATAAGTTTTATAATTTTAATAAATTTTTGAACGAAAAAAATGTTGCTTATTTTATGGTTAAAAACGCTGAAAAATAGTTTTTTGTGAATGAGAAAAAAGTAATCGACATAACTTTATATACCACTTGCACATATGAAATAATTAAAGGAAGTCTCTTGCGAGATGTGCTCTATGGCAGAATGGGATGATGAATGGGATGATGAGGAAGATACAGAAGACTTAGGCGAGGAAGAAGAAGAGGATTGGGACGAAGAAAGTTGGGACGAAGAATCAGATGAATGGTAATTATTTTTTGACTTCCTTTTATTTCTTTTAAAATTAATAGATTAATGATTTTATTATATCAGCTCTAGCAACAATGCCAATAATCCTACCATCGTCAACAACTGGTAAACGATTTATATCATGCTTTTCCATTATCTCTGCTACTTCGACCATAGTTTGAAGTGGAGAGACAGTTATAACATTCTTTGTCATGACATCTTTAATTTTAGTTGCAGTTATTTTCTTTAACTCTTTCTTAAAATCGGAATGAACTTTCTGCATTTGAACTAATGCTAACAATAATGTCGATAAACCAGGTGTATCTATTTTTGGGAGTTTTCCTAATTTTATATCAATGAACTTAATTATATCAGAGATGCTGACTATTCCGACGATTTTATCTTTTTCTACTACTGGAGCACCTGCAATATTTAATTGCGAAAGTATTTTTGCTGCATCAAAGATTGTGTCATCAGGAGATAGGCAAACAACATTCTCATTCATGAATTCTTTTACTGTTTTCATGATTTAGATTTGATTTCTAAGAATAAAAAAGATTACTTGATGATTGCTCCGTTACCTATCTGTTTTTCAGGCTTGATAAGAACTATTCTCTCTCCTTCCTCTGCAGCCAGTATCATTATTTCTGATAATTCTCCCATGAGTTTTGCCGGTTCAAGGTTCGTTAGAAAGACGAACTGTTTTCCTTCTAATTCACTCGGTTTGTAATAGCCTTTTATTCCTGCAACAGCCTGTTTTTCTTGTCCGCCAATATCAACCTTGAGTTTTATAAGGCTTCTTGAGTTTGGTATTTCCTCAACTTTTTTTATCGTCCCAATTTTTATTTCCATTTTCTTAAATTCTTTGAAAGATATCATCTTAATCCCCCTTCAATTTATTCTTTTGAAGTTTAATTTCTTTATCCTCAATTTTCTTGAATAGAATTTTTGGTTTTTTTATCTCATGGCCAGGTTTTATCAGAATTTTTGAAATAGAATCCCATTGTTGTTCATGAACTGAATCTGAGTAGTTCAACAATTTCCATAACTCTTCTGCAGAAAATGGTAAAAATGGCTCTAACAATACAGCTAAAGACCTTACAGCATTAACGGATAAATAAAGACAGTTCGTTGCTCTTTTTTCGTTTGACCATGGTTCATTCTTCTGGAAGTATTGATTGCAATGAGTGGAAAATTCGAGAATTCTTTTCAATGCTCTATCAAGATGTAAGTCTTCCATCAACTTGCTAACTTCTTCTTCTAATTTCCATATATTTTCTTGGAATATCATATCATCATTATTGTATTTTTCGACTGGTTTTGGTACTTTATCTTTAAACTTAGAATGAATAAAGCTCAGAGTCCTATGAATGAAATTGCCTATGTTAGCAACCAATTCATTGTTTATCCTAGATTGGAAATCTAACCAGTCAAAATTAACATCTGATTGTTGATAGGGGGTTATTATAGAAATGTAGTATCTAAGATAATCTGGACCAAAAGAATCAAGAAAATCTCTTAAACTCACATACCATCCTCGACTCTTAGAAAATTTCTGTCCTTCTAACAACAAATGACCTCTCGTTGGAATAAAATCTGGAACTTTGTATTCGCCGACTCCCATCCTCATCGCTGGCAGGAAGAGATAATGATGATATACTATGTCTTTACCGATGAAATGGTATATTTTGGATGAATTCCAGAATGTTTTTCCATCTTTTTTTTGCTTAACTAAATGTTTTAATGCTGCTGAGATATAGCAAAGATGATTGTCAAACCAACCGTATAGGACTTTGCTCTTTGCTTCTTCTAGTGGAATTGGAACGCCCCAAGACATATCTCGAGTAATATCCCAATTCTTTAATCCTTCTTTTATCCAATTCAAAACATAGTTCTTTACCTCGGTTTGGAGGTTCTTGTTAATAGTCAACCAATTCTTTAATTCATCTGAAAATCCTGAGAGTTTGAAAAAGTAATGTTCACTTTCTTTAGTTATTGGTTTTGATCCACAAATAGCGCATCTTGGATTCATTACCTCTCCAGGTTGAAATGTTTTTCCACATTTTTCACAACCATCTGAATATTGATTTTCTGCTTGGCAAAAAGGACAAGTTCCTATGACATATCTGTCTGGTAGAAACTTATTACATTTAACACAAAACAATTGTTCAACAGTTTTTTTGACTATGAATCCTTTTTCATTGAGTTTTTTAAAGAAAAATTGAGTCATTTGAATGTTCTCGTTAGAACTAGTTTGATCAAAAATATCGAA
>Ga0172362_10005083_pt1 | contig 11413 bp, 6 predicted proteins | sample LakKivs1_kivu2a2_FD_114534 | JGI IMG/M metagenome (GOLD analysis project Ga0172362, IMG submission 114534) | Sediment microbial communities from Lake Kivu, Rwanda - Sediment s1_kivu2a2 | ecosystem: Environmental > Aquatic > Freshwater > Lake > Sediment | place: Rwanda: Western Province, Lake...
GTAACCACCTTAACCCTTCCGCCGGGAAGCGTATACCTTATGGCGTTGTCAATCAGATTATCAATCGCTATTTTCATTTTTTCAACATCAAGCATCACTTCCGGCAAACCTTCTTTGGAACGCTGAAAAACAAATTTAATTCTTTTTCTGGCAATGTCTTCGGAGTAGCGATCTGCCACCTGCTGGATCACATCCTCTATATTGACCAAGGTCATCCTTGAAAGCAGCTTTCCCTCTTCCAAACGGGCGACATCCAAAAGATCGTTAATCAAATGTATGACTTTCTCATTGGTGTTGTAGGCCTTTTCTATAACTTCTTTCTGCGGACCGGAAATTGCTCCCAGATCGCCATCCAGCATCATCCTCAAAGACCACTTAATCGCCGAAGTCGGGGTGCGCAATTGATGTGCCGCCAAAGTCACAAATTCGCTTTTCATCGCTTCAACCAATTTTTCTCTGGTCACGTCGCGCAAAATCACCAAAGTGCCGATTCTCTGCCGGTCCACCATCATCGGCATTGAAGAAAGCTCCAAAACGACAAACTTCTTTATTTTCACCTCTTTTTTAAGCACTCCTTCGGTTTCCGTCCCCAGCACCGAAACTAGCGGCTGGAAATTGACAAAAGCATTTAATTCAAAGAGCTTTCTTCCGATAACCTGCTTCCTCTCAACTTCCAATATCTTCTCCGCTTTGGGATTAATCAACGAAAGACGGTTCTCCTGGTCAAAAACCAAAAGCCCGTCCACAAGATTGTTGATTACCGCCAGAATCTGTTTTTCGTCTTCGCGGTCCGGAACCCCTTTGTTGTTGAGGAAAAAAATCTGGCCCCCCTTTTTTTCTTCGTTGTTTTTTTTCTTTGTCCAAAACATTTTAGTTCGTGTCCTGCATTTCTTCTATTTTACCTTGCAAAGGAATATTAAAACAAGCTTAAATTATTTTGATTTCCAGTTTTCGCTTCTTTTTTTGCGGCCGGCGCCTTTGTCTCTTTCTCTTCCGCCTGTTCCGGACCGGAAAACCTGGTAATCAAACTGCGGAAATTGTATTTTTCCAGTACTTCTGTCACCCTCTTTAAATCGTACCCCTGCCAGCGGCATTTTGTAAGGTCAAAATCCAAAGGGACCGCCTTATCTATTTCAGCCAGCATTCTTGAGGCGTAGGCCGTCTCCTTGTCTTTCAGCAATTTTTCTTTCAGAGAAGATTTTATCTTCCCTGCCTTTTCGCTGTTTTGGTCAAGTTCGCGGTAAATATCGTCCAAAAAACCAAATTCTTTAATCAAAGAAATCGCGGTTTTTTCGCCGACGCCAAACACCCCGGGAATGTTGTCGGAAGGATCGCCCCTCAAAGCCTTAAAATCAACCAACTGTTCCGGCTCCAGGCCCTCATATTTTTCCTCCACTTTTTTTTCGTCATATAAAACAGCGTCTTTAATCCCTCTTTTCAGAGCGTAGACTTTGATGCTATCGTCAACCAGCTGAAGAGTATCCAGGTCTCCTGTCAGCACAAGAGTTTCAACTCCGTTTTCCTGCTTTGAAACTTTTTTGGCAATGGTTCCAATTATATCGTCTGCTTCATAGCCTTTTTTCTCAAAAACGCACACGCCTATTTTTTCCAGTGCTTCTTTCACTTTCGGAATCTGCGCGTATAGTTCGTCCGGCGCTCTCTCGCGGGTCGCTTTATAAAGTTTGTATTTTTGGTGGCGAAAAGTTGGCGCCGGAAAATCAAAAGCGGCGGCGATAAAATCCGGGTTAAACTCTTTGATTGCTTTCAAAAAAAACAGCAGAAATCCGTAAATTGCGCCGACAGCTTCCCCGGCCTTCGTTGTCAGGGGCGGAAGGGCATGAAAAGCCCGGTGAACTATGGCATTGCTGTCAATTATAATCAACCGTTTTTTTTCACCGCTCATAAAATTTTATCTCCCTTTTCTTATCATCAATAAAGTCAAATCTTATTTTCAAAAAATTTTCTGGCAGAACGCTTTTGACGCGCTCCACCCATTCAATCGCGACAATATTCTTTGAACCGGAAATAATTTCTTTAAACCCGATATCTAAAAGCTCTTCTGGTTTTTGAATCCTATAGCAGTCAATATGGTAAAACGATTTATAATTTCCTCTCTTGATTGCAAACTTTTTCATTATAACAAAAGTGGGGCTAAGAATTTTTTCTTTAATTCCCAGCCCCCTGGCAAAACCCTGCAGAAGAGTGGTTTTTCCTCCGCCGAGGTCTCCTTCCAAGCCGATCACAAAAGCGCCTTTCCGGGACTTCGCTTTCAAAATAATTTTAGCCAGCTCTCTTCCCAATCTTTGAGTTTCCAAATCGCTTTTGGTGATATATTGCTCTTTCATTTATTTGACTATCAAAATCAAATGAGATAATTTAGAATAATACCTTTAAGTACATAGTAATACAAAATCCAATATTTAAAAAATCATTTCTATGCCGGAAATTAAGAAAATCACAGGGGAAATCGCGATTTCCCCAACCATAGTCGCCGACCTTAAGAAAGAAGTCAAAAATATTGAAGATTTTAAAAAGAAAGTTTCTGAAAGCATAAGCAAGAGGACAACAGAATTAATGGAAATTCTCTCGGCCGGAGCGTTTTTCCTGGGAAGTTCGGACATTCACCTGGAGCCCGAAGAAGAAAAAGCGAAGCTGAGAGTGAGAATTGACGGACTGCTTTACGACATCCTGTATCTTGACCTCAAAATATACAAATCTTTAGTCTCCCGAATAAAAGTTCTTTCGGAACTGAAACTAAACGTGACCTCGCGGCCCCAAGATGGCCGTTTTTCTATCTCTGTTGAGGGAAAATCAATAGAAATAAGAACATCAATTATACCGGCGGAATACGGCGAGTCGGTGGTGATGAGAATTTTGGACCCCAAGGGAATAAAAGGCATAGAAGAACTCGGCCTGCGCAAAGATTTGCTGGAAACTTTCAAAAAAGAAATATCCAAACCCAACGGGATGATTATCGTGACAGGCCCCACGGGCTCGGGCAAAACAACAACTCTGTACGCTTTTTTGAAAGCCATCACCAAACCCGACATTAAAACAATCACCATTGAAGACCCGATTGAATACCATCTTGCCGGAATTTCCCAAACTCAAGTTGATAAAATGAAAGGTTATGATTTTGCCAACGGCTTGCGGGCGATCGTCAGGCAGGACCCGGACGTGATTCTGGTCGGCGAAATAAGAGATTTGGAAACCGCGAAAATCGCTCTGCAGGCGTCTCTGACCGGCCACTTGGTTTTGTCAACGCTCCACACCAATGACGCTGCCGGCACCATCGCCCGGCTCCAAGCGCTGGGAGAAAAACCTGTCAATATAGCTCCGGCGATTAATATGGCGGTTGCCCAAAGATTGGTCAGGAAAGTGTGCCCGAAATGCGCGACAATGAGCCCGGCGTCGGCCGAAGAACTCAATAAGATAAAAAAAGCCCTTTCCGGGCTTCCGAAAAAAATAAAAATTCCCGAGATAAAACCGGGAATGAAAATCCCCCGCGTCAAGGGATGCAAAGAATGCAATCTTACCGGCTACAAAGGAAGAGTCGGCATTTTTGAAGCGTTCGTGGTTGACGACGATATGGAAAAGTTCATCCTTAAAGAACCCTCAATCACAACCCTCAGAGACCATGCCGTTAAAAAAGGGATGGTTTTAATGCACCAGGACGGAATGATTAAGGTGCTGGAAGGGGTCACTACCATTGAAGAAGTGGATAGAACCGCCGAAGCCGGAGAATAAAAAAACAGCCCCGGAGCTGGGGGGAAACTTAGTTTTAGGAACTTAAAGTCTAGAATGTCTCCGAGGAGTGGCCTCGCTCGCGCCAAGCCATCCATCAAGAAAAATTCCAAACCCCCCAGCTCCGGGACTATTTTGTCTGTTCTATTGTAATATATAATTAAAATTTTGTCAAGAGCTAATGCAGAAGCCCCCATTGCCGAACAAAATCATCCAAGAAGACAAAACGCTGGATATTACCCTGCGGCCCAGGACCTGGGACGATTTTGTGGGCCAGGAAAAGATAAAGAAAAACATTAAAATAATTCTTGAGGCCGTAAAAAAGCGCAGAGAAAAATCCTGCGAGCATCTTTTGCTTTACGGAAACAGCGGTTTGGGAAAAACATCGCTGGCGTATCTCGTGGCAAAAGAAATGGGAGCGACAATTAAAACAACCACCGGCCCGGCTATCAAAAAAGTTGGCGACCTGGCCGCCATTCTGACAAACCTAGAAGAAGGAGATATCCTGTTCTGCGACGAATGCCACAGGATGAACAATATGATTGAGGAATTTCTATATCCTGCCTTGGAAGATTTCAAATTAAGTTTAATTATAGGCCAAGGCCCGATGGCTCGGACAATGGAACTTAATCTGCCTAAATTCACTTTTATCGGAGCAACGACAAGAGTGGCGCTTTTGTCAGCTCCCTTGCGCAATCGTTTCGGCGCCACGTTTCAGTTGAGCTTTTATACGATAAATGACATTGAGGAAATAATAAAACGTTCGGGCAAACGGCTGAATATAGAAATTGACCAGGATGCGATAAATGTTATTGCCAAACGCTCGCGCTTTACTCCCCGTGTCGCCAACCGGCTTTTGAAAAGAGCGAGAGATTTTGCCCAAGTGGAAGGTAGGGGAATAATAACAAAAGATATCGCCGAAAAAGCGCTGGATTTTCTGGAGATTGACAAGCTTGGATTGGAATTCGGCGACCGAAAAATTCTGAAAACGATAATAGAAAAATTCCAAGGCGGCCCGGTCGGCTTGCAGACATTGGCTGCCGCCACGGCCGAAGAAGAAGACACGATTCTAGACATTTACGAACCGTATTTAATGCAGCTTGGATTCCTGGAAAGAACGCCCCGCGGCAGAATAGCCACCAAAATCGCCTATCAGCATCTTAACGAAAAATACAATTCCTCTCAAAATCATCTGATTTAACAAAAAACCGGAGCGCGTTCCCGCTTCGGTTTTTATAATACCAATTATTTTATCTTTTTTCTCTCAATTTGGCGTCTTCAACTAATTGAAGAAGGCGCGACTCTCTATCGGCGGTTTTAACGCGAAAAATAATTTTATCACCCGCAGAAATAAATCTTGAAGACAGGTCGCAACCAAAAACCGAGACCAGTTTGCCACTATCGTCAATGGTTATTTTTATTCCTTTAACGGTTTTGCCGTCAGATTCGTATTCGATTTCTCGGACAACGCCGAGAACCAAATTGTTAGCTCTTAAATAACTAAATTGCCATTTCACAAAACTAATTCTGGCGTTAAAACCATATCGCCAAGAATTTCGTTTCGCAAAATCAATAACTTCCGGCCGGGCTGGCCATTTTTCAATTTCCTCGTCGTCAACGCACCATGGCACTAAAACATTAGTGCCATCTCCGCTTAATCGCCAGCTTCTCGGCCTATTTTCAATTTCCTCATCCCCCAAGCAAGCAATCGGAAGTTCGTAATGATCCGTTCTTTCAAAAATTTGAGCCATTACTTCATCGCCAACTTGCAAATTCTCAATATTTACCCCGGAAATATAGTTTTGGCTGATTTCAAAAGAATGCAGAACGCCGTCATTTCTCGGAACCGCCGCGATTAGCTTTCCCTCGGCAAAATCAATATCGGCCGCAAAGCCCTCCAACTCAACAAAATTTCTTTTGCTTACTTTTGTCGCTTTTTCACTTTCCGAAATTTCTTTTTTAAGATCTTTCAAATCTCTGATTATCCAGGGAATTCTGCTCAAAACAGGCAAGCCGCCTTCGGAAAAATCTTTGACAAGAAAAGGAAAAGTCCGTCCTTGAAGTCTTTCCAAACCGCAGCCCAAGGGAGAAATACTCATCTCGCTCATTTCAACCGGAACAGCAAAATTGTCTTTCGTTTGGACTAGAATCCACCCTCCTTTGCCGACCGGATCCCGGGCCACTTGCTTGATTTCTGCTTCAATTTTCTCTCCTTTCTTTGCCTTAAAATTAATCATTCCCGATTCAGCAAAAGAAGAGAGAATCGCCACCGGAAATCCGCCGCGTTTTGTCCATTCAACAATTCTTGCCTCTTGGGCTTTTTTTTCATTAACCCAAATTCCTTCAGCTGACATTTTTGTTTCCGATTTTTCATCCGCTAGTCTCTGCCCAAAAGATGTTGTTTCTTCCTTATCGGTCTTGCCGCCGTCAAATCTCAATGTCTTTTTGAAAGTTAATCTTAATGGCTCCGGCGGCTTTATAAGCTCCTCAAGATAAGTTTTCCCTTTTTCTTCTCTGACTTTTACCCAACTACCAACCGGAAATCTCTGGTCAACGAAAAAATCCGTTTCAAAATCTGCCGGCTCCTGTTTTTGTAATCCGAAAATCTTTTCTTGACCCCTAACGGATAATATCCGCCTCAATTTTTGCCAAAAGCAAAAATCAACATTCCTCTCTTTTTCTCTGGCCTTTAGCCGGTAACAAGAATTAAGAATATCTCTTGCCGCCGCAAGCGCTTCTTGTATTACTTGATAATTAACCTGAAAATAACTCGCCCAATTTTCAGCGATTCCTCTTTCTTCGGCTTTCAAAAAACAGCAAACAATCTTAATAACAAAATCCAAATCGTCTCTGCATCCTATTTTTAACCCGCAATGCAAAGACCATACTTTTGCTTTTGTGGAAGCGCTCCACCGCGGATTCCAAAGCAAAAGTCCGACTCCTTTGGCGTAAAGATTGGTCCCGATTCTGGACTCTCTGTCCCGGCTGGAAATCAAAAAAAGCGCCATTACCGCTTCCAAAGCGCAGTCGTATTCATCGGCTAATGTCAGAATGTTAATGTCTTGAACTGGACGGGAAACCCGGAAAATTTCCGATGCATTTTCTGCCATAAGCCCGTCGCTCTCAATAAAATGCTTGTTGCCTATTGCCTTAACGGCTCTTTCTATTTCTTTCCGGAATGCCGCGCTTTCTCTCATAAATCTTCTCCTTATTAAGATGAAAAGTGCTAAGAGACTAAAAGTGCTAAAGTAAGCTTATCAAACGACTGAATAAAAATAAAGAGGGAGTTTTCCCTCTTCATTTTTATTTTTCCAACCAAGGAATATATTTTGGATCGGTGATTCCTGCCGCATAAAGCGTTAAAATCACTTCTTCAAGACAACTTCTTGTTATTTCCGGCAAAGTATGAGTTTCAAATTTCTCAAATTCTTCTTTGGTGTAAAGGCAATAAACATACCCGTCGCGAACTCTTCCTATTCTTCCCCATCTTTGTCTGCAGCCATCTTGGCTGTGACGCCTGGTCTGAAGTTTTGAAACTTGAGCATCAGGATTCCATTCCGATTCTTTGATAAAGCCCGAGTCAATCGCATAAACCACATCGTCAATTGTATGGGATGTCTCGGCAATGTTTGTCGCGACCAAAACTCTTCTCGTTTTAGCTTTCAGGTCAAAACGTTTTTTCACTTCTTCCTCGCCCAACAGCCGATAAACTCCAATAACCGGAATCTCGTCTTTAGGGTCAATCTTTCTTTTCGCTTCTTTAATTCTTTTTACCGTATCGTCAATGATTTCTTTACCATGAAGAAAAATCAGGATGCTGCCCTCTTGAGTTTCTTTCAAAATTTGCAGCGTCATCTCAGCTATCACTTCATCTAATTCGGACTCTTTTGGCGGAGCTTCTCTCTGCCAAAATCTCTTTCTTTTAAAAGGATTTTGGCAAAGCCAGCAATCGCAATCTTCTACTTTTTGGTCTTGGCCCCAAAAATGGACAAATTGGCGATATCTCTTTTTTGCGTCAACATTTATAGTCAAAATATCGGTTTTCACGGCCGCTTCTTCAAGGACGGTTTTAAATCCTTCGGCGTTTATAGTGGCGGAAACGACAACCAGTTTTAAATTCGGGTAGCGAGGCAACTCATTTTTCAAAAGCATTAAAATCGTTTCAATGTTGCAGCTACGCTGATGAGCCTCGTCAATCATAATCAAACTATAGCTGCCCAACTTTCCTTCTCTTATCCAATTTCGCAGGGAACCGTCGGTTACCGGGACCATTAAATTCCATCTGTCCCATTTTTCTCCTTCTCTGGCGCTGGTTTGACTGGCGTGCCGCAAACCGACAAGCCGGCCGGGACCGACTTTTGACCCCAAAAGTTCTTTGGCAATAAATTCCGGAATTCTTTCAACAGCTTCGGTCAATGGTTCGGTAATAATGATTTGCCCCTGCCGAATCAATCTTTCAATCAAATCTCCTTTGTATTCCAACGGAGGATTAAGCAATCTGGAAGGAAGAAATGTTGATTTTCCGGAACCGGTCGGAGCGACGACTATCACAACTTGATTGCGCTCAAGTTTTTCATAAAAAGCGAGGATGTCTTTGTCTTTAATGGCAAAATCCATATTCACTTCCGCTTCCGCATTTTCCAGCCGAAATTCCCTTTCGCCATGAGAAGCGTATCCGCTGCCAGAGCGCGGGCATTCTGAAGAAGAAATGTCTTTTTTTAAAGAGCCGAAATAACCGATTCTCGTAGAACCAGTTTCCGCCCTATGAATTCTGCGGCAGTCAGCGCATCTTTCCGGCCTGCTTTCTCCTTTTTCGGCTTTCAAAGCCAAAGGAAGCCTGTCGTATTCAAAAGTTTTGCCGCAATCTTTGCAGACGCATTTTATGACCTTATTTGCCATTGCTTTCCTCCTTTTGCGGAAAAGACCATATTGTAATGTAAAAGAGCCATCTTCAGATTAAATCCCTTAAAAAATTTTGTCAAAAAAAAGACGGCTGAATTGCCGTCTTTCACGTTTTAAAACCATTCTTGGGCCGAAAGATACATTGCTGAAACAATTTTTTGTCTTTTTTGGGAATCAAATTCGTTGGTCGCCTCAAGTTCTTTTTCCAAGGCTTCGCTGCTTTTGTAAATCCTCGGCACAACTATTAAACTCCCGCGATATTTTTTTAAAAGTTCAACCGCCGCCCGATAAGCGCCGACTACTGCCGGCTCAAGTCCGGTAGATTGAAAAAGATGAATTTCCAACCCGGTTTGCGGCTCAATCTCTTTTATCGGACGCTCCGCAAAATCGGCGTAATCCCAGAGAAGCCGGAATATCATTGCCGTCTTTTCTACTTCTTCAATGGCAATCTCTCTTTTTATCAATTTTAAAAAAGTGTCCACGAAAAAATATACTTTTTTAAAAGCGAATTCTTCCTGCTCGCCGGAATCCTCTCTGCGCTGAATTTCCACGTTCCTTATGATTGAGCACTCAGTGGCAAAATCCGCGGCCATATGACGCAGAGAAACAAGCTGGGCCGGAAAACGATGAAACTTGCCTTTCGGTTTCAAGCCCTCGGGAAGAGAAAAAAGCGGAAACGGCTTTCCTTCGCTGGCATCGTTATAAACAATCCCAAGCCCCGTCTCTTTTTCCGGCAGCCGCTTTTCTTGCAGCGTTTTCCGCCTTAAGGAAGGCAGAAATTCTTCTTCTTTTTCTTCAACAAAAACCGAATAATAGACATAATCCCTTAATGTTTCCACAAAAGCCGCCGGTTCAAGATAAGAAACAGCCAAAGCTAAACCGCCTTTTAACGCTTCCTGGACTTGCCGATGGCCGGATCGTATCGGCGCTCCCTGACTGACATAAGACTGCTCTTTTATTTTTTGTTCAATTTTTTCGGAAATTTTTCCGGTGATCGCTTCCGGCAAATCAATTTTCTCCTGGACAATTTCAAACTTTACCAAAGGAGCTTCCGTTTTCTGATAAGGAAGGGTTGTAATGACAATTCCTCCTTGAACTTTTTTAAGTTGGATCCAAACCTTAATCGCTGCCAAGGTTGCTGTTACAATCCCTGGCTGGACTTTTTTGAAAGCAAGCGCCTTCTTTTCCAGCCGGCCGAGAAATTGAGAAAAATCTTCCGGTCTGACAAAAGAGTAAGCGATTCCGTTTTCCTGCTTTAACGCTTCCAGAACCGCTTGACTTTCCGCTCCTTTCAAAACGGCAATTCTTTTATTCTTTTGCTCCTGGCAAGCCATTCTTTCAGCGGCCCCGGAAGTGATGATAAAATCGTTCCTATAGCGCGGGTTGTCAATTTTCTTTGCCACTAACCTGCCGTAATCGTAGGCGTTGCGAACCAAATGTCCGAACGGCTTTTCGTATTCCCATTCTTCGGCCGGCGCCTCAATAACCTGAAGCGCCAGCGGAACTTGGCGGCAGGGGAAATGGCGCATTCTTCTGGTCCGGCTCATCTTTTCTTCTATTTCCAAATCCAGCTGGTCGCAGCGATCGTAGGGAAAAAGCAGATAAACGCCCTTTTCCCGGGCCGCTTTTGAAATCGTTTTAACTTCCTCGGGATCCTGTCCGAAATCCGGGCTTATAAATTCGTAATTGATTATCAAGCAGGCGATTCTGACGCTTAGTTTTTCTTTTTCTGTTAAAACCAAAGCGATGTTATCAATCATCCACTGCCGATTTTCTTCTTTTGAGCCGACGATTTTCGGCCTTGCAAAAATCAAAACCGGCTCGTTTTGTTCCGCTTGGATTTCTTCTTCTTTCAGCCAAGGTTTCAGCCAAGGCAAACTAAAGTTTCTTTCCGTTCTGAAAACCCAGAAATTTCCTTGGGGTTCCAGCTCGCATTGCGGCAAATCGTTTTCCGGCGAAGAAAATCCGTCGGTTATTTGAGCCAAAACCGCGGCCTGAAATCTTTTTGCGAGAATAAGAGAACGGCCGTAGTTTAAAGAATCAGCGTGAAAAACTCTGTTTTCCGGCAAATCGGCGCCGAGTATCAGAGCTTCCGGCCTGGAAGCGTTTTCCAAAAGCCAGATTACTTCTTCCCTGCTCCAAAGACCGAGAGCGACAATTTCAGCTATCATTTCCCGAGTCAGATAATTATTCTCTTCCAGCTTCAGCGCCGCTTCTTTGGCTTTTGGAGGAAAATCAAGAATGGCAAAGAAAAGCTCCACGCCCTCTTGATGGGAAATTTTTCCTTCTTTTGCTTTTTCAAAAGAAATTCCGCATTCTTTGGCGAAATCAATTATTTGTTGAGGAATCGGCCGCAACGGCTGGAAAAAACTCAGCTTTTCGCCTTTCCTTTCGTCCGTAAAAGCAACAGCCAAGTTTCCGCCGAAATCCCGAGCCATCGTGAAAACTATGTTCAACAGATTTCTAATGGCTATGCCGGGAACGTATCCGGGCAGGTCCAGAGCGTAAAATTCGTCAACTTCCAGGCAATTAAATCTCGGGTTGAATCTAAGCGCGGTCAGGCCGATAATGTAATCCTGGATTTCGCTGACAATCGGCCGCCAGTCCTTTGGCCGCGGTCTTAAACCTTTTTTGCCGCCGAATTTCTTTTTCCGGCGCTCTTCTGTTTCTTTTCTTCTTCTCTGAACCCTTGAATAAGCGTCCTTAAATCTTTTTTCGTAAGCCCGATGAATTTCCAGCCATTCTTTGAATGTTTGATTTAATGGAA
>Ga0172362_10005084_pt1 | contig 11411 bp, 4 predicted proteins | sample LakKivs1_kivu2a2_FD_114534 | JGI IMG/M metagenome (GOLD analysis project Ga0172362, IMG submission 114534) | Sediment microbial communities from Lake Kivu, Rwanda - Sediment s1_kivu2a2 | ecosystem: Environmental > Aquatic > Freshwater > Lake > Sediment | place: Rwanda: Western Province, Lake...
CCCCTGCCCGGTGCCACCCATTTTGCCTCCATTGATTATACAACCCTCACGGACGGGCCGCACGAGCTGACGGTCAAAGCCTATGATGCTTCCGGAACGTTGGCGGCTTCACAGACGACGAAGGTATCCGTCTACAATAAGGGCGCCATCAGCCTCAGGGCGCCGCGAGCAGGAGAAACGGTATCGGGTACGGTCGTTGCCCTGGCCGACGTGCCCGACGGCATCATACCGGTTCGCTGGATGCATTTCGATGTGGACGGCGTCGATATGGGCGAGGACAACCTGCTCAGACACGAACCGCCGTTCGGGCTGTGTATCGATACGACCAAACTGACTGATGGTCCGCATGTGATTGAGGCAAAACAAGCTTATTCTGCCGGAGCGGCGGATTATCTCTTTTCAGAGAAGATCGCCTTCACGGTGGACAATACCATTCCGGCGGTCTTTTTGACCCACCAGGAGCGCTTTGAAGCCCCCTGGCCGGGAAGAATGATCTCGGGCACAGTCCCGGTTGCGGCCGGTGTTGCAAACATGAAAGCCAGCAAACTGGAATTCTATGTTGATGCAACCCTGAAGGAAACGGATGATACCAGCCCCTATGCGGCTTCCCTTGATACGACCACGCTCACCGAGGGGGCGCACGAGCTTACTGTCAAAGCCTATGATGCAGCCGGAAAGCTGGCGGCTTCACAGACGACGAAGATATCCATCTACAATAAGGGCGCCATCAGCATCCAGGCGCCGCTCGCAGGGAAAACGGTATCGGGTACGGTTGCTGCGGTGGCCAGCGTGCCCGACGGTACACCGGTCCGCTGGATGCAATTCAAGGTGGATGGCGTCGAGCAGGGCGAAGACAACCTGCTCGGTCACGGACCGCCATTTGGGCTGTGCATCGATACGGCCAAGCTGGGCGATGGTCCGCACGAGATCGAGGCTGTGGCCGGTTACGGCTACCTCATTGGTGGCTGGAGAGCCGGCTCGACCTTCCAGGCATACTCGCCCGGAATAGGCAAGCATCTGTATTCCCAGAAGGTCGCCTTCAAGGTTGACAATACTATTCCGGCGGTTTCTTTCACCCATCAGGAGCGATTTGAATCCCCTTGGCCGGGCAGAAAGATCTCGGGCACGGTCCCGATTATGGCCCGTGTTGCCAACATGAAAGCCGTCAGCAAAGTGGAGTTCTACGTGGATGCAACCCTGAAGGAAACGGCCACGCGCGAGGCGGACCTGGCACGGCTGAGCGCCGAGATCGAGCAGGCGCAACGCGAATCGAATAGACCGGTGCCGGAGGCGCAGGCGAAATGGGAGCAGAGCCTGGTCGCGCCGGGGCCGTGGTGGTCGCTGGCGCCTTACAAGGCTGCATCAGCGCAGGAGGCCTTCAAGAAGGACTATGAACCGGAACACGCGGTTGACGTGACCAAGCCCACCGCGGACGGGAAGACCTGGGTCCAACATCCCGAGTGGCACGATGGCGCGAACATCAACCTGCCGTGGGGCGATACCGACGCGACCTATATGTACCGCGTCATCTTTGCGAGCGCGGCGACCAAGCTGCCGCTGACGTTGACCAGCATGCCGACGAAGATGTGGATCAACGGCAAGCAGGTGCTGGTGCGTGAGGTTTATGGGCAAATGGAAAAGCTCAGCCTCGAACTGCAGCCTGGAGCCAATACGCTGTTGATGAAGATCGTCGGAGGTAGAGAGGTGAATTTCGAAACGCCGTGGCGGCAAATACCCGACGAACTTGTGGCGATTCTGGTGTTGCCGGCAGCGCAACGAACCGCGGCCCAGCTCGAGCAATTGGCAGCGTTCTATCGCAGCAAGGAACCGGCCTTGGCGGGGGCGCGCACGCGGTTGGCTGAACTGCAACGACGGCGCTCGGCGCGTGAAAACGATACTACTACGTATAGTGCTTCCATTGATACGACCAAACTCACGGAGGGGGCGCACGAACTGACGGTCAAAGCCTATGATGCTGCCGGAAAGTTGGCGGCTGCACAGACGGTGAAGGTTGCCGTCGTGGCCCCCGTTCCTCCCCCCAACACTGGAACTCCGGCGAAATAGCTCAGACTATGAGCGCGTTCTCTCTAACGAAAGGGGCCCTATGAATCATCGGAATTTCCTGAAGATCTGCTCCTTGGCTGGAGCATCGGCGCTGCTTCTTGGCTGGGGCACGACGTGGGCAGGGGAAAGCGAAAGGCCCAAGGTGCGCCCACCAGCGGCGACGCCTCAGCGTGTGATACTCGAGGCCGACATTGCCAACGACTGTGACGAGGAGGCGGATTTGGCTGTTGCTGCAGGGCTGGCGCAGCTTGGCGAGATACGAATCATCGGTTTGATATGCAACAGTCAGAACGCCTACGCGCTGCCGTGCGGGAGGGCGGTGCTCGACTACTACCATGTGTCTGGCGTCAGCTATGGGATGTATAAGGGTTCCAGCGTGGCACAGGATGGCAACTGGGCACCTCATCTTCAGGGCATGCGCGACGCCTTTCGTCCCGGCGATACGGGGGACAAGTACAGTAGCGCAACAACGGTCATGCGCCAGCTCCTGCATGATTCGCCGGACGATTCCGTGAAGATTGTCAACGGCGGGTTCGCCAGTGTCATTGCAAACGTGCTGGCCAGCGCTGCGGACGGCATAGACAAGCGAAACGGTGTGGACCTCATTAAGGCCAAGGTCAGCGAGTACATTTTTACAGCAGTCAACGAGTTGCCAGGCTCAACGCTCGAGCTCTGGAACATCAAGCAGGACATCAAGGACACTCAGTATCTCACGGACAATTGGCCGGTTTCTGTCCCGCTCACCTGGGTGCCGTACTCGCTGGGCTTCACCGTCATGAGTGGACCGCCGGCGGGAGCTGACCCCGCGACCAACCCGGTCAAATATCACTTCAACGCTCATGCCGCCGATCAGCTTGATGCAAAAGGCAAGCGCTTTGCGTGGCATCAGCTTGCGCTCTTGTATGCGGCCAGGCCCAACGCCGGATACTTCAGCTTCGGCGGCAAGGACGGGAAAGTCACGATCGACGACAAGGGGAATACGGCTTGGGACGGCGGCACAAATCGTGGACAGCGCTATCTGCAAAAGAGCGGCGGCGCCTATACCGATGTCTGGTTTGGCCAGCTGTTTGACGGCTTCATGGCGGTTGTTCCGAAGCCTATGCCGGACGGAACCGCAACCAACATGCCGACCCGTGGCAAGTGACCGGTGCCGAATATGGTCAGACGGAAATCCAACAAGAATGGTATGAGATCGCGGAGTAAGGTGAAAGAGCACGACAAACGAGTTCCATGACATCGAGGAGAAGAAAGAATGAACACTTATGAAGAACGGATACGGGTCGCCGGCATTTCTGCTCCGTTCAAACTCTTAGTCGCCATAGCCGGAGTCATCCTCACCGTTAGCGCCTTGGCCTTGGGCGCCCAAACGGCTCCGCCGGTCAAGCCGGCGGACTCGGTGGCCAAGCCGGCGTCCAAGGAATGGAACATCGCCTTCCTCGCATGGAGGGGTTTCCAAGCGTATATACGGCGGGAAGACGAGGTTCAGGAAACCAAACACCCCCTTGGGGGGAGCCCTTCGTATGGCAACTACAGTTTCCCCCTGCAGACCGACCGGCTGTATTACCTCCGGTTCGAACCTCTGGACTATGTGTTTGCCCGACTCAACGAGTGGATGCTCAAGATGCAGGCAGAGAACCATCATTGGCCCGATGAGGGCGCCATCCTCCTTGCCTTGCCTGTTCCGCCAGGGCCCTTCTGCGTCGCGGACATCGTTTCTGGCGAGAGCCATCCGGAGGTGCACAGCCTGGCCGAGTTCAAAGCGGCGCAAGGCACAGTGTGGTTCGTGAACAAGGATGAGAAGAGCGACTCGAAACTGTACATCAAGGCGCGCAAGGAATGCGCTGTCCTTATGAAAGACCCAGCCCTGCAATCGGTCTGCACCATCCTGTCGCCGCAGGAAGGCGAAACACTATCAGGCCCTGTCAATTTCATAGCCGGTATTACCGAAGGCACCCCACTCAATTCGATCAGTTTCAACATAGATAGCCTTCTTGGCAGTGCTGACACTGCACTGATAACCTATCCGCCATATAGGGGCGAGATTGATACGACCCAACTGAGCAATGGCCGTCATGAGGTCGAGGCCGCTGTCTTTCGGAGCCGGGTCAAGTCCCGGAAGGTGTCCTTCAAAGTGGACAACACACTTCCGGCGGTGTTCCTGGTCAACGGAAAGTATCACAATAACGAATGGCCGCGCTACGCCAACTCCCCGGGCTTCAATTGGGCGCACAGGCAGATCTCGGGTACTGTCCCGGTCGAGGCCGGGGTTCTGAACCTGGCCGCCAGCAAGGTGGCGTTCCTGGTGGACTCGATCTTGAAGGAGACGGACGCTTCCAGCCCCTACGCGTTTTCGGTGGATACGACCTCACTCAAGGATGGCTTCCACGCCTTTGCGGTCAAGGCCTATGATGCCGCCGGGAAACTGGCGGCCAGCAGGACCGAGAAGGTGCTCGTCGTCAACAACTCCCAGGTCACTATCACCGCGCCAGCGGCGGGCGCGACGGTCTCGGGCAGCGTCGTGGCCATGGCCAGCGTGCTCAAGGACATCCCGTATCGCTGGCTGATGTTCGAGGTTGACGGTGTCTACCAGGGCGAAGACAACTTGGTCAGGCACGAGCCGCCCTTGGGGATCTGCATAGACACAACCAAGCTGAGCGATGGACTTCATGAGATCGAGGCATATCAGGGCCTGGGCCGTGGCGGGCCGGATTACATCTTTTCGGGCAAGGTCGCCTTCACCGTGGACAACAGCCGTCCGGCGGTCTTCCTGACCCACCAGGCGCGCTTCGAGGCGCCGTGGCCGGGTCGGATGATCTCGGGCACCGTCCCTGTGGCGGCCGGTGTCGCCAATATGAAGGCGGTCGGCAAAGTCGAGTTCCTGGTCGATGAGGCGGTGAAAGAGACGGACGCCTCCAGCCCCTATGGCGCCAACCTGGACACGACCAAGCTCAGCGAAGGGCCGCACGACCTGACCCTCAAGGCCTACGACGCCGCCGGCAAGCTGGCGGCCACCCAGACCACCAAGGTCGTGGTCTGCAACAACGGCGCGATCAGCATCCTGGCGCCGGTGGCGGGGAAGCCGGTATCGGGGACGATCACCGCCCTGGCCAGCGTGCCGGAGGAGCTCCCGGTCCGCTGGCTGCAGTTCAAGGTCGATGGCGTCGAGCAGGGTGAGGACAACCTGATCGGCCACGCCGCGCCCTTCGGGCTGTGCCTCGATACGGCCAAGCTGGGCAATGGGCCGCATGTGCTCGATGCGGTGGCGGGTTACGGTCCCCTCATCGGCGGCTGGAGGGTCGGTTCGACCCTCCAGCAACACTCACCCCAAACAGGCAGGTATCTGTATTCGGAGAAGGTCTCCTTCACGGTGGACAACAGCATGCCGGCGGTCTTCCTGACCCACCAGGAGCGCTTCGAGGCGCCGTGGCCAGGCCGGACGGTTTCAGGTACGGTCGCGATCGAGGCCAGGGTCGCCAACCTGAAGGCCGGCAAGGTCGAGTTCCTGGTCGATGGAACCCTGAAAGGGACGGACGCTTCCAGCCTGGACGAGAAGCGAAAGGCCTACCTGGCCCAGATCGACGCCGCGCAACGCGCTTTGAGCGATCCGGAGGCGCAGGCGGCCTGGGAGCAGAGCGGGCCCTTGGCGGATCCGTGGTGGTCGGTGGGCCCATACCAGGCCGCCTCGGCGCATGAGGCATTCGTCAAGGATTTCGCCCCGGAACACGGGATCGACCTGACCCAGCCCACCAGCGACGGGAAGACCTGGGTCCAGCATAACGAGCCCGAGTGGCAGGATGGGCTGAACATCTGGCTGGTGAAGCCCTATGCGCAGGGCGACAACACCGCGAGCTATGTGTACCGGGTCATAAACGCGAGGGCGGCTACCACCCTGCCGCTGTCGTTGGGCAGCGACGACACGATCACGGTATGGCTCAACGGCAAGCAGGTGCTGGCGCACGAGGTCACTCGTACGAAGGCGGCGGCGGATCAGGAGAAGCTCAGCATCGAACTCCGGCCTGGGGTCAACACGCTGTTGATGAAGATCACCAATGTCGGCCATTACAGCGGCTTCTATTTCAAGGCCAAGGCGCCGCTGCTGGAGGCGCCCCTCGAGATCTCGACCATCCTGCTGCTGCCGGCGGCGCAACGCAGTGCGGCCCAGAGCGAGCAGGTGGCCGCGTACTACGGCAATACGGCACCGGCTCTGGCCGAGGCGCGCAGGCATCTGGCCGAACTTCAGCAACGGTTTCAGCATCGTGAAAAGGATCCGACCCAGTGGCCCTATAGTGCTTCCATTGATACGACAAAACTCACGGAGGGCGCGCACGAGCTCACGGTCAAAGCCTATGATGCTGCCGGAAAGTTGGCGGCTTCACAGACTATCAAGGTTACCGTTACCAATGCTGTAAAGGGCGGAGTGAAATAAGGCAAGCCGTTTTGAATCACAATTTCGCTTGACTTAGCGTCATTTGGGTCGGACACTCGCGCGGCCCCGGCAGCAGTGACGACAAAGTGCATGGCAGCGCACCTGGCGGGGCCGGCCGTTTAGCGCGCGGTGTCGGTCAAGGCTGTAATGCTGGCAAAGGAGCACGGCGATGATGATGTTCTGTATGAAGGCGAAGACAGTTGCCGCGGGGTTGCTGCTGGCGGCAATGACCGCGACGGCAGCGACGGCGGAGGTGGCCACCGATGCGGCGGCTGAGCAAAGTACAGTCGTGCCGATGAAATTTGCTACCTGGCGACAAGGTGTTCTTCATTGGAGGCTGGAAGACCAGGATCACGAAACCAGAGTTTCGTCGTTCGGGTTTTGGTATGCCTCCTTTGGATTCAAACCGCAACTCGGTCGTTTGTATAAGTTAAGATTTGAACCTTCGGACTACATGAGCGCCATATATGGCGACCATTGCGTGAAGATGTTCTTTCCTGACGTCCCCGACCCCATTCCGGGGGGGCCAGTACTCATCGCCATACCCGTTCCGCTTCCGCCCCTGCATTTCTCCCTGGGGTGGGGTTTTGGAGGCCCCCCCTATCCAGAGGTGCACAGCTTGGCCGAGTTCAATGCGGCAAAAGAAAGTGTGTGGTTCATCAACCCGGACGAGAAGAGCGATTCGAAGCTGTACATTAAGCTGTACCGCGCCAACAACCGCATGGGTCTCGATCTTGATCCCGCCAGCCAGAGCGCCGTCACCCTCACGGCGCCGGCTACAGGAGAGACGGTATCGGGCAGCTTTTTCGCTATGGCCCGCGTGAAGAACGGGTTGACCTCCTGGGTTAACTTCGAGGTGGACGGCGCCAAAGTTGGCGTTAGCGTGGACAATTGCGCCCTGCATAACGAGCCGTGGGGGACGTGTATAGATTCGACCAAACTGAGCGATGGTCCTCATGAATTGGTGGCCACGTACGACGGCAAAAGTGGCAAGATATCGTCAGAGAAGGTTGTCTTCAAGGTGGACAATACCCGTGCGGCGGTTTTTTTTCAGGCGAGGCTGGATGAGCGCAGTCATGAGAGTTACCTAGACGACCATTGGCCGGGAAGGAAGATACGCGGCACGGTCCCCATTCTGGCCGGTATCGCCAACATGAAAGAAGTCAGCAAAGTGGAATTCTATGCGGATGCAACCCTGAAGGAAACGGATGCTTCCAGTCCATATGAGACTTCCATTGATACGACAACCGTCAAGGATGGGGTGCATGAGTTGACGCTCAAAGCCTATGATGGGGCAGGAAAGCTGGCGGCTTCGCAGACGGTGAAGGTCACCGTTGTCAATACACCCTTCACCATCATCGCTCCGGTGGCGGGGGAAACGGTGTCGGGTACGGTCGCTTTTCTCGCCGATTCCACGGTGGATGACGGTATACGGTATCGCTGGGTGAAGTTCCTGGTGGATGGCGTGGATAAGGGAGAAGACAACCTGCTCCGGCACGGCCTGCCGTTCGGGCTTTGCATTGATACGACCAAGCTGAGTGACGGTCCCCATGAGGTGGTGGTTCAACACGGCTTTCCTGAGGATGGTTGGTGGGGGGGCGCGGCAAGTTCAGCAAAGGTCGCCTTCAATGTGGACAATACTCGTCCGGCGGTTTCCTTGATCCACAAGGCGAGATTCGAATCCGCATGGCCGGGAAGGAAGCTATCGGGCATTGCCCCTGTTGAGGCCGCTGTGGCCAACATGAAAGCAGTCGGCAAGGTGGAGTTCTATGTGGATACAGTTCTGAAGGGAACGGATAGCATCAGCCCCGAAGCGAAGCGGGTGGCGGAGTTGGCGCAGATGAGTGCTGAGATCGCCGCAGCGCAACGCGAATTGGCTCAGCCGAACCCGGAGGCGCAGGCAAAATGGGAGCAGACCCTGGTTGCGCCGGGGCCGTGGTGGTCGCTGGGCCCTTATCAGTCAGCATTGGCCGACGTTGCAGCGGGGCATGAGGTGTATGTGAAGGAGTATGAACCGGAACGCGCGGTTGACGTGACCAAGCCTACGGCGGATGGGAAAGTCTGGGTGCAACAGCCCAATTGGCAGGACGGGAAGGTCTGTAAACTAGAGGGCGCTCTGGGGGAGTTTTACACCGCGAACTATGTGTACCGCGATATCAGGGTGGGTGCAGCGACCACGGCACAGCTGTCATTGGGCAGTGGGGGCCCGATCAAGGTATGGGTCAATGGCCGGCAGGTACTGGCGCACGAGCTCTATCGTGGGGTTGCGGCGGATCAGGACACGATCAGCGTCGAACTACGGCCTGGAGCCAATACGCTGTTGATGAAGATCGTCAACGGCGGCGGGAATTTCGGCCTGTATTTCAAAGGGCCGCTGGACGAATTCCCCTTCGGCAATTTGACGCCCGCCGAACTTTTTGCGATCTTGTCGTTGCCGACAGCGCAACGCAGCGCGGCCCAGCTCAAGCAGATGGCAGCGTTGTATAGCAGTACGGCGCCGGCCCTTGCGGAGGCGCGCGCGCATCTGGCCGAGCTGCAGCGCCGGCGCTTGGCGCGTGAAAACGATACTACTACGTATAGTGCTTCCATTGATACGACCAAACTCACGGAGGGCGCGCATGAGCTGACGGTCAAAGCCTATGATGCTGCAGGAAAGTTGGCGGCTTCACAGACCACCAGGATTGTTGTCGATCATGCCTTCAAGGACGGAGCGAGATACCGCTGAACCGAAGAGGTCGCCGCCCTCTGCGCGAGGCACAGCATGTGCCAACACTTATGACCGACCAGTAAGATGAAAGAACACGGTAGACTGGATTCCCTAACATCGAGGAGGATGAAGAATGAATACTTATGGAATTCCGATGCGCGTAGCCACGGACGGGGCCGCCCACATTTCTGCTCTGTTCAAACCATTCATCGCCGCCGGAATCGTCCTCGCCGCCGGCACCCTGTCCCTGGCCCTGAGCGCCGAACCGCCCCCGGCGGCCCCGGCAGTCACGCAGGCGCCCAAGGAATGGCAGATTTGTTTCTATGGGTGGAAACATTTCCGAGCGTATATACGGCCGGAAGGCGAGGCTCAGGAAACCATCGATGCTGCTGCGTGTGTAGGCGGTAATCCGTATGGCATACTTCGGTTCTCCCTGCAGTCCGGTCGTTTGTATTATCTCAGATTCACACCTCTTGACTACGTGTTTGCACAGCTTGGCGATCGAATGCTCAAGATGCAGGAAGCAGCGCATCATTGGCCTGGCCCTGAGAATCCAATACTCCTTGCCTTGCCCGTTCCACCTGTGCCTTTCTGTGTTGCGAACCACGCAACAATGACGATCAAACGGGAAGTGCACAGCCTGGCCGAGTTCAATGCGGCGAAAGACACCGTATGGTTCCTGAACAAGGACGAGAAGAGCGACTCGAAGCTGTACCTCAAGGCAACCGAAGAATGCGCCATCCTCCTGAAAGATCCCGCTCTTAAGCCAGTGCTCACCATCCTGAAACCGCTGGCAGGGGAAACGTTGTCGGGCCCTGTCAATGTTACGGCCAGCCTCACCGATGGTGCCTCGGCCCAGTGGGTGGCGTTTTCTGTTGATGGCTCCATTACGTATCCGGGTGGCTCCATAGTTGGCAGCGACTCTGCATTGCGCACGTACCCGCCATATACGATCGAGTTGGATACGACCAAGCTGAGTAATGGCCCTCATGAGATTGAAGCCACTACCATGCGAGACGTCGTCAAGTCCAAGAAGGTGGCCTTCATGGTGGACAACACTCGTCCGACGGTTTTCCTGATCAACGGCAAGTATAGTCACAATAACCCTGCGATCCCTAATTCTCCGGGCTTCAATTGGTCTGGAAGGCAGATATCGGGCACAGTCCCTGTCGAGGCCGGTGTCGCCAACCTGACAGCCGGCAAAGTTGAATTCTATATGGATTCAACCCTGAAAGAGACGGATAGTTCCAACCCATACGCTGCTTCCATGGATACGACCACGCTCAAGGATGGGAGCCACGAGATCACGGTCAAAGCCTATGATGCTGCAGGCAAGTTGGCGGCCAGCAGGACCGAGCAGGTGCTCGTCATCAACACCCCCCCGGTCACCATCACGGCTCCGGTGGCAGACAAGACGGTATCGGGCACCGTCGTTGCCATGGCCAGCGTGCTGAAGGATATCCCTTATCGCTGGCTGATGTTCAAGATCGATGGCGTCTATCAGGGCGAAGACAACCTGATCAGACATGAGCCGCCATTGGGGCTTTGCATCGACACGACCAAGCTGAGTGATGGTCCGCATGTGATCGAGGCCCAGCAAGGTATAGCACCCACCGCGGCCGAGGCCGCGCCTGATTCCCTCTTTTCGGACAAGGTCTCCTTCAAGGTGGACAATACCCGGGCGGCGGTCTTCTTGCTCCACAAGGCGAGATTCGAATCCCCTTGGCCTGGAAGGAAGATATCGGGCACTGTCCCTGTTGCGGCCGGTGTTGCGAACATGAAAGCCGTCAGCAAGGTGGAGTTCTATGTGGATGCAACCTTGAAGGAAACGGACAGTTCAGGCCCATATGGTGCTTCCATCGATACGACGACACTCGAGGAGGGGGCGCACGAGCTGACCGTCAAAGCCTATGACGGTGCAGGAAACCTGGCGGCTTCACAGACTACCAAGGTTGTTGTCGCCAATGCTGTAAAGGGCGGAGCGAAATAGGAAAACCGAGGGAAAGCCGGGACAGGCATGAATGGCGTGAACTTAAGCGGTTTGCACGCGGGCCGCCCGGCCGTCCGCGGCCGACAGAGAGCGGGTGACAGGCACCGAGTTTGCTCCGAAGACTCCGCAAATCGGCTGCCAGTCCCGAATGGCGTGAACTTAAGGGAAAACTCACGGCGGCGGAGTAGGGGCAGGCCGCCCGTGCGAAGCACGCAGGAGCTTCA
>Ga0172362_10005085_pt1 | contig 11411 bp, 10 predicted proteins | sample LakKivs1_kivu2a2_FD_114534 | JGI IMG/M metagenome (GOLD analysis project Ga0172362, IMG submission 114534) | Sediment microbial communities from Lake Kivu, Rwanda - Sediment s1_kivu2a2 | ecosystem: Environmental > Aquatic > Freshwater > Lake > Sediment | place: Rwanda: Western Province, Lake...
ACATTGGCATCGTTGTGCTGGCGGGCTCGCCGGGCTGCAAAGACGGTGTGGCACAATGCGGCCCTTATGCCCCGGATCTTGTTGGCGGCTATGCACATTCCTATGCCCGTGCTGCATACTAGAATACCTTCGTCGAAATCGCCCGATGCAACGGCCTCTCCCACCTTCTGAGCGAAGTCAGGGTAATCCACAGACTCCGTGCTGTAGCACCCAAAATCGCGATAAGTGTACCCACTGGTTTCCAGGACGGACATAATCATTTCCTTTAGAGAGAAACCCCGATGGTCACAACCTATAGCAATGCGTTTCATTTTGCCTCCAGGTATTCTCTGTAAGCCTTTTCAATCTCTGCTGACGGTATAGCGCCCTCACGCAAAATCACCGGCTTGTCACCGGTAACATCCACTACCGTGGACTCTTTGCCGCCGGGAGATCTGCCTCCATCGATAATGAGGTCGATTTCTCCTCCCAACTGCTCTCGTACTTCCCCTGCGGTTAGAGCCGGCGGCCGGCCACTGATATTAGCGCTTGTTCCAACCAGGGGACTCCCGAGGCCGTCAATAAGAGCCAGACAGATCGGATGATCGGGGACGCGAAGAGCGATAGTGGGCCCTGGCGACAGGGACTCGCACAACGAGTTTCTTTTTGATAGAACCAGAGTAAGCGCCCCCGGCCAGAACCGTTTTGCCATAAACCAACCAATATCAGGTATTGTTTGGGCCAGTCCGGTCATCCGGTCCATGTCAGCAACAAGCAATGGGAATTGCCTTTGTCCCGGCCTTTTCTTTATGGCATAGACCCTATCCACAGCGGCTGAATTGAAGGCATCGGCTCCCAGGCCATAGACCGTGTCGGTAGGGAAAGCGATCACTCCACCCTCTTTGAGGATTTGGACTCCCTGCTGGATTGTTCGCTGTACGATATCCACGCTTCGTAATGCTAGTATAGCATGGCGCTTATCTGCGTCGGGTATCATTGCCGACGCACTCGGAGATTCGCGAGGACTCTGATCGTGGCTGACGCGCTCCGGCCCGCGGGAAAGGATTGAGTTAGTCACGGTTGATAATGGTGCGGGATTTTGGTAAGCTAACGATATTTCCCACCATAAACCTATGGCGAAGAAGAAACCGGAAAGCCACAGAATTGCCGCCAGCGACGATATCGAGGTCTCCACTTATCTGGGCCTGGCCAAAGAGCTGCGTGGCGAGCAGCCCGTGGCGGAGCCGGAGCTGCGCCCGACCGAGCGTGAGACGGTAGTGGTGCTCGACTTTGGCTCACAATACAGCATGCTCATCGCCAGAAGGATTCGGGAATGCAATGTTTACTGCGAACTTGTGCCTTTCGATACGCCGTGGGAGAAAATAGCTGCTCTTAACCCGCGTGGATTCGTCCTTTCGGGAGGCCCGGCTAGCGTTTATGACGCCGGCGCTCCCATGCCTTTGCCCTATATCTATGAGAGCCACTTACCTGTGATGGGAATCTGCTACGGCACGTTTGCTATCGTTCATCATCTCGGTGGCAAGGTAACAAAGGGAGCGAAGCGCGAATACGGCCACACGATACTGCACATAAGTGCTGAAGACTGCCCTCTTTTCACCGGTCTTGCGTCATCTTTCCCCGTGTGGATGAGCCATGGCGACCAGGTAGTAGAGATGCCTCCGGGCTTCAGGACCGTGGCTTACACCGAAAACTCGCCGTTTGCTGTCATAGGTAATGACAGCAACATTTACGGCCTGCAGTTTCATCCTGAAGTTGTCCACACGGCTAACGGGAAGGCCATATTTCGGAATTTCGTGTTCCAAATATGTGGCTGCCAGGGCAACTGGACCCCTGCGAATTTCATAGCTGAAAGTGTGGACAAAATCAGGAAAGAGGTCGGTAGCGGACGCGTGGTGTGTGCTCTTTCGGGAGGCGTTGATTCGGCGGTAACTGCCATCCTTATCGACCATGCTATTGGCAACAAGCTGACCTGTATTTTCATCAACAACGGCTTGCTGCGCCGGGATGAGCCAGAGAGAGTGCTCAGCACCTTCAAACGTAACCTCAAGATGGATGTAGTCTACGTAGACGCTGCTGATAGATTCCTGAAACGGCTTGAGGGAGTAACCGACCCGGAACAGAAGCGACACCTCGTGGGAAATGAGTTTATCCAGATCTTTGAGGAGGAAGCTGCCAAATTAGGTAAGATCAATTTTCTGGCCCAGGGAACGCTCTATCCCGATGTCATTGAGAGTACTTCGACTGACACGAAAGCCGCTGCCAAGATAAAGAGCCATCACAATGTCGGAGGACTGCCCTCTAAAATGAGGTTCACACTTATCGAGCCCCTGAGATACTTATTCAAGGATGAGGTTCGGCGGGTAGGGCTGGCTCTGGACTTGCCCGAAGACAGGGTCTGGCGGCAGCCTTTTCCCGGGCCTGGCCTGGCCATTCGCATCATCGGCGAAGTGACCAGCGAGAAGTTGGAGATACTACGGGCCGCTGACTGGATTCTGATGAGCGAAATCAAGAACGCCAAGCTGTATCGCGAACTGTGGCAAAGCTTTGCCGTGCTCACCGATGTCAAGAGCGTCGGCGTCATGGGTGACTACAGGACCTACGGTTATTTGATAGCAGTTAGGGCAGTAACCAGCGAAGATGCTATGACCGCTGACTGGGCCCGGCTGCCGCACGACCTTCTTGCCAGAATATCGGATCGAATGGTCAATGAGATTGCCGGCGTCAACAGGGTGGTTTACGATATCACCAGTAAGCCGCCCTCGACAATAGAATGGGAATGAGTACCAAGGAGGCGCAGAATGGGTTATCCTTCCGAAGAGAACGACGATGGGCAGTTAGCCATGATCGACGATCTGGAGATGCTCCGTGAGGATTTGGTGAGCGAGCTGCAGGCCATTAACCAGTACCACGAGCATATACTGGTCCTGGAGAACGAGGACGCGGTGACCGCACTGGAACATATTGTCGGAGAGGAGAAGCAACACGTAGCAGAGCTGCTAAGAGTAATTCAAAGCCTCGACCCTGTTCAGGCCGAGAAATTCAAGGAGATTTTGTAGTAGCATGTCACATAGAGCAAGACTGAAGGGTGTAAGGAAGAACAGAAAGAAGCATAAGAAGAAGTAGGCGTTCTTCGTGGCCATCGGCTGTTCTTGATGTTTGCACTTGTTTGCAGTGTCACTTCCGGAATAGCGATGTTGAAGGCAGGGATAGCAGGCTACCTGCGGCGTCGCGCACCGAAGGCTGACCCGAGTGAGTGAGACTTGAGGATATTAGTTGTTGGTGGTGGGGGCAGGGAACACACGCTGGTCTGGAAAATCGGTCAAAGTCCCAGAGTGGGGAAGATCCTGGTTGCCCCTGGGAACGCGGGCACTGCTGCCATAGCTGAGAACCTGAACCTGCGTCCCGACGATATAGAAAGCCTGGGCAAAACCGCCAAAGAAAGAGGGATCGACCTTGTCGTAGTCGGTCCCGAAGGTCCTCTGGCCGCAGGTATAGTGGACTTCTTTGATAGGTTGGGAGTTCCTGTTTTCGGTCCGACCGGAGCCGCCACACGGATAGAATCAAGCAAGGTGTTCGCCCGAAATCTGATGGAAAAATACCACATTCGGCACGCCCGGGGTGCCACTTTTCTTTCCTATTCCGAAGCGCGCGAGTACGTTCGCAGGCAGCCGCTTCCGGTCGTGATCAAGGCGAATGGGTTGGCCGCCGGAAAGGGCGTGATTATCGCGGGTTCGCTGGCAGAAGCCGAGAAAGCCTTGGCGGACATCATGGAGGCCAGAATCTTCGGGGCCGCCGGAAATACGGTAATAGTTGATGAGTATCTTGCCGGTCGTGAGGTGAGCCTGATAGCTTTTACTGATGGCAAGACGGTCTCACCGATGGTGCCGGCCTGCGACTATAAGAAGGTGAGGGACGGCGACCGGGGTCCCAACACCGGAGGTATGGGTAGCTATAGCCCACCCGTTTTCTTCTCCACTCCAATGGCAGAGAAGGTGACAAACGATATTCTGCTGCCGGCCGTACAAGCTCTGGCCAGCGAAGGTCTGCCTTACAAAGGCGCACTATATGCCGGCCTGATGATTGTTGATGGCGAGCCTGTGGTGTTGGAGTTCAACGCACGCTTTGGAGATCCCGAGACCCAGGTGATCTTGCCCCTTCTCAAGACGGACCTGGTAGACATACTTGTGGCTGTCGTCGAGGGCGGCCTTGACCGGTTGAGAATAGACTGGAGTAGCGAGGCCTGCGTTGGAGTGGTTCTGGCTTCAGGTGGCTATCCGGGCAGCTACAAAACCGGCTTTCCCATCCACGGGCTGGACGATATCAAGGACGCGCTTGTTTTTCATGCAGGGACTAGGCTGGGAAACGATGGCGCGATCCATACTGACGGTGGTCGGGTGCTCACGGTGGTAGGCACCGGCGAAAGCCTAAGCGAAGCCCGGCAGAAAGCTTACCACAACATCTCTAGCATTTTCTTTGAAGGCTGTTACTATCGTAGGGACATTGCCTTGAGGGAAACAGATGAGATAAAATCCAAGTCCTAAGCACGAAGTCCTAGACTTCGAGGAATCAGGATTTGGAATCTTGGCTTTGTCTAGAATATAGAAGTTAGGATCTAGGGTCTATTCAGCGATGGCTCTGGTTGGCGTAGTTATAGGCAGCAAGACAGACACAGAACCAATACAGCCGGCCCTTGATATGCTCAAGCAACTGGGAATTGACTATGAGTTGTTCATCATCTCAGCCCACCGGAAGCCCGAAAAAGCGCGGGAGTATGGGCTGGGCGCTGAGAAGAGAGGACTGAGAGTCATCATCGCCGCCGCCGGTTACGCTGCCCATCTCCCCGGCATTTTGGCCAGCTGGACGAGCCTGCCGGTCATCGGCATTCCTTTGCCTACCAGTGACCTGAAAGGCATAGATTCTTTGCTTTCTATAAGTCAGATGCCGGGAGGCGTGCCGGTGGCCTGCGTCGGCATCGGTGCGGCCGGAGCGAGAAACGCAGCCCTGCTCGCTGCCCAAATCCTGGCCTCCGACCACAAGGAAATAAGAGAGGCCTATCTCAAGTACAAGGAAGACCTGGCCAGGGGATGACATCATGATTGAGCGGTACTCCAGGCCTCAGATGAAGAGGATCTGGTCTGAGGAGAGCAGATTTGACCTGTGGCTTAAGGTAGAGATTGCCGTTTGTGAAGCGCGGGCCGAACTGGGTGAAATTCCCCGGAAAGATATAGCTAAGATAAGGAAAGCTCGCTACGATGCGGGCCGTGTGGCGGACTTTCTGAAGGTCACCCATCATGACATGACCGCTTTTCTCAACTCGGTGGCTGAAAGCCTGGGTACAGAGTCGCGCTTCATCCATCTCGGGCTAACCTCCTCCGATGTCATGGATACGGCCCTTGGCCTGCAACTTGCGCAGGCGGCGGATATCCTTGCCAGGGATATAGCTGATGTTCTATCGACGGTGGAGAGCAAGGCGGTAGAACACAAGTACACGCTTATGATGGGTCGCACCCACGGGGTTCATGCTGAGCCGACCACCCTTGGTTTGAAGATGGCCTTGTGGGCCGAGGAGATGAGGCGCAACGCTCACAGGCTGGCCGAAGCCAGGAATACTGTCTCGGTGGGCAAAATATCGGGCGCGGTAGGCACTTACGCTACGGTGCCTCCTCAGGTCGAGAGAATAGCTTGTGCGAGGCTGGGGCTCGCGTCAGCTCCAGTATCCAACCAGATAATACAGCGTGACCGCCACGCTCAATTCGTAACGACCCTGGCGATCATCGCGAGTTCGGTGGAGAAATTCGCCACCGAGATCAGGGGCCTACAGCGCACAGAGGTGCACGAGGTCGAAGAGCCCTTTGAGGCCGGCCAAACCGGCTCCTCGGCAATGCCTCACAAGAGAAATCCGGAGCTGTGCGAGCGTCTTTGTGGACTCGCCAGACTGATAAGGGGCTATGCCCTAACTTCTATGGAGAATATCGCGCTGTGGCACGAGCGTGATATCAGCCACTCCTCGGCAGAGCGGATTATTCTGCCTGACTCGTGTCTGGCCCTCGATTACATGCTATCTGTTTTTGCATCGATAATGAAAGGACTCAAGGTCTATCCGGAAAACATGCGTCGCAACGTCGAACTCACGCAAGGGGTCGTCTTTTCCCAGAGAGTGCTGCTAGCGTTGATAGGTAAGGGCTTGTCGCGTCAGGAGGCCTACAGAATAGTACAGGAAAACGCCATGAAGGCCTGGGAGAAAAGCAGGAGTTTTCGGGCCTTGCTTCAGGCTGACAAAAGGATAACTGAGCATCTGAGCAAATTGGAACTGAGCGCTCTCTTTGACTATAATTATTATCTGAAGCACGTTGACGATGTCTTCGAACGACTGCGACTGGGCCAAGCCACACGAAGAAGAGTCACCAGGGTGAATCGTACTAAACTGCCCCGCAGGGCGGCGTGACGGTCGGACCGCGGCTTAGCGAGCATTGAGTGCAAACAAGAAGATGAAGACTGCCAAACAATATGTGGACAGCATAAGGGATATGCATTACGAGCTCTACATGTTTGGAGAGCGCGTGACGAATCATGCAGACAACCCTATCATCAAGCCGTCAAGGAATTGTGTAGCCGCTACCTACGAACTCGCCGAAGAGTCCAGATTCCCTCAGTACCACGATGTGATGACGGCAACGTCGCATCTTACTGGGAAGAAGATAAGCCGTTTCTGCCATATTCATCAGAGTGTTGAGGACCTGGTGAACAAGTCAAGAATGGGTAGAGGGCTGGGCGCTTATACGGGTTCCTGTTTTCAGCGATGTGTCGGCATGGATGCCCTGAATGCTCTGTCCATGGTGACCTATGACATTGACCAGAAGTACCGAACGGAATATAACAAGCGTTTCCTGAAGTATCTAAAGTATGTACAGGACGAAGACCTGGTCTGCTGCGGCGCAATGACAGATGCTAAGGGCGACAGGAGCCGGTATGCAGCCGAGCAAGCCGACCCTGATATATACCTTCACGTAGTTGAGGAAAGGCCGGATGGCATGGTAGTTCGGGGCAACAAGATGCACCAGACCGGCTCGGTTAACTCCCATGAAATCATCTGTATGCCGACCAGGGCCATGCGCCAGCAGGACAAAGACTACGCCGTTTCTTTTGCCTTGCCAAGCGACAGCCACGGGATCATATATATCTACGGAAGGCAGCCGGGCGACACGAGAAAAATAGACAGCCCGAACATGGACGTGGGTAATGTCCTTTACGGCGGCCAGGAGTGCATGGTCGTTTTCGACGACGTGTTTGTTCCGTGGGAACGGGTGTTCATGTATAAAGAGTATGATTTTGCCGGCGACCTGGTAGAGAAATTCTCCGCCTATCACCGTCAGAGTTATGCGTGCAAGTCAGGTATGGGCGATATCTTGATTGGCGCTACTCAATTGATTGCCGAGTATCAGGGGACTGCCAAGGCCTCTCACGTTAAGGACAAGATCATCGATATGATTCAGCTCAATGAGACCATGATGTCCTGCAGTCTTGCCTGTGCCTACGAGGGTCACAGGGAGCCCTCGGGCACGTATCTCGTAGACACTCTGAGGGCCAACGTGTCCAAACTGAACGTGACGAGGTTTCCCTATGACATCGCCAGGCTGGCCCAGGATATTGCTGGCGGCTTATTGGTGACCATGCCATCGGAAAAGGACCTGAAACATCCCAAGATAGGCAGGTATATTACCAAGTATCTGAAGGGCGTTGATGGGGTTGAGGTGGAGGACCGGATTCGGGTGCTTCGGCTGATCGAGAACCTTACGATAGGCCTGGGAGGAGCATGTTATTTGGCGGAATCTATGCATGGCGCCGGCTCACCCATGGCTCAGAAGATTATGATTGGCAGACTGGCCAATCTTGAGAGAATGAAGAACAGCGCGAAGAGGCTGTGTGGGCTGAATCCGGGCTAACGGACTAAGACATAGCGACCGTTCGGTCGGTCGGTAGAGCGCGGTAGCCTGGCCAGTGAGACGATGAGTAGTGATGCCTCGGTTCTAACGACGACAAGCCTACCTCTCGCTCTGTTTCGGCGCGGAAAGGTAAGAGACGTTTATGACGTCGGTGACAAGTTGCTCATCGTATCCACCGACCGTATTTCCGCCTTCGATGTTGTCTTGCCCTGCGGCATACCGGGCAAAGGAAAGGTCCTAAACCAGCTCTCTGGCTTCTGGTTCAAGAAGACAGCACATATCCTGCCCAACCATGTCGTCAAGGTAATCGACAGCGGCATCAGTCTAGACGAAGTGGGCAATCTCTCGGGTCGGGCGACACAACTGCCTGATTATCTTATCGGGCGCTCCATGCTCGTGGCTAAGGCTGAACGGATACCCGCGGAGTGCGTTGTCCGCGGATATTTATCCGGCTCCGGCTGGGACGAATACCGGGAAACCGGTGGAATTGGCGATATCCGGCTGCCACCGGGAATGAAGGAGAGCCAGGAACTGCCCGAACCTATCTTTACTCCTACCACCAAGAGCGACACCGAGCATGACCGCCTGCTGACCGAAGGAGACATAGCGGTCCTGGGCATTGAAGGCATTTTCAAGGAGTTGGAACGGAAGAGTCTGCTCATCTACTCTTATGCTCGGGATTATGCCAGGGGGCGGGGCATAATAATCGCTGATACCAAGTTCGAGTTTGGCTACATAGATGGCCAACTGGGACTCATCGACGAGCTGCTGACGCCGGACTCGAGCCGCTTCTGGGATGCCAGCAGGTACGTAGTGGGTCGTTCACAGCCCAGCCTGGACAAACAACCTGTTCGGGACTGGCTTTCAGCTTCGCGATGGGATAAGAAACCGCCGGCGCTTGCGTTACCACCCGAAGTCATTGAGCAAACGTCACGGAGATATCGCGACGTCTATAACAGGCTGACCGGGGATGTGCTTGGCCCGAAATGAGGCGCCACGACCAGTACATCTATGACCTGCCGCCGCCGTGCTACCCGGACAATACCTTGACCAAGCGCAGAAGGTTGTTATCCAGTTCCTTCTTTTTCTCCCATGTGTCGGCTAGAGGAGTGAAGGCTATTCGCCCCCTGAGTTCCCCGGCCACGTGACGTGCCATGCCCTTCATCAAGCCGGTCACGGCCGCTGCCCCCAGCTTGCTCGCCAGGACTCTGTCCCTGGCCGTAGGTGAGCCGCCTCTCTGCACGTGCCCAAGCACGCAAACGCGGTAATCAATCTTCAATCTCTCCCATACCTGCCGAGCGATTGTAAACGCACCGCCCGCGTCATCCCCTTCGGCGACCACGACGATAGAAGACCTCTTGCCTTTCTCGAAGTTGCGCCGTATGTGCAGGCAAAGCTGCGCTATCCTGGTCTGCGTTTCCGGAATGAGAATATCTTCCGCTCCGCCGGCAATTCCCACCTGCAGCGCAATAAATCCCCTGCTCCTTCCCATAACCTCGACGAAAAAGAGGCGATTCAGGGACCCCGCAGTGTCTCTTATCTTGTCTATGGAGTCCAAAGCTGTGTTGACGGCCGTATCGAAGCCGATGGCTTCGTCAGTGCCGTAAACGTCGTTGTCTATAGTGGCTGGAATGCCAATCACCTTCACATTTCCGGCTTCCACTAAGGCGACCCCACCGCGGAAAGTCCCGTCACCTCCTATAAGTATCAGTCCCTCGATGCCTTCTCGCTGGAGTATTTCGTTTGCCTTCTTTATGCCTTCCGGGACTTTCATTTCTTCGCAGCGGCCCGTCCCTAAGAAGGTGCCGCCGCGGTAGATAACGTTGGATACCGACCTGCTGTCCAGCTTCACAAAGTCTTCCCCAAGTATGCCGTGGTAACCGCCGCGAATTCCTATAACCTCCAGTTTACGGCCTATCGCAGAGCGAACGACGGCCCTGATGCAGGCATTCATTCCTGGAGCATCACCGCCACTTGTCAAGACGCCAATCTTTTTCATGGTGCTTCTATTCCACGATGACTCTGAAGTTACCTGTGGATTCTCTGAGAAATCTCCGACGGCCTCAATCTGCGGCCTCCCGACTCGTCAAACCCTGTAGCTATCTCGATAATAAACAAGCAAGTATAGCTCTCTGAGCAGGTCCGACTCGTTATGTTTTATGATTTGTTGCAGATAATTGTCATCCTTTGTGTTAAGAAATCTTTGCCATAGCAAAGGCACGTCCCTGCCGCTTATCACCGGTTCGTTGAAATACTGTTCGGCGTGTGAGAACAGCTCGTCCAGTTTTGGCCACTTTAGGTAAAGCGCCTCCGCTTTTTCCTTCCAGGGCTGAAACAAGTCCACGCCTTCTATGCCAATCCCTCTCGCCTGAAGAAATCCCTTCTCAAACGAAAGATTGTAAGCGTAGAACGGCTTGGCGAGAGTAGGGACCAACTCTGCAAGCTCGGCCATAAACAGCGTCTCGTCCGTCGAACTGCGGCAGATTATCTCCAGGCGGCTCCCCTGAATATAACCGAAGAGCACTATCTCATCGTGGTCAGCATCAAGGCCGGTCGTCTCCAGGTCAATCAAGGTCCCTTGAGGGATACCTAACATCAGTTCTCGACTATACGAAGTGATCATGCCCGCATCTTCCCCCATTTGCCGCTGTTATTATTATACAAGGCGGGTTCGGCCAAAGATAGCGCAGCCAACTGACTGTACTGATCGTCATGATTCCTTACGAACAGATACAATCCTCTATCCCCTCGTGGGAGAGGGTTAGAGCGAAGGCGGCCGACACTACGTGCAAATAAAGAGCGAGCTCCAAATTCCTGGAGCTCGCTCCTGAGTATCGCTACTCAGTCTCTAGTCACCTCTACTCTTCCACTTCATCTTACGGCTGAATTGCCGTTGCCCTTTCTATTGGCTCTGTTTTTCAGACGAAGAGCTCGAGGCTTCCACTAGCTCTCCAACTGCGCACCTTCCTGTCGAGTCGACTCCTAGTTACGCTGCCGGAGAGCTCCAATGAGGAAACCCCCATTGGCATAACCAGGCCTGTCTCTCTGTCATGCCCCACCTCCTTGCCGGACATCGACTAGTGCCCGACAGACACATTCTAGCGTGGTCTATGACCCCTGTCAAAAATGCAAGCACGCCGTGTGCGGCAACCGAGAATCTGAGAACCTCGCGCCACGGTTACGCGTATGAAAGTGTCGATCGATATCGGCTGCAGGGTCAGTCTCAGAGTGGCGTTCCAGGATTTCTCGGCATCCGATGCCTATCCACCACAGGCCACGTTCCTACCTCGTGATACGCGTGCCGGTCCTGCCCTCGAGTGCTGCAAGGGCGGTTTCGGGAAGGGTTATGATCACCTCTCGTTCTCGCTTCGGGTCACGTTTCCCTTCTTCGAGGAACATGATGGCCGCCCTTATCTTTGGTTCCATGCTTCCCTTGCCGAATTGGCCCTCGCCGAGTAGTTTCTTCGA
>Ga0172362_10005086_pt1 | contig 11411 bp, 9 predicted proteins | sample LakKivs1_kivu2a2_FD_114534 | JGI IMG/M metagenome (GOLD analysis project Ga0172362, IMG submission 114534) | Sediment microbial communities from Lake Kivu, Rwanda - Sediment s1_kivu2a2 | ecosystem: Environmental > Aquatic > Freshwater > Lake > Sediment | place: Rwanda: Western Province, Lake...
AACGCAAGTCTTCAGAAATTCAAGAGAGTGCAGTCCGGTCATCATTGATGTTGGTCTGTCCGGTAATCCTGATGGCAAATAGTTTGCAGTCGCAAGAATACCGGCAAACTTTTTAAGATCCTCGCCGTTAGAAAGACTTGTCACATAATCTATATAGTCATTTACAATAGCATCGATGTTTTTACGTATCGTGCATTCAGGCATCAGGAAGTCATTAACAGGAGCCGGATGGAAAGGTTTTGAAAGAAGTCCGTACTGAATTTCCACCCCAGTATCAGTTTGTTTTATCTTATCAGCGCTGACAGCTGGTTCCCCGGGCTTTCCCTCTGATTCCTGAATCATCTTTATCTGAACATCACTGATATAGTTAAGCAACTCCATTGTTCTTAAATGAAGCTGTTCCATCTCAGGATAGCTCAACGAATCATGATTCCGGGTTACCAGGGAAGTGTTATTCCGGTACAAATAATTATACATCGCCTGTTCTTGCGCCTGGTTTAGGTAAAAGCCGTTTTCGTATGAACGTTGAAGATTAAGACTGACCAGGGCTCCGGGCACCATTATTAATAATATACCTATTATTAAATAAAGAAATTTGACACTTATATGGTTTTCTTCCTTCCAGGTAAACCATGTATACCAGGGAAAAGCAAGAAAACATAAAAGGATTACACCGAGAACCAGAAAAGTTCCTGCAAGCGGCCAATGCTGGATTTTGAAAAATAATCCCGCCACATAAAAGATTACCCCGACTGCACCAAGAACATAGATCGGCCTTTTGGCTTTGTTTTCCTGATCCCGGACCCTGCTGATAAGTAGTGCCGGGATAAAGAATAAACCTCCTGAAATTGCTGCCAGGGTTAGAATTATACCTGCCCCGGGCCAGTGTTGTATTTTGAATAAAGTCCCAAGGATAAAAAAGCCTCCTCCAAGGAATGCCGAGATGAACAGAAGGAGTCTTTTTCTGTTGTGAGTCTCTTTCCAAAGTACTCCGAGGGCTGAAGGCAGAAAAACAAGAGCAAGTATCACGCCTCCAAGGGTCGTCATAGTACCAGCAAGGGGCCAATGCTGGATCTTGAATAATGCGCCAAAGCCAAGCAACACTGTGCCGGCGATGCCTGAGATTTTCATTGTGTTTTTCATGTGTCTGTATTTTGTGTCAACTGCATAAAGTGTCTCTTCCTGGATCTCCTTTAACCTGCGTGCTCCCATCTTCTGCTTCACCTTCCGGTATGCTGAGGTGAAATCGAGACCTGATTGCATCTCATATTCCACATCGCAGCATATATGATCGATCAGGTCGTCAAGCAGGTGTGAAAATGTAATCTCCTGCCGGCCTATGTCGCGGCTTATCTGGTCGATATTCTGCAGGCTAAGTTCTGGCATAACTTAATCCCATTTCAGGTTTAATGATCCGCTGAAGCGATTCTATGAACTCAGTAAGCTCTTTTATCTTTTCAGCAACAACGGTATCTCCTTTCGGAGTCAGAGAATAATAAATGCGGATCCGGTTATTGAAATTTTCAGATTCGGTGATGAGCACTCCCTCGCTTTCGAGCTTATGAAGAACAGGGTAAAGCGCTCCGTAAGTCAGGCTTATCTTTCCTTCAGTCAGTTCTTCAACCTTTCTTGTTATTTCATAACCGTACATGCGGCCGTTTTCCTTCAATAGCTTAAGCACTATTGTTTTTAATGATCCTTTGAGAAGTTCACTTGATATCATACTTTTTATATATTAATGTCTCTTATATATTGCTAATATAGAATATTATTTTTTAATAATACAAGGATTTTTCGATATTTTTTTTGTTTTTCAGCATTTTTCTTTCATGTTCCGGGCTAAAGCCCTGACAGTGTGTGGTTTGTCGGATTCCCAAGGCTTGTGCCTTCGCTTCCGCTACGGCACACAAAGGAAGCCTGGGATTAGTACGTCCTAATTCCAGACTAATGTCCTGATAATGTGTGTATTGTATGATACTAACCCCGGTCTTCAGGCCGGGGTGGAAAAAGTATATTCACTATCGGGCTTTAGCCCGGAACTGTTTAAATTTGATATTAAAAATGCCAACCGAAATAATTATCCACAATTCAATCAGCCTCGACGGTTCTCTTACCGGTTTTATGCCCGATATGAGCCTTCATTATAAAATCGCCGGAGAATACAAACCCGATGCTCATCTTATCGGTTCCGAGACGATTATTAAAGGCAATGAAATGTTCGGAGAAGGAATTCCCGATGAAGCTCCATCCGATTTTGAAAAACCTGATCGTGATAAATCGCTCCCCTTGTGGGTAATCGTGGATTCAGGAGGAAAACTGAAAGGGATGCTTCACACCTGCCGCAGATTTGAGTATTGCAGGGATGTGATTATCCTTGTATCGGAAACAACGCCATCTGATTATCTGGAGCACCTGAAGGAAAGATGTTACACCTATATTATTACAGGTAAAGAAAAAGTCGATCTTAAACTGGCGATTGACAGGCTGGGTAAGAATTTTGAAATCCGCAGAATTCTGACTGATACAGGCAGAGTGCTTGGAAATCTTCTTCTGAATCTCGGATTAGTGAATGAAATAAGCCTTCTGATTCACCCCCTGATCATTGGTGAAAGCTGTTATCCGATGTTTTCTGAAATCAAAGGCAATATATCACTCAAGCTTAAGAAATCGGAACAGTTCGAAAACGGATGCATCTGGGCGGTATATAATATTTAACCATGGAGTTACACAGATAAAAACAGTGCAACTCCGTGTAAAAACTCCGTGATCTCCGTGGTAAAAAATGTTTTTAAATATTTGTATTAAAGGTATCACCCTGATCAAAATCGCCGCTGACATAACCCTTCCTGAACCATTCCTTTCTCTGAGCTGCAGTGCCGTGAGTAAATGCATCCGGGACAACACGTCCCTGGTATTTCATCTGAAGCACATCATCTCCCACTGCTGCAGCTGCATTCATGGCTTCTTCAATATCCCCCGTTTCCACAGGCTGATCAGGTAATTGCTGCTCATAATGCGACCACATGCCTGCAAGAAAATCTGCCTGAAGCTCAAGTCTTACTGTAAGTTCGTTAGCCCTTATTTCACTCAGCCTTGATCTCTGCGAATTGACCTGATCGAGGATCCCCAGCAGATTCTGGACATGATGCCCTATTTCATGTGAGATCACATAAGCTATTGCAAAATCGCCATAGGCTCCGAATTTTGTCCTGAGCTGATCACAGAAACTGAGATCAATATAGACTTTTTCATCACCGGGACAATAAAAAGGGCCGCTGGCTGCCGATGCAAAACCGCATGCCGACTGTACCTGGTCCCTGAAAAGAACAAGGGTGGGCTGCCTGTACGTCGAACCTGATTGCTCAAACAACCTGCCCCAGACCGTTTCCGTGTCTTTCAATACAACACTGACGAATTGCGCCATCTCACCTTCCTCGGCCGATGCGCTTACCTGCTCTGTTGAGGTTCCCTCCGGCAATGTGTTAAGGAGCTGGGACGGATCGCCTCCCATAAGAAGGATTATTATCACAATGATTATCGTTCCGATCCCCCCGCCAACGGCCATCTTGCCCGTGGACATGCCTCTGCGGTCTTCAACATTATCGCTTCCCTGTCTGCCTCGCCATTTCATTTGATTATGATTTAGTTAATAACCAGGTTTGTTAATGCAAATCTACTTTTTTTTGATGTAAAGTCAACTATTTCGGTATTCATCTGTTACTTCAATATGACACTGCTTATAATAACTTTATTAATCTACCTTTGCACCAGAATTTGCAATCGTAAATTGATTAAAATCAAATGTCCCCAGAAATCCTGATATCAAAAACATATCCGGTAACGGGAATGCACTGTGCATCATGTGCTGTGAGGACTGAGGAACATGTTAAAAAACTGCAAGGCATAAAAAGCGCTTCAGTCAACTTTGCCGACACTTCCATAAAGGTTGTATTCTCTCCGGAAGAAATAACCCCGGAAGAAATGAAGAAGGCTGTTCAGTCCATCGGATATGATATAATTACTGACGAGGCGAACAGCCAGGAACTTAAAGATGAAGCTCAGCAGAACCAGTATAAAAAAGCCAGGATCAACACTATAGGAGCATCATTATTCAGCTTGCCGCTTGTCGTCATTTCAATGTTCTTCATGAATATCCCGTATGCTCCATATATAATGATGGGGCTTGCTTCTCCCGTGGTGTTCTGGTTCGGAAGGCAGTTCCCCGTCAATGCATTAAAACTTTTGAAACACCGGACTGCCGGGATGGATACGCTGGTCACATTGAGTACAGGAATAGCATATTTTTACAGCGCTTTTGTGACTTTCTTCCCTTATCTGTTTCACAGGTACGGGATTGACAGTCATGTATATTTTGAAGCATCTGCAGTTATCATAACATTCATACTGCTTGGCAGGATGCTCGAGGAAAAGGCCAAATCGAATACATCCTCAGCCCTGAAAGGCCTTATCGGTCTGCAGCCTAAAACAGTAACTGCCATAATGCCCGACGGAACGCATAAAGAAATACCTGTCAGCAATGTTATGCGCGGAGATATCCTCCTGGTAAAGCCCGGCAACAGGATTCCCGTCGACGGCACAGTAATTTCAGGAAGCTCGTTTGTCGACGAAAGCACGATAACCGGAGAACCTGTCCCGGCTGAAAAGAATGTTAATTCCAAAGTGTTTTCAGGAACAATAAACCAAAAGGGCAGTTTTCAGTTCCGCGCGGATAAAGTTGGAGGAGATACTGTTCTTTCACAAATCATCAGCATGGTCCGTGAAGCCCAGGGCAGCAAAGCTCCGGTCCAGCATCTTGTCGATAAGATTGCAGGCATTTTTGTGCCAGTGGTAATGACTGTTGCACTGATCAGCGGGGCAGTATGGTTCATCTCCGGAACTGACAATTCCCTGACACGCGGTCTTCTTGCAATTGTCACAGTTCTTATAATAGCCTGCCCGTGCGCACTTGGCCTTGCCACACCGACAGCTATCATGGTGGGCATAGGAAAAGGAGCCGAAAACGGAATTCTTATCCGCGACGCCGGGAGCCTTGAAACAGCTCATAAAGTCAGCGCCGTTGTTCTCGACAAGACAGGAACTGTTACAATGGGAGAACCGGAAGTGAAGGATTTTATATGGAATAATAATTCTGATAACGAGCAGTTTGCAGGCATTCTTTTGCTGATAGAGAAAACCAGTGAACATCCTGTTGCCACGCCTGTTGTGAAATATCTTGAGAGTTCAGGGATTAGGACAACAGACTCTTCTGTCAATATTGAGAACATCCCGGGTAAAGGTGTGAAGGCTGTAACGGGCAGCATGACTTTTTATGTTGGTAACCGCAACCTGATTGAGGAGAATAATATAAATGCATCTCCTGAGATAACGGATGCTGCTGACATGTTGAAGGGAAGCGCAAGCACAATATCGTATTTCTCTGATGATAAGAGAGTTCTGGCCGTATTCGCAATATCCGACAAAATAAAAAATTCATCCATTGATGCCGTAAGACAGCTTCACGAGGCAGGTATTGGGGTTCATATGGTTACCGGCGATAATGAACAGAGCGCCAGGATTATAGCAGCTGAGTCGGGGATCGACAGCTATATTGCAGAAGCCCTGCCTCAAACTAAATATGAATTTGTCAGGAAACTTCAGCAGGAAGGGAAAATCGTGGCCATGGCCGGTGACGGAATAAATGATTCCCAGGCCCTGGCACAGGCAGATGTCAGCATCGCTATGGGGAAAGGCTCAGATATTGCCATGGATGTGGCCAGGATGACGATCATCTCATCTGATCTGACACGTATCCCGCAGGCACTCAAGCTGTCAAAGCTGACTGTCAGGACCATCAGGCAGAACCTGTTCTGGGCATTTATCTATAATATAATAGGTATACCTGTGGCTGCCGGGGTGCTTTATCCTTTTACAGGTTTCCTTCTGAATCCAATGATTGCAGGGGCTGCTATGGCACTCAGCTCGGTAAGCGTTGTTACTAATAGTCTGAGGCTGAAAATGAAATCCTTTTAGATCTTATTTCTTCTTTTTTATTACCTGGGAAATCTTTCCTGTTTTTTTATTCTTAAGTATCAATTTCACAGTTCCGTCGGGTATCCTCTCCTCCTTGATGAAAATGTGATCCTTATCGTACTCCCTGATTTCAGCAATAGGTTCTGCTTTGGTTTTGCCTCTCCAGACCCTGAGTTTTATCGGCTCCCATTTTTTTGATTTCGCGGAACGGTAACAGGCGTCCATTATTTCGTTCACAATATAGCCGTCGTAAAACGTCTCTACCGGCGTTTTTTTCTTTTCCAGTGCCCTGAACATATCGGTGAACATGTTATAGTAACCCAGCTCATGGACCTCATCTCCGACCGGGAACAACCATCCCTGTTCCGTTTCGGCTTTTTCTGCCACGTAACCTTTTTTCCCTCCTGCTGTGAATATTTCGAAACCTGTTCTGAGAAAATTATTTACCCAGGCAGTACCTTCGGTTCCCATGACTTCATCGCGAAGGTCCATTCCTCCCCGGAAGCTCCAGCTGACTTCAAACTGGCCTATAGCTCCATTCTCATACCTTACCCAGCCCAGTGAATTATCCTCGGCCTCAATAGGTTTTACAAGTGTATCTGCTACACTTATTACCTCCACCGGGCGGATATCCTTACCTATATAACTCCTTGAGATCTCAATGCAGTGACAGCCCATATCGAGCAGTACACCTCCTCCCGATATATTCTTCGTCCAGAACCAGTCGCTGTGAGGGCCCGGGTGTGTCTCCCTGGATCGTGCCCATGTCACTTTTCCCAGGGCGCCGGCTTTGACCGACTCGATTGTTTTCATGGTTTTCGGAGTATAGACAAGGTCTTCGAGATAGCCGTTCATCACTCCGGCTTTTTCAACTGCCTCAAGCATTTTGTACGCCTCAACGGCATTCCTGCCAAGAGGTTTTGTGCAGAGGACAGCTTTACCGGCTGCTGCTGCAAGCTTTGCAGCCTCAAGATGCATATTGTTCGGCAGTCCGATCACAACAACGTCCACGGCAGGATCATTTACCGCTGCTTTCATTGATGTGGTCCACTTCGGGATACCATGTTTTTTTGCGAAGGTTTTCGCTCTTGATTCATCGCGGTCATTAATGATAATTACCTGGTCGCGGCTGCGAAGGCCATGGAGGGCATGTGTGTAGAAGTCGCCGATAAATCCGGCGCCGAGCATTGCTATTTTTGCCATGATAAAGATTTTAGAAGAATTCAGTTTTTCTTTCTTCGTATAAATATAAAGTCGCCTCCCTCATCGCCGACATTCTGGATAGTCCCGAACTGAGGCACGTTGCTCGAGTTATTAATTACCGCCAGCCTCATTTTGGAGAACAATTCCTCTGCCGACAGGTATTCATTCGTATTTTCTTTAAGGTTCTTGAGAAGATACTGGAAGAAGACGCTTCTGTCAGGCACTTCCGTAAGGGTTCCGCTTGTAATGGCTTTCCGGCTGTTAAGCTGGTAAAGCATTTCAACTGCATAAGTGGCACTGAATGCCGAACGGGTTTTAAAGATCCCACCGCTGAAGCATGCATCGGCGATAAGAAGTGTGTGTTTGGTTTTTATTGCGCCGAGGTAGTTTGTGAGGTCGGTATTGGGCAGCCAGTCAACCGGATTATTCTTGGCAGCATTTTTCGGAAGCCAGTATCCCACACCCATACCTTCGTCCCAGTAACCATGACCGGCATAAAAAATAAGCAGATTATCTTCAATTGTCAGCTTTGAACGGAGATTATGAAGAGTTCCAATGATATCTGCTTTTGTCGGATTCTTCAGGAATGTGACATTGTCAGGTTCAAAGTTATAATCTTTTGTCAGTGTATTATAGAGATCTGTGGCATCCCTTACAGGAGCATCGAGTTCGGTGATTCCCGGATCGTCATATTTTTCATTGGCGATAAGCAGGGCATAATTTCTCGCGGCATAGAAGCTGTATTCAATTGCCACACTTTTGCTTACAGTGTCATCTGCGGCATATACCTCGATTTTTATTTCATTGATCCCGAGCCGTAAAGCTACTGGTTCATCCACCTGGAATGAGCAATCTCCCTTACGGATGATCTGGTTTTCAAGGTAACCGTTTACAAAGGAGCCGTCGCGGTAAATCATAAGCTTTTTTATCGGGGCTGTGGCTTTTACGCAAGCTTTCAGTGTATATTTATCACTGGCTGTAATGAAGGCCGGGGACGATGGTTGTATAACATCAATAGTATAGGTATTCTTTGGTTTCGGTGGAGCGGCAGGCTGTGCAACAGGTTCGGTTATGGCCTGAGTAGGTCTTTCGGAATAAAACTGGATTCTTGAGTTATTGAGCGCCACATCAGTTGCCACAACTCTCACAATATTTTTCCCGAATGCCTGGGGAATCTCTGCAAGGAACTGACCGTCTGCAGACACTTTCGCCTCAACACCGTTAACCATAACTGCAAATACCCCTCCGGCATCCTCAACTTTACCCTTGACAACCAGGGTTCTGGTTTCCGACCTGACAACAGAATCCCTGGAAAGGACCGGAGTCTGAATTGTTATTACCGGTGGAGTTAGGTCAGCAGGAGCCCTGCTTTCATCCGTGAATTTTTTCTGCTCTGTTCCTTTTTTCGAGATGCTGAATTGCTTCACACCCGATCTGTTTTCCGATGTCTGGGCATTGATCGTCATTCCCAGGATTATTACTGCTGATACGATTGCAAATTTTTTCATATTTTCTGATGATCTTATTTTCTTATAGTCTTTTTGTCTTATGGTCTTATGGTCTAATGGCCTGTAAATTTCAGAATCTCAGGCCGAATCCAAATGATGCATAAGTGTGTTTTGTAATTGCCTTGCCTTCTTCCGAGAGGTCAGGGAACAGCCTTGCGGCAGAAAGAATCAGGAGAGTTCGCTTCTGGCAGAATGCAAATCCAAATTCAAGCCCCGGAGTTATATGTATAGGATAACTGGTATTATTATTGTATGAATCTTCTATTACCTGCTGGCCAAGAGAAGGCCCTATAAGAAGATGCACCTGCGAGTTTTCCTTATTTGACAAACGAACTGTCAGGTCCATGCTGAACCTCATAAGCCCGAATACTTCGCGATCTGTATATCCTGAAATATAATCTGTCCGGCCTCTTATGAACTGGCCGGAGAATCCTGCCTTCCCCATATATCCTATTCTTAAGCCATATCCGATCCCGGGTGCCTGCGCTGCTGCCACAATATTTAAATTCCTTCTGCTTTGTCCGGGAGATCTTGCTGAGCTGCCTTTTATAAGTTCAGCCCTGACAATAAATTCTGCTGATTTCAACTCTTCAACATCTTTAAGGACATCCCACACAACAAAATATTCCGGTTTACCTCCCTGGACATTATCTCCGGTATCTCCTGAGATGCTACGTATTTCAGTATTGAGTCCACCGTTAATTGAACATAAAACTCTTACCCTGAAAATCTGGTCGGGAGTTGAATTCAGGATCTTATATCCTATTTTAATAAAATCGCCGGCCTGTTCGACTTTAATGCTATCTACAGTCTGGGCTGAAAGTATTGCAGCAGCTCCGAGCAAGATAATTATCAGCAGTATTTTTCTCATCAGGTTTGAATATTTAAAAATTTATTCCCACCCCTAAATCAATCATATTATAAGGACTTGCAAATTCAACCGGTTCATCAATTTTTCTCTCAACCTGTTTGGGATTGAAGTGGGATATTGTAACACAAGCTGCTATCCGCTTTATCTCAAATATCATTCCAATACCTGCACCGTCCATCCCATGTCTCCAGAACTGGGGCGTAGTTCCTCCGGCAAAATAAACTACAAGATCTGTCTGCCTGTAGCCCGCCAGTAGATGCATCTCAAAGTCCTTTTGAGTAAATATTCTCTTTGTCAGGTCAATAGCAATACCGGCCTGAGGATCAAATTCCTCATAATATGTGTTCTTTACATATACATCAGTCACCGGTACCTTACCGTAATTCAGCTGGACCGATAGTCCGTAACTTCCCATATAACCGATTCTCAGTCCGCCTTTAGGTCCCGGAGCCTCGAGAGCCAATAAAAAATGGAACTTTGCTTTCGTTTTTGGTTTTAAGCCAGCTCCATCCTGTTTTTCTGACAGATCTTTGACCAGTTCGGCTTTTATAAAGAACTCTGCTGATTTCAGTTCGTCAACATCTTTAAGAACATCCCACAGAATCATGTAATTATCACGGCCTCCTGTTACATTTTCACCAAAATCACCGGAGATATTGTTAAGCTGTGATTTTAATCCGCCGTTTATTGAACAGAGAACCGATACCCTGAAAACCTGGTTTGGATTTGAATTTAGGATTTTATAATGAACCTTTATGAGATCGCCCACCTGTTCCAGCCTGATGCTGTCAATATTCTGGCCCTTAGCCATGAATGGCAGGAGCAGAAAAAAGACACACAGAGACCGGAAAAATTTCATGCGCATGGAGGACCGGATTTTGCTAAAACCTGAAATTATTAATCCTCCCAAATTTATAAATGATCTTCTGAAAAACAAATGAAGAAAGCAATGACATTAAGCATATGACCATTGTGAGATTTGAAAGTCAACCCCTGTAGCGGTTCTCGTGGTTCAATCCTTTTTCCCTGGCCAATTTCATAAAGAATTCCCGGATTTCCTTTTTCTGGTCTTTCTCCATGAAATCGAGTTGTAGCCTGAGGGGTTTCTTTCCTTTTCTTGAGATTTCGATATCGAACATTGTAAAGGTGAGCTTTTCAATTTCCGAATACTGAATGATCTTTGGTCTAATCCAATTTACCCATCTTAATTTCACGAAATCATTTTCTGCACAGATTTCCGTTGTGTCAGACCCGAATGCAACATAAAAATATGTAATCCCGAGACCGGAGAAAAAAAACGAATAAATCCAATGGAAAAGATTCATTTCATGTATATGAATTAAAATCCATATGATACCCTGCAAAAAAAACAATACACCAAAAATCTTCCTCAGCGTCTTGTGCATCTTATGTTGAATGATCATGTATTCCATATATATTCTCTTGTTTGTTTATGCCATATGGCGTTCATGCCCTACGGGCAAAAAATGTTGTTATATATTCAATGTTCCATGTTTGATGAAAATTGCTGAAATTCAGGTCTATTGAGGTTGAAGCCCTACGGGCTAGTGGTATTTTTTTAATCAATCCATTTGCATTTTGGTTAAAATATTTTCTCCGTCAGGTAATATTTGTTTCCTGATGACCCGATTTTTTCTTATCATTTTTAAAATTCATCCTATACGACCCCGCAAAATATTTTTCTCCATTAGATGATATCCATTCAATCTATTAGGGTTGAAGCCCTACGGGCTAGTGGTATTTTTTTAATCAATCCATTTGCATTTTGGTTAAAATAT
>Ga0172362_10005088_pt1 | contig 11409 bp, 7 predicted proteins | sample LakKivs1_kivu2a2_FD_114534 | JGI IMG/M metagenome (GOLD analysis project Ga0172362, IMG submission 114534) | Sediment microbial communities from Lake Kivu, Rwanda - Sediment s1_kivu2a2 | ecosystem: Environmental > Aquatic > Freshwater > Lake > Sediment | place: Rwanda: Western Province, Lake...
GAATCTTACCCTGGCATTCTTCGGTAACATTCTTCAATGAGTCAACAGGAAAGTAGGGACAGTCACCTACTTATTTTGATGAATGTCTTTATTTTATAAACGTAATTTTCAAATATTTTGAAAAAACAAAGTAAATCTTTCTACCTTTAAAAATCGAAAAGTTTATCTAAAACCGTAACTGCGGCAATATTAATTGAATAGAAAAGTAGGTGACTGTCCCTACTTTACCACTCGTCTTCTTTTAATTTGGTCAATGCCTTTGCGGCCGCAGACCGGATATCGTCCGGCTGGCCGGGATCAGCAACAAGGGCGCCGATTTCATCCGAAGCCTGCTTGCTCCCGATATCCCCGAGTGTGTCAATGGCAGCTATTTTTATCCTTGTTTTTATTTTATCTGATTTAAGAACCCCCAGCAAAGCCGGTATGGCACCTTTCAGCTTTATTCTGTCGATGCTGGCTATGGCAGACATTATGAGTTTATCGTCGGACGACTCCATGAGTTTTGCGAGCGGGTCTGATGCGGCATCACCAAGCGCTGTCAGCAGGCCTGAAACCGGCTCCTGCGTTTCAGACCCGCCTTTCAATAGTATTCCTATTACTTTTGCAATATTATCTGTTCCGGATTTCCTGAGCAGATTCATGACTGTTTTCCGGACAGAAGGGGAAATCCCTTTTTCCTGTACCAGCGCTGCGAGCGCTTCCCCTGTTTTTTCAGGAGATTTTTCCAGATACGGTAACACAGTATTCCTGATTTCTTCATCGTCGCTTTTCAGAAATCCGGCAATTACCTGAACAGCCTTCTCGTCGCCTGTTTCGCCTAATTGTTTCAGCGCAAACACCTGTATTTTCTTGTCGGCATCCTTTGAAAGTTCAATAAGCGCAGGAATTGCCTTCGTGCCGAGTTTACCTGCGACATCCGATGCGAGCTGGCTTACCCGGGGTGACGGATCCATGACTTTTTTGAGTATCAGTACGGTTATCTCATCGTTAGCCATCATCTGTAAAATCGCAGCCACTCCCTGATATACGCGTTCATCCTGGTCTGTAACTTTCTGAAAAAGCACAGTCAGGGCATCCTTGCCCCTTCTTGAAAGTTCAGAAATCGCCTCCTGCCTGACCAGGTCGTCAGGATTCTTAAGTTCTCCTGCAAGGCCTGCCGTTGACTTAGCTCGTAATTTGCTGAGTTCATCGCGGCTGAGTTCTTTTTTCTCAGGGACCGGCGGTTTGTCAGGGCTTATTGCTATCTGTGCGCACGGCGCCCCGGTGGAACCTGTTTTTTCAGCTGCTTTACCTTCAGGCTTAGATTCGGGTTTTGGTTCAGGCTTGGCGACTTCTTTCTGTTCCCCCTTTGGTTCGGTCTTCGCGTCAGGTTTAGCCGGAACTTCTTTTTGTTCAGGTTTGGCTTTCGGTTCTGCTTTTGCCGGAGTCGGGGTATTGTCGGGTTTTACTTCCGAATTAATGGCATCTATCACCTGCATTGCGCAATTTTTAATATCTTCATCCTTGTTTTTCAGCAGTTTCTCGATTGCAGGAATGTCGTTTTTTTCTCCTATTTCCTGGAGAAGTTTTACGGCTCCGTACCTCACTTCTCCATTCTTGCTCGACAATGCTTTTATTATCGTTGCCTTAACCTGCGGACCCATTTTTACCAGCGCTGTTTTGGCTCTCATGCGGACAGCCGGCGAAGGATCTTTTACAAACGCAAAGAATAAATCAGCAACAGCCCTCGGACTGCCGATTTTCTCAAGTTTCATTGCTGCTTCTACGCGCGCATCCTCGTTCCCATTATTGAGTTCATTGATAAGATCGTTTACTTCATCGGCAAAAGACAGGCAGCAGAATAAAACCGGCATAACTGCAAAAAATGCCGGTACAAGGAACCGCAGTTTAGCGTTTCTCATCCCGGTTTTCCTACAGAAATTTCTCCCTTGCATAATGAACCGCATTCCTGAAAATTGCCAGTCCGTCGCCTTCCTCCGGAAGTTTATGACGCGTCCAGGACGGATGGTTATACCTGGTTACATAACGTTCGGGATGCGGCATCATTCCCAGAACATTTCCTTCAGGATTGCAGATACCAGCGATATTATTGACAGAACCGTTCGGATTTGCCGGATAACCGGCTTCACGCCCGTTGTTGTCGACATACCTGAACACAATCTGGTGGTTTTTTTCCAGATTTTTTATTACCTTCGCGGACCTGCTGTAAAACTTGCCCTCTCCGTGAGCAACAGGCAGAAAAATCGTCGGCTTGAGATCCCTGGTGAAAACAGATTTGCTGGATTTGACATTTTCCAGGTGAACCCATCTGTCCTCAAATTTCCCGGAATCATTGAATGTCAGCGTAACACGGTCGATCCGGTTATCAATCCCCGGCAACAAACCCATTTTTACCAGGACCTGAAAACCGTTGCAGATTCCCAGGACAAGGCGTCCTGCGGCAACATACTCTTTGAGCGGCTTGCCCACCCTGTATATGAGTTCATTCGCCAGTATTTTTCCTGCTTCAACGTCATCACCGTATGAAAACCCCCCAGGGATTGCCAGAATCTGAAAATTAAAAAAGTCCTTCTGCCCGCGGATCAGCTGATTTACATGGACCGCCTCGACTTCTGCGCCGCAGAGCTCAAAGGCAAAAGAGGTCTCGGCATCGCAATTCGTCCCTGCTGTGCGGAGCATCAGAACCCTGACTTTTTTCTCTGTTTTTTTTACCATTTAAATGTCCTCTGCCAGGATTCTTTCAGTTGGTCGATCGTTGTCCTGACAACCTTCTGCCCGGACACGCCGTGTACGACAAAATCCCTGTTTTTCTTTATCTCTCCCAGGATACCCATAGGAATCCCCTGCATCAGTTTTTCCAGACGCCTGACATTCCTTGGTTGAACCTCAACCAGAAACCTGGTATTTGATTCAGAAAAAAGCAGGATGTCGTTCCGCCTGGAATATCCTGTCTCAAACGGTATCCTGGAAAGCATTATCTCCATGCCTGAATCGCCTGCAAATGCCATCTCGGCAGCTGCAACACCGATTCCGCCTTCAGAGCAGTCGTGGCAGGAAATCACGAGCCCCTGGTTTATCGCCCGGCTCACGCGGATCATAATGTCCTTTGCCAGAACCGGGTTGACCTTTGGCACCGACATGCATTTTATATTATAATTCGCGAAATAATGAGAACCTCCCATTTCATCCGAAGTAAGGCCTATGACATAAATCAGGTTGCCTGTCTGCTTCACATCCATGGTAATTGCTTTTGATACATCCGGAATAACGGAAATCGCGGAAATAAGCAGTGTCGGCGGAATTGACCTGCGCATATTGGCAGCATGGTCAAAATATTCATTGTTCAAGCTGTCCTTGCCTGAAATAAACGGCGTGCCAAATAACATTGCAAAGTCATAGCATGCCTGGCATGCGCGGACAAGTCCGGCAAGCTGTTCAGGATTGTTCGGATTTCCCCAACAGAAATTATCCAGCAGGGCGGTCTTTTCAAGCAAACCGCCGACTGTAATCACGTTCCTTATGGCTTCATCAATTGCAGATGCTGCCATCCAGTAGGCATCTATTACTCCGTATTTTGAATTTATCCCGTTTGCGACAACCACCCCGCGTTTGGAATCGAGCCGCGGACGCAGCACGCAGGCATCGCCTGGACCGTCCAGCTCCGCGCCGACCAGCGGTTTGAGAATGCTTCCGCCCTGAACCTCATGGTCATACTGCCGGATTACCCATTCCTTGCTGGCGATATTCAAACTTGAAAGCATGCGGTGCAGGTCTCTGGTCAGATCCGACGGCTCAGGAAAACTGCCGATCTTTATTTTCTTCGGCTGCTGCCATGCGGCTTTTCTTTTCAGCCGCGGAACACCGTGGTGGACGAATTTCATGTCCATATCTCCCACAACTTTCCCTTTATACCTGAGAATCAGCTTATGTGTGTTTGTGAAAGTGCCTATGACGGTAAGTTCCACGTTTTCCGTGCTGCAAAGTTCCTTGAAAGCCGGCAGATTTTTCGGCGGAACAGCCAGGACCATTCTTTCCTGGGCTTCCGAAACCCAGATTTCCCAGGGAGCAAGCCCTTCATATTTCAGAGGAGCCTTTTCCAGGTCGACTTCCGCGCCGCATTCAGCCCCAAGTTCTCCGACTGCCGACGAAAATCCTCCGGCTCCGCAGTCGGTAACCGCCCGGTAAAGTCCTGCGTCGCGCGCCCTCAGCAGGACATCCAGCGTCTTTTTTTCCATAATGGCATTCCCGATCTGAACCGCGCTTACCTCGGTGTCCTTGTCCAGTTCAATCGAGGAAAATGTGGCCCCGTGAATCCCGTCCCTGCCTGTTCTTCCGCCGATTACGACAACCAGATCGCCGGGCCTGACCTTCTTGAATGATTTGTCTTTTGGAATGATGCCGACTGTACCACAATACACAAGGGGATTGCAGATATAGCCCTCGTCAAAAAGCACAGCGCCGTTGGCTGTAGGAATACCCATCCTGTTGCCATAGTCCCTGACGCCTGCCACAACCCCCTTGAAAACCCGCTTTGGATGAAGAACGCCTTCCGGAAGTTTTGCAAATGGATAATCAGGAGGACCGAAACAGAACACATCTGTGTTTAAAACCGGTTTCGCACCAAGCCCCACGCCCATTATGTCACGGATTACGCCTCCGATTCCGGTGCCGGCTCCGCCGTAGGGCTCTATTGCCGAGGGATGATTATGGGTTTCAACCTTGAAGGCAATGTTGTATTTCTCATCGAATCTCATTATACCGGCATTATCGTCGAATACAGAAACACACCAGTCTTTTTTAAGCTGTTTCGTTGCCTTGACGATGGTCTCTTTAAGGAGATTATCTATAATCTTTGTTTTTGCGGGCGTATCTGTGCGCCCTGAATATTCCTCGTATTCAATAATTCCTTTCAGGGTCTTGTGCTTGCAATGCTCCGACCATGTCTGCGCAATTGTTTCCAGCTCAACATCAGTCGGATTCCTGCGCCGCCTGCGGAAATAATTCCGGACTGCCTTCATCTCTGCCTGATCCAGGGAAAGAAGTCCTTTCCTGCTGATTTTCTCAAGCTCGGTTTCTCCGGCGTTTATCAAGTCAATGGTTTTTACTTTTATTGTTTCCAAGGTTTTGTCTTTTCAAATTTTTTAACGAGAAAAACAGGTACGGACACTTACGGGACACAAAACTTAATTCTGAAAAACAGGGACTGACACATACTTCGGAGTATTTTTTCTATAGAGCTGTCTGTACCTGCTTTTCGTCTTAGAATTAAGTATTGTGTCCCCTTTTCTTTGTACCTCTCCCTCTTTTTCTCGTGACTTAAACAAACAGGGTCAGGCGTTTAAAAATATTTTGACCTGACCCTGTCGTGTTAAAACGCGTAACCGATACTGCCGCCGATTAAACTGCCAAAACTGATTCCAGTGTAATTAAATGCCGCAGCAGACGTGTTCTCCGATGACGGGCTTGAGCCAATCACGTATGAAAGACCTCCGGTGAGGTCAACTACAAATCCGCCGCCTAATACCCAGCGATACCCAATTTCACCGCCTATTGAAAACCAGACATAGCTGTAATCTTTTGCAGTGTAACCGGTAACGGTCTGATATGTATAACCGTAGTAGTTTACCGTGCTATAAACCGGCTCGGCTTCTTTGTCCGTAATTGATACAAACATTACGCTTACCGCGGGTCCGGCATACCAGCCATTCAGAGCTGTCGGTGAGAAGAAAAAGTCATAGGCAGCACCTACGCCGAAAGCACTGGCTGTCCACCAATCTGTATCAACAATGGACCAGTAAAATGCAGAAGCATTAATCGCTGATTTGTCGTCCAGTTTCATTACAAACTTGGCATTGTAAATTCCAAATGCTATACCGATCGGATTTACTGAGATTGCCATTTTCTGGGTGCTTGGTGATTCTGTTGCTGCCCGGGCAACGCCTAAACCGGCAACCAGTACTGCAGCCATTACCAAAAGAATTACTTTTCTCATTTTTCACCCCCTTTTGTGGTATTTAATTTCTATCCTGAATTTTACCTGAATTTGAAGCTTATGTCAAGGTTGAAAAATAGGGACAGTTACCATTTTTCGGAATGCAAAAAGTAACCAAAAATGGTAACTGTCCCTATTTTTCCTCACCGGATTTTGGCGCCGAAAAACGGCTGTCCGGTAACAAGACTGTTTATTATTTTATACGCAAAATAAAAACCCAGCAGTACTATCCCGCGCATCCAGAGTGTGCTGCACTTCTGGACCATTAAAGAAAGAATGATAAGCACCAGTGATAGCGGCAGTATCAGGATATCAAAAAATATCCTGAGAAACTTCGGATGTTCACGTTCAATTACCGCAGGATTATCCACTTTGGTTAAACTGATAGCTTTTATTTTTTTCAGACACCGCTGGAGTATGACATCATTCGGATTTTCAGAAAGTTTTTTCGCGTACTCCGCTGCAAGCGTTCCCAGATCGCCGGATTCACTCATCGCAGCAATAAGGATGTCGTGATATTTCTCGCAGTCGGGCTTTAAGGCAATTGCCTGTCTGTAACTGTTTGCTGCCATTAAAAACATTGCAGTGTTACTGTCTCTTTCCGCTATCTGTTCGTAAAGATTGCCGAGCAAAAGATATGTTTCAACATCGGCTAAACCACGCTGAATTCCGGTTTTTAATTCCCTTGCTGCCTCGTCAAGCAAACCGTCGTTTACGAGCTGTTCCACCCGCTTGTTCTGTTCCTTATCTTCCATTACCAGAGGTCCCTGACAGCGGCAAGGCACGTTTGTTCATAGGACTTGAGCCCGGCGGCCGACTGTGCCATCAGGACCAGGCGGACGAAGACCTGTCTGCTGCTGTTAGGTCCGGTTACCAATGTTTCAAAACCTCCGGGAAAGTTACCATTTACCGAAGCAAATCTGGGAACTGTATCCTTAATAACAAAGGTCCCGTCTGTATTAAAAGCCACGCCGTATTTGAACGTCCACCCCATTATCCCTGTGGTTATTTTTATGAGTTCTTTTGCTGACGCCACAGGTATCGTATGGGCTGCCTGCTGAGTCAAGGACCCGCCAGGACCTATTTCATAGAAGGCAGCATTTGAATTGACCTGCGAGGTGTTCCATGCATATATAATTCCGCTGTTGTAAATCGCTATCAATGTATTTATTTTCAGGGTGGCATCAGAAATAGAATTAAGCTGTCCCCAGTCCGCATAACCCTTGCTGTGCCAGGAAATTAAAGTAAACCTTTTGTTTTTATTTGCCATATTTACGGAAGTATCAGCTGTCAGGTAATAAAAATTGAACGTATAATAATCAATGCGCATTGTATGAGGCGTGCCTGTTCCGTCCAGCACATTTTGAATAACCAGCGGTGACCCTGAACTGGCAAAAAACAGACAATTGCCGACAGAGCTCTGGGAAAAATCCGGGGAATCAGGCGAAAGAGAACCGGTTTCGTTGATCACCGGAAGTCTGGTGCCTGGCATAGGTGTAATACTAAGCGTCAGCCTGGCAGCATATGCCAGGTCGTTGGTATTATTCTCAAATATGCGTTTGCTGATTGCCAGGTAGTGATTTATGCTGTTAACTGCCTTCTGCGCATTGGTTTTTAACTGGTTGGTAACTTCAAAGAACGTGAAACTTTTCCGCGTATTGGTAAAAAAAACAGTCACCGCACCCATTACAAAACCTATAATTCCAACAACAATCAGCAGTTCAACCAGGGTAACTCCTCTGCGGCGTTCCCTTGTTGAATGAAGCTTTTTGTCAAATACCGGGAAAATCAAGGTAAACCTGCATCTGATGATATGAGTAGTGCAGAGGATAGTTCTGACGGTATGCTTCAGCGCGCAGAAGATATGTGCCGCGCGGCAATCCGGAAACACTCCACGCACAGGAAAGTCCTGCAAGTGAATGTCCCTGGTCAAAAGAACCTGCTGAGGCAGCCGTACCGTCCTGTATAAAATACCAGTGTTTCCCCATATCATTGGAATATTTGACATTATATGAGACAACCGTGGATTCAGTATAACCATCAGGATAGTCCTCAGTATATTTCTGGCCATCCCACCTCTTCCATTCCAGAGTCCAGGCTACATTGACAGGTGTACCAGGATCCTTGAATTCGTCTGTAATGCCGGGTTTTGTCAGCGTGACCTTTGGCAGCTGCGAAATCCTTCCGACACTGATGCCTGGATTGCCTCCGTCCATAAATCCCCTTATCATGCTGACAACCGTCAATTTTGCAATCTGCGCAGAACCGAAGTTAGTCTGCTTGTCAATACCGTTCATTATTCCATAACATACCTGAGTGCCGTCTTTGTTCGTAACACTGACCTGGGCGCTGGCATCGTAGCTTGAACTGGAATAAGATGAATCATAATATGTCTTCAGCGTTGAAAGTGACGTACGCTGGCTGTTATATACGGAATTCGCCCATTCCGGCGGTGTCCTGCTGTTGTAATTAAGGGTAAATGGTCTTGATGCCTGTATGCTGCTCATAAGCGGCAAATTGAATATCTGCGCCAGAGTTAGCCCCACTGTCGTAATTGTTCCTGTCTTCCCGTCCTCGTATTCGTGGCAAAACGGACCATTGCCTGATGACGGTTTTCCGTTAAAGAACGAAGCACAACCCCTTTCACAGGTCCTCTTAACAGGGTCAAAATTAAAAAATGTTGAATAAAGCACCCTGTAGAAATTTCCTGCGCCTGTCAACAGGTTACCGTTTGCGGCCCAGTCAGTATAGTGGTCGCCCGGATAAATATCCCCGATCCACGGCATACAAACCCATGAATTATCTGTTTTTGCAATCAACCGTGCATAGCGCTGTGTTCCTGTTCCGTAATCGTTGCTGGTAATTTCATCCACTTTTGCCTGTCCTGAACCAGTGGGAACCCAGGGTCTGTCGCATATTGGCAGACCGCTCGGGAATCCGTTCGCCGAGTCGGCACCCATCTCATTTCCTATACCGACATAATAAAAGCTGAATCCTGTCATATTTGTCCAGATACCTCCGCAGGAAAGAAGTCCCTGACGGTAAATCTGGAAATATCTGGGGACATCAATGTTCAGAAGACCGCCGTTTCCGTTCCAGCCGGTGCCTGCTGAGTTGGTATATCCTTCATAGCCATTGGGTTGAAGATTGATATTCACAAAATACCAGTTATAACCGTCATTAGCTTTTATATCCGTATACGGCATATACCTCGGGTCGCCCATAAACTGATATTGCTCTGTCACAGGCGGGGTAACACCCAGCCAGAAATAATTTTTTGAAAGATTTGCCGGCTTATTTGCCAGGGTGCCGGTTGTCAGGTCGGCTCCCATACGCGTTTCATAAGTATACATTCCGTTTGACAGGGCAGTGCTGGAAATTTTTATTAACCACCTCGCTGTATTTTTCGGATCGTTGTTGTTATTCCACGTTAAATCCTTGTTGAACGCTGCAGCACCTGACTGGATAGGACATGGAATATATTCCAGACCATACAGGCGCTGCGTAGAGTTAAGACCTGTGTTGCCGTTCTGCGGATGTCTTGCAGGCGTGTTGGAAAGAGTTATGCATGTCCCGTTTGAGAAACCTGCGGGCGGCGTGTCAATACTGTACCCAAGAGAACTTCCGCCGCCTGTAATCCACTGATACGCAACAGTGTCGTTGCCTTCAAGCTTACTTATGGTAAAGCTTGAAGAATTTATATTAGCATAAGGGAAGAATATGGTAATTGTATCAACCGTTGTATTCGTTGCAACAGTGTCCGGATTTACGGCATAAGCATATACTCTCAGATAAATATCATCACCGGCATTGTATTTCATCTGCTGCGGATGCACAACCACCCGCATTCTCGGCCTGTCGGCATGGTCCTTTGCCGGGTCAGAGTAGTTTCGCATCGGCGGCAAAGGCAGAAGTTCTCCGTGCAGGTTGACAAAAAGAATGTTCTTGAACATTGCGGGATTCGTGTTCATCAATTCCAGCAGCATTCTCAAACTTATTTCAGGCGGATTGTAGACACCGTAAAGCCGCTCTTCTTCGGGATATCTGACGCAGTTGTTATACTGGTCAGCCAGAGAATAAGAATCGCTGTTCTTGATCTCTCCGTCTACATTGACTCTGCAGAAGAAATTATCGGGGTCATAATAAAGAAAATCCTGGTTGCTCGCGTTTTTCATCAATCCCGGATAAAAATACACATAAGGCATCGGAACATCAGATGTATAGGTTAATGAATTTATATAAGGCGTATAACAGAGATCCCTGCCGTAGCCAAGGCGTGTAATCCAGTGAACCCTGAGTTCCAGTCCTGGATTTCTGCTCTGCAGGTCCTGGATTACATTGTCAAACATAGGTTTCATCGTTGACATCGCAGCCCACCATCCGGGGACGTTTTCTATTGCAAGGACATAGACATCCATAACTTCATTCGGCGGATAACTTGCCTTGGTTGCCTTGATTACGCTGACCATTTCACTGAGACTTTTTTCCGGTTTGTTAGGATCTGCCTCTGAAGATTTGTAAACCTTAATATAGACCCTTCTTGCCAGCGGTTCATTCGGCATACTGATAACGTTTACCTGTCTCAGAAAACGCCATCCGGATTTCATCGGTTTATTACCGCTTAACGCATTGTTAGGAGCAGTCACTGTCTTGTCGGTGGTCAATATTTTATTGTATATAGCACCGTCATCATAATCATCCAGCACACCCACGTTTGTATCATTTGACCGCGCCACAAGCGTGCGGAGTTCCTCCATCATCTGCATTGCCTTCTGTGTGGCAAATGCCCTGTCGCTGATTGACACCGTCTGTGTGCCCAGAACATAAGTCAGCTGTACAACAGAAAGCACGGCAATGGAAAGAATAGCCATCACAATCAGAACTTCAACAAGAGTAAAACCTTTTCTGTCCATCTTTATCATCCCCTATTCCTTAAACGCTGTAAAAGTATAATAAGACGCTTTGTTTTCACGGTAACAAGCCAGTTCCTGTCTGACCGTGTTGAGAATATCCTGGTCATAGTCAATTTCCGCTACATCACTTTTTCCGTCGATTTCAAGTCCGGTAAGCGCAATCACACACCCGCTTATCATTGCAGGTCCGTAGACATACGCTTTACCTGTTACATAAATCAAGCCGCTGAAATAAGCATTGGAAGTACTGTCGACATACAGATTCCCATCTATGAAGAGCAATCCGCCGCCTTTCAGCCGGTGAGTACTGTCAAAAGTTATTGTTCCTGTACCTGCAAGATCAATATAAATCACAGCCATCTGCGGCAGAGGATTAGGCAGAGTGGCAACAGAAGTCGTCACTATGTCTGCCATAACCTTGATGTCGTTTTTAGAAACACCGAACACCGATACTTCTGAAGTAGCACCGATATTTTTCTTTGTGCTGGAAACAGTTCCTCCGGA
>Ga0172362_10005093_pt1 | contig 11404 bp, 12 predicted proteins | sample LakKivs1_kivu2a2_FD_114534 | JGI IMG/M metagenome (GOLD analysis project Ga0172362, IMG submission 114534) | Sediment microbial communities from Lake Kivu, Rwanda - Sediment s1_kivu2a2 | ecosystem: Environmental > Aquatic > Freshwater > Lake > Sediment | place: Rwanda: Western Province, Lake...
CGAGCTAGCTCGTAGGCGGCTGTAAGTCCAGCAGGTCCAGAGCCTATAATTGCAACCTTTTCTTCAGAGTTTTTGAGGGCTTTTTTCCTTTTTCTCTTCGTTAAGCATTCTATTTGCATCTGTTCAGTTTTTTCCAAGATATTATCCCTATCTAGTCCAGCGCGTTCTGGATGAAAGCAAACTAGAGTGGTTATAAGCGGCAAAGGAATGTTTTCCACGATTTTTTTGAGGGCTTTTTCAACGGGCTCTGTGTATCCATTCTTTATGGCAGTTGTTCGCATGAATAAAAATATTTCAGGTAATCTTAGAGCTTGAGGACAATGTCTGTAGCAGCTGTAGCACCAAGCGCAGAGCCAAGGCTCATCAGAATTCAAAGTCTCTTCGGGCTTTAGAAAAATCTTTTCTAGAAGGCTCCTTGGATTGTAATCTTTTCCAAGCAATTCTGCCATTGAGCAACTTGCTGTGCAAATGCCACATTCAAAGCAGTATTTGAGTTTTTCAACATCCAAAAGTCTTTTGACATCTTCCTTGGAGATTATGGTCTTTGGGGTTTCCAAGTTTTGAGCCCTCTCTAATTTGGGGGTTTCCCAAAGATATAAAGGTTTACAAACGTAAAGGTTTTAACCAATCATACATAACATGCGATATTAGGTGACACATTTTTAAAGAGTTGAACACAATAAAAGTGAATATTGAGGAAACAAAAAATGAGAAAGCTAAAAGTTGTTTTATATGGGGTTGGCGCTGTTGGCAGCATGATTGCAAAGTTTTTGCTGGAAAAAGAAGGGGTGGAAATCATAGGAGCTGTTGACATAGCTAAGGACAAAATCGGCAGGGATTTAGGCGAAGTTTTAGGTTTGGAGAAAAAACTTGGAATAAAAATTTCGGCTGACGCTGACTCTTTGTTTTCTAAAGCCGAGGCAGACATTGTTATACATGCAACCTCATCATATCTTAAGGACACATTTCCGCAAATAGCCTCAGTCATAAAACATGGCATCAAAGTAATATCTACATGCGAGGAATTAAGCTACCCATACTATAGTGAAAACGAAATTGCAAAAAAACTAGACACACTTGCTAAAAAACACAACGCAACAGTTTTAGGCACAGGCATAAATCCAGGCTTTCTGATGGACACACTTGTGATAACGCTTACCGCCGTCTGCCAAAAAATAGACAAAATCGAAGCAACTAGAGTCATGAATGCTGCAACAAGGCGATTACCCTTTCAAAAGAAGATAGGCGCAGGTCTAACTGTCAAAGAATTTCGCAAGAAAATCGAAAACAAACAGATTACAGGACACGTTGGACTTGAGCAATCCATAGCTATGATTGCTGATGCCTTAGCATGGAAACTTGACAAGGTACAGGTTGAACCTGTTGAACCTGTAATCGCTGAGAAACGTGTTGAAAGCATGGACATAAAAGTTAGAACTGGTGATGTGGCGGGTCTAAGACAAAAAGCAAGAGGCATAATGAAGAACAAAGAGATTATAGTTCTTGATTTTCAAGCTTACATAGGCGCTGAAGAAGAGTATGATGCTGTAACCATTTACGGTGTTCCAAACTTCAGGCAGAAGATTCAGCCATGTGTCCACGGTGACATAAGCACAGTGACAATGGTAGTAAACTCAATTCCAAAAGTCATAAATGCGCCGTCGGGTTTGTTTACGATGAAGGATTTGCCAGTTCCATCTGCTGCCTTAGGTGATATGAGAAAATATTTCAGCCTAGAACCCCATTTTCGCTGAGGAGATAGCAGTTGAAACGTAAAATCGACATAAACTGTGATTTAGGCGAAAGCTATGGAGTATTCAAGACTGGAAACGACGAGAAAATAATGCCTCACATAACCTCAGCGAACATCGCCTGCGGATTCCACGCCGGAGATCCAACAACGATAGCGCGCACTATTGACATTGCCAAAAAACACGGAGTTGCTGTGGGAGCGCATCCGGGCTACCCGGATATTATGGGTTTTGGAAGGAGAGAAATGCAACTGACTTCAGAGGAAGCAAAAATTACACGCTTTATCAAGTAAGTGCGCTTCAAGGATTTGCAAAAGCAGCTAGTCTCAGTCTCCAACACGTAAAACCCCACGGCGCCCTTTACAACATGGCAGTAAAAGACGAAAAGCTCTCGAATGCAATAGCGGAAGCCATAAAAGCACTAGACACTGAGCTAATAGTCTTTGCGCCTCCAAACTCCAGTTTATCAGAAGCTGCCGCCAAAAGTGGGTTACGTGTGGCACATGAATTTTTCGCTGACAGAGCCTACAATTCAGATGGTAGCCTTGTTTCAAGAAAACATTCGAATGCTATTATTCAGAATCCAAAAAAGGTTGTTGAGCGGGTTGTGAAAGCTGTTGAAGATGGAACAGTTGCAGCCTCTAACGGTGAAGTCTTGGACGTAGGCAAGGTGCATACAGTTTGCGTGCATGGTGACACTCCTACAGCTCTAGAGCTCGCAGAAGCAATAAAAAAAGGGTTGATGAGAGCTGACATCGAGGTCAAACCCGTAGGTAGCTTCATTTAACAATTTTTATGGAGTATGTTATGAGCACAGGAATTTACACAGTTGCACGATACATGCCTTTTGGCGACAATGGTCTGTTAATCGAATTTGGAAACGTAATAAGTTTGAAAGTGAACTGCAAAGTTATTGCTCTAAGCGAAGCAATTACAGGCGCTAAAATTCATGGAGTCGAAGAGCTTGTTCCGACCTATCGCTCACTGCTTGTCAGATATAACGCTTCAAAAACAAGCTATGAACAGCTCGCTTTTCGGATAAAAGATATTGAAAAAACGATGAAAGAGCGAAAAAAGGAAAAAGTGGGCAGAAAAACAATCATTCCAGTTGTTTATGGAGGAGAGTATGGACCAGACCTTGCTGATGTTGCTAGGTTTCACGGGTTAACTGAAGAGCAAGTTGTTAAGATACATTCGGGCAGAGAGTATAGGGTTTACATGGTGGGATTTGTTGCTGGTTTTCCTTACCTTGGAGAAGTTGTAGACGAAATCGCAACGTCAAGGCTTGAAACTCCAAGATTGAAAGTGCTAGCAGGCTCAGTTGGCATTGCAGAAAAACAGACTGGCATATATCCATGTGAAGCACCTAGCGGATGGCGAATAATAGGCAGAACGCCATTAAGATTGTTTAATCCACTGCAGCAACCACCAGCACTGTTACAACTTGGAGACATCGTCAAATTTAAACCGATTTCAGAAAAAGAGTTCAGAATCACCGAAAAAACCACTCGAAAACAACCGACAGACCGATTTCAGAAAAATAAAAATGGAACAAAGGTTTTTCAAGTGCTGAGACCAGGATTTTTCACAACAGTCCAAGACTTGGGGAGATACGGCTATCTCAAATATGGAGTTCCAATTTCTGGTGCAATGGACACATTTTCCCTAGTTGCAGCAAACCTCTTAGTTGCAAACAACCCAGAAGATGCATGTCTCGAAATAACTCTGATCGGTCCAGAACTCCAAGCCTTGACAAAAACGCAAATAGCCATAACTGGGGGAGCCGCGTCCCCAAAAATTAATGGTCAAGATGTTCCTATGTGGCAAACATTAGAGGTACAGGAAGGTGCTGTAATCTCTTTTGGGAAAATGGAAAGTGGATGCCGAGCATACCTTTCAATAAGGGGAGGGGTAGACACTCCGCTGGTGCTAGGAAGCAGATCAACATATGTGCGTGGAGGATTTGGAGGAATAGATGGCAGGCAGTTGAAAGCTGAGGATATAATTGGAGGATTCGATGTTTCTCTTCTCAAAGTTGGATACTCGATGCCAGAAGAGCTGGTGCCAAAACTCACAGGACAGTTTAAAGCATATGCGATACTAGGACCGCAAGCTGACATGTTCACGCAGGAGGGAATAACCACTTTTCTTTCAAGCCAATATAAGGTTACGTTAGAGGCAGATCGAATGGGATATCGGCTTGAAGGCCCACTGATAAAGCACAAAGCAAAAGCAGATATTATTTCAGACGCCTTATTACCTGGTGCTGTTCAAATTCCAAAAAATGGAAAACCGATAATGATAATGCGAGATGCTCAGACAGCAGGTGGTTACCCAAAAATCGCTGTGATAATAACCCCCGATATCTCGACGCTTGGGCAAGCCAAAACAAACGACATTATAGAGTTTTCTAAAATCACGATGCAACAAGCCCACGAAAAGATAAACGACTATCATAAGTTTTTCAATGCCCTAAGTGAGATGCTGATAAAGGAAACATAAGTCAACGCGGCACTCTTTGTATGCAGAAACACTAACATTTATAGAATTCATGAAAGCAATTGATTCTCGGGGGGATTACTGTGACAACACGGGCGGGGGTTACCAAAAAAGGAAAACTCTCTCTTTTGGACGTGATAAGAGACGTGAAAAGCAAAACAGATTTTCAAAAAGCAGGCGCTATTGCCTTGTTTATCGGCTTAGTCCGTGGAGAAACCTTGAAGGGTGAAAAAGTCAAAAAATTAGAGTTGGAAGCTTACGAAGAGAAGGCAAACGAAATTTTAGCTAGCATCTGCAACGATTTAAAGAAGAAGCGAGGCATAGTGGATGTCCAAATTTGCCATTTGCTTGGAGAATTTAGTGTTGGTGAAGAACTTGTATATGTTTTGGTTGCAGGTGATCATCGAAAAAATGTTTTCCCAGTTTTAGAAGAGGCTGTGGAAAGATACAAAAAAGAAGCGCCTATCTTCAAGAAGGAATATATTACAGATGAGAAAAGCAAAACAAGAGCTTACTGGTTGACAGAACAGAAAAGCGGCACATGTTAACAACTTTAAGAGCCTTCTTGTAGAAGGTACACTGTCACCTTCAAAAAGAGGGATTGCGGGAGTAGTCCCCCTATCAGTGGGGACTTATCCTGAATATGGATTGCCCGTTCTGAGGGTGGCTTCACAAATGTAAAAGGAGAGTGAAGCCTGAATGGAACTTAGTGCAATTTCGATGGGCAAGATAGAGGACTTTCTGGAAACCATTCCAAGCAAGCATACACGAAAGAACTACGTTAATGGCATCAAGAAGTTTGAGACATGGTATGGAGACAGCATCACCGAGTTGATCAAGAACCCAGAAGCAACCAAGACCGTGGAAAAGTTTTATGTAGCCTTGAAGCAAAAGCATCCACAGAATACTTGTAGAAATGTGACAAACGCAGTCATTCAGTTTCTTAATTACTTTAAAACTGATGTTAGACCACGTAGAGCATTGGGAATATACCGAACTGAAGTCTCAACAGACGATCACAAGTTGACAATAGACGAAATTCAGCGGATGGCTTCGGTGGCTGATTTGAAGGAGCAAGTAATGCTTGAAGTGTTGCTATTGGGTCTACGAATTGGAGATGCGATCACGTTGAAAGTAAACGACTTGAGCAAGTTGGATCAAGAGGCTCCAATAGAACTTAAGCTTAGAGCAACAAAAGAAGGAACAGTTTACGAGACGTTCATAAGCCGAGAATTCAAGGAACTTCTACAGCTATATTTGCCCATGGTAAATGGCAAGTGGTTATTCCAAGGCATTAGGAAGGATTCACATGCTAAAGATGAGACGTTAAACATAGCCCTAAGGAACTTAGCGAAGAGAGCGAGTATCCAGCTACATGGTAGACTTCATTGGCATTGTGGACGTAAGCTAGTTATGAGGACGGGAGCGGAGCTTGGAATTAGCCCTTGGATAATCAAGCGAATTGTTGGCAAGAGCATTCCTAAATCAGATGACACGTACTTAAGTGACATGGATTTGAAGGAAGGCTTCCTTAAGCTAAGTAACGTGTTGAAGCTGAAACCCAATGCTGCAAATGGTAGAGTAGGCTCAGTTGAAAGGCTTGCACAGAAGATATGTGATGCAATAGCAGAGCATTTTAAGCCCACAGTGAGACAGCTGATAATTCAGGAAATGGCACAAGGCAAAGCAGGGACATTAAGTCTTATGGAAATGCCAAACGTAGACAAGATGAGCAGCGAAGAGATAATCGACCTATACCTGAAATTGAGCAAGGGAAAGAAATGACAGATGAAAAGAAAAAGACCAAACGAAGATGCCCAATATGCGATGCTGAATTAGATGAAGACGAAGACATTTGTCATGACTGTGGGGCGTGTCAAGACGAGCCATGTTACGACATTGAAGATGATATGGATGAGGAATAGGGAAGGTATACACAATTACTATACAGTTAATTCTAAACGAATAGGAGCGCAAGTGAATTGGGATTAATTGAAGTTGAGCCAGTGGAATACAAGAAAAAAGGAATCACGGTTTGGAAGTACAGTCAAATCGATACGGATCGCATAGAAGTTTGGGGTGGAGCCCGAGGTCTCAAAGACTGCCTCAACAGTCTGATTCCAACAAACGGTCACTGGGAAGTGGAAGAAAAAGATGGAGACTATTATGCAACTTACGTGAAGTCAGATGGAACCAAACAGCCTACGCTGATAATAGACGATGGTGGAACGATTCTCTGCGATGAAAAAGATTGGAACAGGTTGGATCATCAATACATTCGACATCAAGCCTCCATACTGGTGAGCTTATTGAAAAAGCTGAGATTAACAGCCACAGCCCAGAAGTATTTCTCATTCAACAAGTACGGAGACCAAATAAAGGAAGACATACCAAACTTCCATCACACAAAACTAACGTAGCATGTCAAGACATGGTAGACACTTAGTATCTTATTTTTCCACTGCTTGGGGCGATGTGGTTTTTGATGGAAAATTGCCATCAAATCAAGGCTTTCTAGGACAAAATCGACACTGCTAAGCGTCTTGGACACTTCGATTTTTCAGATCATGTCATGCAATATAATCACATTTGCCCTATTCAAAACTCCTCACAGGTCCTTGAACCTTGTCTATCCCCTATACTCATCACAGTGATCATGATGAGTTGGTTTCAATTAAAGCTTCTTTCCTAAAACATAAGCTAAAAGACCATAATGGTTAAGGCGCTTAAGAGCTGCTACAGATAGAAAGGACATTGAGTATAAAGCTTATTAGCGACTTATATTGAAACACTAAAACCAAAGGAGTGCGTTGATGATGAAATGTTACGTGCACCCGAAGGAGGATGCTGTAGCCGTCTGCAAGAGTTGCGGAAAGGGAGTCTGTAGTAACTGTGCTGTTGAGATAAACGGTGTTGCCTACTGCAAGACGTGTGTTGAATCGAAGGCGGTAGCCGCAACTTCTAGGGAAACTCAAGTAGCCATGCCTTTGCCTAGTGGCATTCCTAGCAAGACACATTTCATAATAGGAGGAGTAGGTGCAATCATATCAGGCATAGCAGCTTTGATGTTTTTGTTCATAGGTGGGCTTGCATTATTGTGGTGGTCAGGTGCAGGTGGATACTACATGAACTCGGCTAGTCTCGCTGGCTTCGTCATACTTGGCATAGGTCTAATACTCGCAGGAATAGGTTACTTGGGAATTTCGAGGAATTTCAGAAAAGGTGTTGCCACAGCCAGCTTTGCCTTTTGTATAATTGTCACAGTCTTCTTGTTCATAACAGCAGCATTTGGCTTGATATGGTCTTCTCAGGGCTACTACTATTACTATTATTCAAGTCCTTGGTATACTACTTACATTATTGCTGTCATAGTGACTCTCGTGCTTTTTGGAGTAATGCAGATTCTCTGGGGGGTCTCGCATATCCAAGCCAAACAATATATAGGCAATTCAGGCCTTTCCTTGGCAACAGGAATAATGTTCATTATTTCGGGAGCCCTGACAGTTTCGATCCTAGTTTCCTTCGTAGGAATGATTCTTTTCTGCGTTAGCAACATAATGGCTGCCATTGGTTTCATACTCACAAAAACACCTTCAGCATCTTCATAAACTACCTTTCCATTTTTTCTTCGCTACTACACGCCCTAAGTGAAGGTCTTGTTGTTTATGTTTTGAAGAAGAAAGCGTATATCATAGAAAATAGTTCCATACTGACTTATAAGTTCCTGAAGGAATTGTTGAAGTTGGAAGTCACTCCTTAGATAGGGCTACTTCGGGAGACATCGCCACCTGTAGAAATGCCCTATTTTGTCGAGAAATCAGCCATAGATTTTATCTCGTTTCTTATTTTGATCGTTCTGGCCATCAATTCACCTTCATCGGTCAATCGGATTTCTCTTTTTTTAGTTCCTGATGATTTAATTTCTATGTAACCATCATCCTCAAGATCCCGAAGAGAACCACTCAATTTTACGATAGCGCTTTGATCAGTTTCTGAACCTAAATTCTGTTTACCTATTTTTTCAACAATCTCTTGAAGAGTCAAGCTCACACTTTCTCGGGCTGCACCTTCATCAAATAAACGCGCGAGAACCAATCTTTGGGCCTTCTTTGGCAGTGGGATAGGAAAAGTAGGTATTTTCATAACTTCTCCAGCAGTGCCAGCCGATAGATAATGCTCATTTATCTTCGGCATATATTCTTCGGCCCTTATGTAATAGATTTCACTATGAGAAATCGAAGCTGCTATTACCGCTGCACATATTAACAGTCTTGATCCCCCGGCTACATTGACGATAACCCTATTTCCTTTTCTTCCCTCCGTACACATAACTCGCAACAACCATTCAAAGATATCACTATAATCCAGTTTTTCAGGGCTGATTTCGAAGGTTTTTGATTCTATAATCGACAACGGTAAGACTTTTCGCAGCTTTTCCTCTATAGCTTTAAGTTGCTCCCAGTCTTTTTCAGAATAGAACTCAGATCCTTTCTTCACAAAATATACTTTGTCTGGCTTAAACTCTCTAAAGAGTTCGATAAAGCGGTCTAACTCCAGCCCCAAAGGAACAACCTGAACAGTTTCTTTCTTTCTGTTCATAAGTTCGGTCTCATCTCAATTAAAAGAGTTTCATAGAAAAATGAGATAAGTCTAGTATTTAACTTTATCTTAAGCTATACCTCTAGCCTTAAAGATAAGAGACCAGAAATGCACATATATCTTTATGGACTAGAGTCTCTCTTAAGTGTCGAGTACTGAAGGAAGGAAGAAATTTGAATAAAACACAGGCGGCGGTTCTAGCCGCGTTGAATACAGGTAGAAAAATAACTCTCCCAGATGAACCTATAGAGCAAAAACTTCGCACCTTGAGCGCCCTTTGGAATTGTGCAATCGATGAATGTTTCGCTGACGTCGAAAAAGTCGAAATCGCCACCGAGTTGCTTAACACATTGAGTCGAATTTATGAGCCAAATAGTTGAACCTAGATCCTCTAACATGTTCCAGCAAATGTGTCTATCGTGTGGCGTAGATAGGAATTTTGCATGGGGGAGACCTTTGAGGGTCTATATCTCTGCACCGCGACAAAAGACCTTTTTCATAAGATGCGTAAAAGAGGTCGCTGAAAAGAGAGGGGACAAGTCAACCTATCCTCCAGACGTTTTCAGAGACCTCGATGATAAACAAATTCTAGAGAAGGTAATAAGAGAACTTAGAGATTCACATCTAATCGTAATGGATGTGAGCATGCGGAATTTCAACGGTGAGTGGTATCCAAGTTCTGGAGTCATGATAGAGCTCGGTGTGATAGTGGAGGACCCTACTAAGGGCTTGAATTCAGTCTATTTCTTCTGTGATGAATTAACAGATAGACATCACCTACCCCCCATGATTCCCCGCATTGAAGTGCAGAAATATTCAGAGAATGACGAAAATCTCAAAAAATTTCTCAGAAAAGCTTTAGATGGCTTTGAAAGAAAGGCGCCTGAAAGATTGCGCCAAGCCCTGAAAGCTCAAACTGCAGCAAAGATAATGTGTGAAATTAGGGAAACTTCTATTTAGAGCAGTCATTGAGCTTGAGTCACAATGCTATGTATATCCACCCAAAAAAGGGGATACATAGGGAGACATCTTCCTATAATTATAGGTCCAAGCTAGATGAAGCTCCAGCAAGGATGAACAAATACCATTTTAAAAACCCACAAAACAACAAGAAACCCCACATACTCTACTCATCTTCCAAACACCCTCGCCATTCTAAACCCTACAAATCCACAAACCCTACAGCATCAATACCCATCCCTTCTCGATGCACATATGCCAACAAACCAAACAAGCACCTTATTTGCCTATATATAGGGGGTATAGGGGCCTACAGCCAACTGCACACACAAACTCACTACCACCACATCGTCCAGTAAAGCAACCTCATCTTAAGAAGAGTTATAAGCACGCCAATGAAAATAATGTGAAATGGGATGCAAAATTTGGAAAAAAGAAGCTACGCTTGGTTTGAAAGGCGGCGAAGAACAAAAGCACTGGACTTAGCCCAAGAACAAATAACAAAAGCACTTGACACAGTGACTTTGCTTCATCAAGCAATAAAAAACATGTCAGAAAACAAGAAAAAAGAAGCATGCCAGAGTATCGCGAACCTATTCAAGGTTGAGGAAGAAGTAGACAATCTGCGAACAGAGGTTTTTAAAGAATTATCTAAAGGCGCAGCCTTATTTGCAGAGTACCGTGAAGACTTGATGCATCTCGTGAAGCGTCTTGACACCCTTGCAGATCATGTGAAGGATACGTCAAGATGTGTAGAAATGCTTGCAGACTCTCAAATACCGAAAGAGTTGTGGGATAACACTGTCCATATGACCTCTATTCTGGTAGATTGTGCTCACGCGTTACGGGGCAGCATCGAAAAAATTACGATTAATCCAGCCGAAGCCATAGAAGGCGCCAAGAAAGTAGGAGAAATAGAGCATGAACTTGATGAGGAGTACCTTAAAACCAAGTCGCTATTTGTTAAATATTCAGAGAAGATGAACTGCGGCTCTATGGTGATATTTGATGACTTGGTTGAGTTTATTGAACATGCGGCTGACATGTGCGCTGACACAGCCGACTACATCGTCATACTTTCGAGTAGAGAATAAGATGCGATAAGATAATGTTGCTAGCTCAAATTTCAGATGTCCACTGCGGTCAAATGCTTCGCAAGGAAACCTTAAGGGCAGCTATTAAAGAAATTAATAACTTATCCCCTGACATGGTACTTGTAACTGGCGACTTAACAGAAAACGGCTTAATATCCGAGTTTGAAACTGCTTCAAAAGAATTGAAGAAGCTGAGAGCAAAGAAGATAATATATCTAAGCGGAAACCATGACTACCGCTCAACAGGATATCTGCTTTTTAAAGAGTTTTTTCCTTTTTCGCAAGTAACCGAATCTGATGATGCAGTCATAATAGTTCTCAGTTCAGCGAGACCAGACAGAGACGACGGAGAAGTTGGTCATAGACAAAATCTGTGGCTTGAACATATCCTTGAAAAACACAAGGATAAAGCAAAGATAGTAGCAATCCACCATCACATTGTTCCAGTTCCAGACACAGGTGCAGACCAGATAACAATTGTAGATGCTGGCGACGTTCTGA
>Ga0172362_10005100_pt1 | contig 11397 bp, 9 predicted proteins | sample LakKivs1_kivu2a2_FD_114534 | JGI IMG/M metagenome (GOLD analysis project Ga0172362, IMG submission 114534) | Sediment microbial communities from Lake Kivu, Rwanda - Sediment s1_kivu2a2 | ecosystem: Environmental > Aquatic > Freshwater > Lake > Sediment | place: Rwanda: Western Province, Lake...
AACCGACAAGCCCACTCGTAGCCTGTTCGCGACGGATACTCGCCCATCGAGGACCCGCGGGATACGTTCGTTCTCGATCTAGCACCTTTCGCTGCCGAGGCGGGCGTGACACAGTAGTGCTAGTTCACCCGCCGCCAGGAGGGCTTGAAGGTGCTGCCCTTCATGGGCGGAGCTTCGTCGGCGATGATGTAGTCGGCGCGGCGGTTGCGGGGCTCGTCGGTTTCGTCCGGGGTCTGGACCCGCAGGGCGGTCTCGCCGAAGCCCTCGAAGGCGATGGGAATGCGCACGCCCTTCTGACGGAACCAGCGAGCCAGCGATTGGGCCCGGGCCAGCGAGAGGCGCAGGTTGTAGCTGTTGCTTCCCACCGTGTCGGTGTGTCCGGCGATGTACAGGGTGAGGTTCTTGTGCTCGCGCGCCTTGTCCTTGGCCAGCACCTCCTGGATTTTGGCGAAGGCGGCGTCGAGCTTGGGAACTTCGGGTGTGTCGATCTCGGCCGAATCGGTGCGGAAGTTGACGTCTTCGTGGGCGATCGGGACGTACCAGGCCGAGTACTCCTGGTCGATGTAGTGCCCGTCGCGATCCGCCATGCGCAGCTCGATGGTCCCGATGGGATCGTCGGGGCCTTGGTTCCAGCGCACGATCAAGGGCGCGCCGGCGGGCTTGCCGGTGAAGTCCTCCGACACGTCGGCGATGATCGCGCCCTCCTCGGTCTTCACCGTGAGCTGGACCTTCCCCGGCGGCCGCGACATGCGGATCGACATGTAGTGCTCGTCGAGGGCGTGGGACTTGTCGACTTGCACCTTCAGCACCGGCTCCGGCGGGCGAGCCTGCCGGCTGCCGGATCGCCCTTTGGCTTCGGCGGGCGACGCGTCAAGCGCGAGGGCCACGACGGCGCCGACGACGAGAATCGGGCACGCTCGGGTGCACGCTCGGGTGATCGATAGGGAAGGCATGCGGTTTCCTCCGGATGTGGCCATTCTGGTGTTTCGAACCCGCAAATGCAACGCCGACTGACCGGCCCCCGTATCACTCCCGTTCGCTCCGGCGGCAGGCAACACCCTTCCGGCAAGCGCCTCTGCGCGCAGCAGCCGCTTTGACGGCGATTTCGCATACCCCGAGGACGGGGTCCCACCCCAAAGCTCCCCTCGTCTCGCACGAGGTGCGAAACCCATGTTCAAGGACAGAACCTGTAGCCGACCGAAAGCGGGTCGTTCGCTTTCGGGTCTACGTACCGGGTGCAGGCCTTGCCGGACAGGACGATGCTGGTCTTGGATGCGTCGGGGAACGACCAGCCGTCCGTGGGATCCTGGGGAACCTCGTTCGGGCCGAGCGAAACCACCAACTGGGCTTGGTCGGGCGGGCCCCACTCGAGCTTCAAGGTACAGGAGCTCTTGGCCACGGCCAGCATCAGCTCGCCCACCTGCTGGTTGAGCTCGGCCACCGTGCTCGGCGTATACAGGGACTTGGCCCCGGCAGGTACGTCCAGCCGGGAACGTCTCTGGCTGATCTTGACGAGGCAAGAGCTGGGAGGCGGCTGGTAGCCCACGCTCAGGACCACGACCCGAACGTTGATGTTGCCCAGGGCCGCGGCTGCGTTCAGGGCACTATCGCACGGGTCGATGCTCGAATCCGCATCGCAGCGCGGTTCGGACGCGGTCACGAGCAGAACGTAGCGAGGGTCGCGCTCGTCGCTCCGCTTGGTGTAGTACTCGTTGATGCTGGCGAGGCCGGCGTAGGACGGCGAATCCGCGGCGGCCTCCGGGCACTGAAAGAACGGTTGATCGTCGCACAACAGGGGCCCCTTGATTCTCAACAGGGCGAAGAACCCCGGCTGGAAATGCACCTTGCCGGCGTAGCAGGTCCGGGGAGCGCCGGCGTCGGGGACTTGCTCGAGGGGACCGGCGGGAAACTGCTGGAAGCCGAACTTGATCAGTCCTTGATACTGTCCGATGGCGCTGATGAGCGCGTCGCCTGCCGCATCCTCGCGCTTGACCGTGCCCATGGGGGCCCGCATGGCCGAAGAACGGTCGAGGAGAATGAAGAGCTGTGGGGTCTCGGGGGTTGGGTGAAGCGGTCTGATTCCCGAGGAGCACAGCCCGTCGGCTCGTTCCAAGTCCGGTCGATTCCCGCCGCTCGCGTCTCCGGCGCTGCCGCCGATCGCGTCGCGAGCGTCACTTGGCGAGAAAGTGCCCGCATCCCACATGTCCTGAAACACCAGGCTCTCGGTGCAGCCCGAGAGCGCGAGCAGGACGCCGATCGCACTCAGGCGGCAGAGCATGGATCTCACTTGGGATCGGTCGTGGGCTCCGCGGCGCGAAGTCGGGCTGCCAGTCGCTCCACTTCGAAACGCCGCTCGCTCTGCGGGTAGCGCGCCACGAAGGCGTCGGCCTCGGCCAGAGCCGCGCGCACGTCGCCGAGCTGCGACAGGGTTTCGACGATAGACAGATCGGCTTCGGCACGAAGCAATCCGGAGGGGAATCGTGTGCGGTATTTGTCCCACAGTGCCACCGCCATACGCGGGCGCTTGAGATTGTAGCGCATCACACGGCCGAGCTCGTAGGCCGCGTTTTCCGCGGCAGGGCCTGTGCCATGGGCGGCGCGGGTGAGGATTACCACGGCGCGCTCGCTCTCTCCCAGGCGCAGGGCCGCCCGAGCTTCCTGGACCGGGCGGCTCACGTAGACTTCCGGCCCGGCTGCAGGTTTCTCGGGCACCAACTGCGCGCGTTCGGCCTTCTGCCCCAGACCGGCAGGGGCGGGCGCGAGCCGCGGCTGCACTTCCTCCGGATAGAGCGGACCGCTCCAGGAGTCGCCCGCAACCAGGCGGGTCGATTGTGAGCCGCGCCAGACTTCGACAACACCCTCGTTCACTTCGACGCCGACCGTGTGGTCGGCGATGCGAACGTCGAACTTGGTGCCCACCACGGTGACCAAGTAGGGCCCCGCCGTGACCGAGAAGCGCCAGCCGGGGGGCTGGTGCGGAACCGACAGGCGCGCGGTTCCGCGCTCAATCGCGGGGCGGTGCTGATTGTCCCAGGTGATGGCCGAGTTCTCGTCCATCTCGGCCACGGCGCCGCCGCCGAGCCCGACGCGGGCCCGTTCGCCGGCACGGGTGCGCACCACGTTCCCGGGTGCCCGTTCAGCCTCGGTAAGGGGAACTTCTGCGACCGACTTGCGGGGCGCCTCGGCGACCAAGGCTTCGACCGCGGGCGCTTTTCCGGCACCTGCGACCTGCGCCGCGGTGCTTGTTTGGCTGTGCAGCGGCAGATACGAATAGACGACCGCGCCGGCCGAGAAGAGCAGGACCAGCGCCGACCCGGCGAGGGCGAAGCGGCCGAGGAAGCGGGGTCGCGGCAGGTCGACGGCAGTGGCGATCTTGGACCAAACCCGCCGATGAGTGATCTCGTCCCCGGTGCGCCGCGCGGCCTGGTCGAGCCCTTCGCGGAGCGCACGCTCGGCTTCGTTCTCAGGTGAATCGAGCCATCTCATGACACCATCCTCCTTGCCGTTTTCACCATCTCCGCGCGCGCATGGTGGAGGCGCGACCAGACGGTGTTCTCCGGGCAACCTACGACGTCGGAAATCTCTTTGGCGGAAAGCCCCTCGATCTCGAAAAGCACCAGCACGGTTCGCTTCTTGGGGGCAAGCTTGGCGAGCATGCGATCCAGGGTCGCGAGGTGGGTCGAACGTTCGGAGGGATCTACGGTGGCTTGCGGTTTCTCTCTTCCGATCGCGGCTCGCATCAGCTCGCGCGCGCGCCGCCGGCGGCCGAGACGAATGGCGTGGCGGGCGGCGATTCGGTAGATCCAGGTCGAGAGCTGGGCCTCGCCGCGGAAATGGCGCAGGCTCCGGTAGACGGCGATGAAGATCTCCTGGGCTGCGTCTTCGCGTTCATCGGCCGGGATCCCCAGGGCGGCGGAGAACCGGTACACCAGGGGCGCATAGCGGTCATAGAGGCTGCGCCAAGCCGCCATGTCTCCAATCCGGCAAGCCCGCACCAGCTCGGCGTCGGCGATGGACGCCGGAAGCGGCAATGGCGTCTTGGTGAACAGCTTCTGCCCCATCGTTGTACCTGCTTTATTAGTGGCGCGAGCCCTGTGACATCGATCATCCCACATCAGAACAAAAAGCCAACGCCCAGGGCCAATGTGAGAAACCTCTTTGGATACGCGAAGATAACGGTGGTCGGAGGGCTCTCGGCCAGAGCCTCCCAGCGTCGCACGGCGAGATTGCCGCTGACATCGGCGCGCACCATGAAGCGGTTGGCCCAGGAATGCTGGTACCCGGTTCGCAGCCCCGCGGCCAAAGCCATCCGGGTTTCTCGTTGCGCCCTGCCGCTGGAAGTCGCGTCAAACCAGAGCAGGTCGAGCGTGCACGAGGGGCCGGCGTAGACTCGGCTGCGCCCGACTGCCCAGAACCAGAAAATGGACAGCTCTGCCGAAGAGCGGACCAGGGTTGCGTTTCCGGACGCCTGGCCGTGCTGCCAGCTCTTGTTGGCGGGTCCGGCGATGCCCGCTGCCAACTCCCCCCACAGGCCGTCCCCATGCCGGCGCGCCCGGCCGAGCCTGGCCGCGGCGGCCGACTTCAATTCGTTCCCAGCCATGTCTTCGGTGGCGCCGGGGATGCGGCGAGCGAAGCTCAGGGACAGGGCGAAGCGAGGCGGTTCCCCCTGGGACTCGGGGGCGGGGGCAATTGTTGCCGGGGGTGGCGGCGCAGGCGGGGGCGGTGCCGAGCTTCGTTTCTGGGGCAGGGGAGGAAGCCCGATCTCCTCGAAGTAGCGGTCGACGATGAAGGCGACGGTATCGGCCAAGGCCGGGCAGTCGCGCGCGGGATGGCGCACCGCGGCCGGCAAGGTACGATACAGCTTTACCAGCCCCCCTTTGTCGAGAAGGTAGATGCCGAGTTCTCCGGTCGCGAGGGGGGCCGAGATCACCAAGGTCACATGCAGGGCCGGATCTTCGCCTGGCCGAGTCGTCAGAAGCCTGGGGGCGTGGCTCTCGAGCGCGGCTGTCACCTGCGCCGAGGACGGGCAGTTGTCGGCAGGTCCGGGGGCAACCGTCACCAGGGCTGCCTCGAGAAGGGCGAAAAGCAAGCCTGCGTGCATTCGAGCCATTGTACCCGCCCCGGGGAGCGATACCCAGTTCGGCCTCCTGGGGGAAAAACCTGCTCCTTGCCAGGAATGGATTGACGAGGGTTTGGGGCCAGGAAGTAAGATGCGCCCCATGAAGCACATCATGACGGGGACTGCGCTGTTTGCGTTCGTGCTTTCGGTCGGGGCGCCGCTTCTCGCCGCACCCAAGAAGCTCAAGCCGTCCGGGAAGGTGACGGCCGGCGAAGGCCTGCTTTCCGAGGCCTTTGCTTTCGACGAAAAGGGGACGAAACTCGCCACCGTCCAGTTCACGGCCAAGGGCTACGTGCAACTGACGGTATCCGGGCCGGGGGGCAAGCCGCGGGTGACGGAGATCTCCAGCTTCACGTCCACGCCGGAGAAGATCCTGGGGCTTTCGGGCCACTGGTTCGTGGTGTCGAACGAAGGCCGGCGACGGGCCGCCATCATCGACTCCGCAGGCAGGATCCGCCGTACGACGTCGTCGTTCGATGACTGCGAGCTGTCCTACTCGCCCAAGGCGTTCGTGACCTTTTCCGAACGCGAGGAGCAGAACGGCAGTCGGCGTTTCACCATTCAGGCCTACAGGCCCGATGGCGGCACCCTGATGATGAAAGATGTGATCGTCGAGGGCAACGGCACCATCTCCGGCGCCGGCGGCGCAACCTTCATGGGTTTCACCAACGCCCATTTCTCGGCGATGGTGGAGAAGCCGGGCACCTTCAACCGCAAGGCCGATGTGCGCGGACCGCCCCAGTTCGCCATCTACGACGTCAAGACCGGCAAGACCGGTCCGGGCAAGATGCCGCCCCAACTGACCAACTTCCTCGACTACGTTCGCAAGCGGGGCGAGAAGCCGGATCTGCCGGCGGTCATCGTGTTGGCCGAGGGGCAGAAGGGCTACGAGCTGGTGGGGCCCGGTGAGAAGGTTCGCCCCCTCAACCTGACCCTGCCGGTGCGCGACTATGACCCTACCTCGCTGGACCAGCGCCAGATGGGCAACAAGGTGATGTTCTCGCTGCTCGCCGACCGGCCGGGCGGCAAGCGCAACGACATGCGGGAGGAAAAGCGCTTCGCCCTCGCTTTCTTCAGCCTGGATCCGCCGAGCGGCAAGGTGACGGTGATCGGCGAGGTGCCCCTGCCCGACAAAGGGATCCATCCGTGGTCCGCGGGGGGAAACAAGATCGCGGTGGGGAGCAAGAGCGCGGACGGCAACCGCGAGATCCTCATCTACTCGCGCTGATTGGGGGAGCCAACGGTTTCTTGGAGAGTTCACCACAGAGAACACAAAGGCTACCGAGTGCCGTGAACAACCGGGAAGGACCCGGGAATCAAACCGTTCGTCGTTCCAGGCGCGCGGCCTCGCTCTTCGAGCGCAAGACGCAGTCTTCGAGAGCGAGGCCGCCGAAGTAGTTGCCGGTGACGAAGATGCCCGAGCCGGCGATGCCGCGGTCGATGGCTTGCACGATCTCGCCGTGCCCGAGCTCGGGCGAGGGGAGGGAGGAGCTGCATTCGAAGACCTGGGCGAATTCCGCGCGGTTTGCGCCGAGAACTGCGGCGATGCGGTCGAGACGCTGATCGCGGCTCTGCCCTTTGCAGAAGTGGAAGGCGAAGCCGCGCCAGCGGTCGTCGGGCACCACGTCGCGGCTGACCGCGGACAAGAAGACGTCGTCGAGGGGGACCAGGCCGGCGATGCGCGGGAAGCTCACGCGATCCCTGGCCACGACCACACCCGTCGAGTCGATGGCCGTGGTGCGGATGCGCGCCAAGGCTTCTGCCGCCGCAGGCGCCACATGGGCCAGCAGGCGGGCCGCGACGGGCGGGGAGATGGCGAGCGCCACGTGGCGCGCACGAAAGGCCGAACCCCCGGCGAGCGCGAGGGTGAAGCCCTCCGGGGTGCGCTCGATCTTGTCCACGTCCGCCTCGCAGCGCAACTCGACACCACGGGTCTCTAGCAAGCGGTCGACCAAGGTGGAGATGCCCTGCGCGAGGGTGAAGGTGCGGGGGAAATCCTTGCGGCGCGGCCGGCGCTTGAAGAGCATCTCGGCCGGAAAATCGTCGGCGCGCTGGGAAGGGACGGCCGAGAGGAGGGGCGAGAACACGCGCCGCCAGTTGCGCTTGCCCACCATGCGGCCGTAGTAGTCCGCAACGGTACGGCCGGTCCTACGTTCCGTGAAGGCGCGCCAAGCCGAGGCGAAGAGCTCGCCGAGGGCAAGCTGGGAGGGGACCGAGCGCACCTTGCCGTCGACGAGCAGCCGGTAGGGGGCCTTGTGGCGCGAGATGACCGCATCCCCAAGCTGCGCGGCGACGATGATGTCGAGGAGCGAGCCGTACGAGTTGTAGAGGGTGTGCGCCCCGAGCTCCAACCAGAAACCATCCTCGGTGCGCGCGGTGCGTATGGAGCCTCCCGCCCGCGCCGCCTGCTCGAGCACCAGGCAGCGCAGCCCCGCCGCCGCCGCGTAGTGCGCGAAGGAGAGGCCGCTCACGCCAGCGCCGATGACGGCAACGTCGAAGGGGGTGTTCACGCTGAAAACCTACGGTGCCTACCGCAAGTTGTCTACTTGTAGGGAGACGGAAAGGGAAAAACCACCGAGGACACGAAGAACACAGCGCAGCCTGTCGGCCGCAACCAAAGCTAGGCACGACGTGCAGGGTGGCCGACAGGCTGCCCTGTGGTCTCTGTGGTGAACAATCCCGGCCTCCCACGCGGCGCGCACAGGAGCGCGCGAACCCCTTGAAGCGCAGGGCACAAATGGATAGTCTCCCGAGATGCTGCTTGAAGCTCCTTTGCGTGAGGCTCTCACCTTCGACGACGTGCTGCTCGTTCCGGCGGAGAGCGAAGTCATACCCAAAGACGTCGATGTCCGCTCGCACCTGACGGCGAGCATCACCCTGGCTATTCCCATCCTGTCGTCGGCCATGGATACCGTGACCGAGGCGCCCACCGCCATCTGCATGGCGCGCGAGGGGGGGCTCGGCGTCATCCACAAGAACATGACCGTCGACGAGCAGGTGCTGGAGGTGACCAAGGTGAAGAAGGCCGAAACCGGCGTGGTCATCGACCCGGTCACCATCGAGCCCGACCAGAAGCTCTTCGCGGCGCTCGAGCTCATGCGTCGGCACGAGATCTCGGGTCTGCCCGTGGTCGGCCGCGACGGCAGGCCGGTGGGAATCCTCACCAACCGCGACGTGCGCTTCGAGCGCAACCTGGACCAGCCGGTGCGCGACGTGATGACCACCAACCTCATCACCGCGCCCGAGGGCTTGAGCCTGGAGGCGTCGAAGGAGCTGCTCCACAAGAACCGCATAGAGAAGCTGCTCGTGGTCGATGGCAGTGGCACGCTGCGCGGGCTTATCACCATCAAGGACATCGAAAAGGCGCAGCAGCACCCGCATGCGGCCAAGGACGAGCTGGGGCGTTTGCGCGTGGGCGCGGCCGTGAGCCCAGGGGCGGATATCCAGGCGCGCGTCTCGGCCCTGCTCCACGCCGGCTGTGACGTGATCTGCGTCGACACCGCGCACGGACATTCGAAAGGCGTGTTCGAAACCGTGTCCGACCTGCGCAAAACCTTCCCCAAGGCCCAGATAATCGCCGGCAACGTGGCCACGGCCGAGGGCGCACTGGCGCTGGCCAAGGCCGGGGCCGACGCGGTCAAGGTGGGCATGGGGCCGGGCTCGATCTGCACCACGCGCGTGGTGGCCGGCATCGGCGTGCCGCAGGTGACCGCGGTGTCCGACTGCGCGCGCGCCCTGGCCAGGACCGAGGTGCGGGTGGTCTCCGACGGCGGCATCAAGTACTCGGGCGACGTGGTCAAGGCCATCGCGGCCGGCGCGCACGTCGTGATGATCGGCAGCCTGTTTGCCGGCACCGACGAGGCGCCCGGCGAGATCATCCTCTACCAGGGCCGCAGCTACAAACTCTATCGCGGCATGGGCTCGGTGGCCGCCATGCGTGCGGGCAGCAAGGACCGCTACTTCCAGGCCGAGGTCCAGAGCGAGGCGAAACTGGTGCCCGAGGGTATCGAGGGCCGTGTCCCCTACCGCGGCGCCTTGTCGCAGTCGATCTACCAGCTCATCGGCGGTCTGCGCTCGGGCATGGGGTATTGCGGGTGCCGGAACCTCGACGAGCTACGCACCAAGACCCGCTTCATCAAGATCACCTCGTCGGGCCTGCGCGAGTCGCACGTGCACGACGTCATCATCACCAAGGAAGCCCCCAACTACCGCGTCGAACAGTAGCGCCACGCCTGCCCGGGCCTTGCGATGTCGACCAAGCAAGTCATTCTCATCCTCGATTTCGGATCGCAGTACACCCAGCTCATCGCACGCCGGGTACGGGAAAAGAACGTCTATTCCGAGATCCACCCCTTCGATCTGCCGATCGGGCGCGTCGCCGCCATGAAGCCGGCGGGCATCATCCTTTCGGGCGGGCCGTCGTCGGTGTACGACCCGGGTGCGCCGCGGATCTCCGCCGAGATCTTCGATCTCGGGGTGCCCATTCTCGGCATCTGCTACGGCGTGCAGCTTTCGAGCCTGCTTCTCGGCGGCGAGGTGGTTTCGGCCGACCGCCGCGAGTACGGCCGCGCCAGCGTGCATGTGCAGGCGCCGTCGGAGCTGTTCTACGGTTTCGCCGCGGGGGAAGAACTGGCGGTGTGGATGAGTCACGGCGACCGCGTGCAAACCCTGCCCGACGGTTTCCGTTGCCTGGGCACGAGCGCCAACTGCCCCTTTGCCGCGGTCGAGGCGGTCGGCCGGAGGTTCTGGGGCGTGCAGTTTCACCCCGAGGTCGCCCACACCCCGCGCGGCATGGAGATCCTGGGCAACTTCCTCTTGCGCATCTGCAAGTGCGAGCCGACGTGGACCATGGCCCATTTCGTCGACGAGGCCGTGGCCAAGGTCAAGGAGCAGGCGGGACAGGGGCGCGTGATTTGCGGGCTCTCGGGCGGGGTGGATTCCTCGGTCGCGGCCACCCTGGTCCACCGCGCGGTGGGCGACCGCCTGACCTGCATCTTCGTCGACAACGGGCTTCTGCGCGCGCACGAGGCGGCGCAGGTGGAGGCGCTCTTCCGCGGCACCTTCAAGATGAACCTGGTGGTGGTGGAGGCGTCCGAGCGCTTCCTCTCGAAGCTGGCGGGGGTCGCCGAGCCGGAGCAGAAGCGCAAGATCATCGGGCGCGAGTTCATCGCCGTGTTCGAGGAGGAGGCACGCAAGGCGGGCGGCGCGGACCACCTCGTGCAGGGGACGCTCTATCCCGACGTCATCGAATCGGTGTCGCACAAGGGCCCCTCGGCGACCATCAAGACGCACCACAACGTGGGCGGCCTGCCCGAGAAGATGAAGCTCAAGCTCATCGAGCCCTTGCGCGAGCTGTTCAAGGACGAAGTCCGCGCCCTGGGTGCCGAGTGCGGTCTGCCCCACGACTTGCTGTGGCGGCAGCCCTTCCCCGGGCCTGGCCTGGGGGTGCGCGTGATCGGACCTGTGAGCAGGGACTTGTGCGACACCCTGCGGGCGGCGGACGTCATCATCGACGAGGAGATCCGCGCGGCCGGGCTCTATGAAAGCACCTGGCAGTCGTTCGGGGTACTTCTGCCCGTGCGCAGCGTCGGCGTCATGGGCGACGAGCGCACCTACGCCAACGTGCTCGCCCTGCGCGCCGTACACTCGCGCGACGGCATGACGGCGGACTGGGTGCCTCTGCCGCACGACCTCCTCGCCACCATCTCCTCCCGCATCGTGAACGAGGTGCGCGGCATCAACCGCGTGGTCTACGACATCTCCTCCAAGCCGCCGGCGACCATCGAATGGGAATAGGGTTCGTATCGCTCGGTCTCGTGCTGCTCGCGGGAGCAGGGCAGGCGAAGGACGGGCCGTCGTTCATCCGCGACCTCGCGGGCGCCGAGATCGACTGGAGCGCGGGCGCGATCACGGCAAGGGCGGGCTCGGCCGCGGACATACGCATGCCGGGCCCGAACGCGGCTCGTCCGGGCGCGGAACGCCGGGCGCGTGCCGCGGCCGAGGTCAAGCTGCGCGCTGCCTTGCGTACACTCGCTCATGGAAGAACCCTCGACGTCGACGCGGCTGTCAAACGCGCCAGGGTGGTGCGCAGCGAGTATCAGTCAGATGGCGGGGTGTTTCTCTGGCTCGGACTGCGCTTCACGGAGGTGGTGGAAGGGGGCAAGAACGCAGCCAAGGCGCTGAAGACCGCGAGCATGCCCTTCGCATTCGCGCCGACCCTGACCGGCGCCGGCAAGGAGGCGCAGGTCTCCTTCGCGATCTACCGGCCCATGTCCGAA
>Ga0172362_10005102_pt1 | contig 11386 bp, 11 predicted proteins | sample LakKivs1_kivu2a2_FD_114534 | JGI IMG/M metagenome (GOLD analysis project Ga0172362, IMG submission 114534) | Sediment microbial communities from Lake Kivu, Rwanda - Sediment s1_kivu2a2 | ecosystem: Environmental > Aquatic > Freshwater > Lake > Sediment | place: Rwanda: Western Province, Lake...
GCAGGATTGGCACTATGTATGCTCTTTGGAACGTTTGCAAAGAACTACAAAAGTGCTCAAACACTAACTTTCCCGATAACCATGCTTGCGATGATTCCTATGTTTATAACGATGTTTGCAGATTTTGATACTTTACCAGTAGCTTTGAAAGCATTGGTTTTTGCAATACCATTTTCTCACCCGATGATGGCGCCACGAGCACTGATATTTAATGATTATGCGCTAGTAATAAGTGGCATAATATATGTTTCAATATTTGCTATTATAACGATAAGCATAGTTGTATGGATTTTCAAGACAGATCGATTGTTAACTGGTAGTACTAGAATGAAAAAGATGTCGAAAATGAAAAACCAGTTCTTAGGAAGAAAGAGATTTTAATTAAAGATGTGACTTGTTTGAATAAAACAGCAACATTATTAACAACTAGACGATTAAGTTCATCGGAGGAGAATTATGGCAGATATTAATCAACCAAGCGGAAAGGGTATTAAATCTTTGTTGGAAAAATTGTTTTCAAAAACTGTAATCCTGTTGGGAGTTTGTCTTGGGTTGTTACTTGCGTGGGTTGGAAAAGTAGTATCAATCTTTTATCAAACCAATTACGGGACGCTCATTAGCTCAATGGGATTTGCTGGACTAAGTCTCTTATTGATTGGAGGCGGCATAGGAAATCAAACGCTTGATAAATACGTAAGATTTATCATGATTATATTAGGAGTTATAATTGCAATTGTTGCACTGATAGTCAGCACCCCATTTGCCTCAACGTCAATCAATATCCCACTGTCTTCCGGCTATTCGCCCTACATATAACCTACTGCTTTTATCTTCTTTTTTCCTTTTTTTACTTTTAATCTGTAACTTTACAAAAAATATTAGAATTGGCCAAATTAGTATTTTTATGCAAAACCTGTCTTTCCGATATTTTTAAATACCAAACAGCTATACGTATTAGTACGTATTAAGACGTGCATAGGATGTGAATAATATGAACAAAGGAACTACAATTGGAATAATATTGCTAGCTGCAGGTTTAATAATATGGGTAGCGTATGGTTTCTACCTAGGTTTTGAAGAAATAATGCAGTCCATGAATCTCGTAACAGGGTTTGTTGCAGGGCTAGTTATTATTGGAATAATAGTCCTAATAGTATCAGTAATCGTGGAACAACGAAAAGATACGAAAGAAATGAAAGAAAAAATTAAAAAGGAGGATTTGGAACCATGATAATAACAAATACTGATTATGTGACTGGAAAAGAAATAAAGGAGATAATTGGACTTGTAAGAGGAAACACGGTACAGGCAAAACACATCGGTAAAGACATTGTAGCAGGTTTTAGAAACGTTGTCGGTGGAGAGATAAAGGAATACACAGAAATGCTTTCTGAGTCTAGAGAAATCGCGCTAAAACGTATGGAAGAAAAAGCACAAAAACTTGGAGCAGATGCTATAATAAACGTGCGTTTCATGACCTCAGCTATAATGGGTGGGGCGGCGGAAATACTGGCTTATGGAACCGCAGTCAAATTAAAATAAACAAGAGAAAAATACAATGAAAGCAACAAACGTAGTTCTTCGTGCGGGGGAACACTTGTTGCTATAATTGACTTATCTAATTGAGATAGGAGATATTGATGCCTAAAGTAACAATAACACTTGGCCAAGATACTTGGAAATGGTGGAAAAAGAACCCGTGGATTAATCTATCCCAACTTGCAGAACGAGAGCTTAACAGGATTCGAATGTTGGAAGAAAGGGTTCTCGGAACTTGTCCTGAATGTGGAAATCAAAAATTACACTTTGATGGAAAAACTTATCACTGCTCAAAATGCGGCTATGAATACAAATAATATGAGTTCTGCTTTGCAAAACTATCGATGAATTAAAGATGAACTATATTTAAAAATAAAGAATAAATCATGATCTTAGGACGTAAGAATATGATGATTACAACAACAGAAAATATCCCTGGCCGAGAAGTAAAAGAGGTTCTCGGGGTTGTATTTGGCAGTTGTGTCCAAACAAAGCACATTGGTAAAGATATTCGTGCAAATCTCAGAAGTGTAATTGGTGGAGAGGCAAAAGCGTATACTGAGATGATGGAAGAGGCACGTCGTACTGCTATGCAGAGGATGATGGATGACGCAAAAAAACTAGGTGCTGACGCAGTAATTGGCATGCGTTATGCAACAGCTCAGACAATGGCAGGCGCTGCAGAAATAATAGCATTTGGAACAGCTGTAAAAACTCATTAAAAAATTCTATAAATAAATCAAAGTTTAGCCAGCATGCAGCCCCGTTTGTATGATATCTGTGCTAATCGAATGCTACACATATACTTCATTTTATTTTATATTCTAAGTGCCTCGGATAATGTTTTAAAAGCTAAAGGCGCGTCAGATTCCTTAATTACCAAAAAAGTGTCTTCTCTACAATCCATTAAATGTACGACATTAATATCTTCAGACGAGAGCGTTGAAAGCAAAAAAGCTGCAACTCCAGGCGTATTTTCAATTTCTTTTTGATTTTTTATATGAATAATAGCATAGCCGTAATCAATTTTTTTAAAAGTTGATTTTTCCGCAATGTCTTCTTTTAAGAAATACATATATCCGCTTGGTGTCTTTGAAAACGCTATTGATTCAATATTTAATGGCAAAGTATGATGAATCGCAGCAATTTTATTGTTTATTGAGAAATCTGATTTTTTAAGCAAGTTGATAATTTTTTGTTCACGGTTCATTTTATCTTTTTTATTTTTATTTGCTACGCGAATGAGCGTAGACTTTACAGCTTCAAAGCTGACATCTCCTAGATCTTTTGCTATTTTTCTTGATAGAGCGCTGTAGTTTACTATCTCTTGTTCGATTGCTTCTTGAACGTATGGTTTTCGTTTAAGGTACAGTGCTACTTCTTTTGAAATCGAAATATTGTTTTGACTCATATAGAGCAATAATGACTTATATAACTATAAATTTTACTATTTGGGTTAAATATTTTTTGTATCTTTCATGACACAGTGATAAAAATATGAAAAACAAAAAAATGAAAAAAATAAAAGAGGTAATTCCACTATTTCTAGTGACAATAACACTACTTTCTACAGTGCCACATGGATCTGGAATTAATAACTACGAACTCGAAGATAAAAAAAATCAAGAAAAGCCCCCGGATTATTTTATATGGGCTTTTGGAGCTTGCGAGAAAGTATTACTTGACGAAAAAGAAAATGCATGGGGTTTTTTGAAAGGAAATTTAACAATATACAACGAGCAAGTTTTTGGAAGCAACGAAAACTATCTTATTTTCTTAAGGGATAGTAAATGGCATTTAAAGCAAGGCCTGCCGGAAAAATTTACATTGTACGGATTTAGTGGCTGGGGAAAAATTAAGTGGGTGGCTTTTCCACATTCGCCTTGTACTTACTTCTGGCTCTTTGGGACAGCCGAGTATATGGAAACGGGCTCATGAATTATTTAATTAAAACATCCTTTTTATTTTTTTAAAAAATATTGTTAAGCCAAAAGACCACCTTTTCTGTAGATCTCAAGTTGAGATTTTGAAAAAGGTTTTGCATTTATTGTTTTGTCATGTGTTTTATCAATAATTTTACCTGTTGTAAAGTCAACAGATATTTCGTCCTTATCAGATATCTTATTTGTTATGTCTTCAGCAACTAGAATTGGCATAGCACTATTGATCGCATTTCTTTCGTAAATAGCACCAAATGATTCTGCAATAATTACTGAGATTCCCAGTGATTTGAAACAATCAACTGCTTGTTGCCTGGAGGACCCTGCTCCAAAGTTTTTACCAACTACAACAATGTCTCCTCTCTTTGCTTCTTTTGCAAATTTTTCGTAGCCTTTTAAATTATCAAAGGTGTACTGGCCCATATCAGCTATGTTTGTAGTTGTAAGATACCTATTGTGATAAATCATGTCTGTATCTATGTTGTCTTTTTTTATAATCCATGCTCTTCCCTCAACAATAAACGGGGCATCTAAGCTTTTTTTCTCCAACCTTGTCTTCTTTTCCTCAGATTTTTTAATTTCCAAAGGCGCTGAGTTTTTTGGGATACAATCAACTGTTGTTATGTATCCTGCAACTAGTGATGCGGCAACGGTCTCAGCAGAAGCTAGGTATATATCGCCTTTTCCTTGTTTACCTACAAAGTTGCGATTACCTGAAGAAACAGTAACTTCACCTGAGCCGGTTTGACCGATTTGACCTGCGGCGCATCCTGCACAACCTGCAGAGCCAACAAGAGCACCGGAATCTTTGAAAATCTTAATTAAGCCTTCAGATAAACATTTTTTCCAGATTTCATCGGTTGAAGGAACAATCTTAAGCACACGACCGGGTGCAACTTTTTTGCCTTTTAGGACATCTGCTGCGGCTCGTAGGTCTTCCATACGCCCATTTGTGCAAGAGCCGATAAAACCTGAATCAACTTTTATACCGGCAACATCAGTAACACTTACTACATCTTCAGGATGCCCCGGTTTGGAAATCATCGGCTTAAGCCCCGATACATCTAGCTCAAAAGTTTGTTTGTATTCTGCATCTTTATCCGCACTTACTTGCTTTGTTGGAAAGAAAATTATTATTGCTCCCATCTCGGTTGCCATCGAGGCTATTGTGATTTTACCGTCAAGTGATAAGTTTTCAACGTAATCCCCGTACAACTCAGCCGAATAACCAAGTAGCCCATTTGCTCCAAACTCTTTAAGCAAACGTAGAACAACGTCTTTTGGGGTTGCAGTTGGGGATGGTTTACCATTTAAAACAATTTTAACAGAAGGCGGGACCTTGAACCAAACCTTGCCGTAAGCCCAGGCATGAGCAATATCCTGGTCACCCATTCCTTGGCCAAAGGCACCAATAGCACCCAGAATATTTGCATGGGAGTCAGTAGAAACAATGGTTCCACCTGCTTTAGCTATGCCCTGGTCTATTACTAGATGCGTGCCTATGCCCTGCTCTATGTCAAAAACTTTTATATCATGTTTACGCGCAAAAAGTCTACAGATGTGCTGGTTTACAGCATACTTCTGATCGCAACCACCAGGGTTACAATCGAATGTAAAAAATGTCTTTTTTGGATCGTCAACTGATAAATTATTCTCTTCAAGATTTTTTACAACATTTGCACCACCAAAGTCCCTAGCTACCCTAACATCGATATCAATATCGATGATGTCGTCCACGTTTGCTTTGCCGCCAGAATGATCTTCGAAAATCTTTTGAATTATTGTTTTACCCATTTTAAATCACCTTTAAACTAAAGACAATTTATTGAATTTTTCTAGTTTCTTTTCCTTTGTAGACAGATTCTGCGAAGTTTATTTGTCTCATCCTAGGTTGCGATGCGACTTCCTCGAAGTAGTGAGCAGACAGACCAGCTATTCTACCGTAAATAAAGAATGCTTTAGCCATTGATGGATCAAGACCCATGTCTGCAACAATGGCTCCAATTACTCCATCTACATTTATAGGTAGGCTCATACCTCGCACTTGTTCAAATATAGTACCTACTATTTTAGAAAGTTGCACGTGCTCACCAGCTACACCAGTTTCAGATGCAAAATTCCAAAGAACATCGCGCCTTGGATCTTTTGTATGAAGTCTGTGTCCTAAACCTTCGATTCTTTTTCCGTCTTCAATGTATTTTTTCATTGTCTCTCGTGTAATTTTAGATACATCTACATTCTTTTTCTTTGCATTAGTTATACACTCGTTAAAAAACTGCGCTGCCTTAGCACCAGCACCACCATGAACATCTGTTATTGCACCAACACCATGTGCGACAGCTACCTCATAAGGTGCTCTTGTGGATGCAGCTATAATAGTTGCTTGGGCCGAAGGCGGGGTAACTCCGTGATCTACACATGCTAAGATCATTGCTTCAATCATGCGAGAATGCTTCTCATTAACTTTTGGATTTCCTGCAACAGCGCGGTAAATAACATGCGAGAACGGTTCGTTTCCGGAAAGATTTTCTAAAGCCTTTTCATTGCCCAATATCGAACCTATGTACCTGGCGGTTCTACCGAGAGCAAAAACGGTTTTCTTTACTGCCCCATCAGTTCCGCTTTCTGGGAATTTTGCCAATTTATCATCCAGAACAAAATATTTCACAAGGGTCTTTGAGATATCTTCGCCTTCCAAGCGTTTAACCTCAGGCACGGATTTTTTAGCAGCTTCAACAGCAATCTTTCTCATTTCATCTAGTGTTTTTTTGTCCGGGAATTCCCCTTTTACCAAAAGATACGCAGTTTCAATAAAACTCTTTTTTTCAACGATATCTTGTAATGGATAACCTGAAATCAAAAGGTTGTTTGGCATAACCTTAGTTACGAGGGTCCCCCATCCTGGTTTTTTTGCTGGGGCATCCCAAATAGTCTTCATTTTTTTATAGTAATTTTCAACATCAAAATAGGTTTTATTATTAAGTCTCTTTTTAACTTCAGTGATAAGATCATATTGGCTGTTTACGACAGGTACACCTGCACTTTCAAGAGCTTGTTTCTTTGATTGGAAAGTTCCGTAGGTTTGGCCTGGTGATACAATTGCCCCTGCATGACCCATTGTTTTCCCCTCTGGCGCGTTCGCTCCAGAGATTAATGCCACAAGTGGTTTCGGATATTTCTTCGGATTTTTTTTCATATCCTGTGCAAGTAACTCTTCTTGGCAACCACCGATTTCACCGGCAACGACAACAAGGTCCGTGTTTTTGTATTCCATCGCAAGAGGCACAAGGTCTCTGAAAGTTGAGCCGATTGCACCGTCTCCTCCAACGCCAAGAACCGCGTTTTGTGCAATACCAACGCTTGCAAGTGCATCCGATAGATGATAAAGTATTGCTCCACTTCTAGAAATAATTGTAACGCCCTTTGATCCAAATTTTTCTGATGAAATTTCCTCAGGGTAAAAAACATCTGGAAGCATGCCTGCTTTGATTCCCTCTGGAGGGAATATAATTCCAGGGGTGTTGCCTCCGATAAGAATGGTTTTATTTTTTCTTGCGGCAACCAAAATATCACGAACATCCTTTAGCGGTATGCCCTCGCTTATCAGAACTACGACAGGAATTCCTGCCTCGATAACTTCTATTGTGGCATCTTTTGCTGTTGAATAGTGTCGCCATACGCTTGCTACTGCAACATTTGGATGCTCTTTCAGGCATTCTTTAATAGTATCATAAACAGGTATTGTCTCAAGCAATCTTGTTCCGCCACGGCCTGGCGCAATTCCTGCTGTGATTGTTGTACCATACTGCTGCATTAGTTCCGCGTGTCGTGTTCCTTGTCCGCCAAGGCCCACTACTATCGTTTCAATTGTTCCCGTTTCCTTTATTTTCTCGGCAATGTCTGGACGTTTTTTATCTATTATGTAATATAACATCCCTTGATCAGGAGCTACCAACTTCATGTCTTCCACCCCCTAGACTCAAATGCCTTTTCGATCCCTTCGCGTATCACATCAGCCATTATTTTTTGGTTTCCGACGTAAATTGTTACATTCTTCATTGCATCTGGATTTTCTGCCTTTGCTTTTTCTAAAAAAGTTCTTGCACTTGGAAGATCTGTTCCTACCATTCTACCAAAAATGGGTACCATTCGTTTTCCACTTTCGTATCGCTCTTTCACTGCCTGCACCATACCCCGTATGAAAATATCGCAGCTAGAAATACCGCCAAATCGTGATGTTACAATTAGATCTACTGTTGGATAATCCATTAACAAATGAAACATTTCTGCAACCCGATTTTGCGTTGGACCGCCACCACTATCCATGAAATTTACTGGAACTACACGACTGTTGAAATATCTCTTTCCAATGGTTGCCACTTCATCTATAGAGAATATTCCGTAGCCTGCACCGCCTGGAATTAAACCTACATAAAGCTTCTTTGAATCTTTCGTAAATTTATCTGATAAAAGATCAATGTATGGAAAGCCTGCAGTCTGTGCACGAAGTTCATTCTTTGTTCGTTCTGCAACATCGTGTCTTTTTTCTTTGATTCCAAGTAGCTCTAGCAGTTCAACCTGCCTGAAAAGAGCATTATCATCAAGCACGAATTTTGCATCGGCTGCCACTGCGCCGTCAGCTGTAATAATTAACGGATTTATCTCGCATAGCCTAGCATCAAACTTTTGATATGTATCATAAACCTTAGAGATAATTTCCGCAAGTTTATTTTTCAAATCTTTTTTGCTCTTCAAGTTGGTCGCAAGAGCCGAAGCGAGATCGTTTGCAATCGTTTTTGGAAGCACTTTATCGTTGTCAGGAATTTCTCTCTTTAAAATTGACTCAGGTTTTTCCTTGGCAACTTGCTCTATATCAACTCCACCTGATGCACTTACAATGACCACATTGTTAAAATTTGTTGGATCCATAGTTACGCCAATGTAACATGCACCAGTTTCTTCTACAACATCTTCAATTAAAATGCAATCGACAGTAAAACCTTTTATCTTCAATTTGAACAAGTCGTTTGCGATTGATTTTGCCTCTTCCATGTTTTTTGCTTTTTTGATACCACCAGCTTTGCCTCTGCCACCTACAAGAACCATTGATTTCAGCATTACTGGGAATTTCAATTTTAATTCATCAATTTCTTTAGGAGAATGAATAACACCATATTGTTTTGGAATTGGCATCCCTATTTTATCGAAAACTTTCTTTGCTTCGTATTCGTAAAGTTTCATTATAACTACCTCTTTAATTTTTCAGTGATTTTTTAATTTCGAAATCTATGAAATCACAATGATGAACAATGATTGCTTCAGGTGTTCGATTCATGGTATCGCCCTCATGAGAATGAGCGGCTATAATATGTACAACTTCTTTAGGCAAACCACACTCCTCTGCAAGTTTTGCACCTGATTCAGGATGACGCATCCTTGAGCCGAATTCACTCTTCACAACTTTTCCATCTTTTAATTCGTACTCTAAAAGTTTCCCAACATCGTGAAGCAGTGCACCAGCGATCAAATAATCTTTGTTTAGATTTTCTTTTCGGATATTTCCGATATTCCATGCTAAATTGGTTATTCTTTTTGTATGTTCTACGAGTGGACCTGAATTTTCAAAGAGAAGAGTAAATGGGACATCTTCTAATCGTTTCCATTTACCACGATCAGCTGCTATTTTCCATACTGAAACAACTTTGTCTTGCAAATTCTTATCTTTTATAAATTGTAATTCCTTAAAGCAGTTTTTGATATCGGTTTTTTCTACCATATTCTCCCCCAAGGACTTTTTTTCTGTAATCTATATCTGTATTATTAACATTCTCTTCAGTTTTAAAACTAAAAAATAATTAAAAAAAGAAAAAAAGAGGAGGGGAGTTGATTTTTTAGCTATTTGTTGTTTGACCGCCCACCATAAGGTTTTGAAGGATTTGACTTGCCCCTTCTATAGATAATCCTTTTGAAACAAGGTTGCCGCTAGGTAGTTGGGTACTTGATCCGCCAATATCAAGTGAAAGGCTTACTTTTACAGTAAAAAAGGTCCAGTCACTCTCAGCACCAATATTGTCCCTCACTTTCGATTTTATAGTGAAAGTCCCCTTGTATTTCCAGGTGTGTGTAAAAGGTACTTCTTCACCGGAATCATATGGGCCCAGTCCTGTTGCTGCATTCCCATCGCCCCAGTCAATGTAATAATAGAGTTGTTGACCGCTATCATTATCTGTTGCAGTGAATTTGAAGAGATAAGCAACTAATGGCTTTATTTGAGGTGAACCTGTTATAACTGGGTTGTTTGGTGGTGTATTATCGGTAATAATAACAGTCAGTGGATCTGACCACGGGCTGCCTGCACCCCATTCGTCTTTTGCTTTCACTTTAACCTCATAAGTTCCTACTTCAGCCCACATGTGAGTTGCTGTCGCAGTTTGTCCGGATGCATAAGGTCCAACCAAGTCCGTGGTGCCATCGCCCCAATCGAACATATAGGAGACGTCATCCCCATTTGGATCCGTTGCCGAACTCGTGTAGGTATATTCTGCAAACCATATTCCATTTGCTTTGCCTGAAGGTTTTGTTGGTTTTGTTGGAGGATCACTTGGATGCGGTGATTTTATTGTCTGTGCTGGGTCTCCAAATAACAGACACCCTTGTATGATTGCCCGCCATGTCCCATATGAATAATCCCAGTTGATTGTTGGTGCCATTCTATCCTTTGAATATGCTTGTGCTTTTCCAAGTTGCCAGTTACCGAAATCACCTGATTTGTTTTCTAAATCTAAAAAGTATGACCAGAACTCTTTTGCTTGGAAAGCGCTACTTGAGTTAGTACAGTATAGGTTTCCCCAACCGTAACATGTGTTATAAACACACCCGAAAGCTAGCTCTGTATTCGAATGGAACAGCATCGAGTGTAGTACTCCGTCATCTGCATCATCAAAATCTCCGCAGTGGCATCCATAGTCATGTATGAAGAATGGTTTTGTGTTTGTGTATTGGCTTTCCCAAGCAGAGGCAGTAACATCAAGAGACATAGAGGGATCAGCATGCGCAATTCCACTGATGAATGCTACATTGTTGTTATTGATATCGTTTTTCAGACCATTTATTGCAGTGGATTCGCTTCCTCCCTGCCATCCACCTGGGTTTGGTGGTTCTGCGGTCCATTTTACTGTAAGGTCAAACTCGTTGCCCTCATTTACTTGATTCCAGGTTTCAAAACCAAACTGGAAACCTGCCCATGTCGGGAAAGGCCCATCGTAATTAGGATTAGGACCAAGCCAATTATTTGTTCCTTTAATTGCGCTGTAATCCATGAAATCATCTCCCTGGCATTGCCATCCAGTATCACCGCCATAGAATGCTGCGTTGTCTAAGTAGGTGTCTTCTGTGCTATCTGCATAGTAGAAACATTTTGTCAACCAGTTTGAAACATCTTGCGGTGTATCACAAGTTACACGACCAATGAATAATTCTGCATATAAATCAAAACCTGCGTCTCCTTCCTCACCCCAATAATTATCTGAATCTGCATTGAAATTTAAATCTAGATTACTCCAGTAGATGTCTGCATCGATATCTGTTTCATAGTTTGTATCCATGTCGCGAGCGGGTATGAGCGACGATTCACCGTCAGCGCCAATTAGAACATAGTTTGTCTCCCAATCTTGATACGCATCTTTACAGAACTCTCTAATATGAGCCTGTTGATCATTAAAGGGATTTGTGCCTTGATAATCACTGCAAGCATTTATATCCTGGACTGTAACCAAAGTACAGCTTAGACCATCGTCAGATTGGTGTTTATCCATCAGGCTTTGCCAATTGTAAGTAAGTGTTCCACCTGTAGCCCAGTAATTTAAACCGTTTTGAGTTGTAGTAATAATTACATAATCATAATGACC
>Ga0172362_10005104_pt1 | contig 11385 bp, 12 predicted proteins | sample LakKivs1_kivu2a2_FD_114534 | JGI IMG/M metagenome (GOLD analysis project Ga0172362, IMG submission 114534) | Sediment microbial communities from Lake Kivu, Rwanda - Sediment s1_kivu2a2 | ecosystem: Environmental > Aquatic > Freshwater > Lake > Sediment | place: Rwanda: Western Province, Lake...
AAAAGCAGGGCTTTTGAGTTCACAAATATAACCAGCATAAACTCCTCTGAATATATAGGATATATTGCAAAGAATGAAAATAACAGCAAGAAAGATTATGTTTCTAGTGTTGAAAAAGAGCTTTTAAGAGCTTAAGACATTTTTTCTAGAAAGTCATTAAGTTTTCTCTTGTACTTTTTTTTTGGAAAAAAGGTTTCTTTTTCTATCTCTCCTCTTAAAGCCTTATTTGCTTCTCCTCTCAGAGAAGATAATAATTTTTCAGATTCTTCTAAACACCACCTCGCTTTTGGATCTTCAATAAAAACTGAAAAATAACGGTTGCCTTTATAAGTCTCTGCTCTTGACATTAAATTGTTTAAGTCTCTTTCACTATTTAAAATAGAATATATAGTCTCGGTTTTAATTCTGCCGAAAAAAGAATAAAATCTTTTTCTACTTAAATGACTCACTGATCTTAAAAGAAAACCTGCTGAAGACTCGAAATTAGATTTGTAGCTCTCAAATTCTTTAAATTCTTTTGTTATCTTATCTGCACATTTTACTATATCTTCTATCTTTCCTACTAATAAATCTTCTTCTAATTCGCGTAAATCAAGAAGCTTGAGCATCTCAGAAAGATTTTTTGCTTTTGTGTAAATGTCCTTCACTTTTTTCATGTCATTAGAGTCTATTAATTGTTTGCTATCAATTTGGCTGAAAATATCCCTAAACTCCGGATATTGCTTTTGTGCCATCTGCTTTGCTTTTTCCTTAACAGAAGATTTCGCTTGCTCCAACAATCTCAAGGAATCCCTATATACTGCAATGAGACAGGGATCTTGAATATCCTCGCATTCCTTAAACTCCTCAAAACGCTTCTCTAGCTCAAAAATTTTAACGTGGCGAGTAGATAAGTCTGAATCTGGAATTGAATCTAAAAAGGCTGCTATTTCGTTACTTAACGGAGCTAATCTGTTTTCAAGAGACATGCCTTTATGGTACATTGCAGCGTCTATCGCAACATGTGACACACTTCCCAAAACGCTTATTGAATTTTTCCTTTTATCATCAAGCTCTGAATAAATAACATCAAAATAAACTACTCTTTTTAGGTCGGGTTTAGATTCCGCATTATCTAATAATTTCTTTGAAGGCTCATTTTTAATAATTGAAAGATAAGCTTCAGAAACCAAGCATCTTTCTGGAGTTTGAATGTAGAACTCCCCTTTAGAAGATTTGTGCTTTCTGGATAAAAAACATTCTGTAAGAAATTGAGGAGAAACATCCCCTTGACACTGCCCGCTAAAATAGTCTAAAGCGATAAGCTTTGGAATGCCTGTTTCTGCTAATTTTTCAATAGTTTTTTTTGGAAGGGACTCTAAAAAATATCCTGCCAGCAGCCCATCTACTGGGTTCTTGAAAATTCCTGAAATATTAAATCGCGGATTTCCTGCTAACTGGGAAATCGTTTTTATATCCGCCATTTTAGTTCTCAACGCTTAAAATACCTTCAAGAGTCTTTACCCTTGCTTCCAGGTTGCTGCATCGAGACTGCAGCGCGCTATTCTCTTCTTTCATACTGTAATAATCTTTTTCCAGAAGGGAATATTTATTTCCGAGCCCTGTTACAGCCTTTTTCAGTTCTTCAATTTCTTTAGTCTTTTGTCCAAAAAGCTCTTTAATCCTATTTAAGAAAATCATCTGTTCGGTGGTTGGCTTAATTATTTTTTGTTTTTTATGCAAAATAACTCTTGGAATTATCCCTGTATTTACTCTTTCTAAGATCTCCTGGTCTATAACTTCCTGACTTTTTTCTATATTATTTTCTTCCTTGATAATCTGAAGCACAGGTTGTCTGTTGATATGAAATCCCCTATTTGAAAGAGAGTTTGACTGAAAAAAAGGATAGCTGATTCCAACTGCACATGAAGGAGGGTCATTTCTTGCATTAAAAACAAGACTCGGCATATACTTAAATGGAAAAGAGGTATCTGAGCATGAAAAAGGCTTAGGAGTAAGTGAAATTCTCTTTCCATAGGCTGTAACATTGTTTAGATTTACATTATCAGTGGTTGAATGAAAATTACCTAAATCTCCATGAGAGTGCCCCCATGCAAAAAGATATTTTCCCTGAGTTTTTATATCCTCTAAAGATTCTCTTTCTCCTTTAACAGACGGCCTGCCACATTCAACTGGAGAAACATGCTGGTTTCTCAAGATATAAATATCCCTAATAGCCTCATTTTCCTCTTTTTTGTTTAGGTAATCAATCAAAAAGATACAAATTTCTTTTCCCCCTGTTAACTCGGCTGCCCTTTTTGCTATAAGATTTGCTTTCTCAAAAGCCTCCTGAGTAATTTTTATGGCATTAAAAGAGACAATTGAATAACCATTTCCTTTGATCATCTTTTCAACTTCCGCATTATAAATATTATTAAACAGGTTGATGTTCCTCTTGCTTGGATGCTCCAGCCTTTCTTTTTCCTTTTCTTTATAGCTTTTCATGTATTCTTTCATAGGTTTTTGATAGGCTTCGTACTCTTCAGGAGTCATTATTCTGTCAGGACCCATAGTAGCACGAAGCAAAATTTGCCCATCATCCAGCGTTTCTATGCTTTTTCTTAACATTTTAATTTAGGCTTAAACATTTACAATTTTCCTGCGGATTAACTTCATATCTGAGAAATGTCCTTTGAGGATTGAAGCTGTCATATGCAAATCTCATCTCAAGAAGATTGCCGCTTAGTAGATTTGCAGTTTCTCCAACCATTGCACTTCCTATAATCATATTGGGAATTATGACGCTTGGAAGAGCTTGGCCGCAACTTCTTTTTATGTCATTTTCTAGAGAGAGCCCTTTTTTACATTTTATGCACGGAGTTTTGCCAGGAAAATATACTGCAAGATTGCCTGCCAAATCAGAAGTCGCACCATCAATATACGGAATGCCAAATTCCACTGCAATTTCATTTAGATAATAGCGCGCTCTTACGTTGTCCAAGCAGCCCATAATTAAATCATATTTATTTTTCCTGAAAAAGGTCCTAGAGTTTTCTCCTATTTTTTCATCATCCCTGCAGAAATAATGAGACCTTAATTTTCTAAGAGCAGTTATTCTATGAGAAAGAACTTGTGCTTTTTTTTCTCCCAGGCTTTCATAAAATAATATCTGCCTGTTCAAATTTGTGTTTTCAACTACATCATAATCTAAAATGTCTATATTCTTAAATCCAGATAAAGCCAAGCTAATTGATGCAAAAGTTCCTATAGCTCCCGCGCCAACAACTAAAATCCTTGAATCTCTTAAATCCTTGAAATGGCTTGCTGGAGCATTTAAGGATTTCCTGTCTTTGGAACATAAATTATAAGTGACTCTTGACTCAAGGGCATTATCGCGCTCATTAAGAGAGAATAATCTCTTTCTTACTTCATCAACAATAATTCCTCCAGTTACACCTGAAGTCACAACTCCCTGATTCGGATCTTCTTCTAAAATATTAAACGATTCTAAAACTTCCCTTGCATTTTCGTTGGGTTTGTAACAAGATAAAACTGATTTTTTATGGTTGCAATAAGCAGAAATAAAGTCTGTATTTGATAGCTCACAATAATCGAGGGCTTTTTGCTTTGAAGAAATATTGTTTGTTGCGTCAACAACCACATCAGGCTTAAATCCTTCGTATGAAAGAAAAAAACTAGCAAACTGGGAATTAATGCCTTTTATTTTTATATAAGGGTTTATTTTTTTAGCAGTAGCTGCGATATTCTCGCTTCTAATTCTATATTCAGAATTAACATCTAAAAATCCGGAAATTTTCTTAGATTCTGCATTATCCATAACCAATATGTTTCCTACACCAATGCCAACCAAGCCTCCTAAAACCATCTGCCCAAGAATATCGCTTCCAAGCAATAATACACTTGAATTATGCAGTATTTTTTGCTTTTCAGGTGTCCACTCATCAGTCAGCTGCCTGCTATACCTTTCACCTGATGATGCCAGAGACATTCTTTCATTTTCCATTTTTAAATTGTCCTTTTATCATTATCGCAAATCTCCCCTTTTCCAACAGCTTGAGAATACGGAACTGTTGAAAAAGAACTAAGCTTATTTACTGGATTTGTGGGTTTTTTAAATCCGTATTTCAGGCTGTTTTCAGCTAATTTTAAAGTTTCAAATACTCCTCTTGCAAATTCTTTCTTATCAAGCTCCCTTGCTCTATAGCTCGTATTTCTTATATTCAATACATGCTGAATATCGCTTAAAGCGCCATAACATATGCCTCCCCGAGAGAATACAAAAGGATGAGAGTAGCTGCAATCTTCAACTTCTGCAGGAATCGCGAATGAAATTCGCCCATTACAAAAAGAGATATTTGTATGAACTCTTGTAGCAGGAAATGGGTAGTATTTGTCATGAATTTTCATAACAAATCTTGGGACATTCAAATAAACAGTATAATTGCTGGCATCTTCTTTTTCAAAACTAAAGTTTCCTACTTTTCTTACAATCGGAGAGTTAGGCTCTCGGGTGCTGCTGATTTTTTCCTGCAAATCCCCTAAGCTGGAAATTTGCCTAGAAAAACTTTGTTTTGTTAATTCTTTTATTTTATCAGAAAAACAACGCTTATATTTCCTGTTTAAATCTTGCACTGGACAAAGATAAGAAAGCTCAGAAAAATCTATAGTCAGTGCCCTTTCAAAATATCCTTGGGGAGCGAATGTATAAGCTCCTCCGCAAAAAATAACAAGCCCGCCTATTTTTCTGTTTTTTTCTTTTTCCAGATGGATTAACAATTGTTCCATTACTGTACGCTTACCATTTAGGTTTAATTCAGATTCTTCTCCTCTGTCAAAAATGGCGAATTCTGGAATTTTTATTGAGTTGTTTTTTTCTCTCATATTATTAAAAGTTGGCAGCAAATAGTCTGAAATAAATCTTTCAACAGAGAAGCTTTCTAAGGAGCTTCTTAAAGCGAGAGCCCTGTCTCTTAATGAGTCATACTTAGAAGAAATACTGTCCAAAGATTCTTTTTGGAAATCAGCAACATTTTCCTTATTTTTCTCAAGAAATCCATCTTCTATTCTTCTCCAGGTTTCTGAAGGCTCAAGCACAAAGCTTCTTCCTCTGTATACCAAATGCTCTGGTTTCTCTTCTTTAGACTCTGATAAAGTGTATATTCTATTAATAGAGCATACAGCCATTTCATTAGTTTGAAAATGCCCTAAAATTGTTTCACATAATCTTGGGTCCTCGCTTAATTCAAAATTAACTACGAAGCTGGATTTTTCTGGCAGCCTTCTTTCTGATCTTCTTGGGCTGTTTTGTCTAGAATGATTAATACTTTTTTTAGGAGCGCTTCTGGAGGATGAAGAAGAATCTGATGGGCCGCCAATTGTATGAAAAATTTCTGGATTGGTTAGCAATGGATTGCTTCTCACTGTATGAAGAAGTTCTGTATTTAAATTCATAAGCATTATAGTTCTCCAATCAGCAGCCGGTACAGGCGTGGATATTGGCCTTGGGAGCGGCTTAATCTTGGGAATAGGAAAATTGTCAATTACAGACTGTATAAATATTGGCCTTGGGAGCGGCTTAATCTTAGGAATATAAAAATAGGGCTCTGTCTCTGAATCATCATCGCTAATTTCATAGCCAAGAGAATTAAATTTCTTGGGAGCCCTATTTAAAAAACTAAAATTGTCCTCTTCCATTTTTACCTCCCATTCACAGGCTCGAATCTTGCTATTAAGTCAATTCCGTTATATTTTACTGACTCTCCAAATTCAGAACGCCGAGTCTTTTCTGAAATCATGTCTGGATAGTCATTAACAACAGATGCTAAACTTAAGGGAGTGGAATAAGAAGAGCCATCTGGCTTAATGTACATAAGGTCCATTGTTCCTTGTTGAGCTTCTGCTTGTTGCTTCCATCTGTCAATTTCATCTCTGCAAAGCCGCTGGTTAGGGGTGTATGCAGGATTTAAAGAATCTTCTTTTGGGTCCATCACATATTCTAAAATTTTTTGTATTGTTTTCTCCCTGCATCTGGCTACTGTTTTCTCAAGTTTTTCATCTTCTGTTCCTAAATTGGCTATCTTGCCAAGAGTCACTACAACGCTTCCATTGTCTTCCATTTTCAAATTTTTACCTCCATGATTTAATTAAGGATTTAGATATTTTGACATTCTTCCTTCAATTTCTCTAAAAGCTGATGAATTTGAGTCTTCTATGTCCCTTAAAACTGAGTCTAAAGTTAATTCTCCTTGTTTGTAAAATCCTGAAAAAAGGCTGCTTTGGTTTGCTTTTTCTACAACTTCTGCTGCACATCCTCTCAAAGAATTGCTCATATTAACCACGTAAATGCCGAGCTTTCTTGTTTCTCTTTCAAGATCCTTTATTGGCCCTCTTTTCGGCCTAATCATTTCAAGATAAAGCCCAAGAACCGTGTCTAAATGAGAAGCCAGATATCTTGCCTCTTGCTCTGTTTCCTTAAGACTTGTAGAATAGGCAAAAGATATTGCGCTAAGCGCCTCGATTAAAGGCAGCTCGTCATGAAGCAGAAGCATTGCCCTGTTGTCTATCTTTAACCTCGAAAGCCCTTCATCCAGCTGCCTTTTAAGCTTTCTATGAGCCTGCATATAATATAATCTTTTTTGGTAATCTTCAGAGCCTTTTACAGCCTCTTGCGTTTTTGCCATTAACTCTGCTATTTTGTTAACTCTTTGAAGGGTTTCGTCCCTGTCTTTATCTTTATTTATCAAGGATAACAAGATACCATTGTACCTTTCTTCAACATTATCCATTTTACTCTCAACTCTTCTGTTTGCGCCTGATAAATCTGAAATAATATTCCCAACACGCCCTATCTGATCGCGTATCAGGCTGTCTGCAGTCTGAAAAGGCCGCCCTTTTAGTTTTTCATGATAAAGCCTGTGTACCCTGTAAGCAATTTTTGAAATTGGGCTGTCTTGAATGCCCATTATTTCGTATTTAAGCTGGTTTTCTATGCGCTTGTTGCTGTCTGATATTCCCTCTATCTGAGATTCTATTGAAGCAAAACCTTTTACATTATCTCCTTTTCCATGCAAGTATTGCTTTTCAAACTCTCTTGAGCGCCTTAACTCCAGCATAAAGTCTTTAGTGTATGGTTTTACAGGCTCTGCTGAAGAAGATAACAGCCCTTCTTTTCTAAGGACTAAATCTAAATCCTCTTTCTTATCAGATTGTGTGTCTGATTTCTCTATAGGCCCTATGGTTCCCATTTTCTTCAACCCTCCTTACATTGGTTCTTTTGTCTTTGTAAGCATGATATGCCTTAACTCCCCCATATGTCAAACCAGCTAATCCTACAATAGGAGATAAAAAGGAAGCAGCAAATCCTCCTGCAAAACCAATAATCGCCCTATTCAGATTAGAATTATAATTTCCACAATTTCCCCGATATCCTGAAGTTCCATTCCTGACTTTATTTTTTAATTCTCCAAATAAATTTTCTGCTTCCTGTGTAATTTCTTTTAAACTCATTTTAATGGTCCTCCTTATCAAGTTTGCTTCCGAGATAATATGACCTCGAACTATTTTGTGTTAGCTTTTTTTCAATTTGTGAATCTGTATTATAGGGCTGTCTTAATTCTGATTGATGTTCAAGATGATCACAACCTCCTCCTGCCCAGTATCCAAGAGCAAAAACTAAACCGTACTTCACTGTGCTTGAAATTATTTTTTTCAGGCTCATTTTAAGCGCTCCTTGTGCAATTTATTTGTCATTTTCTTTGTCTCCAGAGTCTGACTCTTTAATCATCCTTCTTATCCCGGGAATTTTTTCCCTTAAGGATCTCGCACGATCCTTTATCATTTCAGCTGTTTTGTCCCTGCCAAATTTTATTTTGTCATAAAGCTTTGTCTCACTAAACTTGCTGTAAGCATCTTTTGCTACATCAAGGGTCTCCTCCCAGCACTCTTTAGTCTTAAAGTAGGACATTTCAGTAAACAAATCCCACTTTTCTTCAGGAGAAAGCTGCTGCCAAACTTGTTGCCTATACGAAGACCTCAACCCTACAGCAGAAATGTCCAAAACAAAATCTTTCATTATTTGTGGATTTTCTTTAGCTGCTTCCAAAACAATTCCAGCCAGATTATCTAAAGTATCTTTAGAAAATGTTCCATTAGCTTTTTTATGAAAGTTAATAGAGTAATTAATTACCAACTCTCTATAATTTGGATTTGCTTCAAGGTATTTTAGGACATCACCCAGGCTTTTTTCTTCAACATAAACTTCCCTAACAATTGGGCTGTTTGCATCGAGATTTACCGGCGCTGGATCTGCTCCGAGCGAGCCTACAGCCAATATTGCGATTGTTGCTAAATTTTTTAAGCTCATAATTCTATTAGAAATATGAGGTATCTTAATCAGCCTGTCAAGGCTGAAAGAGTTGCAAAAATGAGAGAGTTGCAATTTTGAAACGTTGATTAAAAAAAGAAAATAATCGATATGTTTGGTAAAGCAATTAGCGTATGGGGTGTAGACGGTATTATTAACTTTACTGGGGGGGAACCTATTTTAAAAAAAGAGGAGCTGATAGATTTAGTAAGCTACACCAAAGAAAAATACCCTGAAATTATAGTAGGAGTCCTTAGTAATGGAACACTAATTGATAAAAAAACCGCAATAGATCTCAAAAACGCGGGTATTGATGACGTCCAAGTAAGTTTGGATGGAGCAAATGAAAAAACACATGACTTTATACGCGGAGAAGGAAATTTTAAAAGAGCACTTGAGGGAATTAAAAATGTTGTCTCAGTGGGTTTACTTGGAGAGATTATGTTTACTTTACATAAACTAAATGTTGGGGAAGTCCCTAGAATAATAGACCTAGCAACTGAACTCGGAGCAAAGAGGATAGGTATAGAAAGAATTGTACCAATAGGAAGAGGTAGTAAAGAACTGCCAGACTCTGTACTTAAACCAGAAGAATTACGTGAAGTATATTTGTATATTGGCAAGAGGAAAAAAGAACTAAAAGACAAAATAATTATCGCAACAATTAGGCCTTTGTGGTGTCTTATCGGCAAAGAATTGAATTCAGAAGATTTTAAAGGAAGCTGTGCTGCAGGATTCAGTACCCTAACTATAATGCCCAACGGAGATGTTATGCCATGCAGGAGAATGAATATCACTATAGGCAGCTTAAAAAACCAAAGTTTATTTGATATATGGTACTCTTCGGACCTATTATGGAAACTAAGAGAAAGAGAAAAAAATGTTATTGGTTGTGGAAAGTGTGAAAATTCAGACATTTGTGGGGGCTGTAGGGCTGTTGCTTATGGGGTGACTGGAAATTGTTTGGCTAAAGATCCGCAATGTTGGAAAAGATGATAAAAGCAATTAATCACGAAGATCCTTCTTACGTAATTGGAAAAATACAAGACTTATGCTCTCCAGAATCCATGGTTTTAGAGATCGGCTGCGGAGATGGAAGGAACTTAAAGAGACTTAAGGAGTTTGGATTTTGTTATTTAGAAGGGATAGATAAAGATGGAGAAAAAATCATAAAAGCAAAAGAGAATCTTGGAGAAAACGCTGTTCTAAGACAAGAGAATATACTTAATTTTTCCACCGATAGAAAGTTTGATATAATCTTCCATTCATTAGTTGGAATTTTCTTATCTCCTGAAGAAAAAAAAATACTAATAGAAAAAGTCAGAGCGTACTTAAATCCGGGAGGATATTATATATTCGAAGAGATAGCTAGAAATATTAGTAAATTACCGAGTAATCGCCCCCCTTATTTTTATTCAAAAAAAGAATTGGAAGGACTAAACAAATACTTTACCAGAGTCTCGCTGGAAGAAGTAAAGAGAATTGTTGATGGAAAAGAGATTACTGGGGGATTGGTGTATGTTGGAAGACTAATCGCCATTCCCTAAATTATATATTTTCTAGATTTTTTAAATGGTTTTGAAATAACTCTTTGTAAAAATTTCTTTTTTTATTGCTGAAAATACTATAATCTTTATGTTTTACTAAATAATGGATAACAAACTCTAAGTTAAAGAAATCTTTAAAGAAATCTAATTGGTTTTGTCTCAATTTTCCAATTTTCTTCTCATATTCAGCTCTCAATATCTCAGAAAATCCAAAAAGAGGCCTTCTTAATATAAGTCCTATATCTTCAAGAGGATGGCCGAAATGACCTTTTTCCCAATCTAGAATGGCCCCAATTTTTTGGAGAGACGGGTCTATAATAATATTAAATGGATTTAGATCCCCATGGACTGCACAAGAATAAAAATTCCCTTTAAAATATCTTGTTCTTTTTCTCAAAGAGCAAAATGTGCTCTCCACGACTGCCAACTCTTTCTTAAGCTTGATAATATTTATGCCTTCGGTCAATCTCTTTAAATTATTTAACATATTAGAAAAATATACCCTTGAATCAATTTTTTTGCCCCTAATATTGGCCAGATTCGTAATGTAACAACAAAGTTCTTTAACTAATTTTACTTTTAAAGAAAAATTGATTTTATCATCTAAAAGGAAAGATTTCAGATTTGGCCCTTCTTTTTTTTCCATTAAAAGGTATGGTGGATTATATGAAACTTTATAAATTTTGGGAATGGGAATTTCTGCTCTTATTGCAAGCTTATATCCCAAGAGCTCTTTAGAAAGACTAAACCTTCTTCCCCCATCAATATCTTTATACAACTTAAGAATAAATTTATCATGCGCGTCATCAAGTTCTAAGTTATAATGCAAAATCCCATTAAGCATTAAATTTTTATTAAAATTTCTAAACTCCGGTGGGATCTCTTTTAATATCTTGCCTGGAATAACTGAGGTCTTTTCAGCTTGGAGAATTCTTCTTCTCATTTTGAGTCTATTATTTTAAAGTATAAATAGTTGGGGTTTAATTAGTTAATGGTGTCCAATCTCCAAAATACAAAAGGAGAATGGGCAGAAGTAGGGGTCTCTGCAGAAAGCACTAAAGGCTCTTCTATGTTATCTCAATTTTTTGGGGCTACAAAAGGTACGGGCTGGGACGCTCTTTTCACAGGATTGCAATGGGCAGGAATTGCATATGGGGCAGGACAATTAATTGGAGACATGGCTGGATTGGATGATCAACAAACACAGGCTTTATCTTATGCATTGGCTGCTGGCGCAGGAGTTTATAAGTTCTTGGCTACTGATGCCGGCATTTCAAAAGAAATTGGAACAAGTTTATGGGGGCAAGCAGGTCCGGGAGCATTAGGATATGGATTAATTGCTGCTGCAGTTGTCTTCGTGCTTATGTACAAAGAAGAATCAGAAGAAGTTGTAACATTTGAATGCAAGCCATGGCAGGCGCCTGTTGGCGGCTCTGACTGCGAGAAATGCAACGAGGTGGCAGGATGCTCTGAATA
>Ga0172362_10005105_pt1 | contig 11385 bp, 10 predicted proteins | sample LakKivs1_kivu2a2_FD_114534 | JGI IMG/M metagenome (GOLD analysis project Ga0172362, IMG submission 114534) | Sediment microbial communities from Lake Kivu, Rwanda - Sediment s1_kivu2a2 | ecosystem: Environmental > Aquatic > Freshwater > Lake > Sediment | place: Rwanda: Western Province, Lake...
AGACCGTCGCGGCCGCGGAGTTCTCCGCCGAAGGCACCCGGCGCGAGCTCGAGCAGACACGCGCCGGCCAGGCGCCGCCGGTCACGCCGGGCCAGTACCTGGAGAAGACCGGCGCCGACATGGCACTGCCGACGGCCGAGGAGACCCGCGAGCCCGGCGACCTTGGTATCACCGCCGAGCAGTCGCCCGATATCCTCGGCACAGGCGAGCCCCCGGGGGCCCGGTACACGGTCGAGCGCGAACTCGGCCACGGCGGCGTGGCCACGGTGTACGCGGTCCAGGACCGCAGCCTCGGCCGCACCATCGCGCTCAAGATGCTGCGCTCGCGACGGACCCCGGCCGCCCAGCAGCGGTTTGTGCACGAAGCGCGTGTCACGGCCATGCTCGAGCACCCCAATATCGTGCCGGTGTACGACATCGGGGTGACGGCCGAGCACCGCGTGTTCTTCCTGATGAAGGATGTCAGGGGCAGCACGGTCGGGGATGCGATCCGGGCCGAGGATGATGGACGGCCGACACCCGAGGACTACGGCACGATCGACGGCAAACTCAGGATCGTGCACAAGGTCTGCGACGCACTCGCGTACGCGCACCACCGCGGGTTTGTCCACCAGGATATCAAGCCCGACAATATCATGCTGGGCGGGTTCGGCGAGGTGTTGCTGCTCGACTGGGGATGCGCGCTGGACAAGCAGGAGCAGTCGGACCCGCGGGCGGTCGGGTTCGGCACGCCGGCCTACATGTCGCCGGAGCAGGCCCGTCAGGAAACCGCCGACGGGCGCAGCGACATCTACTGCCTGGGCGCCACGCTCTACCACATGCTGACGCGCTGCCTGCCCACGTGGGTCGAAGACCCCGAGCGGTTCTGGGAGCTGAAGCGCAAGGGCGAGTTGACCGCGCTGCCGCCCGCGGCGGGGGCGTCGGTGCCCGAACCCCTGCTGGGTGTGGTGCGCCGGGCCATGGCCCCGGACCGGGCCGCGCGCTACCAGAGCGTTGCTGAGTTCCGCGCCGCACTGCTGGAGTACCAGCGGCACGACGAGAGCGCGGCACTGGCGCAGAGCGCGGTGGCGGCCGCGGCCGAGGCCGGGCGCGCGGGTGACTATGCCCAGTTCGCATCGGTGACCGCCAGGCTCACGCACGCGCTGGAGATGTGGCCGGAGAACGCGCAGGCCCGGGCCGGGCTCCTCGAGGCACGCCGCGGGTACGCGCTCTGCGCGCTCGAACACGGCGACCTGGCGCTGGCCGACAGTGTCGTGGGCAACGCGCCCGTCGCCGGGCCCGACAGCGCCGGGGCCGGCGCGTGCTCCTGGCCGTCGCTGCGCTCGCCGCGCTGCTGGTCGCGCTGATCGGGTACTACGCGGTCGACTACTTCCGGTACTTCGGCAAGTGGCAGCTCACCTACCGTCAGGATTTCACACGGTCGAATGCGGATGTCAGCGGCCTCTCGTTCAGCGCGACCATCCTCACCGACGAGATCCAGGCGCCGCGACCCGGTCCCCAGGGCCTGCGACTCGCCGTCAACCAGATGGCGTGGCTGCGTGATGTGCGGGAGGCTGGCGACGTGAGGTTCGAGGCGGTGGTGTGTTGGCCCGAGCCGCGGGTGGACGGCCTGGAGATGTACATCTGCACCCGTCGCGAGCAGCCCCCGGAAGTGTTCTGGCACTGTCCCACCGGATACTCCTGCCAGTTCGGCGGCTGGACAGGGACCACCAACCTGATCTCGCGCAACGACAAGCCGCAGCAGCCGAGCACCGGCAACGCGGTGGGCGCCCTGCTCAAGCCCGGCAAGACGTACCGCCTGTGGTTCCAGCGCGTCGGTGATGAAGTCAGTATCCATGTCAACGGCCGGCCCGTGTTCGTCACGACCGAAGCTGTGCCCATGGCCGGCGAGGGGCTGGACCGGCTCGCGATCCGCTCATGGGTGGACGTGGACGTTCTGTCGATGTCGGTGTGGCGTATGGGGTCGCCGCAGAAGACCAGCCCGCTTGCGATCGGGGACGCGTTCGTGCGGCGCCATCGTTTCGCGGACGCTGTTGCCGAGTACGGCCGGGTCTGGCACGACCAGAAGGGGACCGTGTTGGCCGAGAAGGCGCTGCTGCGCACGTACGTGGTGGCAGGCGTGGCGCCGGCCGGCATGGACAGCCTTCGCGCGGTAGTCCGGCGCACCATGCAGCAGGACCACGGCCGGTCCGGAAGCTGGGCCCGGCTGCTGGAAGCCGACTGCCGGGAAGCCTGGCGTGCCCGGCGCTTCGACGACGCCCTGACGCTGGCCGGTGAAGCGCTGGCTCTCGACCGCCACTCACGCATCGCGCTCCAGATGCTGTACGCGCCGCCGGACTCGCTTACTCAGCCTGCGGTGGATGGTCTGATGAAACTGGTCGGGCGCACCACGCGCGTCACGGGCCTCACGCTGCGAGGGCTGGGGCTGCGCGATCTCGAGCCCCTGCGCGGCATGCGGCTGATCACGCTGGACTGCAACGAGAACCAGTTGGCCAGTCTGGAGCCCCTGCGGGGTATGCCGCTGCGGCGTCTGTGCTGCCGGGTCAACCGGATCGCATCCCTTGCGCCGCTGACCGGCATGCCGCTGGAGGACCTGCAGATAGACGGCAACGGTGTGGAAGACCTCGGTCCGCTTGCAGGCCTGCCGATCCGGCGCTTCACGCTTGCCGACAACCGGGTGAGCGACCTGACCCCCCTTGCCGGCTGCAGGGACCTTGCGGTGCTGCAATTATCCAACAACCGCGTCGCGTCGCTCGAGCCCCTGCGTCGCCTTCCGCTGCAGGATCTCCGGTGCGACAGGAACCTGGTCACCGACCTTGCACCTGTGGCAGGCCTGCCGCTGGGTCACCTGGACTGCGGCATGAACCGCATCCGCGACCTCCAGGGCGTCGCCGGACTTCCGCTGAAGGACCTGCTGTTCTCCGGCAATCCGATCAGCGACCTCACGCCGCTGCGCGGTATGTCACTGGAGATCCTCGAGTTCTTCAACTGCGCCGTGGAGGACCTCTCGCCGCTGGCCGGGATGCGGCTGCGGGAGCTGGATGCCAGCATGAACCGCGTCACCTCGCTCGAGCCGCTGGCCGGCATGCCCCTCGTCAGGTTGATCGTGCTCGCGAACCGGATAGAAAGCCTCGCGCCCCTCGCCGGGATGCCCTTGGAGATACTCCATTGCGACAGCAACTTGATCCAGGATCTCCGGCCCCTGGCAGGCATGCCGCTGCGGCTGCTCTATGCCGCCGCGAACCCGCTGCAGGACCTCGTGCCCTTCGAGCGGTCGGTCCCGCCGGAAAGCTACTTCGACGAGCCGGCCGAGGGTCCGGCCTACACAGCGCGCGTCCTTGACCAGTGGCAGCGCCATGGTGATACGCTCAGCGTACGCCTGACCCGAACGCGGATCGCGGCGCGGAAGGCGGATGTGGCTGCACTCAGGCGCCTCGCGACGCCGTTCCAGGGACACTCGTATCTCTATGTTCCCGGCAGGGCGACCTACAATGCGGCCGTTGCGATGGCGGCAACCACGGGCGGGCACCTGGCGACCGAGACGACAGCCGCCGAGGAGCGGCTCGTGCGGTCGCTTGTTCCGGAGGCGCAGGGCGGTTGGCTGGGCCTGGAGTATGACGGCAAGCAGTGGCAATGGGTGACCGGCGAGCCCTGGGCCTGGTCCGGCTTCTACACTACCTACTACGGCCTCGCCTCGGGCCGGGCGGCGTACCAGGTGCGCCACCTCGGACTGGAGCGGGGTTGGTTCGCGGCTGACAGGGACACGGTCACCAGCTCGGCGCTGATCGAGTGGGAGTAGGGGCAGCGCCGCCAGTTGCGTCAGCCCGTGGCGCTGATATTTATTGTACTGCAGGAAACCGCAGAGAGGACGCATGCGCTGTCACCTACTGACGAGTGCCATGGTCGCGGCCCTGAGCTGGACGGCTGTTCCTGTTCGCGCGCAGCCGGCGGCAGCTACCACTGACAGCCTGCCGCCGCCGCAACAGGCGGAGCTGCGGATCCAGACGCAAGTCAAAGGCTACGCCGCCAACTTCGAGTACCACAACGCGATGGTTGAAGGCCGGACGCTCTTCGGCGGGCAGGGCCAGGCCCTGCTTTCCTGGATTGCGCCGGCCGCCGGGTCCCGGCGAATCACTGCCGCGGCAGGCGTGTACATGCGCCGCGACTTCGGCGATCACTCCTTCGCCTCTGACCTGCTGCCCCTGCTGCTGGTGCAATGGGATCGCGGGCCGTTGGCGCTCCGCCTCGGCCTGCTGCAGTCGGAGGCCTGCCACGGCCTGCCGCCTCCGCTCTGCGCTGAGACTCGGGACTTCGTGCAGGGCGCGGAGGAAGGGGTGCAGGTGCTGCTTGACCTGGAGCGCTTCGATCTGGACGCCTGGGTCGCATGGCTTGGGCTCAACACGCCTCGCCAGCGTGAGCACTTCGTGGCCGGCGTCTCGACGCGCCTGGCCCTCGGAATCATCTCGGTGCCGCTCGCGCTGACTGTCGAGCACTACGGCGGCGAGCAGTACGCGCCGCCGGGTGACCCGGTGCGACAGAACGTGGCCGGCGCCGGGGGCGTCCGGCTCGCGTACCCGCTGCGCGGACGGCTGCGCGAAGTGGGCGGCGAGGTAGTGGGATACGGATCATATGTCGACGGCGAGGTCGGCGCGCCGTCAGTCACCCGTGGCGGTTCGGGCGTGAGCGGCACGGTCTGGGTGCGGCCCTTCGATGTGTACGTGGGACTGAGCGGCTTCTACGGCCAGCGCTTCACGGTATGGATGGGCGATCCGGTGTACCAGACCGGCGAACCCTACGCCGCGCTCAGCGTGAGCCGTCGCGTGGACCTCGGACGCCTGGCCCAGCTCGAAGTCGGCCTGCGGCTGGAACTCATCGACCGCCCCCTGGCCGACTACTTCAAGGACGTCGAGCACCGGGCGTGGCTCAGCCTCCGATGCAACCTCGACGAATGCCTGTGGCGGAGAGCCGACAAGCCTGCTGCTACAGCGACAGAATGATCTCCAGCCCGTAGCCGGACTGATAGTCGAGCGCGAAGTAGCCCGGGTGCGGCCGGTTGTAGTACCGGAAGCCGGCGCACACCGATCTCCCGCTTACGCCCGAGAGCAGCGCGCCGACAGAGAGGTCAACGCCGGGGTCGTTCTCGTACTGCACGATCAGCTCGCCGAGCACCTTCGCGTATGGCTTCACCATGCAGCGCAGCGGCGGGATGTACATGGCGCTGAGTTCCATCACGCCGTCCAGATCGGTGCGGTGTACCGTGTGGTAATAGACTCCCCCGGCCAGTCCCACCTGCAGACCGGCAACCGGCGCAGTCACGACCTCGGCCCGCACCATCTCGTTGCTCACGCCGTGGATATCAGTCTCGAAGTTGCCCTGGTAGCCGTCGGCTATGTGAGAGGAGACATGGTAGATGGGGAAGAGCCGCCAGTAGAACCACTCCAACACCTTGCCGGAGAAGAAGATGCCGAAGCCTGCGTAGAGGTCGCTGACATAGAACTTCGCGTTGCGCGGCTGGGTGTGCAGGTGCGTGAACGCGTAGACGCCGAAGTCGTAGCGCTGGGTTTCGGTGGGGTGCCAGGCGATCAGCGGGTAGTCGAGGCCGAGATGCACGTTGGTGTAGAGCGTGTCGCTCTGCGTGCCCACGAACGCCGAGCTCTGGAGTTCACCGGTGAACACCGAGTTGCGCAGCATGGGCGGGGGAAGGGCTTCCCAGGTTCCGGCTAGGACCCGTACAGACAGACCGCTCGCGAGCAGGGCGGCACACGACAGACAGACTACGGTTCGTCGCATAGGGTGTTGCAAAATACGTCGGCGGACAGGGCACGCCGACCTCCCCCACTTGGCGTCCTTGGCGACTTCGCGAGAGGATGCCCCGCCTCCTCCTCGCGGGGGCCCCGCTGTACGCCCACTTTCCACACCTGTCCCGCCGGCGGTCGTGGCAACTATATTCCCAGCTTTCCGCCACCCCCCTTCGCGCAAGGAGGCCGGTGTGAAGGAGAAGGATGTAACCTACCGCTACGACGATCACCAGATCGTGTACGTGGTGGAGAAAGAGGATGGGTCGTACGGGGCGGTGCAGGCCGGCTCGTACATGTTCGAGACCTACGGCGATGATTTCCGGGAGAAGCTTGCCTACTGGGCCAGGCAGAACCTGGAGGACCTGACCGGCGGCGCGGTGAGCCCGGTGGGCTACCACATGCAGCGGCTGCACATGACCGCCCCGGACCTGGCATCGCGCATCGGTCTGCGCGCCGGGCAGGTGAAGAAGCACATGACAGTCAAGGGGTTCGGCAGCATGAGTGTCGATGTCGCCAGGCGCTATGCCGGGGTCTTCGGCGTTCCGCTGGCTGACATGTTCCAGGTGGTGATCCAACCGCCCAAAGGCGGGAAGGTCGTGCACAAGCCCACACGCAACACGTATGCCGTGATCACCACGCTGGAGGAGAAGGCATGAGCAGGATCGAGTTCCCCCATCGCATGGCGGCGCACTGCGAGACCGGCACGATCTCCGGCCTGCTCGGCTTTGCAGGGCTGAAACTCTCCGAGCCCATGGTTCTCGGCATCACGGGCGGCATCTTCTTTGCCTATCTCAAGATCCGCTCCCTGCCCTTCCCCACGTTCGTGGTGCGCTCTGCGCCGGGGTCGATACTCAGGAACATGGCCAAGCGCGTGAAGGTCGGGTTCCACGTGACCAGGTTCGGCAACCCGGACAAGGCGCAGGCCGCGTTGGATTCACTCCTGCAGCAGGGCGTGCCGCCGGCGGTGCAGGTCGACATGTTCTACATGGACTACATCCCGGCCTACATGCGGGTGCATTTCAACGGTCACTTTGTCACCGTGATCGGCAAGGACGGCGACACCTACACGGTGAGTGACTGCTACCACGCGTCGCTTGCCACGGTTCCCGCCGAGGCCCTGCGCACCGCGCGCTTTGCCAAGGGTGACCTGGCGCCGAAGGGCACGATGTTCCATGTCAAAGATGTGCCCTCGAACCCGGACCTTCGCCGTCCCATCCTCGAGGGCCTGAAACACTCCTGCCGCAACATGGTCGGCCTTCCCGTGCCGTTCCTCGGAGTCAAGGGCATGCGCAAGTTCGCGCAGAAGGTGGTCGAGTGGCCGAAGCTCACGCGCGACGAGGTCCAGCTCTCGCACGAGATCATGAACATCAACGTGATCCTCGAGGAGCGCGGGACCGGCGGCGGGGGGTTCCGGTTCATGTTCGCGTCGTTTCTCCGCGAGGCATCGCAGGTGCTCGGCAACGCCAGGCTTGGCGAGATGGGCAAAGAGATGATGGCGATCGGCGACCGGTGGCGCGAGCTTTCGATCTTCGCCGCGCGCACGGGCAAGAACCGCGATTTCTCCGATGCGCGCATGCGCGAGCTGCAGGGACTCATTCTGGCGCGCGCCGATGAAGAGGAAAGGTTCTTCAAGCGCCTGCGGGACGAGGTGAAGGGGATCAGGGTCTGAGCGCCCCGCAACCCATGCTTCGAGACGGCCTTGCGGTGCAAGGCCTCCTCAGCATGAGCGATGCGGGGTACGGACGGCGTTGACACCGGGATGCCGATCCGCGGATATCCGCGTCATCAGCGTCATCCGCGTCCGCTTCTGCCCTTCCCGGTGAGGAGAGCAGCATGGCAGTCGAGGCGACACCGGAACTCAAGCGTGAGATCAAGGAACTGATCATCGAGGCGCTGAAGCTCCCCGATGTGAAGCCTGAGGATATCGTCGACAGCGCGTCGCTGTTCGAGGGCGAGCAGTCGCTGCAGATCGACTCCGTGGATGCTCTGGAAATCGTGATGGCGTTGCAGCGCAAGTACGGCGTGCGTATCGACGACAAGAACCCGGGGCGGTTCGTGATCAAGTCGGTCGACACGATCGCCGAGTTTGTGGCCCGCGAGCGCGCTGCCGGCGCCCCGGGAGCCTGAGTTCTCCGCGCGCATCACCCCCCATCGCCGCACCTCGGTCCACGCATGCCTGAACCGCGAGCACACGGCCGGGACCTCACCACGGGCAGCGTGCCCCGTCACCTGCTCGACCTTGCCCTGCCCATGCTGGCAGGGAATCTGCTGAACACCGGCTACAGCATCATCAACACGATCTGGCTCGGACGGATCGCGGGCGAGTATGCCGTGGGCGCGGCGGCGGTGAGCTTTCCGGTGGTGTTCGTATTCGTGGCGCTCGTGGCCGGGTCCACCATGGCCACCACGATCCTTGTGTCGCAGTACTACGGGGCCCGGAGGCGCGGCGAGGTGGAGCGGGTGGTGGGCTGCTCGTTTGCGCTGGGGCTGGCGCTCGGGACAGTCCTGGCCCTTGCCGGCGTTGTTGCATCACGGGCCGTGCTCCGTCTGCTGCAGACCCCGCCGGAGATCCTGGACATGGCCACGGTCTACCTGCGTATTACCTACCTCAGGATTGTCGGCCCGGCCTCGATGCTGTTTGCGGCCCTGTTCGTCTCCAACGGCGTGATCAACGGCTCCGGGCGGACCATGGTCACCATGGGAATCTCGTTCATCGCGCTCTGGGGCTTGCGCGTGCCGCTGGCCGTGATCTTGTCGCGCACGAGCCTCGGACTCACCGGCGTGTGGATCGCGTTCGTGGCCGGGTTCGCCGTGGGCCTGACCGCAAGCCTGATCTACTACCGCACCGGGCGCTGGCGCGTGGCAGTGACCAGGACCCCGCCGCCGGAAGAGACGGTCGTGGCCGACAATCGGTAGGGCAAGAGGGGTCTCTCGCCAAGACGCTGAGAACGCCAAGGATGACTGGGGTGGAATAGGGATCCGCCCGAGGCGACTGTGTCGGTCCCCTGTCTCTGGACATGGAGCGCTCGCGGCGGACGGGTCCCGGAATCCACAAGGTAGTCCCCGGGCCCCAGGTCCGGCAGCGACACGCACCGGCGAGCGCTGGTCAGCTGGACTTCGGCCCGCACAGCGTACTCCCCTGCCCCGGCAGGCGTTGTATTTTCTCCGCAGGAACCGCGAGCGAGTGCACTGAACGTTGGACCGTGCAGCATGCCCACAATCTCGATGTTCTTCGGGATCATCATCGCTATCTTCTACGAGGACACGGGGCGGCATAACAAACCGCATGTCCATGCGAGGTACCAGGGCACAAGCGTATCGGTGGCCATCGCGGACGGCACGGTGCTGGCTGGGGAACTGCCTCCGAAGCAACTGCGTATGGTGCAGGTCTGGATCGACATACACCGGGACGAACTGCTTGCCGACTGGGACCTTGTGGTCTCCGGCCAGGAGCCGTTCCGCATTGCCCCCTTGCAGTAGGCAAGGCAAAGATCGCCATGGAGCAGCTTCTGGACGTTGTCGGTGTCGAAGCCCGGGCTGACGGCATTCTGCTGTTGGAGTTTGCCAACCACGCCCGGCGCCGCTTCGACATGAAGCCCTATCTCGACAAGAGGCCGTTCTCCAAGCTCAAGGGCTCCGCGCTCTTCCTGCAGGCCAAGCCGGCTCTCGGGACAGTGGTTTGGCCCGGCGACATTGATATTGCACCGGAAACGCTGTGGGATCGCTCAGAGCCGGTCTAGACCGCGGGTGCGCCGCCGCCCGGCCAAGCGCGTGAAGCGCCGCCCGGTCCATCGCCTCTGTCACCTCGCGATGAGCATCGCGCGCCGCCCACCCGTCCCGGAATCCACAAGATAGGCCCCGGGCCCCAGCTCCGGCACTGACACGCGCGGCTGTAATGCACTGAGCCGGGCCTCGGCCCGCAGCGCGCCGCACAGGTCAAGCAGGCGCACCGCGCACTCCCCTGCCCCGGTCCAGAGGAATGTGACTCCCCTGCCCTGCTGAACCACGGAGAGCTTGGCGCGTGTGCGAGACGGCCCGGCTGCGCCGCGCACCCCGGCCGCGGGCGCGATCCGGAACGCACGCGACCAGTCGTGCACGTTGCGGTCCGTGTACTGGCTCACGATCACCACGGCGCGCGAGGTGAGAGCAGAGGCGCCGCCCGGGACTGTGGGAGTGATCACCCACGCGAACGCGCCCCAACGGGGATCGGCCCGGGTGATCGAGCCGCCGCCGAGGAGCGACACGTACGATTCGCCCGAGTCGAGTGAGAGGTCGATTGACACAGCCGAGACCGCTTCCGTGGCGGACCACCGTATCCAGAGCGTGTCGTACACGTGGTAGAGCGAGTCGCCCGGGCCCGGGGCCAACACTGCTATCGACGGGATCGCCTGGGTGCTCACCCGGACCACTGCCGTGCCGAACACCGCGCCCGAGGTCGCGCTCACCGTGAACGTACCTGCGGCGCCGCTGGACGTGAATGTCGAGGCAGGGCTCGTGGACTGGCCGTTGCGGATCGGGTTCATCGCCCCGCCGCCCGAGACTGTCCAGTCGACTGTCGCAGCGAACGGGTCGCCGTACTGGTCGGCCGGGATCCCGGTGATCAGGACGCTGTCGCCGGGCGCGACAAGTGCCGTATCGGGGCTGAGCGTGATCGTGGTCAGCACCCGGGGTGCGTACGACACCCGAAGGACCACGGTGTACCGCACCGTGTTCGCGGCCCCTCCTCCCGAGACCTCGACGGTTGTCACATACCGCCCGGTGTCGAGGCTGGTCACGCTGACCTTGTTCAGGATGGTCTGGCTGTTGCTGCCTCCTGAGAGCGTGGCGCTGAGCCATGCCGCGCTGTCGAACAGAGCCAGCGGGCCGTACGCCCCGCCGCCGGTGTTCACGACTCGCAGGACCTGGCTGTCAGGATTGGCGCCGCCCTTCACCGCCGTGAACCGGATCGTGTCCACCGGAAGCCCGAGGCGCGGCGAGCCGGGCAGCACGCCCTGGTCGATCCAGGCGTTGGCCATGTAGTCGGCCACGGTGTTGGCGGTCACCCGTGCCCAGCCGCTCACCGCGGTCAGCCCGCTGTCGAGCTTCCCAAGCGTGATCTCGATGTTGGGCGAGCCATAGCCGACCGTGTTCTCATCCCTGGCGCCGGAGTCAAACGGCCCGTTCAGGGTCACGAACGTGGGGTCATTGACCGCGAAGCGCGCGTTGTGGGTCGGGTAGCCGTCGATCCACGGGGCCGTGTTGAGCATGATATCGCGCGGGTTGCTGCGGTCTGCCTCGTAGGCCCGCCACATCCAGTGGCGGTCGTCCGGATACAGCACGTAGCGGTACGTGCTGTCCGGAGGCGTTGACGACCATCACCCATACTGCCCGAAGTTCAGAAGCGATCCCGAAGCGATATCGTAGATTCCGCCGCCCGAGCTCCACGGGAAATGCCCGCCATGCTTCTTCCCGTCACGGCTCACCGAGAGCCATATCGGCGCAAACGAGCGCGACTCCCAGACAACTGTCCGCTCGGTCGTGTCCTCGATGTTGATCCGGTGCAGCGGGGCGACCGTGTTGTCGGTGGTCAGGATACTGCCCCGGGCCA
>Ga0172362_10005106_pt1 | contig 11384 bp, 10 predicted proteins | sample LakKivs1_kivu2a2_FD_114534 | JGI IMG/M metagenome (GOLD analysis project Ga0172362, IMG submission 114534) | Sediment microbial communities from Lake Kivu, Rwanda - Sediment s1_kivu2a2 | ecosystem: Environmental > Aquatic > Freshwater > Lake > Sediment | place: Rwanda: Western Province, Lake...
AATAATTTATTTATTTAAAAAATTGAAACACAAAAAACTATCGTTTTTAATGTTACTTATTTTTTAAATAAATAAATTATTCGTAAGAATAATTTATTTATTTAAAAAATTGAAACACAAAATTTTAGTTAATAAAATAAATATAATAAATAAGATGAAATAGAAAATGATAAATCAAGCATCATATTACATACTAACAAATAATATAATGAATAAATTAACGACAAATAACACAATAATAGATTTAATAATAGGAGTAATAATAACAACAATGATATCATATATATTTAATAATTTATCAAATTACGATAATATAATAAATTATATAAAAAAAGCAATAGGGAAAAATGAAACAAATATAACAATAGAATATTATGCGACATTAACGGATGGATTTTGGGCAGCGAATGATGATATAATAAAGAATAACATAATATTAATAAAATCAATATTTACATATTGTAGTAAGAATAAATTATTTGAGATAGATAATAGTAAATTATTTTTAGGAGAAATACCACTTAATGAATATACATATAAAAAAGATTATTATAATGCAGAGATAATAATAAAACCAGTTGATAAAAAGAAATTGAAAGAACCATATAATGATATAGAAATAGAATTAAAAGAATCAACATCAGTAGATGGGACAGTATGTAAAAGAGAAATATGTTTAAAATTAGAAAGTAAATATGGGAATAAAAGAATAATGGATTTTATAAGATTATGTTATAATGAATATATAATAAATATTTATAAAGAGAAAAAGGATAATAATATTAAATATTTTTTAAATATATTTCAAAAAGAAAATCAATTAATGTGTGAAAAAATAGAGATAACTCCTACAAAAACATTTGAATATATATATTTTAAAGAGAAAGAGAAATTAATAAAAACAATAGATAAAGTAATAAATAAACAAATAAGTAAATTTACATTATTATTATATGGACCACCAGGAACGGGGAAGACATCAATAATAAAAGCAATATCAAATTATACAAATAGACACATACAATATATAAAATTATCAAATATAAAAACATTTAATCAAGCAATAAATATATTTTTTAAGGATACATATACAATAGAAGAAGGTTCAAATATAACAACAGATAAAATACCGATAAATAAGAAAATATTTATTTTAGAGGATATTGATGTAGAAAATAATATTGTTCATAATAGAAATAATAAAATAAAAAATAAAAAAGCAAATAACGATAGTGATATTGATGATAATAAAAAAGAGTCATCTAATTTAAATTTATCTGACATATTACAAATATTTGATGGAATAATAGAAGTAAGTGAGATAATAACAATAATAACAACAAATAACATAGAGAAATTAGATAAAGCATTAATACGACCAGGAAGAATAACAATGAGTATATATTTAGGTTATATGGAAATAGAAAATATATTAGAATTATTAAGTAATTATTATAAAATAAAAATAGATGAATTAAAAATAAATGAACAATTATTAAATAATTTAAATAAACAAAAATGGTATCCATGTGAAATTGAAAATATATGTATTCAGAATGAAACGATAGATGATTTTATTATGAGTATTATTTAAATTTTTTTTTATAATCATTTCCTAATAATTTTTTTAAATATTTTTTATCAGTTAAACATTTATGTTTCCATTTTTTGAAAGCATCGTCATATTTAATTATAATTTTCTTTTTAGTAAAAAATATATCATATTCAAGTATATCACAATTATTCATAAATGTACATAATGATAAGTAATAATAAAAAAAAAACAAATAATAAATCAATTTTTTTTAATTATTGATAGTAATAGATAGATAATTAGAGGGATTTTGAATTAAAAGTAAAATATAATTAATATGAAAAACATTAGATAATTTATGAACAGATTGATTATGATACACCATAGGATTAAAGAAATAATTATAACATTCAACAAGTTTATGACCGTGTTGAAGGTTTTTGTGATTATAATAATTTTTTTTAATATCAGATTCAATATTATTTTTAGAAATAATATTATCATGAATAAGTAAATTAATATTTTTATTAATTCTGGTTTCAAGATTATTATACATAATATGAAATATAATAAAGTTAGTAATAATAGAAAAATCTTTAAGATTATGATTTCCACCAGTTAATAAAGAATAACTAGCAATATTAGAATTAACAATTTTCTTTCCCCAAATCCAATTATTTGCTTTAATATTATTAATATTAATAATATCTGATTTAGAGAAATACAAATAATCATTAAAATTTTTAGAAAAGAAGGTTTCTTTAACTTGTAAATTAAATAACCAATAACAACAAATAATTTTATAATTATATTTTGTTAATAATTCTTTAATATTATTATAAAAAAATATCTCATTATTACTAAAAGTATAATTACATATAAATTCATCAGTATCTACTTTAGTAATATATTTACAATATTGTTTAATAAAATCAATTGCAGGATAGAAAAGAGAATTTTTATTTTTACAAGTGCAAAAAAATTCATCAACTTTAATAACTATTAAATTTTTATATTTATTGTATATATCTTGTATTGATTTATCAGAATTCATATCAAATATTATTATATTGTGTATTCCTACTAAATTTATATAATATTTTATCCAATGTTCTATTAAATGAAATTCATTATAAGTAGGTAATATTACTTTTAATATATAATCAGATTTATAATCAAAACAGTGACCTAATTTTATACCATTATTAAGGAAATAATGAATTGCTTTAAAAGTGGATTTAAAATTAGTATTGTAAGTTTTATTATAAAAATCAAGATTAAAATGTGAGTTGATATTGTGAATATCTTTATGAATTTTAAAATGTTCAATTAATTTATTTTTATTAAGATATTCTAATTTATGAAGATTTTTATTAGATAGAAAATAATAAAACCAATCAACATTATTAATATTGATATCAGTAGATTCATCAATTCTAATAATTTTGTTAGATTTATTAATAAAATATAAATAAATAATATTAGGATTAGAATTAATATAATCTTTAAAATAGAAAATCATATTATTTATTTTAACAATTCTTTTCTCTTTATAACCAATATTAATCCAATGATTCAATGCTTTTTTTTGTGTAGTTATATTATTTTTTAATAAATCAGAATGGTAATTTATATAAAAATTCCAATCAAATAGGTCATAATTATTATTCATAATAAATAAAAAATATATTAATATTTAAGAATATAAACAGATTGCGTTTGATTTAATCCATTAAATGTAGTAGAAGAGGCACGAGTATAAGCCCCAAAATCTTCAACAAAACAAGATTCACCAATTGCTAATTCAGGTAATTCTGCATCTAAAGTAATAGTATCTAAAGAATCACAAGTAGGACCAAAAACAATAGATTTAAAACAAGTTCCATCTCGTTCATTATAAGGTTGAATAATTGGTTTAGCATGATCATTTGGAATACAATTAAAAGAACCATAAATACCATCATTAATATAATATTTAAAAGTCTTTTCACCAGTTTCTTTATTAATAAACATTTTTTTATCAATAACACTAATAATAAGAGTGTGAGTAGTTTCAACAAAATATCTACCAGGTTCAGCAATTATTTCTAAATTTTCAATATCAGAGAATAATTTAAGTTCATTATTAATGGTATTACAAATATTTTCAAATAATTCTCTATTTTTACCAGAAAATCCACCACCAATATCCAAGAAATTCATTTTCATACCAATAGAAATACCTTTATCAAATATTTTTCTTGCTAATTTAATAGCATCACTATAAGGTTTATCAGAAGAACAACCACTACCAACATGAAAACTAACACCAATAACATTTAATTTAAGAGTTTTAGCCAAATTAAGTAATTCAAAAGCATAATCTTCATCAACACCGAATTTATTATTAAATCTACATTTTGAATAACTATCATCAACCATAATTCTTAAAACAAGTTTAGCATAAGGATGATATAATTTTACTTTATATAAAGCATTTTCGCCATCAAAAACAAGTAAATCAATATCATTTGCTCTTGCATATTGAATTTGACTATAATCAGCACAAGGATTAGCATATATAATTTTATTTTTATCTGCTTGTAAATTGGACACTAATGCAATTTCATTTTTACTTGCACAATCAAAACCCATACCTAAAGCAACCATTAGTTTTAATAATACTTGATCAGGATTACATTTTACTGCATAATATGGTTTTATATTAGGTAATAATTCTTTCCATAAATTATATCTAACAATAATTTCATTTAAATCAACAATAAAAAATGCATTATTAGATATCATTGTTTCTAAAATATTATTTATAATATCAAATTTATTATTTTCATTAGAATCAAATAATTTTACATTATAATCTTGTATTATAATTGGTAATTCTGATATATCAGTATGAAACTCTTTTTCTGGCATTATTTAAAATATATCTAAATAATATTATATATATTCATATTTTATTTCATTTTTTTTATAATCATTATTCTTTAATTAAATTATTTTATAAGTTAAGTATAAATAATGAAATATAATATTTATCAAACAATATATGATTTTTTAAAAAAAAATAAATTAGCATTATTTGGATATTTATTTTTAGCAATATCAACACCAATTGCAAAAATAGCATTACCACATTATTATGGTAAAATAATAGATGATATATCAACAAATAAAAGAATAACTGATAATGTAAAAAATATAATGTTAATAGTATTAGCAATATGGGTAGGTATTCAGGTGTTATTAGGAATAAATAATTGGTTAGATACATATTTTATACCATTATTACAAGAACATTTAAGAAAACATATAATAGAGAATATATTAGAAAAATATAAAGAAAATTATGAAGAACAAGAAGTAGGAATATTAATAACACAAATAATAAAATTACCATATGTAGTTAAAAGTTTAATAGATGATATTCAACAACAATTTTTACCAATATTAGTTGCATTAGTTTTATCAATTGGATATTTCTTTTGGATTGATAATTATTTAGGTATAATTAGTATATGTTCTATATTATTTTATTGTGTAATGGTATATTATTTAGGAAATAAATGTAATAAACAAACTACAGAAATGAATGACGAATATGATAAATTGCATGAAGATATAAGTGATACATTAGGTAATTTATTAAATGTATATACATCATCAGGGTCAGAAACTGAAATTAATAAAATAATGGAACAACACGATAATTACAAGAATAAATTTATAACATCAATGAGATGTATAAGTAAATTTAGAATATTTTCAAATTTAATATATTTAATAATGTTTTTCAGTATTAATGGATATGTATTATATGCATTCTCACAGGGTTATTTACAAGTAGATGCAATAGTTAGTGTATTAATAATAAGTTCATATGTTATTACTGAATTAGGACATTTAGCAAATAATGTAGATGATTTTATATATAATACTTTAACAATAGATCAAATACAAAAAACAATAGATGTATTAAATAAAAATAAAAATGATGAATATGATATAAATATAATTAGAAATAATCCATTAATAGAATTTAATAATTTAACACTTTATTTAGGAAAAAATAGATTAATTAATAATTTAAATTTAATAATAAAACCAAATGAAAAGATAGCAATTATGGGAAAAATTGGTTCAGGTAAAAGTAGTTTAACAAAAACTTTATTAAGATTATATCCATATAAAGGTGTAATAACAATTAATGGATATGATATTAAGAAATTTAATATAGATGAATATAGAAGATTAATAACATATATACCCCAACAACCTAAATTATTTAATAGAACAATATATGAAAATATCAGTTATGGAAATAATAGTACAAAAGAACAAGTTAGAGAATTATTTAGAAAATATAAATTAAATTTTGATTTAGAATATATAGTAGGAAAATCAGGAGAAAAAATATCAGGAGGACAAAGACAAATTATACATTTATTAAGATCATTATTAAAGGGTTCAAAAATAATAATAATGGATGAACCATCAACATCATTAGATAATAATACAAAACAATTTATATTTAGTATATTAAATGATATATTAGTAGATAGAACATTAATAATAATAACACATGATCCAAAATTATTAAGTTTTGTTGATAGAATAATAACAATGGAAAATGGAAATATTATATCAGATAAACTTAGAGATAATAAAAAATAAATATGTAGAATCTAATATATCTAAATAATTATTTAATTAAAATAAATTTATTCATACTTATTATCTAAGTATGAATAAATTAATTTTTATTTCTGGTTAAAAATATAATTTGTGGATATGTACTATTTTCTAATTTATGATTATTACCCCATTGAGATGGGTCTCTAAAGACATCTAAATTATATTTTCTAATCAATAAACTAAAAATACTTTGATCATGACGATGATCAACAAATTCTTTATAATTTGGTAATCCACATATATTTGGAAGATCAGTAATTATATTTTTATTTTGAGCATATTCTAAATATTCTGTATAAAATTTAAGTGTAAAATCTGTTTTTTTTATTAATTGAAATGTTGCTAATATTTGTGTTTGATTTATATATTCTGGTTTATCTAAATTCATTAATATAAATGTATCTCGTTTAGTCCATCTTTTATTTGTATGTTCTTTATCTAATACAAAACTAATAATATCTTGTTTATCTAATAATGGTATTAAATGATCTATTTTATTTACAAAATAAGAACCAGAATCACAATAAAATAATATATCACCATAATTAAGTTCTTTTAATGTTTTTAATATTATATAAGGTTTCCAAATCCAATATCCTGCTCCTCTATTATTATTAATTATTTCTTGGTTTTTATTTAAAAAATCAGTATCTATATCTTTTTTAGAATATTCAATAACTTTATCAAAACCAGCAATAAGTTGTCCAGTATAAGAATTTAATTTTTGTGATTGAAAATATTTAATATCAGCATAATTTATTAATACTTTCATATTATTTTTTTTATATAATAAATTATACATTCAAACGATTAGACATCCCAATAATATTACAATAATTCTAATTTTTGAATAATATAATATTTATATATCATATATATGATAATATTAAAAAAATATAATGATGAAAATGAAATTAAAAAATTATACAAAAAACATTTTAATAAAAAATTAATAATAAATGATAATTTAATATATTGTTTATATGATAAAAATATTATTGTTGGATATGTAATATATAAAATTGTAAATAAAAATGTATATTTAGATTGGATATATGCACCAAATTATGGAAAAATATTAATGAATAAATTAGAAAAAAAATTTAAAAGAGAAAAAATAGAAAAAATTTTATTAAATGTTTCAATAGATCCTACAGAAAATTTAAAAACAGTTATGATTAGAATAAATTTTTATATTTCATTACAATATAAAGTGTATAATATTAAATTTAGAGAAGAATATGGACCATTATTATATATGAAAAAAGAATTATGATGTTGTTGTATAATTTATATAATAAATTATACATTCAAATGATTAAAAATATAAAAAATTATAATATATGATACTTATTGTAGTATCACGATATAATGAAAATATAGAATGGACTAAGGAATTTCCAAATGTATTGATATATAATAAAGGTGAAAAATTAGATAATTATACTAATCAAATTATGTTAGATAATGTAGGAAGAGAAGGTCATACTTATTATAAATATATATATGATAATTATGAAAAATTAGAAGATTATATTATTTTTTTACAAGGGAATCCATTTGATCATTCTCCAAATATAATCCAAAATTTAAAGAATTATATAAATGATGATAAATTAAATATTAATTTTGAATTTTTAAGTGAGAAAATTATAACTTCTAATTTATCTGGATGTCCTCATCATAAAAAATTACCATTAATTGATATATATGAACAATTATTTAATGAACGAATAAATGATATGGAATTTAAATTTGGAGCAGGAGCTCAATTTATTGTCTCAAAAAATCAAATATTGAAACGACCTAAAGAATTTTATCTAAAAATAATAAAATTATTGGAATATAGTAAAAATCCAATTGAAGGATATGTTATTGAACGGTTTCATCAATTTATTTTTAATTAAATATATTTTTTAGTCATACTTACAATTTACTATTTTTTTAATAAATTAATTTATTAAAAAAATTGAAAATATGTAAGTATTTTTTAGTCATACTTACAATTTACTATTTTTTTAATAAATTAATTTATTAAAAAAATTGAAAATATAAATTAAAAAATAGTAAAATCATAATAAAAAATAAAATGAATTTAGATCTGAATGAAAATGATATTGATAAATTATATAATAACACAATATTATATGAACCAATAAGTTATACAGCATATTATATGGGATTAATTCAATGTTGTAATTATAATCATGAAATAGCAAAAACAACAATAAAACCATATAGACTAATAAAAGATAAATTAGTAATAAATGATCAAGTAATAGATTTTATAAAAGAAACAGCAAGACATTATAGAGCATATTCATTAAACATATTAGGACATTTATGTGTAGATGAACATATTATTGAATATAATACAGAAAGAGTTGAAAATTATTTTATAAAATCTGGTGAATTAGGGAATATGCAATCTATATATGATTTAGCGGAAATATATAGTGATATATTAAATAAATATTTTGATTTTGATAAAGCAGTAGAAACATATAAATTATTATTAACTAAATATAATAATACAGATGCATACAAGTATATAGCAAAATTATATAAAAATTTTAATAATCATTCAATGGCATTAAATTATTATAAAAAAATGGTTTCATTAGGTTCAGTTGATTGTTTTATGGATATTGCAGATTGTTATTATGTATTATGTAATTACGATAAAGCAAGAAAAATATATTTAAAAATAATAAATAATAGATATCCAAATTATGAAAAAGCATATTATCTATTGGGATTAATGTATTATGAAAATCGTTTTAATTTAGATTTTGAAACAAGCTGTAAGAAAATTAAATATTATTTTAGTAAAGCAGGAAAATATGGATATAATTTTTCTTATTATTATTTAGCATATTTATATGAATCTGGAGATAATTTTGAAATGGACTTAAAAAAAGCAATTAAATATTATACTTATAGTGATAATTATGAAAAAGTAAGATTTTTAATTGATAAAATAGATATATATACTGATAAAATAGATATATATACTGAATAATTTAAATATTTATTTTACTAAATTCATTTATTATTTTACTTTTTTTTAACTAAATTACAATTAATTAATTGTAATTTAGTTAAAAAATTAAAAAACAAAAATATAAATAAAATAGATAAATATAATAATAAAATGAAAAAATATGATGGACAATTAATACCAAAAGACATAGATACTATAGTAAAAGAGGTTAGATATAAAAATATAAATTTAGAACCAGTATATCAAAGAGGAATAAAATGGGATTCTACAAAGCAAGGTGAATTTATAAATTCATGTTATATAGGAATATTCCCAACTCCATTAATATTTAATGTAACTGAAGAAGGAACAACATGTATTGATGGGAAACAACGAATAACATCATTAGTTAATTTTATAAATAATAATATATATTTTGAATATGATGGAGAATTAATATTTTTTGATAAAATACCAGAAGAATATAAAAATAATAAAATAGTAAGAACATTAGATAAAAAAGAGAAAATGATATTTATGAATCGTCAATTATCAGTTCATAAATATAGTGAATTAACATATGAAGATGAAGTAGATATTTTTCATAGAATACAAAATGGTCAAGTAATAAGTAAAGGAGAATTATTAATATCATCAGCAAAAACAGAAGATGTTGCTACATTATTAAAAAATTTATGTGATAAGAAAAAAAATATAATGGAAAAATTTTATAAAACAGAAGATGCACAACATAGAGAATATATTATAGGTTTTATGTATATGATAGATAAAAATATTTTGACAGTTATAAATAAAGTGGAAAGAGATAAATATATTAAATTATTTACAAATAAATCATTAGTTGATTCTTTTAATAAAGTTGAACCTGTTATAGATATATTATTTGGGAAAAAAATATTAGGAAATAAAGATATGACAAATAAAATAAATAAAAATTATATATATACATTAATATTTTTCATATATAATAAATTTAATGGAAAATATGAAAATATTAATAATAATGTTTTATATGATTTAGTAAATCATAATATTGATATATGTCAAAGTAAATATAAATCATCAATATCAGATAAAAGTTTATTAGAAATAAATAAATTATTAGAAGAATATTATAAAAAAAAAATTAAATAATTATTTTACCATTTTTTAAATTAAAATAAATTAATTTACTATGCAAATTAATTTATTTTAATTTAAAAAATTGAACCTAAATAATAATTATAATATTAAAAAAATAAAATAAATGGAAATTACTGAATTTAAGAAAGAATTAGAAAAGGAGATATCTCGTATAAAAGAGGAGTATAATAATAGATTAACTAAAATAATAGAGGATAATATGACAAGAGTAAAAGATGAGATAAGGAGTTCAATTACAAAGAATATAAATAAGATGACACGATATATAGATAATAATGAAATATATAATTATGATAAATATCCATCAGATTTCATGATAGATTATCAGGACAATAGAAGGAATGACAGAATAATAAAAATAGATGATTTTTTTGAACAATTTAAAACAAAAGAAATTAAGGAAAATAAACAAAAATATATTAAATTAAATGAAATAATAGATAATATAGTAGATTTATTAAATAAGAAAAAAGAGAAAATAATATTCTATTTAGTAATAGACTATGATATAATTACAAATTATATAATAATAACAAATTATAGTAGATTTTTATCAATATACAAAAAGAAAGATATAGTAGATTGTAATTATACATATAAAGAATTAGATACATGGATACCAACAGATTATATAGATTTATTAAATACAATATATGATAAACAACATATAGTAATAAAAAAGACAGAATCATATTTTTATACAGAAGATAAGATATTACGAATATTAGAAAATATAAATACAAATATAATAAATAGATATACAAATCCTATTCAAATAGATACAATAATAAAAGAAAATATAGAATTAAAAGAATTATATGAATCATATAAACGAGATAGAATAAATTTGAATAAAGAAATAGAAACTTTTAATAAGAAAAAGAATAAATTTGATAAAGAAATAAAACCATATATGAATATTGTTGAAGAATATAAATATTTAGAAGAACAAAAAAAAGATTTTGAAAATAAAAAAGATTTATTCAAACAATCTATGTTAGAAATAATGAA
>Ga0172362_10005110_pt1 | contig 11378 bp, 10 predicted proteins | sample LakKivs1_kivu2a2_FD_114534 | JGI IMG/M metagenome (GOLD analysis project Ga0172362, IMG submission 114534) | Sediment microbial communities from Lake Kivu, Rwanda - Sediment s1_kivu2a2 | ecosystem: Environmental > Aquatic > Freshwater > Lake > Sediment | place: Rwanda: Western Province, Lake...
AGGAAAAAGTCAACCGCTATGGGTCTCATTATATCTATTATCATTGCACCAAAAAGAAAAATGGCTCTTCTTGCCGCCAGAAATACCTCAACCTCACAGACCTCGAAAACCAGATAATAAATATTCTCCGCAGAATTCATGTTCCCCAGAAGCTTCTCGACATAGCCCTGAATTATCTAAAGGAAGAAGCAAAAGAAGAGTGCAAAAAGAGTGAGGAGATTCACCAGTCTCAGGAAAAGGCCATCGCTGCCTGCCAAAAGAAGCTTAATAATCTAAATCAGATGAGGTTGAGCGAATTGATCGACGATGAAGAATATATAAAAGAAAAGAAGTCGCTCTTGGCAGAGAAAACCTCTTTGGAAATGAATCAAAGTAATCTTGGAACAAAATCCCCCATTAATCTTACTAAGGAAACCTTCATTTTCGCTGCAGAAGCCCTATCTCGCTTTCAGAAGGGCGGTTTAGAGGAAAAGCGTTCCATCCTTCAGAATCTCGGCTCGAACTTTTTCCTCAAGGATAAAATACTCACTTTTCAAGCCGAAAAACCCTATCACATAATCGAAAAGGGTCTCCAACACTATAATGGTGGAAATCGGTCGCTCGAACCCGAGAAAAGAGGTTTCAAATCTGCTAATATTGGGCATCACGCCTGCGCTTTTGAATCCTGGTGGACCAGTGTAGAGGACGTTCGAACTTTTTATGAGAGAATTCAAGAGACGGAAATTTAATTTTAGTATCATTCTAACCGAGAATCAATCTTATTCAAGAGGGGAGAATTTGGCTACTTCAGTAAGTTTCATCTCCCCAGTCCAATGACTATTATAACCTATTAGAAGACTGGAAATATTTTGAATGATTGAGAGAGAAATCTAATTCAATAAAAGAATATTTTTTAGTAAATTTCGCTTGGCCGACGATTTTTATCGGGCCAATCCAAATATTATTACTTTCTCTTTCTTGTTTTTTTATACTCACTCTCAAGATTTAGGTGATATCTATGGAATTCATCATTGTCACGTTCATTATCAATCCTCTCTGCATTAAAGGCTCTTCCTCTACGATATTGACCAAAAAGCTTCGCGAATTCTCCTTGAAATCGATGAAAAGTATTCCAATCTTCGTCAATCCCAGATTTTTCAAATCCTTTGAATCCTTCCTGCCACGGGCGACGTCCATACTCATCAAATGCAGATGATGTTCCGTCCCTATTCCCTATAATAATTTGTCCACCATATACTACCCCCCTTGGATCTGGCATTAATAAATACCCTTGACCATAATGATACCAGTCCGATTTGGAAACGTATCTTTCCGGGTACAACCAATCTTCTTTTGCTGCTGCAATATATCTATATGCGCGACTTTTAATAATGAAATTAATTTGGTGCACTTCTTCCTCGGATAAAAAACGCAATATCTGAATATCAGTAATTTTCATTATCGCATCTCTAAAATAATTTGGGTTTGGTCGCATATCCAACTCATTCTGGTATGGATTTCTTACCCAAGATAAATTTGTAAGGACAAGTATTTTATTTAGTGAAAGAGGAAAAAGTGTATGACTAGCATCCATTCTGATATCTGGATCATTATACTCTCGGCACCATTGCGATCTAGGACCACACCTACGATTATATATCGTCACAGGGTGATCAGATACGATGAATTTTGTATCTGATTTACTCGCATCGGCTATGAGCCATACGCATTCCATCCATATAGAGCAGTATAAATTACGGAGCGAAACCATCAAAGCGAGGATACTGTTTTTGTCGGATTTGTCTGACCTACTTAGCTGATCGTGAAGCCAAGCAAGTCCCTTTGGAGTGCGAAGTTTCTGAGTACTCATATAAAGAAGTAGATCGTTGATATGATTAGAACCATCCCATGGATATGAAAAACCTTCACACCATTCAACTGCGGCTCGTCCCCGCGCATCAATCACCCCAAAAAATAACTGCTCAAGCGTTTTTGATTCAAAGTAGCTGAAGTTTGTTGTGTATAAATCCTTTTCGGCGAAGCAATGTTTAAATCCTAGTCTCCTTACCGCATTACCCTTATGAACCTTGCCTTTTCTGTCTATAAATTGTGGCGCTTTTAAACTAAGATAATACAATTCATATTTGGATCTGGAGTCTAGTACAAATCTTTTTTGATACCAAATTGGAACGTAGTGATTGTTCCGATATTCGCTAGACATACGTAAATAAATATTAAACTATTGGTGAAACAACTAAATTTAAAACTCTTACCTTTTAGCCTCCTTTTATGTTCCCTATGTTTTCGTCATCGCCGAATTTCGTGCCAACGAAGTTGGCGCGCCGCTTAAAAATTTCAAGTCGTGCTTGGCTTGCGTTCTAACTTTAGCACGAACACCGAAATTATCATAAAAATCCCGACAATCAAATCAATAACACTCCAAGTTTCGCGGTTGAGATGAATAACGATAAACGGATTGAAAAGAACCGCGAGAAATCCAAAAATCCAAACCCATTTTTCTTTTTTCGCTTCATACGACATCCACGCGACATACGCGGAGATTGCAAAGACAACAAATCGCAAAAGCGTAAAAAATCCGTAAGGCCAGCCGTCAATCAAAGCCAGAAACAGAAAAGCAGCGGCAATAAGTAAAATAATATTTTTCTTTTTATTGTTTGTCATCTGTTTTATTTTGTTCGGCAACAATTTCGGTAGCCGGTGTTTTTCTGAATTTCCCGACGAGCGAAGCGATAAGGAATCCTGCCGCAAAAATTCCGTGGAAAATAATACCAAGCAAGAAGAAAACACCACCAATTCCAATTAGCCACCCAATCACCGGCAAATTAAATGCCCAATCAATCACCTTGAATAACCATTGCGTTAGGCCATTTACGGCTATGACCGGAATGAAAAGAGTTACTAAATAGAAAGCCACTGCACCAATCATAAGGATTGCCTCAAAGCCAGAGTCTTGTTCTAATCTCCACATCGTTTGCCAATCCATGGAGGCACTTGCTTCCTTCCGCGCTTCATATGCGTTGCTTGCAAAACCCATAAAAATGATAAAGCCCCCAACGAGCGGATAGAAAATTAAAGCAAGTCCGCTTGGATTTTCTCCTAATGCCGCGAGGGTTAAAATTGCGGTTAGTGAAACAAGCAGGTAGGTTCCAAATACTTTTACAAATCTCATTCCATAATCAAATTTAATCACCGCAAAAAGAAAAGCAGTCGGTAATACAAATACCCACTTCCACACGAAGCCAAAAATTATATTCATAATCCCAAGATAGAAAAGGAATTGAAGTATATTCATATATTTATTGGTTATTTATATTTTCCGCCTTTTTTCTTTTACTCATATACAAACTATATTCTCTTGAATATTTTTGCTTGAGTTCTTGATACTCTTTATAAAAATTTTCATCAGGAACGGAATGCCTACCCTCCATATACTCTAAACCTTCCCACCCGTCCCAGTAAAAATCGGGAACGGGATACATGCGGCCACATTTATTGCAATTATTGTTATTCATAAACCCGAATGTCGGTTCATTGGGATTTATATAAGGTGTATATTTTCCACAATACTTGCAGCGAACTAAGTTGCTACTAATCATAAATTTTTTCATAAACTTATGAATTACAATAGTCAAAATGGCTAAAACTATCGCCCATACTAAAAACCAAGGATGTTCTGAAAAATTATCTGAAAAGGTTATGCCTTCCTCGGGATCGCCCGTGAATAAGATAAAAAATATAAAACTGGCGATACCTGTAAAATATTTTATTTTATCAATCCAACCGAAGTATTTTATAATTGCCTGATTTTTCAAATGGCGTTTATCCGAGCTTGAAAGTTTTTTGTCCAAGACCCGCTTACATTTTTCAATATGCGGAATTACAATAATTTTAAGATCAGTGTCGATAAATTCAGATAATTTTTCAAAACCCTTTAGCGCCGCCTCATAATCACCCTTGTTATACAAGATAACAGTTTTAGCAAAATAATCATTTGCATTTTCTTTGGTAGGATTTTCCCGATAAACATCAATTTTATTTCGCTTTCTCATAAAATTATTTCAATAATTCTTCTATTGAAACGCCCAACGCTTTGGCGATTTTCGGCATAATTTGGACGCTCTAATTATTATATATTATATCCAAAGACTTCTAGTTTGAGAAGTACCAAACGTCTCAATTCGATACCACCAGCCAAAGCAGTTAATATTGCCACAAAACGCCATCTTAAAGACCTAATCAACTTATTAATATTATAAATTATCTGAGACAAAAAAGGAAATAGATTATTTGCTTCCTTGTGTTGTTTAGGGCAACCATCACTTGCCTGGTCCTGCATCAATAAAAAAGAAATAAAACTCCTTCCAATATTGAGGGAGAATTTACCTCGTTCGGCAATTTTTAGCGTACCACCGTGGAGGATGTTAGAACTTTTTATGAGAGTGTTCAAGAGGCGGAATTTTAATCTTGATATCATTCTAACTGATAATGAATCTTATACAAGAAGGGAGAATTCGACTACTTAGGCAAGTTCTAGCTCTCCGCAATGAATGAAGTTCGAACCTGGATTATGAAAGCTCCCGAAAATCTTTATCTTCTCGATTTTAGCAGTAGAACTCGAAATCTTTAAATCATCTCACATCTGATGCTCTAATATTGTCTATAATTTCTAACAGCTGACGGGGAATCATCGAAACGAATGTTGAGAGATTTTCTTTACTTATTTTTTTCTTTCTGTCAAAAGATTTGCATACTATTAAACTCAATGATCTCCTTGCTCGAGTTAATAAGACAATAAATTGACAGACTTCATCATCAGAAACCTTATAAGGATTTTCGGGCAGGATACCATTTATTAATCCCAAAACAAAAACATGATTTGCTGACAAGCCCTTAGCTCCTAGATAAGATGTTAGCCTAATTCGTATTTTCTTAGTTACCCCTTCGCTCGGCTTTTTCCCATCTTCACCCGAAGTGCTTTTCGCTATATCCATATGCTTCTTTCTATATTCAGCGGGCAACAACTCCGCGATCGTTTTTCCATTAAGACTTTCGTGTATTATCTCCTTTTCTTTGTCGGCATCAGGATGATCACAATATAAGATTATCCTCCAACCGAGGTTTGAAGTCGGGTTTTCTTTAACGAGCTCGTAACCATCATTGACAGTGATGGTTTCCCTTTCTTTTTTGTATTCAATTTCATAGATATCCGGATTTATATCATTCGCATCAGTCAAGACTTTATGAACATCCCTTAAGTAATGAGATATCTTGGATGGTCCAATAATCAAGAATTCGGGTTCGAGATCTGATCTAGGCTGGATACGTTCTCTATCGACAATTTCGAGTATCCTCTTTTTAATATATTTCGCAGCGACAAGATCTGTGGAGCACTTTCCCAAAATTATCTTAGGATTGTTTCTGCTATCGTCGAATTTATCCGGCCAATAGCATTTGAAATTTTTTGGAATTCTATTTTTTAACAAATTGCATTTCTCGGCCTTATTTATGAATGCATCTGTCGCCTTCACCAATGCCGCCGTACATCTTCTGCAATAAACAAGAAAATGTTTATCTGTATCAGCGTTCTTATATAGATCTCTTATGAACTCAGGGGACGCGGATTTAAATCGATACAAAGCCTGATCATCATCTCCAGAGATGACAATTTTATTGTTTTTTGCTAACAACCCGATAATATTCGCCTCTATTGAATTGAAGTCCTGATATTCATCAATTATAACGAACGCATATTTTGGTATCTTTTCGAGGTGTTCTTTTAAATATAAATAAACTCGATAAACCGCATCGTTATGGCTAACCGCATCATAGTACTCGGCCCTGGACAGAAAGAATCGTAAATTACTTCCCTCTCTTTCTATATTTGCTATTTCATGACTTAGGCCTCCTTTGCTAAATGCTACCTCCAAAAAAGCAGCATCCCTCTCCACTATTTTTGGAAGTTCAGGAAAATATTCATAACCGTGGACCCCTCCAAGGAGAAAACCCTTGCAGAAGCTGTGTAGGGTTCTCACGGAAACATCTCGGCCAACGATTTGACTAAGTTGCTCATTCAGACCTTCTACTAGATTGTTAATGAATGTGATCACTAATACCTTGGAACCTTCTGGCAGATCTTCAATTAAGCTTTTAAATAAGTATGTTTTTCCTGTCCCCGGTCCCCCGATGACCAATCTGAATTCCGAACGGGAATCAATAATCCTCTTCAGGATATTTTCACTTTCTTCAAATTGTTCCTTGCAATAAGCACAGACGAGTATATCTCCCTCTTTTATCTTGTTGCAGTTCTTAGGATAATCGTATGCCTTCTTATAGAAAAGTTTCGGGCCCCTAATATTGCAATTCTGACAGCGCATATTACCCATATAAACTTGCACTTATAATCTTATTTGTGGGAGGATTTCCGCCTTGATCGTCATCGTCTCCTGCTTATCGGGTACTGGTCTATAAATTATCTTGAATAACTCTAAAAGATTGCTTTCTTACTCATGGGCTTCTTGGTCAGAAATCTCTTCTCCAAATTCTGCCTTATAGATTCGTTTAAACTCTTCAATGACCTCTTTTGATAATTGCATATATAAAGATGATAATAAAATTTGCCGAATTAGGCAAATTTTAGCTCCGGGAATTAGATTCGAATCCTTCTATATTTTCCCTCGTCGTCGAGGATGAGTCGATAAATCACCCTTGATAAAGAGAGGAGCCTTTCTCCTTTTTCTTCGGCTTCCTCATCTGAGATCTTTTCGCCAAATTCTCTCTCATAGATTTCCTTGAATTCTTTAATTACCTCTTTGCTTAAGGGCATATAATTTGAAAGCAGTAAAAAGGGGGATTTTTGCCTATTTAGGCAAATTTGGTGCAAACCACCGTGGAGGATGTTAGAACTTTTTTGAGACTCTAATAGAGGGGATAAGATCCCGAACTTAAAGAGATTATTAAAGGCCAGCCTCTTCAGCAAACTTTTCTTTCACCTCAATCTGGGCCACGATAGATAAATCTTTTTTGGCTTGTTTGTCCGTGGGGACACCGGCATAGAGGAGACAATTCATAAAAATGCGGAGCTAAATATATATGGCTATGGATCGACGAATAAATCGAAGATTTTAATTTAGATTAGCAAATAAGAATCTATTCATAAAGTCCTACACTTAGGGGCCTTGGGTGGAAATAGATAAAGTTCATTTCGGGAATAGGAGAAATTTAGAGGATTCTTGCGTTCCGGTCTCCTAAAGTTACCAAGTCTAATTTGCTTAAAACATTTTTAGGGCATTTATTTGCTAGGGTGTATGGAAAAAAGAGTAGCATAATTAAAATACTTAAGATTAAGGGTTTAAAAATTTTCTTAAATTTTTCTTTTAAACGAGTAATTCCACTAGCTAAAACTGATTGGACGAATAAATTTCTTTACACTTTTTTGTGTAATACGCTACCGCTTTCTCTAATATTGAGGGAAGTTTAAATTCTGATGCGAACCAATCATAATAGTTCATAAAATCGAAACTTCGAATAATTTTACATGTATTACAATTTCTCATTCTAAACTTTCTTTCATACAAACAAGGTTGTTTAGAACATTTTGAATTTGAAGCAATCATCACTGAATCAAAAAATGGCTTGTATCTTTCTTTATGAATTCTATTATGACATTCTTCGCATAAAGATACTTTTTTATTACAAACTTCTCTTATCAAAACCAAATCTTGTTTTATATTTTTCTTAATCCAGTTTCCTATAGAATCTGGAACAATATGATGCTGTTGAGTAGCTCTTCTATTACAAAGCATACATTTACTCATGTAATTCTTTTACTTTCTATTTGGCTCTTGTTCGCTGCAATGCCTGCAGGCAATTTTGGTTGTAGATGCCCCTCCAATGCCAGAGCATCCAGACACTCAAACTCGAACCATCGCTTGCCCTCACTGAAACCTCCAACTTCTGCTTCATTCTCTAGCGACCGGAATTCGCTTAAAACCTCTCTTTTGAGTTCCCTAAGCTTATTCACATGAGCGAAGCGCAACACTTCCCATAGCACATTGGCCCCTGCTGCAGCTACACGCATATCTCGCAAATACTTGGCCGCATCGTAGGCCATTGTCGAACCTATGTGAATTGCCTGTCGAAGCAGTCTAATATCTTTCTTTTTTGGTTTCCTATTGGCGGGCCTCTGAAGACTGAAAATGGGTAGAATGGAAACAGCAAGTTGATTAATCATATCGGCGACTTCATGCGTCATACCAGTTCTAGTTTGATCAGCTAAGTCACTCAAGGTATAAAGAAATTCTATCCGCGCATCGTATCCGTAGCGGAAGTCTGTGTAAGGATCAAGCAGCACCAGAAGTTGCAATCTCTTATCCCAACTCGCTGCTATCAGCCTAGAACGAACCTTACGTATCTCGTGGGCTGAGAGGGCATCCATTATTAACTCATGAGCGATTTTCACAGTTGGGTGAGTTCTAGCACCTGCTTCAGTTGCGCGGCGGACTTTGACAGTTCGCAACCAATTATCCATATACTTCCTGATTTGACGGGGAGTAAGGCCGCGACCATGACCGGGTCCCTTGGAAGCTTCATCATGATGGTCAAGACAGAGTACTGCGAGGTTCCGCGGATCTTTGTTGCCTGGATTACCGTCAATATGATGAAGCTGGACTGCCTTATGCGGACTATGACAAATGCAGCACGTCCGGTCAGCCTCGTAAAGAAGGCCATCTGCCACGCTCCCAGGAATAGCGTGGCGTTTCTTCATGCCAAGGCATTTTTCTAAAGGCCCACGTCGAGAACCAGCAGAATGACGCTTGCGACGCGCCCGGTGGATTGGAGAGTTTTTTGAGAACTGCTTTACCATAGCATTACTCGTTATATATCGGCTTATCTTGCTTAATGATCATCTTTTCTTCCTTCTTTGCTAGCCCAACGGAAGCCATCTGGTTAACGCGAAATCTCCATGTACCAGGCACTGAATTTTGGGCTCCCGGGAGATGTTCAAATTCATAACCTTCTTTCTTACTAATATCTAAGTCGATGTATTTGTTTGAAATAATTCATTTATTGCCTGATAGATATCTGTTGAAATCGGTCCATTTTTATGTCTGACAAAAGTCACGCCCGGGAGAAACTCTTTGCCCGCATACTTCAATGATAAGACCTGAATCATACAAATAATCTTAAATATTTGAAAACGCGATAGGTCTTTGATTCCCATCCTGTGAGCCCTATCTTGAATAAACAGGATTAATTCCTCAAGCCTACTCATATTTACATTGTAACTAAATGGTATGCAAAGTAAAGAAAATATCGCAAGCAAAAATGTGGCCTCTAGAGCCTAATAATGCTATTGTCCACGTATCGTTAAAATCGATGAACCTAATTTCTTTTAATAGGTCTTAAGTATTCGGCGGACTTCCCCATTAAGAATTCAGTAGCCATATCATATACTTTATATTTCTCAATCTTAAATTTCTTAGGTGTGGTAACGACTACTATTCCGCCCCTACTATCAAACTTCTGGGCAATAGAACTACCAATCAAGGCCCTTATATTATCCGGATAATCCTCCCAGGGAGTATCCGTACGGATTTGTTTTAATTGTTCAGGTATATCTGTGTCATGCGGCAAATGGATTTTTCCCTCCTTAATCAATTTTATAAATTCTTCTAGCGCTTCTTTCCATCTGTCGCCCAAGAAGTAAAATCTCTTTCCAGGAATAACATTATTTAACGCATTTACGGCTTCTTCTGGATCAATAAGATCACCGTCAGTTTTATCCAATTGAATCTGCAACCTAAAAATGGCTATCATCACATCCACTGGCAATCGCTTGCCCACTTTTGCATTTAGAATTTCTTTAACCTCAATCCCATGCTTTTGCTTCTGTAGCACAACAATGTATGGCTCATAGACACTATCTTTGATTCCCTCTCCCGAGACCCCCATTATGCTTTCTCCCTCTTTCGCCTCCTCAATGCCCTGAATAGCACACTCAAAAGCCCTAATTATGGGGTGTGGCTTGTAATTTGGATTCTTTCTAAGCTGTCTTGAAATGTAGCCCAGAAATATTCTCATTCCATCGCCAAATATATCCATCTCTTTAATTGTTTTCATAGGATTTCATTAGCAAATTAATAAAATCGCTTTCTCTCTCTAATATCTCTTGCGTAGCTCCTTTCTTCCTTTTTATTAGCCGCGCGATATCACGTCCTGCAGTTAGCAAGGAGATAACGTTGCTCAGGCCCGGAATAAACCCGGCAATAAATCCTTCTGTCGTTATTGGAATTTCTTTTTTTGTTATATTCTCGACTTCCCTTTTTAAGTCTTCAATTTCGGCCTTTTGGCGCCTAAATTCTTCTTGAAGATTCTTTTCTATTATTTTCGATACCTCGACAAGGTCCTTATCACTCTTGGCTTTTAAATCGGTTATGCCTCTTCTAATAACGCTCCTCATATATTCCAGCTTGTTCTCCTCTCTAAATATTTTTAAAGCAGGCAGAGGAACTTTGGTGATCCATTCAAACTTCTCCTGCTGGAGAGCTGAAGCAATGGTGGCATCCATATCCAAACCACCCATATCGTAGTTGAAAAAGAACCAAGGTAGCTCATAGTCATAGATAGGCTCTGCACCAAGTTTCTCGCAAAAGAATCGATGTTCTTGAACTCGAATGAGCTGAGAACTTATATATATGCCAAAACTCTCACCTATAGAATCAATTCTGATTTTTGAGTATTTTCTCGTATCATAAAATTTTATAAGGAAATCATTAAACCCTTCAAGGCTTCTGAATTCATTTGGTAGTATTTCTTTCCTCTTAATTCTCTCGAATATATCTTTACTCGTTTCTATCTGTTTTAAATAGTTGAAGCACTCCTCTTTATAGACAAAACTCTGTCCAAATAGACTTCCGAGATAAGAAACACATTTACTTTCTCCATTCTCTAATAATATGCTCCTCTCAGTTGGGCTAATAAGATCCAGGTTAATAGGAAGTATGAGAATTATCCTTTCCTTAGTGTCGGCTAGAATTAGATCTTTTAATTTCCAAATATTAAAAACATTCCTTATGAGTTTATTAATATAATATTTATTATTTAGGACAATTCGTTTTTGATAGAGAGCAAGATTATAAATTGGATCGGGTAAAATCACCGTATCAATATATAACGCGCTTTTCTTTACAAAATCTTCTAGGATGGCTGGCGAAATGTCTCCGGAGTAGACACACTTAAGAACATCCTGCCCTTTAATATAGTCTACAATATCCTTTAAATTATCTCTCCAATAATTCCCGATTGCGGTATCAACATCTTCAGTGGCATCATAGATAAGATCCGATATCAAAGGGTAGTTTGCTATATTCAGACCCATA
>Ga0172362_10005112_pt1 | contig 11377 bp, 4 predicted proteins | sample LakKivs1_kivu2a2_FD_114534 | JGI IMG/M metagenome (GOLD analysis project Ga0172362, IMG submission 114534) | Sediment microbial communities from Lake Kivu, Rwanda - Sediment s1_kivu2a2 | ecosystem: Environmental > Aquatic > Freshwater > Lake > Sediment | place: Rwanda: Western Province, Lake...
AGAATGCCATCGACTGGACGCTCGTGGAGACGGGAGTGCAGGATCGCATCCTGAGCCTCGCCACGTTCGGAGACGTGCTGTACATCGGAACCGGTGACGATGGCTACCTGATGACCTACGACGGTGAGACCCTGACCGCCCTGAAGAAGTTCGCCTCCGCCCAGGTCACGGCGATGATGGCGGAGGGAACCGGGACCTCGGCGAAGCTGCACGTTGGACTGAGCCCGACCGGTCAGATCTACCTGTACGACGGATCGACCTTCACGCAGTCCATCGACATCCCGGTCAACCGGGTCACGGCGATCGCCGCCTATGGAGACGTGCCGTACGCCACCTGCGACAAGGGAAGGATCTACAAGTTGGCAACCGTGGGAACCAGCGGTCAGCGAGCGTGGACGCTCCTGACGGATACGGCACGACGCCGGATCTCCGGACTCGTGCAGCACTCCGCCGTGGGGCCGACGATCACCAATGCCTCGTCCGAGGGCGTGGGATCGCTGCCGACCGGAACGTTCAGGTACGTGATCACCTACGTCGATCACGCAGGTGTCGAGAGTGCTGGCGGAGAGTCCTACGAGGTCGACAACCTGTCCAACGTGGGCAGGATCAAGGTCGAGTGGCAGACGATCGAGAACGCCAGAGGATACAAGATATATCGGTCTCCAGACCCGAACATGGGTGAAGGATCCGAGCGTCTGATCGACGTCGGAGAGCTGACGGACACCTACTTCTACGACGACGGGACGGACGAGGTCCTGGATGGAGGGACCGGAACGGACTCGAGCGGTGGAGAGATCATCCTCGACGACATCGCTCCGCCCACGACATCCACGAGGACCCTGTGGTTCACGGGAGACTCCACCTACGTCTACACATGGAATGGATCGGGGCTCGTTCAGGTTCCGCTGCCAGCCGCCGTGCAGGGTGCCAACGGCGTCCTCTCCTTCCGCAGCCAGGTCTACGTCTACGGACAGGAGAGGGCCTACACGGACGCCGAGTTGGCTGCCGTGGATGCCGGGACGTCCGAGCCGGTCATCGCAGGCCTGGTCACCAAGTGGATCGGCATCGGAACTGGTGCCGGGGAGAGGGCCGTCTACGCCCAGTTCATCGACGCCATCGACAACGAGACGCCGCTCAAGACGGGCACCATCTTCTACGACACGCTGCTCGAGGACCGGATCGTCGAAGTGGATCCGAACGGGAACATCGTGCTGGAGTACGAGAGCCAGTCCGATCCTCAGCAGAAGCTCTACAGCCCGCACAAGATGCTGGAGCAGGTCGGGATCTACGAGAGCCAGCCGTTCTACGCATCCAACCTGTCGAGGTGGGACGTCGTCGAGATGCTGGCCCAGCTCCCTTACGAGACGGAGATCAGGCTCTACGTCAGGACGGCCCTCACCAGGGCGGCGTGCCTCTCTGCCGATTGGACGGGCCCATTCACGATGGAGAACGACACTCCGGACCTGTACTACTACCCGGAGTACGACTACGAGTACGGTGCCTACGGATACCACTACGTCGATCGCTCGTACTACTACTACGGGAGCGGAGTCATCGAGACTCAGACGGCGGACATCTCATCGCTGGAGGGTCCGTGGCTGCAGTTCAAGCTCGAGCTCGTGACGGCACGCAAGGATCAGGGGCCGACCGTCTTCTACGTGGTGGTGCGGTACAAGAGCACCAACGCAGCCATGTTCTACACGACGATGTTCGACCTCGACGAGATCGCCAACCGGGAGCGGCCACAGTCCGGTGGGATCACTGCACGACGTGGGATCGTGACCTGGAACGGCCACATCCCCGAGGGCGGAGATGTCCGGTTCGGAATCAGCACGGCGGAACCAGAGACCGGTGACTGGTCCGAGTACCAGGAGGTCACTCCGAACACGACCTTCGAGATCGACGACCCCGGCAACGTCAAGGTGGCCATAATGCTGATCTCCACCGACACCGACGTGGCGATCGTCGACGAGTGGGCGATGATGCTCGACACCGGCGATCGTGACGTCAGGATCAACTTGGAGAGCTGATGGTGACCGGATGCCTACCGAGAGCCTGATCTACAAGCTCAGGAGCGTCGGCGACGGTGACAAGGTCTACTGGGACATCGATCGTGTCAACATGGGCACGATCGAAAGCCAGCTCTTCGGCCTGTTCACCTTCGTCGGTGGCGGCATAGTCAATGGATGGGAGGTCCTCACGACCACCCAGGAGGAGATCGATGCCCTCCCACCCGATGACAGGGCCGCCCTGCTCCACGACGAGTCCTGCATGATCGTCAAGGTCACGGCCGGAGACGGCGTGATCGGGGTCTGGGCCGCGTACACCCCAGAGGATACGTACATCGCATTCCCGCTGGTGAACGAGAGCATCGTCTACTACGTCTACGCCGCCGAGACCGATTGCCTCAAGGATCAGCATCGGGCCCAGATCGTCTGGAACACCGAGAGCGACTGGGATTCCGATCACACGGCGATCTTCCTCGCCAGGGTGATCACCTACTACGACGACCTCTACGATGAGGTCTACGTGTTCCAGATTCCAGCCGACCCGAACCGAAGGAGGGTCCTGAAGGACCTCGAGGGTCCATCCGTCGAGGCGGCCAGGGATACGTTCTACCGACACGTCCACGCTGGAGAACCGACCACTCCATACCAGGATGTCGTGACCACGGCACCATCGAAGATCCAGCTAGGCACCCAGGACGTTCAGGGTCTCGACACGGTTCCGTCCAGCACGATCTTCCTGCTCTCTCCGTTCAGGCTACCCGATGACACGGTGATGGGAGGAAGCACCGCATCCCTCCAGTCGCTCCCACTCTACGAGGCGGCCAAGGTGAAGCTCAACGGGTCGTTCTTGAGCGATTCGGAGTATCACCTGGACAACGTGGGCGGGAAGCTCTACCTCCTGAACAGCATCTCGGACGGCGACATCGTCCAGATCATCAAGTACCTCGATCCGGCGAACACGCAGATCGCCAGGGGGCCCCAGGACGACCCGGTCTCCCAGACGACGGGATCACAGCCTCCGATCGTGACCGGAGACGCGGCCATCACGGTCGACCCGAACTACAAGTTGGCGGGGAACAGGATCGGAGAGATCGATGCCTCCAAGATCGTGTTCGGAGAGATGTCGATCAACAGGATCAGTCCGATCGATCACTACGGACTCAACCGGATCAAGGAGACCGCATCGGTCGTTCCAGCGACCCTGACCAGGACCAGGGATCAGAGGCGTTACTACCTGGTGCCGACCGGGACGGTGATGGCCTACGACACCGAGGTCCAGACGACGTTCCTCTCCCTCACCGTCGGTCGAGTCGTGTCGATACCCACCGGACTCTATCGGGTGAACGGTTCGGACTACCACGACCTCACGAAGCTGGGATTCGACGAGGATGACGGCCGGATCATCCGCCTGCGTGACGACACCGTGGAGGGGGACTCCGGGGGAGAGGACAGGTTCCACGAGACCTACGCACTCACGGATCAGGGTGAGATCTGGCTGACACAGGACGATGGCGAGACGTGGGATCTGCTCCAGGTCCCGGCCATCGACGGCCTCTTCGTGAACTGCTTCACGGTGTCCACGGACAAGGTCGAACGAGAGGTCAACGGACGAGTCACCTACGACTACTACAAGATCCTCCACGTCGGCACCAACATGGGGCTCTTCACGGCCAGGTTCCTGGCCGCCAAGGGCAACATGACCGGCGGGAGCGACCTCATCTACGTCGAGACGATCCCCTGGGTGTACGACATGGGGCAGGAGGACGTGGAGATCACGGCCCTCCAGGAGATCATCACGCTCCACACCTACGTGACCGAAGACGACAGCAGGTCCTGGTACGATCACACGCTCTACATCGGAACCGAGAAGGACGTTCGAGTGGCCCAGACGTCGGGAGCCGTGCCGTCCGCACGGGTCGTCCCGGGGACCTACGGAATCCCGATGATCGACATGATGTGGTGCCTCTCCACCGACAACAACGGCGTGATGATGTTGACGACCCACGCCATCTACGTCTCGCACACGGCAGAGTACATCGTCGTCGAGGGGGACAACTACACAGAGACCTACTGGAAGCATCCGCTCACCGACATCGACGAGGGGCTGCACCTGTCGTACGACCTCTCCACCGTCGGTCGCACGGCCAACCGCCTGTCTCAGGAGCGTGGCCGTGCGAGGTACGTGGTGGGACTCGACCTGAGCGTCGCCATATCCGCCACCGACGTCCGTCTGTCCGAGCAGAGTCAGCATCGCCCATTCATCGAGGCCGTCGTAGAAGTGCGATCCCTTCAGTCGATCTCCACGCTCCCGGTGACCATCGACGTGACCGGAAGCGGGAGATCAGCCTCGGAGATCCAGGCCATCATCCGAGTCCTCTCGCTCGCCAACGTGGCCAACGACATATCCCACAGCGACGACCAGAAGGAGATGGCCGACGGGTGGTCCCCGATCTCGTGGACCATCCCGTCGTCCCTGCTGGAGGACGTGCGGGACGTCTCCGTGAGCGAGACGACGGACGTCATCTACGATCCCGTGTTCGGCGGAACCAGGCAGCCGACGGACTACCTCGCCTGCACCGACTACGGGATGTGGGAGTCCACGGACGGTGGTGCGACCTGGTACCGTCCGAAGACCATCTGGAACGCCGAGATCATCCCGCTGGTCACGAGGAACGGATCCGAGGTGGTCGCTGCAGAGCTCACCTACGAGCCCGATCGGCAGTCGCTGCTGTTCTCAACCCAGCAGCGTCCATCGGCCGTGGTGAAGCTGGAGAAGGACTTCGTCGACTACTACGCTTCCGGCGGGGGATGGGAGCAGTCGACGGCGGACCTGATCGTGTACGTGAACGATCAGCCGAGCAACGTGCCATACCAGGTGGACAGGGCGATCGGCAAGTTCACGTTCGCGGAACCGCTCAGCAAGGAGGGAGTCGTCAGCTTCTCCGTCGTCCAGCCATCGACGTACATCCTGGACGTCGGCACCACGCCACACTCCGAGCTGCTCGAGGCGTTCGTCGTGGACCAGGATGTCACGACCAAGCTGGCGTCTACGCTCGGTGCCGGTGAGAGGACCATCAAGGTCGTCTCGACCGACGACTTCCCGTCCGAGATCTGCTACATCTCCATCGAGGGCGAAACCATCAGGGTTCAGGTGAAGGACGACTACACCTTCAAGGCACTCGATGCCAGGCCCGATCGGACCCACCAGTCGAACGTCGACATCTACCTCGTCAGGGTCGAGCGTCAGCTCGGCATCGACGACCTGCTCGTTCGGGGAATGGGCGGACACTCCTACAACTGGAGCAGCATCGGACACGACAACCTCATCAGGCTCCAGTTGGCCCTGAGGCAGGTCTGGGACGACATGTTCGACGACATCCCGGGGGAGACCGGCCGCACGCTGCAGGAGACGCTGCACATCCACGGGGCCGACGCCCTGGACACGACTGCGAGCTCGTCGACGCTGTGGAACGGTCTGGAGCCAGAGCAGAGGGCGGCGGCGAGCGTTCCGAGGGTCATCTCCGCCATGAAGGATCCCGGGGCCTCCGGCTGGCTGGTGGGAACGGACTCCGGCGTCTGGAAGTACGATGGGACGGCGTGGAGCAGGTTGACGGACCTGGGCGGTGCTGGCTTCGTCCACTACATCACGGACGATCATCGTGGGTACCTGATCGCAGGTGCGGACAACGGGCTCTGGATCAGCACCGACGATGGCGTCACGTGGGAGAAGAGCCAGACGTTCTATCAGCAGCAGTTCGCCTTCCTGACCGGGTCCATCGACTGGTACTCTGGAAAGACCTACGAGCTCTACGGCAAGGACGACGGGATGTCGATGGTCGTCTACTCCTGGGATGGAGCCGACCAGCCCAACTCGTTCCGTTCCGACCACTTCGATCCCGTCGATGGCAAGCGGGTCTACGGTTTCTACCAGGGCATCTTCTACAGGATCGACGAGGAGACGGGAGAGAAGAAGACCTACCAGTCGATCTGGATCCTCTCCGAGGTTGGAGCGTGGGTCTGCTACTCGGGAGCTAGGCCGAACAAGCCACGGTCCCTGCTCATCAACGGGCGAGAGGCCGTGGATCCGGGGACGACGACCACGGAGTCCGAATCCACCGATCTCGACACCGGAGAGACGATCGTCACGACCACGACGTCCGAGATAGACTACAGCAAGGACCAGCAGTACATCGTGTCTGGATACGATGCCAACGGAGATCCGATCTACCAGAAGCTGAGGTTCTACGCAGCCTTCCAGGACAGCAGGCCGAAGACGGTCCCGCTGATCTTCCTGACCAACGACGGTCTCCGCGTCGCCAGGAACTGGCGTTGGGTTGACCCGGCGAACTCGGGCCTCTATCTCTTCTGGGAGGCGACTCCTCTCTCGACCACCGATCCAGATTCGAGGGTCGTCTGCAACTGCTTCGCCACCGGGACCGACGACACGATCCTCGACGATTCCGACGAGGTGTGGATGAAGTACAAGTGCTTCGTCGGCACGTCGAACGGAATCTACCGCAGCTACAACGGGTGCTACAACGTCGAACCATGTCAGAGGATCGGCGGGGTGACGTCCATCTACGCACTCGACTACGTGTCGAACAGGCTCTGGGCCGCCACGGACAACGGCATCTGGTACAGCGACAACGATGGCGACGATTGGGCCCAGCCCGTCGTGGAGACGAGCAGCGTGACGTACGTGAGCGAGGGCGACTTGGCACAGACGTTCCTGCCGATGGAGACCACCATCTCGAAGGTGGGCGTCTACCTCCACAGGAGAGAATGATGATCGGAGGCACGCCGTGAGCACGGGCAACCTCATCCTGCAGATACAGACGACGGACGGCAGCGGAGTGCCGACGGGAGTCGTCCTCGCGTCCAGCCTGCCCGTGAGCGTGGAGGACGTGTCCCATGACGCCTTCTACGCCTTCCCATTCGCCACGCCGCTCGTGCTTCCAGACGAATCGAGCCATTATGCGGCCGTGCTCGTGGAACAGGGTGCCGTCGTCGGTGAGCCAGAGGTCGGATGGGTGACATCGACGGAGGACGACCCATACGCCGACGGAGAGAAGTTCATCGACTCCACCGGATACCCATCCCAGGACTTCTTCTTCAAGATCTTCTATGACGCTCCGCAGCAGGTCGAGGTCTCGGAGCACATCGTGGCGTTCGACCAATCCAAGGCGATCCAGTTCTTCGTCTCCACCGACAACACGATGGAGCTGGACATGCGTTTCATGGTGTCCTTCTGCATCGACGGAACGGGCACGATGGCCGTGGCCGATGCGGCGAACGTGCGGAGGTCGGAGGCCTACCTGTTCGCCAGGGAGGTCATGCGTCGGGCCCCGGAGAGCTACATAGACGTCTGGGTCTTCGACGACACGATCTACGAGAACACCCCAGACGGACCCACCAACGTCAGGCAGGTCTACGCCGCCGCCCTGGGATCGATCTACTCCACCGGTGACACCTCGAGGCTCTGGGCAGCCGCCCAGCAGGCCGTCGGCAACCTGGAACCGACGTTGGCGGTGCAGGCGATCGTCAGGGACGAGGACATCAGCCGAGTGCTCGAACTGATGCGTCAGATGAACCGGATCGACTACGACGAGTTGGCGACCATCGACTCGACGTACGATCCTGCCACGGGATTCTCTGGGATCTCTGGTCACGGCCGTGCCATCGACTACCTGATCCAGTCGTATGCAGAGACGATGGGGAGACACGCCATCATCGTGAGCGATGGCTTCGACACAGTGAACGATACTGACCCAGAGGATGTCGCCATCCTGGCCAACGCCGTGATAGGGGATGGCCTGACACCGGTCCACGCCATCAGCATGGGGCCCAGCCACTGGAGCGAGGACATGCTCTCGGTGGCCGAGGAGACCGGCGGGATGATGTGCCAGGTCGGCGTGAACGTCGACCGGATGAGGGAGTGCTTCAACTACCTCCTGAACGATGCGAGCCGGATGATCTTCCAGGGATCGTACGAGGACACCGTCGAGTTCGACGAGTTGACGTACCTCCAGTCCATCGAGCTGGGTGCGATCGTCCCCCTCACCAGCGACCTGACCTTCCAGATCTCCGTGAGCTATGACGGAGTGACCTACGGCGACTGGGAGACGCTGCCAGCCAACTCGAGGAACGATCTGAGACGGTTCGTGTGGGGGATCAAGTACCGCATCAGGGGATGGCTCGGCAACCTGTTCGGTGGAAACTACTACGACATCTACGGCTTCGACCCGGGAGACGACAGCTCCACGGTGGGGACGGCCGGATGTCGTTACACCCGCTACTACTATGCCGGGACCTACTCCTACACGTACGAGGAGGGAGACTACTACTACCGGAACCCCGACTATCCGAGCCCGAAGGTCTACAGCCTGCGTTACTGGACCGTCTCTCCTGCCGTCACCTACAACTTCACGACACCCCAGACTGGAGGTCCGGTATCGGAGTACGCCCTGACCTCGACGCTAGACCTGCCGAGGACGGCACGCCTGAGGTGGGGGATCGTGAGGGGGGATTCGACCGACTTCGCAGATGCCGAGCTGGCCATCGCCAACCGCAGGGGAGTTCTTCCGAATCGGACGTCGGAGATCTACTTCACGCCGGACGTCAGCAGGATAGGGCTGGACGCCGTGGTCCAGGATCAGAACAGGGTCCTCTTCAAGATCTTCAACGAGGACGGGACCACTGCGACGTGGACATCCACGGACGAGGTCGTGGTCTACTCGAAGGGCGTCGAGGTGGACGTGGTCCTCGAACCGTTCCAGCTCGATGGTGAGCACGGCTTCCTGCTCTTCAAGGACTCCCGCACGGCATCCGACATGATCACCCTGGACATCACGACGCCGGGCCACGCCGCATCGACTAGGGGCGAGATCTGCACGACCACCAACCAGAGGATGTACTACGCCAAGAGTGGTTCGTGGCCGTGGGATGCGTCCACGACGGTGATGGTGAATGGGATCATCAGGAGGGATGGATACGTCCTCTACCCATCCGAGGGCGTCATCTTCTTCAAGCGTGAACTCGATCCATCGGATCTCGTGACGATCGAGATAGATCACTCTGGCACCTACAGGGTCGGCTACGAACTCAGCAACTACGACGACGAGGAGCCGGTCGATCCGCCGGACTTCGGGCTGATGTTCAGCAGGACACCGCAGACCGACACGCTGTTCCAGGCGGGGCTCACATCGCCACCCGAGGCTAGCAACGTGACGCTGCTGCCATCCGGCATGAGCATCGATTCCTCCAACCCGGACGCCGTGATCCTGGTGCCGACGACATCCAGGCTGGTCGTGGACTACGAGTTCTATCAGGCCGAGGGGAACGCAGAGGGGTCATCGCTGATCGAGTGGTACTACAAGCGGACCGGAGAGGATGTCTACACCCACTACGCTGCCTATGATGGACGCAACGTGATGAGACTCTCAGAGACCGTCGCCAACTCTCCGAGCGGACCGTTCATGGAGGGAGATCACTGGTACGCCGAGGTCACTCCGGTGGACGCCAACAGCGTCGGGGTCGTCGAGCGTTCCAACATCGTGCTGATCAGCGACAAGATGCCGCCCTACATCACGTCCGCCATCACGATAGCGTCGGGAGACACGCTCGCCACGGCCCTGACTACCACGGTGGTCATGGACCTGGAGGCGAGATACACCTACGTCGATCCGAACCTGACCGGAGATCAGACCGTCTCCGACGCCTCCGTGATCGAGTGGTACAAGAAGGGATCGGGGAAACCGGTCTTCACATCGGACTCGAGCGACAAGGTGCTCCCGGCAGCCTATCAGAAGCCCAAGGACGTCTGGTTCTACGTCGTCACTCCGTACGATGGGGTCAACTACGGTGACCCGTTCCAGTCCGACGACGTGACGATAACCCAGGAGGAAGGGGCCACCGCGTAGCTCCGTGGTCCCGGGAGGCAGGACGACATGGCGATCAGGCGTTACACGAAGGCCAGCGACAACTCTCCAGCGTGGGGGTATGCCGTCATCGAGGACATCCAGGGTAGCGGAGACTTCAAGCTGCCGCTCTCGTGGACGCGTGCTCCCCAGGATGGAATCGTCACGTTCGCCCAGTCGTTCAACCTGCCCAACGAGTTCATCCCGTACGCCGACAGCGTGCTCAAGAGGCTCGATCGTGCCGGTGGATCGGGCACCCAGAACTACGACGTCAACACCGACGTGGCCACCCCCGTGGCTTCGACGGTGAGCGACGCTGAGTGCTGCACCGTCCTACACCCGTCGTTCCCCGACCTGATCCAGCCGTCGGCGTGGTATGCCTACTCCGGGACTCCGGGAGCCGCCGCTTCCCAGGTGAGATTCGCATCGCAGGAGATCACCGACGTGGCGACACACTACGTCATCGTCCACCAGGACCTCCCCGTGACTGGAGACCTCGCCTACTTCGGGAGCGGGACCGATGTCAGTGCGACCTACGGACTTCCAGCGAGGACGAGGTACAGCTTCCCGACCGCCTTCAGGTTCCCTGCCGATCCCGAGAATCCGGGTCATCCAGGTCAGCACGACAACGTCGCCGAGATGGTGTGGGTGAACGGAGTCCAGCTCGTCGGGGACACCTACAGCACCTACTATCCATACGGGACCGGAGCGTACGACATATTCCCGATGCCGGATGGGACGGTCGAGATCCAGTTCGATCCAGCACCGGAGGCGACGGACGTCATGCACGTGGCCTTCTTCATCAGGTGGCCCGAGCCGATGATCAACATCAGGTTCGAGGAGCCCTTCGACGATGACGGCGTGTGGATCCAGTACTGGAACCTTCCCAAGGGCGATCTCATCATCTCCTACTACATACAATAAGCAAGTGGTTTCTGTTCGTGTTTGGAACAGGTCCACTATGAGGTTGAGAGCGTTCCGCTTCAGAATCGAACCTTCCAGAGAGCAGGAGACTCGGCTGAACGACATCTTCGGTTCCGTCCGGTTCGTCTACAACTGGGGACTGGAGACCAAGATCAGGGAGTACCAGGAGACCGGTAGATCTCCCGGAGTCTTCGATCTCATGAAGAGGTTGCCAGCACTCAAGCAGGAACATCCCTGGTTGTCCGAATCGATCGGACAGTCGCTTCAGGCATCGCTTCGGAACCTGGACAGGGCCTATACCATCCTTCTTCCGCAAGAAGACCGGATTCCCTAAGTTCAAGAGCAGGCGGGGGAGGCAGTCGTTCCAAGTGGTTCAGTATCTGAAGGTCGACTTCGATCGGCAGAATCTGGTCTATCGAGATGTGGCGGGATAGATCCGCCCCAGTACCGGGGGACACCCGGGAACTCACGCTCGGGGAGAGTTCAAAATGAACTCATCGAACCGAGAAATCAACAGATATGTCACCA
>Ga0172362_10005119_pt1 | contig 11367 bp, 9 predicted proteins | sample LakKivs1_kivu2a2_FD_114534 | JGI IMG/M metagenome (GOLD analysis project Ga0172362, IMG submission 114534) | Sediment microbial communities from Lake Kivu, Rwanda - Sediment s1_kivu2a2 | ecosystem: Environmental > Aquatic > Freshwater > Lake > Sediment | place: Rwanda: Western Province, Lake...
CTGCTCTACGTCACGCCCGGCTGGTACCTGCTGGTCGGCGCGGCCGCGGCGCGGCTGCCGGTCGCCCGGACGCTCGGCACGACGCTGATCGTGGCGCTCTGCGCACTGTCCCTCGCCGGCGCGTGGCGGAGCCCGCTGCAGCGTACCGACTGGGCGATCGCGGCCGACCGCGCGCGCGCCGCGACCGCGGACGGCGCGCTGGCCGTGATCGTCCCCGCGCACGAGATCCTGCCGTTTGCCTGGCACTTCTCCCCCGAAGCGTTCCGCGATCTCGACCACCTCCCCCGGCGCCTGCGCGAGCTCGGCGTGGTCGGCGTGTCGCGCATCGCCGACGCGGCGCAGTTCGCCCGTCTGCCGCGCGAGCTGCTCGTCGTCGTGCCGCGGCCGCTCGGTGCCTCGGTCGATGCGCTCGCGCCCGCGCTGGCCGCGGCCGGGCGCGCGCCATGGCAGCGCGAGGACCTGCGCGCCTTCGTCGTGCTGCGCTCGCCCGCCCCGGCCCCGGACGCTCCGCCCGCGTCGTGACAGATGCCCGCGCGGCTGGTTAACGTCCGGTGACCGCGCTCGACGAGCGGGCGACACGGAGGAAGACCGCGTGGAAGCTGAAGCCGTACGACTGGAGACCGAGCCGCCCTACGACGTGAGCACGCGCGACGGCGATCCGAGCGGTCTACCGCTGGTCGTCCGACCCGCAGGCGAGCCGAGCCTCACCCGCCTCTGCGGCTGGCTCGAGGCGAACGCCGCCTGGGTGCAGGAGCGCATCACGCGCCACGGCGCGATCCTGTTCCGCGGCTTCGCCGTGGACTCCGCCGAGGACTTCGAGCGCCTGGCGCGCGCGATCGACGACGACCTGAAGAACGAGTACCTCGGTACGTCGCCGCGCGACGCCCTGACGAAGTACGTCTTCTCCGCGAGCGAGCTGCCACCGGTCTACCCGATCCCGCAGCACTGCGAGATGAGCTTCGTGAAGAACCCGCCACGACGCGTGTTCTTCTCGTGCCTGCTCGAGCCGCAGCCCGGTGGCGGCGAGACGCCGCTGGTCGACTACCGCAAGGTGTGGCGCGACATGGACCCCGTCGTGCGGCAGCGCTTCGTCGACGGCGGCATCCGCATCGTGCGCAACTACGCGGGCCCGGCCGGCGGCTCGAAGCTCGACCTGTGGAAGCTGAAGCGCTGGGACGAGATGTTCCTCACCGCGGACAAGGACACCGTCGAGGCGAAGTGCCGCGAGCAGGGCTTCGAGCCCATCTGGACCGCGAACGACGGGCTGCGCATCGTCAGCACGCAGCCGGTGTTCCGCGACCATCCGTTCACCGGCGAGCGCGTGTGGCACAACCACACGGCGACGTTTCACCTGTCGGCGGCACCCGGGGAGTACCAGCGCATCCACGCGCTGCGACCGACGCTCAAGAACTTCGCGCTGTTGCAGTTCGCACGCGCGATGGTCGCGCTGCAGCGCGCGACCCGCAGCCCGGACGAGCAGTCCATGCACTGCACGTACGTCGACGGCACCGAGATCCCCGACGCCGACATGGAGCACGTGCGCGACGTCACGTGGCGGCACCTGGTCGTCTACCCGTGGCGGCTCGGCGACGTCGTGGCGATCGACAACCACTCGGTCGCGCACGGTCGCCTGCCCTACGTGGGGCCCCGCAGGATCGCGGTCTGCTGGGCGTAGGACGGCGCACGGCAAGGGCCGCCCGCCGACGCATCGCGGACGGCTCAGACGGCCCGCTGCGCGGCGCGGCGGCGCGCAACGCGGACGACGACCACGGCAGCGGCGACCAGCAGCAGGAGCACGAGCCCGAGCGCGACCACGGGTAGCGCGATGGCGAGGACGACCGTGCCGACGGCACCGAACAGCTCGAAGGTCGCGAACAGGACGTTTCCGAGCCCGCCGGTGACGGTCGTCGAGCCGACGCGCGCCAGCACCGTCGCGGTCTGCACGAGACCGGCAGCACCGCCACCCGCGAGAACGGCCACCGCCCACCTGACCATCGGCGGCAGGTCGGTGAGCACCGCGGCGCTGGCGAGCGTTCCCGCCACGATCGCGCTCGGCGTCGCGATCAGATCGAGCAGGTGGTCGAGGTACGGCACGTGGTACGCGAGCGCCTCGACCAGCGTCGCGGTACCGAGCGCGGTCAGTGCTGGCGGCGTCGCCAGCCATTCGAAGCCGGGCGCGAGCGGAACCCACCCTGCACGGCCTGCGAGGCCGAGCGCGAGCAGCGGGACGAACACGCGGAACCCGGCGGCCGCCGCGAGGCCGAGGCCGAGCGCGACGCTGACCAGCGGCATCAGCTCGGGCGCGACGTCCATGTCCCGCGCTTATCCCAAGTCGCCGCCGCGCGCATCCCGCCGGGACCGAGAGCCGGAGCTCAGGGAGGCGGTGCCGCGGCTGCAGCTTCCGGTGCGGCGCCGTCGCCGGCACCGGAGTTGTCCCGAAGCTCTTCCTCCGTGTCAATCCGGTCCCGCTGCGCTCCTCCGCGAGGGGTCAGGGATCCACACCGAGCACCAGGCTGACGCTGTCGAAGCGGACGACGCCGCCGACCTTGCCGTACTCGACCGCCACCTGCAGCTGCGAGTAGGGCTTGCTCGCCACCACCTGCTTGGTCTTGCGCTCGAAGCCGTGCTTGCCGGTGCTGAAATCCAGGAAGACGGTCTGCTTCGAGCCGTCGGTGTGGGAGATCGTCAGCACCGCCCGGTACGCGCCCGGAGTGGTCGGGACGTTCTGGGCGCGGCTGCGTGCCTTGAACTCGAACGTGTCGCCCGCCGCTCCGGAATGGGGGACCGTGTGCGCGAGCCGCTTGAGCGGTCCGTTGCCGCGGATCTTCACGTTGCAGGCGCCGCCGTCGTTGCAGACGCGACCGTCGTTCGGCCCCAGGGACGAAGCCGTCCAGCGCTCGGGGATTCCGTCGCCGACGAAGTCGGCCTGGAAGCCGCCGTTGGCGACCATCTCGAGCGGCAGGCAGCCGGGGTGCGGCTCTGGCTCGTGCGGATCGAAGTCGACCAGCTCGTCGACCCCGTCGCCGCTTCCCGGGCCCTCGCCCGACGGGCCGTTGTCGGCGCCCCACCAGTTGCCGGCCGCGGCGAGGACCTCGGACCCGGAGAAGGTATCGACGGCGTTGCCCGAGAAGCCGGCCTGGTTGCCGACGAAGCAGCTCTGCGAGATCGACGCCTCGTTCGGGACGTTGTGGAAGTGCGAGATCGCGCCACCGATCCCCCGGGCCAGGTTGTTCACGAACGTGCTGTCGGTGATCGAGATCTGCTCCGAGCTCTCGATCGCCCCGCCGCCGCCGAACTGGCTGGCCGCGGAGTTGTTCGAGAACTGCGTGCCGTCGACGATCAGGGACGAGTTCGACGAGTTGGAGATGGCGCCTCCGCTGGCGGCCGTCGAGTTGTCGTCGAGGACCGAGTCCTGGATCACCAGTTTCCCCTGGTTGCGGATGCCGCCACCGCTGTCCGCGGCCCGGTTCTCGCGCACCACGCAGCGCGTGAGCGTGAGCGCCCCGCCCACGAAGATCCCGGCGCCGCGGTTCGAGGTCCCGGTCAGGGTCCCTCCCTCGATGACGACGTCCTCGATCAGCACCGTGGCGACACCGGTGGTGAGCACGCGTGTGTCGGGCACGGCGTCCTGCGAGATCGTCGCCATGCCGTCGCCGGCGACGGTGATCTCGAGGTCGATGCTCGCCGAGGCGTTGTTCAGGACCACGAGCTCGCCGGTCTGCCCGTCGTCCGTGGGGGCGCCGCTGAACGGAATGGTCAGCGAATACACCGCGTCGCTCGCGAGCACGATCTCGTCCTTGCCCGTTGCCGAGCCGGCCGGGCAGGCATCCCGTGGAGCGTTGAAGTTTGCGGCGCGGAACGCCTCGCGGAGCGAGCAGTCGCCGTCCGTGTTCAGCTCGTCGCTGGTGGTGGTGACCACGATCTGCGTTGCTGCCGACGGCTGCGCGGCGAGCAGCGGGACGAGCACGGCGAGAGCGCAGACGGCGACGCGCGTCGGGTGCGAACGAACGGGGGTCGTGCGGACGATCATGGGAGCCTCCTGCCGGGTGATCTGTTCCCCGGTCGAGGAGCACGTACGGGGGCAGCGGTCCCCGGTCCTAACCGTTCGGTAAAAGTGCGGTAAAACCCGGGCTCGAATTGCCCGCGGCGGGTCAGGCCGGGCAGCCGCGCAGCGCCGGCAGCGCCTCCCCCTCGGGTACGAGTTGCAGCGCGATGCCGTTGTTGCAGTAGCGCTTGCCGGTCGGCGGTGGCCCGTCGTCGAAGACGTGGCCCTGGTGCCCGCCGCAGCGCGCGCAGTGGTACTCGGTGCGCGGGTAGATCAGCTTGAAGTCCGTGCTGGTAGCGACGTGACCCGCGATCGGCGCCCAGAAGCTCGGCCAGCCGGTGCCACTGTCGAACTTGCTCTTCGACTCGAACAGCGGCAGCGCGCACGCCGCGCACACGTACGTTCCCGGGAGCTTCTCCTTCTCGAGCGGGCTCGAGAACGGGCGCTCGGTGTCCTCCTCGAAGAGCACCGCGTAGGCGGCCGGGCGCAGGACCTTCTTCCAGGCGTCGTGCGCGCAGTCGAGCTTCGCAACCGCTTCGCCCTTGCCGGCGACACCGCCTCCCGCGTCGGCTGGGGTGCCGCGCGAGCAGCCGGCGATCGTGGCGGCGAACCCGAGCAGCGTCCGGAGTACCGTGCGGCGTCCGATCCCGCCGGTCGTGTCGTGTGTCATGCGAGCAGGATGCCCGATCGGCGCCGGAGTTTCACCCGGTTGCGCGCACCGGCCGGCCGGGCGAGAACCCGACCGAGGAGGCGCGCCATGGCGAAGATCATCGGCAACGTGAAGCCGGAGGACGACTACACCCACCCGCTCGGGCCCGAGCCCAACTTCAACGAGTCGGTGTACTTCAACTTCTTCGACCGCGAGCAGCAGCGCGGCGGGTTTCTCCGCATCGGCAACCGCGCCAACGAGGGCTACGCCGAGATGACGGTGATCGTCTACGAGCCCGACGGCTCGGCGCTGTTCAACTACAAGCGCCCCGCGATCACGAGCAACGACGGCTGGAACGCCGGCGGGCTGAACGTCGAGGTCGTCGAGCCCACGGAGCGCATCCGCACGACGTACGACGGCTCGGTGGTCTACCTGGCCGACCCGCGCTCGATGTCCGATCCGGGCAAGGCCTTCAAGGAGAGCCCGCACCGGAAGCTGAAGCTCGACCTCCTGCACCACGCGTGCGGCCCGCTGTACGGCCACGTCGGCAAGCCCGGCGACGGCAACGACTTCGCGCGCGCGCACTTCGAGCAGCACATGCGCGTGACGGGCACGCTGTCGGTCGACGGCGGCGGCGAGGTGAAGCTCGCGGGGCACGGGCTGCGCGACCACTCGTGGGGTCCGCGCTACTGGCAGTCGACGCCGTCCTACCGCTGGATCACCGGCAACTTCGGCGACGACCTCGGCATGGTGATCTCGGTGATCGGCGGCAGGCCGGGCGGCGTCATGCACAAGGGCGACGAGCTGCACCGCATCACCGACGTGAAGCTCGAGACGGACTACGAGTCCGGGACGAAGTTCCACCGCGCGCTGCGCGCCGAGCTGACGCTCGAGGGCGGCGTCAAGCACCGCATCGAGGGCACGGTGAAGGGCTTCATCCCGCTGCGCAACCGCCGCGCCGGCACGGCGACGCACATCGGCGAGGGCATGACGGAGTACGTGATCGACGGCCAGAGGAAGGGCTACGGGCTCAGCGAGTACCTCGACCAGCCGGAGGAGCCGGCGGCGGGCGCCTGAACGTCGAGCAGGCGCCGTCCGTCACGGACGTCGCGAGCGCCACCCGCCCGGCGGACGCCATGCCGGACGCGTGGTCGCTCGGGTGCACGACCCGGCGATCCGACATACACTGACACGAGAAAGCGAGGTCGATGCATGTCCCCATTCGAGAGTCCCGAGCAGAGCGCCCGCGCCGCCGGCATCGCGCTGCCCCGCGAAGCCCAACGCGCAGAGCACGCATTCCTGGCGACGGTCTACATGTGGATGTCCGCGGGCCTGGCCCTGACCGCGGTCGTGTCGCTCTTCACCGTCTCGACGCCCGCCCTGCTGCAGCTGGTGTTCGGCAACCAGATCGTGTTCTTCGCCCTGATGCTCGGGCAGCTCGGCCTCGTGATCGGGGTGAGCGCTGCGATCAACCGGATCTCTGCCGCGACCGCGACCGGGCTCTTCCTGCTCTATGCCGCGCTCAACGGCGTCACGCTGGCCGTCGTCCTGCTCGCCTACACCGGAGCGTCGGTGGCGGGCACCTTCTTCGTCACCGCGGGCATGTTCGGCTCGGTGAGCCTCTACGGTGCGGTGACCAAGCGGGACCTCACGTCGTGGGGCAGCTTCCTCTTCATGGGGCTGATCGGCGTGGTGATCGCGTCGGTGGTCAACATCTTCCTGCAGAGCGACGCGCTCGGCTGGGTGATGGCGCTGGCCGGCGTCGTCGTGTTCACCGGGCTCGCCGCCTACGACACCAACAAGCTGCGCGCGATGGCGCGGCAGGGCTTCGGTGACGAGACCGCGGAGCGCAAGGGCGCGATCATCGGCGCGCTCGCGCTCTATCTCGACTTCATCAATCTCTTCCTGATGCTGCTGCGGCTGTTCGGGCGCCGGCGGTGATCCGCGGAGGGGGCACGTACCGAGGCACGCGCCCCCTCGCCGCCCGCAGCCCACGCCGCCAGGCCGCGCGCGGCCCCGCTCCCCGCGCTTCCTCCGGTCGGGTGCGGGCCTTGCCCCGGGGTGTCCCCCTCCGGGCGCCCCGAGTCAGGCTTCGCCGATGCCGGCCATGACCGTCTGCAGGATCTCGGCGGGCTCGGCGTCGTAGTCGATGTCGAGCGCGCGGCCGTACTTGACCGACAGCTCGGTGCCCATCTTCCGGAGCTTGAGACCGGTCTTGTCGAACGCTTCGCGCAGCCCGCTCAGGCGGACGGGGACCACCAGCGGGCGGAACTCCTTGATGATGCGCGCGGTGCCCATGCGCCCCGGCGCCCCGGGCGCGGTCGTGCCCTGCGGGAACGTCAGGACCCAGCCGCCCTGCAGCCCGGTGTTGACCTTGGCGATGTCCTCGGGGTCGACCGCACGCTGCACCGCCTGATCGCCTTCCTTCCACGTGCGCTTGACGGTGATCGTTCCGTTGTAGGCCATGAGGCGCGGCAGCCAGCCGCGGGCGCGCATCGTCTCGAGGGCCGCGACGATGTAGAAGTCGGTGCGCGGCCAGATCAGGTACGGCCGCCGCAGATAGCTCACCGAGTGGAACACGACGATCGCGTCCATGTAGTAGGTGAGGTGGTTGGAGACCAGCAGCACGCCGCGCGACGGCAGGCTCTTGAGGTTCTCGACGCCCTCGATGCGCAGCTTGTTCAGCACGCGCAGCTGCAGGACGGTGAGGTAGCCACCGAGGTTGATCATTCCCCAGCGGATGGGACGCAGGCGACCGAACGCATCTCTCAGCATGACGCTCGACCATAGAACCGAAGCGCGAGAGTTGAAAGCAGTCTGCGACGCAGGGACCCTGGGCGAGTGACACCCCGCGTCGTCCCGCGACACCGCGGCGCGCGGCGAGAGCCGACGCGAGCGTGGTCGGGGCCGTCGCTCACCCGAGAAGCCCCTTGCAGAACTCGATCTGCAGCTCGTTCGCCGCGCGGCCGAGCGCAGTCGGGAAGGCATTGAACCCGTGGATCCCGCCGGGGAAGACGGCGAGCTGCGACCGGTTCCCGGCGCCGAGCCAGCGTGCGTGCATGAAGAGCGAGTCGTCGAGCAGCGGGTCCATCGTGCCGACGCTGAACAGCGCGGGCGGCAGGTCCCGCAGATCGGCGTGGATCGGGGAGACGTCGGGCTCCGACCGGCGCTCGCGCGGCACGAAGTAGTCCGCGAACCACTCGACGATCGGCGTGCTGAGGATCAGGTTGCGCTCGCCCCAGCGCGCCACGCTCGGCGTGAAGCCGAGGTCGTAGCAGCCGTACACGAGGTTCGCGCCGGCGAAGCCCGTCGCACCGACGCGGTCGCGCAGACGCAGCAGCGTCACCACGGAGAGGTGTGCGCCCGCCGATTCCCCACCGATCAGCAGGCGGCTGCTGCCGAACTCCCGGCTCGCGTTGTCGAGCAGCCAGAGCGCCGCGTCCTCGCAGTCGTCGGGGCCGGCGGGATACGGGTGCTCGGGCGCGAGGCGGTAGTAGACGCTCGCGACGGTGACGCCGCACGCGTCGGCGAGCAGCTCGAGCAGCGGGTCCTGCTGGTGCGCCGAGCCGAGCGCCCAGCCGCCGCCGTGGATGTGCAGGTAGACGCCGCGCGGCTCCGGGTGCGGGAAGACGCGCAGCTCGAGGCGGCCCGCACGTCCGGAGATCTCGCGCACCACCGCGCGATTCGAGATCTGCAGCGGCGGGAACGGCCCCTTCCCTTCCTCGCGCTCACGACGGATCTCCGCGACGTCGGTCCGCGTGTGCAGCGCGGGAAACGCGCCGAGCGCCTGCTCGACGAGGGCGTTGACCTGTCGCGTCTCGTCGTCGATCGACGCCGGGTCGAAGGCCGCCGCCGTCAGCTCGTGCCACATTCCCTTCGTCTTCATCGCCGATTCTCCAGGCGGCGGCTTCAGAACTCGATGCGGAACAGGCGTACCCAGATGTCCGCCTCGTCCGAGCCGTCCTTGCGCACGTTGAAGTAGCCCTCGTACTCGCCGTCGCCGGCGAGCGCGGAGGGGGCCGTGAGCGGCACCGTGCGGCAGAGCGCTTCGGCGCGGATCAGCTCGTCGCGGAACGAGTCGGTGCACCAGATCTCGCCCGGGGTGACGCGCGGCTCGATGCGCGCCGCAACCGCGATCGCCTGCCCGCCGATGACGATCGCGCTCTCCCCACCGGTCTCCTGCAGCCGGACCTCGCCGCGGTGCAGAGCGATGCGCAGCAGCGGCCGCCCAGGCGCGTCGTGGACGTCGTCGAGGATGCGGCGCGCGGCGCGAGCCAGAAGCCCCGCGTCGTCGTGCGTGATCAGGATGTGGTCGCCCTCGGTCACGTCGCGCGAGCGCGCGCCGCGCGCGTGCGACGCGACCGCGTCGTCGATCGCACGCCGCACCGATCCGTCCATCCCCTGCTCCATCAGGCGGAGCATGCCGCGCACGTCGGCCTGCAGGACGTTGAGCTCCTGCGGCCGCGCCTCGTCGGGCTCGCGCCAGGCTCGCCGGTAGCCGACGACGTTCACGCGGTCGATGCGCTCGGCGTAGCCGTGGTTCAGGCGTGCGATGATCTGCGAGAGCACGGGGTGCAGCAGGTAGTGCGTCGAGCGCGGCAGCACCCCGTCGGGCTCGAACGTGCCCTCGCCCGACCGGAGAAACCGCTGCCGGCGCTTGCCGTCCACCATGTCGTGCTCGAGCCAGCCGAGGAGACCGGCCTTGTAGAGCGCGCAGAACACGTGCTGCTCGGCGCCCGCAACGGCCCCGATCTCGTCGTTGTGCTCGCAGAACAGCAACTCGACCTCGTCACGGGTCAGAATGTGCCCCGGGATGCGCGCGAAGACCTTCTGTAGATCGAGATCGCCCAGGTACGGCGCGATCTCGCGCAGGTACTCCTGCGCGATCTCGGTGGCGGCCGAGTTGACCGCGACCTTCAGACGATCTTCGCCGCGGTCCACGGGTCTCAGCGCCGAGAGCCGCTGCCCGATGGTCATGAAGTCGCGGGGCCGCAGCAGCGTGTGGCGGCCGACGTAGTCGAAGACGTTCTCGCGCTCGCCGGTGAAGCTGTGCACGACGTGCGTCAGCCCGAAGAACGCCGTGAACGGATCGTCCCGGACGCGGTCGGGGAAGACCAGCCGGCTCGCGGGCTCGCGCCGGATGTTGTTCGCGAAGATCTCGCTGAGGCTCTCGATCGAGTAGACGATGTCGACGGCGCTGCCGTGGTACTGCTGCGACATCACGGTGCTCTCGGCGAGCCGCAGGTACGCTTCCTTGCGGACCGCCGCGTAGACCTTCAGGTGGTGGTTGATCCGGCGCAGCTGGTAGCCGACCTCGACGAGGCCGAGCTGCGAGAAGTACCAGATCTTCGGATCGATCTCGCCAGCGGCGCTCGACCGCCGTGCGCGCGTCTCGACGTGCTTGTTGAAGTACTCGTCGACGCTGTCGACGAAGATCGCGATCGGCACCTTGATCGCACGCAGCCGTGGCACCAGATGCCCGTCGGTGTCGTTGGCGCTGCGCTGCAGGTCGCTCGGCGACAGGTCGAGGAGCCGCACGAAGTGGTCGACGACGCCGCGCAGGTTCCTGTCGGCGACGAGGCCGGCGAGACGCGTGTTGACGTCGAGCCCTTCGCTGCGATCGATCCGCTTGAGCGTCGCGAGCGCGATCGACACGAGCCACACCTTCGACCACCAGAGCGGCGACCCCGCGTAGAGCTGGACCGCCTCCTGGCTGAACACCTTGTCGCCGATCGGCTTGTCGAGGAGCCCGTGGTCCGGCAGGCAGATCGTGCCTCCGCGCTGCGTGAGCACGCGCTTGGCCTTCAGCAGCAGCGTCTTGCCAAAACCCTTGGTCCCGACCACGACGAACTTCTCGCCGCCGGGGCTGAGGAACTCGTCGATCTCCGGCGTCCGGTGCAAGACCGCCGCGTCGAAGTCCTCGGCGACACGGATGTCGTCGGCGTCTACCGTCCAGGCGCGCATCCCGAGCGATGAGCGTTAGGTGGAGCGGCGGGCGGCGTCAACCGGCGAGCCCGCGCGCTTCGCGCTCCGTGGGCGACGCGACCCGCCCGTTCGGTCGGACGCACGCCCTGCGGCGCGCTGGCCGCCACGGCGCCGCTCCACCGCGCCTCCTAGCGCGACGCCGTCGCGGTCCGACGCTCGCGACGTGCGGCCAGGAGGAGCGCGGCACCGGCCGGCGCCAGAGCCGCGACCACCGTCAGCGGCGCGACCACGAGCAGCCGCAGCGGTCCCGCCGTCTGGGCGCACGCCGCTCCCGGCGCCGGCGCGTCGCAGACGACCTCGTGCACGAGCGGTGCAGCCAGCGCGTTCCACGAGCCGTGCAGCATCACGGCCGCGGCGAGTCCGAGAGCCGCGAGGCCGACGGCGCGGCCGCGCGAGCGCTCGCCAAGCGCCGCCCCGTTACCGGCACCGAGGCACGCGGTAAAGATCCCGTGCTTGACGCCCGACACGACGCCGCGCATCCATGCCGCCTGCAGGAGCCCGGGCAGGCCGCCCTGGAGGATCGCGATCGTCAAGTACGAGACGTTCTCCGTGGCGGCGAAGCCGAGCCCGCTCGCCCCGCCGAGCGCGATGCCGGCGAGGACCGGGCTCGCGCCAGGTCGCCGCGCGAGGAACGGCAGGAAGAGCAGCGCGAGCCCCTTGCTCGCTTCCTCGACCAGCGGCGCGACCA
>Ga0172362_10005123_pt1 | contig 11361 bp, 9 predicted proteins | sample LakKivs1_kivu2a2_FD_114534 | JGI IMG/M metagenome (GOLD analysis project Ga0172362, IMG submission 114534) | Sediment microbial communities from Lake Kivu, Rwanda - Sediment s1_kivu2a2 | ecosystem: Environmental > Aquatic > Freshwater > Lake > Sediment | place: Rwanda: Western Province, Lake...
CACGGGCACGGGCACGGGTAAGGGAACGCTGCACGAGCTCGGTTTCCGCACGCCCCTCGTGCTGAGCTGGCCGGGGCACATCGGCGCCGGCGTGGTCCGCGACGACCTGGTCTCGACGCTCGACGTCCCGGCGACGCTGCTCGACTACGCGGGCGCGGCACCGATCGGCGACCGCGACGGGATGAGCCTGCGCGACGCGCTCGAACAGGGTGAGCCCGTCGGCCGCTCGAAGCTGGTCGGACGCTTCCGCGGCAGGCTGCCCGAGAACGACGGCTGGTACGTGCGCACCCCGCAATGGCGCTACCTCGTCACGAGCGGGGGCGTCGAGGAGCTCTATGCGATCGCCAGCGATCCCTTCGAGACGCGCGACGTCGCCTCGACGCACCCGGAGCTACGGCAAGGCTTCCGCGAAGACGTGAGGGCCTGGCAGAGCCGCCTCGATGCCGGCCGCACGAACCTCGAGGTCACGGGCCGGCTCACCGACGCCGCAGGCGCGCCGATCCCCGGCGAGCCGCTCGAGTTCGCCGGACGCAGCACGGCTGGCCGACCGATCCGCCTGCGCGCGCGGACGGGCACGCGCGGCGACTTCGCCTTCGCGGCGCTGCCGCAGGGGACCTACGCGCTCCTGAGCCGCCGCCGCGCCGGCGACGTGCACCTGGGTACGCGCGCACGCCGCATCCCGGTCCCGCTGCCGGCGGGCAGCATCGATGCCCACCTGGAGCTCGAAGGTCGTCCGCCCTCCTCGCACCGCGCCACCGGCACGGGCACGATCGCCGGGCTCGTCCGCGGGCCGGACCGCGCACCGCTGCCGGGTGCCACCGTCAAGCTGCGCGGCGACGGTGACGCGCGCGGCGTGTGGATCGTCGCCCGCACCGGCGACGACGGCCGCTACCGCGCGGAGCACCTCCCCGCCGGCACGTATCGCGTGACGGCCGACGCGCCGCGGGTGCGCGTGACCGTTCGCACCCGGCTCCGCCCGGCCGAGACGCGCGACGTCGATCTGGTCGCGCCGCGACGGAGCGCCCGAGCGGACTTCCGAGCGAACTTCCGAGGTTGACCGCGGCCGACACCTGGGGCAACTCGTCTCCTGTCACCACGTCCCGGCGGTAGGCGCCGCGGGCCCTTGCAAACACGATGCGCTGCACCCGGCACCTCCTCCACGTCGCCGTCCTCCTCGGCGCTGCCATCCTGGCCGGCCCCTCGGCCACCGGCGCGCAGGAACGGCCACCGAACATCGTGCTGTTGATCGCCGACGACCTGGGCTGGCCGTACGCGGGCTTCATGGGCGATCCCATCGTGCGCACCCCGAGTCTCGACGCGCTCGCCGCGCAGGGCACGACGTTCGTGAATGCGCAGAGCCCGTCCAGCGTGTGCCTCCCCGCGCTGCGCACGCTGCTCGCGGGAATCCACACCGAGCAATGGGATCGCCAGCGCGCCGCCCTGGCCTCGGCGTTGGGACCTCTGCAGTTGCGTACCGAGGTCGAGTTCTACCGCACGGTGGCGCGCGAGCTGGTGCGTCGCGGCTACTTCGCCTGGCAAGGCGGCAAGTTCTGGGAGGGCACCTTCGCGACGGCCGGCTTCACGGACGGTCTGGCTACGTCGGTATCGTCCGGTTTCTCCAGCGTGGGCGACGACTTCGGCCGCCTCGGATAGGCAGGGGGCACCGCGCTCGCTCCGCTCGAGGCGTTCCTCGACGAGGTCGGCAGCGAGCCCTTCTTCCTGTGGGTCGCGCCGATGCTGCCCCACGTGCCGTACGACGCCCCGCCCGAGTTCTCGGCGCTCTACGACGGCCTCGGCCTCGACCCCCGCCGCGCGCTCTACTATGCCAACGTGAGCTGGCTCGACGCCTTCGTGGGCGCCGTGCTCGCCGAGCTCGACCAGCGTGGACTGCGCGAGGACACGCTGGTGGTGTTCGTGTCCGACAACGGCAAGGACGCGGAGCAGGAGCTCGCGGGCGTCGGCCAGGGCAAGGGCACTCTCTACGAGATGGGCTTCCGCCAGCCGTTGATCCTCAACTGGCCCGGCCGCGTGCCTGCCGGCGTGACTCGCGAAGATCTCGTCTCGACGCTCGACCTGGCACCGACCCTGCTCGACTTCGCCGGCGCCGACGCCCTGGACGATGGGTGGGGAACGAGCCTGCGCAGCGCGGTGGAATCCGGCGCGCCGGTGGGACACCCGCGTCTGGTGAGCCGATACCGCGGCGCTACGGCTTCGAACGACGGCTTCTGGGTCCGCACGCCGGAGTGGCGCTACCTTGCCGTAGCGGACGGCACAGAGGAGCTCTACCGGATCGACCTCGACCCGTTCGAGCAGGTGAACCGAGCGCCGCTCCACCCGGATCTCGTGCAGGACTTCCGTGCCGACTTCGCGGACTGGCAGGCCTCTCTCGTGGCGGGCCGTCAAGAGGTCGACATCGCCGGACGGATCACCGACTTTCTGAACGCACCGGTCGCCGGTGAGAACGTCGAGCTGAACGGGCGCAGCCGCGCGGGACAGCGCATCCGGCTGCGCGCGCCCGCATCCCCACGCGGCGACTTCCTGTTCGAATCCGTCCCGCTCGGCTCGTACACGATCCGCAGCCGGCGCAGTGCCGCACCGCTCGTCTTTCGTTCGGTGCTGGGCCGCATCCCCGTCGATCTGCCCACGGGCAGCCTGGATCTCTTCCTGCCGATGCGCGGAACCCAGCCGGCCGCCGCCTTCGCCGCGGGGAGTTCCGTCCTGCGCGGCACCGTGCTCGACGGCGCCGGCGTCCCCGTCACCGGCGCGATCGTCCGTGTGAGCGGCAGCACCGCCCGGCGCAGGGTCGAGGTCACCGTGCGCACGGGTCCCGACGGCAGCTATCGCGCGGAGTCGCTTCCACCGGTGGAGTACCGCGTGGTCGCTGGCACGACCGCGCCGCGGCGTTCCACCCGCACGACGGTCACGATCGATCCCGGGGACGACCGCGTCCTGGACGTCACACTCCCCGGCTGATCGTCACGCCGACGACCGCGCGACCTGCAGCGTGACCGGGTCACGGCCGCGGCGCGAACCCGGGCGCGACTCGCCGCCGCGCTCCGCGAGCGCCGCCGCATGCAGCTCGGCGAACGACTCCTCGACGGCGCGCACGAAGTCGTGCAGGTCGGGCACCACGTCCCAGTCGGCGTTGAAGCCCCAGTGCAGGCGACCGGCGTAGCTGAACAGCGCGACGCCGAGCCCGAGCCGCGCGAACAGCGGCACCAGGGGGTAGATCTCCGCCATGCGCGCACCGAGAAGATACAGCGGCACCTGCGGTCCGGGCACGTTCGTCACCACCAGGTTGAACGGCAGCCCGCGGTGCGCGAGCCTCGTGCCGAGGGCGAGCAGCGTCGACGGGGTCCAGTCCGTCACGCGGGTCAGGATCTCGGCGCCCATCGCCTGCTTCGAGTGCTTGAGACGCACCGTGGTCTCGCACACCTTCGCGTAGCGGCCCGCGGGCTCCGGGTCGCCGATCGGCAGGTCGGCCATCCATGCCGCGACCTTGTTGCCCAGGGTGCCGCGCTCGGAGCTCGAACGCACGCTGACCGGAACCATGACGCGGAAGGTGAGCCCGCCGGGATCGGCGCGGCGGCGCGACAGGAACCGGCGCACGGCGCCCGCGACGGTGGTGAGGACGACGTCGTTGAGCGAGCCCCCGAAGCGGTTCTTGACCTCCTTCACCCGGTCGATCTCGAAGGTCACCCAGTCGAAGCGTCGGTACGGCCCGATCTCCTGGTTGAGGGGGGTTTCCGAGGGCAGCTTCATGCCCTCGAGAACCGTCTCGCCGAGCGCCTTGACGCTCTCGCTGACCTCGCCGATCGCGCCGCGCGGGTCGCGAACGATCCGCCCGAGCGCCTGCAGCGGTGCCGTGACGCGGTCGAGGATCTCGTCGCGCAGCAGCTCGAAGGAGCTCGGCACGCCGCGCGGAATGTAGAGCGGGGCGTCCTCGCACGGGGCGTCCGGACGCGCGTCGAGCAGCACCTCGAGCAGGTCGACCCCGGAAACGCCGTCGACCATGCAGTGGTGAACCTTGGAGATCATCGCGAAGCGGTTGCCCTCGAGCCCCTCGACGAACCAGACCTCCCAGAGCGGCTTGCCGCGGTCGAGCTGCTGCGAGGCGATGCGTGCCGAGAGTCGCTTCAGCTGCCGGTCGTCGCCGGGCTTCGGCAGGCTCGTGTGGCGCACGTGGTAGGCGAGGTTGAAGCGCTCGTCGTCCACCCAGACCGGCTGGTTCTCGATCGGCACCCAGGCGAGCTTCTGCCGGTAGCGCGGGATCCGGTGCAGACGCGAGGCGACGAAGTCGCGAATGCGATCGATGTCGAGCCCGCCCTCGGACGTGGTCAGCGGACCCGCGTCGAACGTTGCGGTCGAGGCCACGTGCATGTGACTGCACCCGTCCTCGAACATGAGGAACGAGTTGTCGAGGGCGGACAGGCGGTCGTAGGCGTATCGCGCCATGGGGGCTTCCTCCCGGCCGTAGTCGGCGGCCGCTCCGGTTCCTGCTTCGCACGACTGGAGGCCGGTGTCGATTCGCGATAAGTGCCCGATCGACCCCCCAGGAGGTGGACATGCTGGCGATCCGGATGCGGCAGAAGGAGAGCGTCTTCTATCTCGCGGCCTACAGGGCCTCCGACCTGCTGCGCAAGGTGCAGTTCTCGGGCAAGTCCCACCCCGGCGAGGACGACGCCGATCCCAGCGGCGACGAGCTGGTGAGTGCCTTCTTCCGCAAGGTCCAGAGCGGCAGCGGCTTCTTCCAGCGCCGCCCGTACGCGCGCAAGGTGCAGCAGATCGTCGAGTTCTACGGCGACCCGAAGGGTCAGCCGCTGATCCCGGGCGCCGTCCTGCTGTACACGCCGGAGAAGCTGGCCTTCGATCCGGCATCCGGGTCCGACCTCATGGGCAACCTGCACGACCCGCGCGAGCCGTTCCTGATCATCGACGGCCAGCACCGGCTCGCAGGCCTCGAGGTGCTCGGACGCAAGGACCCGGCCGCGCTCGAGAAGATCGACGTCCCCTGCGTGGTGTTCGACAAGTCGCAGGCGGACTTCGCGGTCGAGATGTTCGTCATCATCAACTCGACGCCGACGCGGCTCAACCGCTCGCACCTGATCGACCTCTACGAGCGCCTGCAGCGCGCGACGCCGGTCGACAAGGCGGCCGCCAAGGCCGTGTTCCTCTGCTACACCGAGAGCGACTCGCCGCTCCTGCGCAAGGTCGACATGCTGGGGCGCCACAAGCGCACCGAGCGCTGGATCCGCCAGGCGAGCCTGTTCCGCGAGCTGCGGCGCCTGGCCGAGCGCAACCCGCGGCTGTTCGGCGAGTCGCCGCGCCCGAAGGACCTCTACGAGGTCGTGCGCGACTATCTGCGCGCCGCGCGTCGCACCTTCGGTGACGCCTGGGACAGCCCGCGCCACCGCGTCACCAACGACGTCACCCTGATGGCGCTGCTGCGCGTGCTCGGCGACTATCTGAAGAGCTCGCGCGGTCCGCGGACCTACGAGGCAGGCGATCGCCAGCGCGCGTTCGAGAACCTGCTCGAGCCGTGGCGCTCGATGGTCCCGGACTTCCGCGAGGAGGGCTTCTACGAGCGCTTCGCGGCGCGCGGACAGGTCGAGCGCGTCGGCATCATCCAGCGTTCGCTCGCCAACGCGATCGGCGTGACTGCGAAGCCAGCGGCGGAGTAGGACACCCCCCGCGAGGTGATCACTGCCGCGGCGCGAGCAGCATCTGCAGCTCGGGCACGCTGAGCGTGTAGACGGCGTTGCAGTACTCGCAGATCGACTCGGTGGGCTCGCCGGAATCGACCAGCTCCTGCAGATCCGCGCGCGGCAGCGCCGACAGCGCCGCGACGAGGCGTCCGCGCGAGCAGCGGCAAGCGAACCGCGGTCGCTCCCGCGCCACCTGGTCCCAGAGGAACCCGTCGAGCAACCGCGTCGCCCACGCGCGCCCGTCGGGGTCCTGGGCGGTCATGCCGCTGGCGAGCGAAGGCATGCTCTCCACGCGCGCGAGGATCTCGTCGAGCTGGGCCCGCGTACCTTCGGGTGTCAGCTGGACCAGATAGCCGCACGACGACGCGACCACGCCGCTCTCGACCGCGACCTCGAGGTGCACCAGGGCCACGATCTGCTCGCTGCGCACGAGGTACTCGGTGACGGCCGCCTCGATGCCGGCGGCCTCGTACTCGAGCGCCGACCGGTACGGCGCGCCGTCGCGCGCGACGCGCGTCACCTCGAGCAGCCCGTGCTCGAGCAGCCTGCCGTCACTCCCGGCAACGACTCCAGGATTGGCGATCGCCGCGCGCGCACCGCCCTCCCCGGCCCACACGTCCGCGATCAGGCGACCCGCGCTGCCCGGGTTGCGCAGCAGCATCTGGAGCTGTGCCGCCGGGTTCAGCGCCGATCGCGCGAGGTAGCAGGCCGTGATCAGCTCGCCGACGATCCTCGTTGCGTCGTCGCTCGTGCCGAGGCGCCGCGCGCTCTCCGCGAGCAGCGCCCGGGTGCGCGCCACCAGAATGCGAACCTCGCCGGCACGGGTGAGGCCACGCCACATGGTGTCCTCGCCGAGGGCAGGCGCGGGGTCGAGCCACTGCGGTGGCCCCGCAAGGCGCTCGGCCCGACGTCGCTTGTAGCGCTCGACGGCACTCTCGGTGGTTTCGTTCGCCATGCCCCGGCAACGCTAGTGTCGCGAGCGCGACAGCACAATCCCGGCCCCGCCTCCAGCGCGCGAAGGCGCGTGAGCTTGCACGATCGGCTCGCGCCCGGTGTGCTCCGGTCGCCGCACGACGCCGGCCATCGCGACGGCGCGTCTGGCCTCCGCGCGCACCCGCCGATCGCCGCGGCGCGTCCGGCCCCCGCGCGCCCGCCGTGCGCGACGTGCGGACGCGGTCGGCGCACACGCCGGCCGCGCCCGCGCATCCCTCAGGAGCGGCGCCCCTGGGCGCGTCTCGGAGCTCCAGTACGCGCACCGACGCGCCCATCGTGCGAGCCGCTGCCACGCGGCGCGGAAGTGCTTCCGTCCCCGGCCGCAGGCCCGTTCACGTGACGGCCGGACTGCCCCCGCTGGCCACGCGGCACCGCGCGTCCATGCGGCTGCGCGCCGCGCGCCGCGTGGGCGCCCTGCCCGCGCGGCGCCGGGCCGTGCCCGACACGGGCGTCGGGGCGCGGTCCGTGCGCGGCGCGCGCCGCGTGCGGACGGTGTCCCGGGGTCTCGCGCGGTGGCCGAGCTTCCAGATCGGCGTCCGACGCGGCCTCCAGATCACCCGCGAAGCCGTCGACCGTGACGCGGTCCAGGCGGCGGCCGAGCACACGCTCGATTGCGCGCAGCTCGCCCTCCTCGGCCCGCGAGACGAACGTCCAAGCGTCACCGGTCGCCTCGGCACGCGCCGTGCGTCCGATGCGGTGCACGTAGTCCTCCGCGCTCTGCGGCATGTCGAAGTTCACGACGTGGCTCAGCTTCTCGACGTCGATGCCGCGCGACGCCACGTCGGTCGCGACCAGAACGCGGAATCGGCCGGTACGGAATCCGGAGAGGGCCTCCGTGCGCTGCGCCTGGCTGCGGTTGCCGTGGATCGCCGCGCACGAGACGCCGCGCTGCTGGAGCATCTTCGCTAGCCGGTTCGCGCGGTGCTTGGTGCGCGTGAAGACGAGGGCATTGCCGACATCGTCGCCGCGCAGGAGGTGCAGCAGGAGGCCGGTCTTGTCGTCGTGCGCGACCGGATAGACCGCCTGGCGGATACCCGCGGCGGCGCTGGTCTTCGGCTGCAGGTCGACCCGCGCCGGATCGCGCAGCAGCGTGCGCGCGAGCTCGACGATCGGCCGCGGCAGCGTGGCCGAGAAGAGCATCGTCTGACGCTCGGCGGGAACCTGGGCGAGGACCCGGCGGATCGCCGGCAGGAAGCCCATGTCGAGCATGCGGTCCGCCTCGTCGAGCACCAGGACCTCCACGTCGTCGAGACGCACGTTGCCCTGCTCCATGTGGTCGAGAAGCCGCCCGGGGGTGGCGACGAGGACGTCGACGCCGGTGCGCAGCGCCCGCACCTGCGGCCCCATCGCGACGCCGCCCACGATGATCGCGCCGCGCAGGCCCGAGCGCGAGGCCAGCCTGCGGAGCTGCTCCTCCACCTGCCCCGCGAGCTCGCGGGTCGGGGTCAGGATCAGCGCACGGGCGCCACGGCGCGGCTTGCCCTGCAGCAGGCGCTGCAGCAGCGGCAGCACGAAGGCCACGGTCTTGCCGGTGCCGGTGGGCGCGCTCGCGAGCACGTCGCGGCCGGCGATGGCAGGCGGCACGGCCGCCTTCTGGATGGGGGTGGGTGCCGAGAAGCCGCACGCAGCGACGCTGCGCACGAGGCTCTCGTGCAGGCCGAGATCTTCGAACATGGATTTTCCTTCGCGACACGCGGACGGACCGTCTGGGTCGTCGGGTCGGGCTGGTCCGGCGTGCTTGGTGATTGGAACGAAGGGGTTACCGGTGAGGCCTGCGTTCAGACTCGGAGAGTCTTCGATCGGTTCGTCACGCCGCGCTCGAGCTCGGCCGAAGCCGGCGAGCGACGCGTGGCAGATGACCGGGTAGCACGTCCGCCGCGCACGTCAAAACCGCGCCCGCCGGCGGTCAGGGGATCGCGGCGCGGAGCTCGGCGCGAAAGTCGGGGTGAGCGATCCCGATCAGCGCCTGCGGACGCTCGTCGTCGGGCAGCACCGAGAGGTCCACCGCCCCGTGCTCGGTAACGATCCACTGTGCGTGGTGGCGCGGCGTGGTCACCATGGTGCGCGGGGGCAACGCGGCGACGATCGTCGAGATGCGCTCGTCGCGTACGCTCGCGGTAGAGCGCAGGCAGAGCAGGCTCCTGCCGCCCGGGGCCGATCCGGCCCCGGCGACGAAGGACTCGTGTCCGCCCGTGCCGGAATACTGCCGGCCCTCGAGCGCGTCGGCCGCCACCTGTCCGGCGAGGTCCACCGACAGCGCACCGTTCACGCTGACGAGGCCCGGCAGCCGCTGCAGGACGCCGGTCTCGTTCACGTCGGTGACCGGCAACATGCGCACGTAGGGGTTACCGTCGAGCCAGCGGTACAGCTCCGGGCTGCCCAGCGCGAAGGTCGCGACGCTCACGCCGGCATGGAGCGGCTTCCGGTTGGTGACCTTTCCGGCGCGGTGCAGGAGCATGACGCCGTCGGAGATCATCTCGGTGTGGATCCCGTAATCACCGCCGTCGCCCTCCGCGAGCAACCGCGCGATCTCGTCGGGGATCGAGCCGATACCGAACTGCAGGATCGCACCCGGTGCGATCAGCGCCGCCGCGTGGCGCGCGATCGCGAGGTCCTCCGCGGTGGGCTGCGACGCCGGCAGCGTGACCGGTGTCCGGTCGTGCCGGTACCACGCCGTGACCTCCGACACGTGCACCCGGTTGCCACCGAGCTCCGGCAGGCCGTCGACGCGCGGCATGTGCGCGTTCGCCTCCGCGATGGCGATGCGCTGCGGGTCGCGCGCCGCAGCCATGAACGGTCGGTAGCTCGCACCCGCCTGGATCCCGAAGCTCATCCAGCCGTCGGCGTCCGGCGGCGTCGTCACCGCGAGGGCGACGCGAGGCGCGAGCCGCATCGCGCGGTGCTCGAGGCCGTTGAAGTCCGCCGGCAGGTAGCTGACGCGCGCGCCCATACCCCGCGCCATCCGCTCCACCGGGCCGAAGAAGCCGCTCACGATGCGCACGCCGCGGTTGCGCAGCAGCGAGTACGGTGCCGCAAGCAGGCCCGTGTAGACCGCGACCTCCTCGAGGTCGGTACGGAGGCCGAGCGCCTCGAGGAACCCTGCTGGCTGGCCGGCAACCAGTCCGCACACAAGGACGTCGCGCGGCCGGACGTGTGCGACCGCCTCCTCGATCGTGACCTGATTGCCTGGCCCGCTCATCGCCCTTCCGTGCGGGGCTGACCTGCCTCGACGGCGTCCGTGCGGTGCACTAGGACCCGGACGCTGCCGGGGCGTCTTCCGACGCGCCGATCGCCGCGAGCCGCGCACGCGCCTCCTCGGCCTGCGGCGTTCCCGCGTACCGTTCCAGGATCTGCTGGTAGAGCTTTCGCGCGTGCGGCAGGTTGCGTTGCAGCTCCTCGAAGCGCGCGGTCTCGAGAAGCTGCTCTGCGCCCCCGCCCGAGCACCCCGACAGCGCCACCAGAACGATCGCGCCCGCCACGAGCGCGCGTGCGACACCGATCTTCCTGCGACGCTTCATCCGAGCCACCCGTCGCGATCCGTTCCTCGCGGTGCGCCCGCCGCTGCCGACGTCAGCGGACGACCTGCTTCACCGCAGCGCCGTGCGCCGCCTCGATCTCGCGCGCGATGCGGTCGATCACCGTGCGCTCTTCCTTCGAGACCTTCGGGCCGACCCCCAGGATGCCACCCGAGGCCTCGGCAATCGCCAGCGCGAACGCGAGGAGTGTCGTCCTCGCCTTGACACGGGCGTCGTCCCCCATCGCGGACAGCAGGTCTCCGATGAGCCGCAGCGAGTCCTCGAAGAAGCCGTCGAGCGGCTTCTGGTCGAGCCAGCCGACGAGCTGCCGGTAGGCGGGCGACGACTCCTCGACGCCTCGCAGACGCGCGGCCTCCAGGATGCCGGCCCGCTCCGCGGCGCTCACCGATCCGTCGGCCCACGCGACCTGGAGCAGCGGAACGAGGTGGATCACCGTGACCGTCTCGCGCGTGTAGCCGAGGTCGTGCAGCGCCTTGAGCACCTCGTCGTCGGAGATGCCGGTCGCCTGACCCATCTCGTGCGCTTCTGCGAGCTCCCGCGCGCGCGCGCGCATCTTCTCGATCAGCTCACGCTCGCGACGCTGGAAGTACTCGGACTCGTAGCTTCGTCGCCGCTCGTCCCAGAGATCTCGATCCGCCATGCCTCTTTTCCTCGCACCCTCTCGGTCGCGGAGCAAGCGCTCCTGTCGGGTCACTCCTCGGGTGGGTGTGCCGGGACCGGGGCGTCCGGTGGCCGGACACCGTCGAGCGCACCGATGAACGGCATGTACGTCTGCGAGTCCCTGCTGCGCAGGTCGTCGATCGCGATGCCCAGCAGCACGAACACCGCGATCACACCCGAAACGAGGATCGCCCGCGTCATGTTGGTACCGTAGCGCAGGTGCATGAAGTAGGTGACGACGAGCGTCGCCTTGGTGAAGGCCACCAGCAGTGCGACCACGATGTTGAAGTGGCCGAGGTCGACGTGCGCCGACGCCACCGTCACCGCCGTCAGGACCATCAGCGCCCCGAAGACCGCCAGGTACGTCGGCACCGAGACGCTGCCGTGCTGCTCCGACGTGACGCGCGCAGTAGGTGGTCGCTGCTCCGACGTGACGCGCGAAGTAGGTGGTTGCTGCTCCGACGTGA
>Ga0172362_10005124_pt1 | contig 11360 bp, 15 predicted proteins | sample LakKivs1_kivu2a2_FD_114534 | JGI IMG/M metagenome (GOLD analysis project Ga0172362, IMG submission 114534) | Sediment microbial communities from Lake Kivu, Rwanda - Sediment s1_kivu2a2 | ecosystem: Environmental > Aquatic > Freshwater > Lake > Sediment | place: Rwanda: Western Province, Lake...
AATGCAGGCTCAATGTCAGTGAATAAATGCAGAATTGTCCCGGGAAAATATATAGAGTCAGATGATATGAAAAATCTCGCTCCGGGAGAAATTGTTGAGTTCACCCTTGTACTTACAGCCCCTGAATCAGCAGATGCTTTAAAAAATCTTTCACTAACCTGCCTGGAAAACGTCACAAAAGAGATTCCCATGGATATTATCATTTTAAACCCCTCTCTTCAGCTGGAATTTTCGAAAATGGAATTTATTTCAAAAAATAAGATCTCAATTTCCTATTCAGCTGAATCTGATGCTGATGCAAATGTAGAGGTTATCTTCAAAATTTATTCAGGAGACGAGGAAATATCCTCAAGTTCGCAGATTATAGAGGCAAAAAAAGACCTGAAAGTGGAAAATGAAGTTATTCTTAATATTGAAGGTGTTGATGCAGGATTTTTGAAAATCTCTGCCTCAAAATCCGGCGGCGAACTGCTGGTTGAAGATTCTGTTTTGTATGATTCAAAATTAATCACAGGATTCAGCATAATTAATATTCTTTCAAGCAATGTTCCCTATATTGCATCAATCCTCATAGTTTTTTCTGTTCTTGCATTTTTTATTGTCAGGAGAATTTTAAGGTTAAGAAAAAGAAGATAAAAGGTGAATCAACGCAAACTGCCAGATTAAGCAAAAAAAGTTATGTCTTCACATTACCGATATCTCTGCTGCTGAAAATCATAAAGTAATCACAATATCCGCTGATGGCAGGCAATGGCATCGCTAACAGGAGAGCATAACCTGCCCAAGTTATGCATTTACCTCCACAATCCCCTCCAAGAATAACAGAGAGATTAAAATGCTCGAACTCTTTATGGCTTATACTGCATACTCTAAAAATTAAGAAATTAAGATTTTGTAACCTTTTCCCGACCTTTCCCATAATGCATCAGGAAAATTGCTGTATATACCCTTTATAAGTTCAGATTTCAGCTCATCATCTTCATCTTCTTTTATGAGAAGAAGAACTTCCATCCTAATCACCTCCTTTAACTATCAATATAATTCTGCTTTATATATAAATTGGAATTATAAAATATATTTTGCAGAACAATCTGCTTTATATAGCACAGCACTTTGAAGTGGTATGGCTAACTTTAAAGTAGTATTCGCTGTTTTCACTTACTTCAAACAGGATTGAACCCTTCAAAATGTTTATAAATAAGGTTTTTCTTTTTATAGCATGGCAGAAAAACAAATTTTGCTTTCAATGAATGATTCGAAAATAAAAGAAATTGCAGAAATTCTCGGGAATAAAACATGCATGAAAATACTTGATTTTCTTGCTGAAAGCAGGGATGCGAAAAGCTCAGGTGATATTTCAAAATTGCTGAAAATGCCGTTAAATACTGCGGATTATAATGTAAAAAAACTTGTTAATGCAGGACTGATTGAACAGGAATCCCACTTCTGGTCTGTTAAAGGGAAGAAAATTCCTGTATATAAAATCTCAAACAGAAAAATAATAATCGAGCCAAAAAAAACTTCTCAGAATTTAAAAGCCCTTTTCCTTTCTGTTCTGGCAACAGGCGCAGCAGGACTGGTATTAAACAATATAATCAAAAATCAGGAAGCAGGATTTGCTGCGAAATCTGCTGTTAGTGGCACTGAAAATGCTGTCTATTCCTCGCTCCAAACAACTTCTGCAACCTCCTCTTCTGTTTATTCTTTTTTATCAAACATTCCAGAGTGGACATGGTTTATTGCAGGAGCTGTATTTTTCTTGGCAGCATTTTTAATAATCAAAAAAATAACTGAAAGGAGGGTTTGATATGGAAAAAATTTATAAAAACAAAATAATACAGTATAATATGAAAAGAGGGGTGTTAGTTTTATTTTTAGCATTGGTTGTTTTGATTAATTTGTCCTCTGTTATTGCAGATGGGGCTTATTTTCCTGAGCCAGGGTATTGGGTAAGGCCAGGACAGCAAAGGGCAATTATTTTTTATGAAAACAATGAAGAAACATTGATTCTTACATCAAACTTTCAGGGGAATGCCAAGGATTTAGTGTGGATTATCCCTGTTCCTGAAAAACCCGAAATCACAAAAGCAAATGAAGAGATTTTCACAGAAATTGCAAAACTTGCCCAGCCACAATATGACACAGGAATCAGCTATGGTGCTATGTTAAAAACAACTGCCGGCGGAGATTATGAATCTTCTGTCTTTGTCCTTGAATCAAAAAAAGTGGATTATTATGATGTCAATGTTCTTGCTGCTTCAAATTCTCAAGACCTTGTTAGATGGTTTAATGAAAACGGTTATGACTATCCTGAAGAATATGGTTATGTTTTAAACCATTACATAAGCAAAAATTGGGGTTTTGTAGCAATTAAGGTTTCCCCAGAAGCACAGGGAGCAAAAGAAATTATGCAGGATTTAAAAGAGGGGCATGCAACCCCTGTAAAACTTGTTTTTGAAAGCGATAAGCCTGTTTTTCCCCTGAAAATTTCATCTGTTGATTTTAAACCAGAAAAGGAGAATATGGACTATTATGGCTCTGACTACACCTCAATTCAATTATATGTCATTGCTGGAAGCAAATATGAAGCCGGAAGCAATTTTTATATTCAATATGGAAACTGGGTTAAAAAATCCCAGATTGAAAAATTAGGAAAAGATGAATCAGGGAATCCATTGATACAGCCAGGAGAAAAAGAATATTTTTTGACCTCACTTTATGCAAACATAGCAAAAAGCCAGATGGATAACGACATTTTTTTAGAGCCTGTAAACGACAACAAAAAAGTCAATGCCGGCCCTGAAACCTGGCAGCTTTTTCTTTATGGCTTATTGACTGGATTAATTGTGCTATTAGTCTGGATTTTTACGCCTCTTGGAATAATGTTTATTGCCGGAACATTGATTTTGTTTTTATCCTGCTCGAAGGTTACAAGAATTTTTGGTTGGATAATGGAATTATCCTCATTAATTATAACTTTCATAATGGCAATTGCATTTCTTTTAATTTCTGGGATAAATGATTCATTGGGGAACTATCTTGTTATTTCTGTCCTAGTAACCTCTCTATTGATAATTATAGCAATGTTTTTTCTAATCAGCCTTGAAATTAAATATGGCAGGAAAGAATGATTTATGCAAATAGTTTATTGTCGCTAGCAGTTCAAACTGTTATAATCCTTATAATAAGCATAATTTTTTCTGTTTTTTCGCCTCTTGGCATTGGCTTCGGAATTTTCAGCATTATACGGGGGAAAACGCAGAACCCTGCATTAAGGAAGATTTCTCTTGTCTTCCAATATCTTCTATCTGTCCTTACATTGATAATTGGGATTTTAATCGCAATAATGTTCTCGCTAAAAGGCCTTGCATTCTATTACTATTACTCAGACTGGACTGTAGCTCTTGCAATCATTATTGGAGTCAGTTTTGTATTTGCTTTAGAAATCGGGATTATCATCTGGGAGGGTTTTTGGCTTAATAAAAAATGATTTTTTATTTTATTATTTCTTTTATTAATTTATTTACATAGTCAAAACTCCCGTCGTTAGTAATAACAACATCATATGCTTTTTTGTATTCTTCAAGGTTTTCCGGATTATCATTAAGAAAACCAATTTTAATTAGTATATTGCAGTCAAAATTCCCAACCATCTTTATATCTCCGAGAGTATCCCCCAATAAGATAATATTTTTCTTTTCTGCAATAATCTCTTTTATATTTTCTGGAATTGCTGTTTCATCTTTATTAAATGAATGAATGACCGGCTTTTTAAAAGAAACAATCTTTCCATTATCATCCCATTCAAAAAAATTTGAAATAATATGCAGGTTTTTGTAAAGCTTTTCATGTTTTTTTAAGAACATTGAGATTGAATCTCCCCCCAAGCCAGAAGAAGAAATAATTATTAATGGGATTTCATTATTTTTAAGAAAATCCAGAAATTCAGAAACCCCCTGCCTGAATCTGACAATTCCTGAATCAACAATTTTCTGAAGATGTTCTTTATTCAAACCAGACTCAATAAGCAGTTCAAAATGCTTTATCTACCATTCCATCATTGCTTTCTTTTTTTCTTCTATTGGAATAGAAATATCATCTTCAATAGGCCTGTATCTTTCAGCAAGGGCTTTTGCTTTTTTGGAATATTCCTCAGTAATATAATCATTGTCTCTAAGAACAGAAATTAAAGATGGCACATTTTTCCCATTAACAAATGCCTTGGTTAAAGTCCTGTCAAAATCAGATAGAATATGAAGTCTGCCTGTTCCATCCTGCTTAATTGCCTGTTTTTTTCTTTCCAACTCATCAGGATTGCTTATAATCACATTATCCGTAAAGTTTTTCATAACCTTAATGAGTCAGAAGGTTTATTTAAACTTAATCAAATTGGCTTTTAAATGCAATAATCCCCTTCAATTTTCATATTAGGCTCAGGACAGCAATAACTTGTTCCTTCAACCGGATACCATCCATCCTTGCAGGGATTTTCTGGAATTAAAGAACCCTCGCTATCCCACTCCATAAAATTAACCCCCGAACAATCTCCTACACCAGAATAAATTTTTTTAAGGCAAGAAATATATTTTTCATCTAATTTTTTCTGGTAATTACAATATAGATACGGAAACATTATGTCGCTTACATAACTCCAATCAGTGTAACCATATTGTTCATCCCAATAAGGTTCATATGAATGCCCAAATCCAAATGTATGCAAGACCTCATGTATTTCTTTTGCAGGAAAAATACAACTGCTCCATCCTTGTCCTGTTTTAAAAAAGTAAATTTTCGCCTCAGTAATCACATTTCCAGAGACAAATGGTTGGGCATGACCAAGAGTTTCTAAATCAAAACTTATGTCTTTTAGGAAGCCAGCACCTAAAGAGTTTAAATCTTTTACGTTTCCATAACAAACTTGGTAAATTGTTTCATTATCGCTTATTTTTAGCAATTTTGTACTTGTAATGATGTGAGTATTTTTATTTAACCCCTCTTCATTATAATGTCTTAAAATTTCTTCTCTATAATCAAAAGTTACATTTTTACAAACTTGGATTTCTTTTGCTTCTTCTTTTAGTTCTTCAGTTAGTTTTACTCTATCAAGACAAACTAATTTAATATCTGGATTTTGTTCAACCTCAACAAAACTTACTGCCCCCTCTGTTGATTTTTCAATTATGTTAAAAGCATCTGCTATTTTATCAAACTGGACGCCATCGCAGCCCCCATAATTAATTCTTTGATAGGTTATTGGCATATGTGCCCAGTGTTTTTGTGTTGCACTTGAAAAAGCATCTTTTTCTAAATGTGTATAATTTAAATTATCAGCACCCCCTAAAACAGCTGAATAATAATTATAATAAATTCCAAGTGTAATAGCAACAATAATTATAACTGCACCAACAGAAACACGCCAAGTTACCATAAATTAATGATGCAATCAAACCTTAAAAATGTTTAGAAGCATTTTAATTAATTCCTGTCCTGATAACACCGGGAGTTTTGCCATTCTCTTTTACCTCGATAATTGAAAAAAAGCCGGGCTCTTCCATTGATTTTAAATCTTCAGTTTTTTCAGGTTGTTCCTCAAGATATAACTCAACAGCCTCTTTAATATTTTTCACTGCTTCCTCTGCTGTAATGCCCTGGCTGGCTATGCCTAAATTAACACAATGGGCAACAAAAATATCTTCACCATTGCTTAATTTTTCCCTGTTAATTACAATATCTGCAAAGTACTTTTTTTCCATGCCTATTATAATACTCTTGGTTTTATAAATTTAATTGAAAAGTATCCCGTCACCAAGAGTCGAACTTGGGTGGCGCGGGTTCTGCCCTGCGCGCAGTCGCGCAGGCCTTATCGCATTTCATCCTGACTCAAAAGAGTATGTCCATGCTAGCAATATGCTACAGCCGCGTGCACTACCGTTGTGCTATGACGGGGGTTTTTTCTTGCACTATCTGTTTATAACTCGCCATTTTGATTTTTAAAACTTCGCTTTTTGCCCTGCAAAATCTTAAAGGTAGGTAAAATAAATGCATAACTTGCTCTGAGATGCTCGCTTCCGCTATCGCGGATTTGTGATTAATTTATAAAAGCCAAATATAAATCCATCACACAAAAATTTATAAAATAGCAAAACCATTTTTGAACATGAAAAATCTTTCCTTAAATATATTCTTAATATCTTTTTTAGCTGCATTTTTAATTGCGTCTTCCCCGCAGGTTTCAGCGCTCTCAGTTGAAAATAATCCAATAACAAACACAATAATTCCCGACTATAATCAACCGGCAAAATTCATGCTTACTATAACAGGAGCAGAAGAAGGAAACTATAATATCTACACCTTGACTGATGTCAAAATCCTCCCGCAAAGCCCCTTTGCAATTAATGGAGAAAGCCAGACTGAAATTTATGTCTATCCGACTGAAAATCTCGACGAAAGGGGGTTTTACTCATTTTCATACACACTGAAAAAAATAGGGGGGGAAAGCTTTGAAAATACCCTTATGGTCAAAGTTACTGATTTGGAGGATGCAATTGAGATTTCATCTGATTCAAATGACCCTGAAAAAGGAAAAATAAACTTTTGGATTAAAAACAAGGAAAATGCAGATTTGAAAAATATAAAAGCAAAATTCTCATCAGTTTTTTTTGACTTTGAAGAGGAGTTTAATTTAGAGCCATATGAACTGAAAGAATTCAGCATCAAGGTTGATTCTGCAGAACTTAAAAAAATATCTGCAGGATCTTATATCACCAGGGCAGAGTTCAAAACAGACAGGGGAATAAAAGAGGTAAACGGAAAAATTTATTTGGGTGAAAAAAAAGGCATTCAGACAGAAGAAGATTCGTCAGGAATTTTGATTTATACAGACAAGATTACAAAAATAAATATCGGGAATGTGCCCCAGACTGTCAATATTAAAATGAAAAAAGACATTATCAGCCGGCTGTTCACTAATTTCAATATTGAGCCCTCATCTGTTGACAGGACAGGATTTGCAGTTTCTTATTCCTGGGTAAAGGAACTTGAGCCTGCTGAAGTTTTTACTGTCAGGGCAAGAACAAGCTACATATTTCCGGTTCTTATATTAATTCTTGCTGTCATTCTCATTGTCATATTCAGAAGGCTGGCAAAAACAAAAATTGAAATCAAAAAAAGCGTCCATCCTGTGAAAACAAAAGACGGGCAGTTTGCATTAAGAGTAAGGCTGAATTTAAAAGCGAGAAAATCTGTCGAAAATGTCACTCTTAATGATAGAATCCCTGCAATTGTAAAAATCTATGAAAGTTTTGGCTCTGTAAAGCCTGACAAAATAGATTCAAAAAACAGGAGGATACAATGGAGCATTGGAAACTTAAACGCAGGCGAGGAAAGATTTTTCAGCTATATTATTTATTCAAAAGTCGGAGTTGTCGGCAAATTTTCATTGCCTCAGGCAACAGCTGTCTATGAAGGAGCAGGAGAGCTTCATGAAACCTGGTCAAACAAAGTTTTCTTTTTAAGCGAGCAAGCAAGAAGAGATGAGGATTGAATTCAAAAATTATTCAGAAAAATTTGCAGAAGCTGTTACTTCTAGTTGCTTATAAACTTTGCTTCCAGGGGTATAATCCTTTATCCAGTCTTCTAATGAGTCCGCAATTTCACCATCATCCATATACTCCCAAACTCTTTCAGATATTTCCCCCGGAGATTTATTATCCCATTTTGCTTTTAACAAAGAACGATTCGCTTTGGCAAGAGAATGAATGCTTCTGCAAACTCTTACTGTTCCCTCCAAGTTTCCCTTTCCTGAAAAAAATTCGCCAGATCTACTAAATCATGCAAGTTTTCAAATATAGTTTCCATTTCAAGAATATTTAATATTTAATTCGTCCCTTAATCCTAAAAGATGCTGCTGGCACCTTCTAATATGCTCCCTGTCAAAATTTCCATGAAGAGCAATGGTTTCAAAAAGAGGATGGTATTTCCTTCCAATACGGCATTTTTCTCCCAAGACCTTTAATTTTGGGGCAAATAATCTATTGAGATATATCCTTGAAAGCTCTCTGCTTGCCACGCACCCTGAAGCAGCTGCTGCGAGCATTTCATTTACATATGCTATTTCCATCATTAATAATTTCATTGTTGGTTCCATTTTATCATCCAGAAAATTATGCTGAAATTAAGCCGCATTTCTCCTTGCATTTAAGTCAGCTACAATCCCTGCTAAATTATCAAGCGCTCCCTGCTCTTTTAATAATTCACTAAAACATGAATTCCTCCTTATCTCAAGAACCTCTCTCAGGTCGCATCCTGGTTTTAACGAGCAAATTGTCCTGTCTAAGTAGGCTATATGGCTTCTAATTCCGGCAATCCATTTTCTGTGAACACCAAGCTCTCCAACTAATTGTTTTGATGCATCTTCTATTGCTGAATTATATCCATCATAACTTTCCAAATCCTGATTTTCTGCTACCATATTTTTCTCAGAAAACTGGGATTTATAAATCTTACTATTGTCACTATTAAAAAGAAATAACAAGCTCCAATAATCAAACCCCTTTCAAAGATAAAAATGCCTTGACTTCTGCCACAAATTCTGCCACTTTCTCTGCAAGCCTGTCCTCGTATTCTTCTGCTGTTGTTCTTATAACATACTTGTCATAAACGCCTCTGAGAAATTTCCATGCTGGCTGGTCTTCCCATTTTTGTTCATAATCTTTCTCCAAATCTGCTGTGAAAACTATTTTCAATTCCCCCTTGTCTGTCTTGACTTTTTTCCCTTCAATTTCAGCCTCTGTTTCATTCATTCCTAAAATAAGCCACTGCATTCCAATGATATTCCTAAAATAATCTGAAACTTTTTTCTTTGCAGTCCATTCAATCTGAACCTCTTTCCCTCCTGCGGTGATTTTTTCCTTGTATTTTGTCTCATAAACATCATATCCCTCTTGAGAAAGCCAGTCCCTGCACAGGTCATACAAGTCCTTAAAATTAAAAATCCCTTTTTGAACAAGTGTCTGTTTGAATACTCTTGATTTTTCAGGCATTTTAAGTTTATATTATTTAACAACCTCTTTACTATTTTTAGATTTCTGCATATTTAAATGTTTTTGCTCATAATCCCCGCCCCCTTCACGCAAAACATTTATAAAACCAAAAAACAATTAATTATATGAAAAAGAGAGTGAAGAAAGCAGATTCTAAAACTAAGAGAGTCTGCAACATCTGCTGCAACTGGCACAGTTCTCCGATAAATATAATTCTCCATATAATTGCTTTTATACTTATTATCTCAGGTTTATGGAATCACAGCATTAAGACAATTATTATTGCAGTCCTTCTTGCTGTGATAGGGCATTTAATTGAGAGGCTGAGGAAATGAAAAAACAAAAAAAAGCAGCGATTGAATTATCAATAGGAACAATTGTTATAATTGTCCTTGCAATGTCCATGCTTATTCTCGGATTAGTTTTGATAAAGAGCATTTTTACAGGGGCAAAATACAATGTTGACCAGATGAATAATAAGGTAAAAGATGAAATTAACAAGCTTTTTGTTGAAGACAAAAAAACTGTCATTTACCTTCCAAACCAAAAAGCTGAAATCCAGCAGAATGATGAATGGGGGATTGCATTTGCAATTAAAAACACTGCAAAAGGAACATCTGAGGCGGGAAAATTCAATTATGATGTCATTGTTTCAGACCCTAATGTTGCAAAGAACTGCGGAGTTGGGGAAAGAGAAGTTGAAGACTGGATAGAAACAGGGCAGAGTGATACAATTAATTTGATGCCTGGCGAGACTTATTATGGGATTGTAAGATTTTTTATTCCTGAGGGCTCGCCATTATGCACAGTAAGATTTCATCTTGAAATCTCCAAAGACAATGTAAAGGGATGGGCTACTGATTTCTTTGATGTTGAAGTCACTTCATAAGTTTTATTAATGATGTTTTTGTAAAATAAATATGATTAAGCTCTACAATACTTTAACCAGGAAGAAAGAGACATTCAAGCCTATAAATAAAAATCTTGTTGGAATTTACTCATGCGGGCCGACTGTTTACTGGTATCAGCATATTGGAAATTTAAGAACTTATATATTTTCTGACGTGTTAAGGAAAGTTTTGCTTTATAATAAATTTAAAGTGAAGCTGGTGATGAATGTTACTGATGTTGGGCATTTGACTTCAGATGCAGATGAAGGAGAGGACAAGATTGAAAAATCTGCAAAAAAAGAAGGCAAGAAAGCAGGGGAAATTGCAGATTTTTATCTGAATGTTTTTAAAAAAGATTTGAAGAAGCTTAATATTCTCTTTCCTGAAATATGGTGCAAGGCAACAGAGCATATTCCCGAGATGATTAAGTTAATTGAAAAATTAAAAGAAAAAGGATTTGCTTATGAAACTTCAGACGGGATTTATTTTGACACTTCAAAATTAAAAGATTATGGAAGATTGGCAAGATTAAAGCCAGAAGGATTGAAAGCTGGGAAGAGGGTTGACTTGGGGGAAAAGAAAAACAAGACTGATTTTGCATTATGGAAATTTTCTGGAAATGAAAAAAGACAGCAGGAGTGGAAAGCTTTTGGCAGAAAGGGATTTCCCGGCTGGCATATTGAATGCTCTGCAATGTCGATGAAATATTTGGGAGAGCATTTTGATATTCATACAGGCGGGATTGACCATATTCCAGTTCATCATGTGAATGAGATTGCGCAGTCAGAATCTGCGACTGGAAAGAAGTTTGTAAATTACTGGCTTCATGGCGATTTTCTTACATTTAAAGGAGAGAAAGTTTCAAAATCAAAAGGCGGGCTTTATACTATATCAGAGCTGGAAAAACTTGGCTTTAAGCCAATGCATTACCGTTATTTGGTTCTGAACACTCATTACAGAAAGCCTTTGGAGTTCTCATTGGAAAATTTAAAATCAGCTGAAAATTCCTATGAAAGATTAAAAAATATTATTTCAGAGTTAGATGACAAGGGAAAAAATAAAAAATATCTCGCTGAATTTGAAAAAGCGATTAATGATGACTTGAACATGCCTGAAGCTCTTGCTGTTTTGTGGGAATTATTAAGAGATAAAAAAGCAAAAGGCAAGTTAGAGACAATTAAAGAAATGGACATGGTTTTTGGATTAAAACTGCTGGAAAAGGAAAAAATTGATGTTCCTGAAAACATCAGGAAGCTGGCTGATGAAAGGCAGGCTGCCCGCAATGAGAAGAATTGGAAAAAAGCTGATGAGCTGAGGGAAAAGATAAACAAGATGGGCTGGCAGGTTGATGATGTTGATGAGGGTTATAAGCTGAAAAAATGAAAATTGAAGACATCAGGGATAAATTGGAAAAAGCAATAATTGCAGT
>Ga0172362_10005125_pt1 | contig 11360 bp, 7 predicted proteins | sample LakKivs1_kivu2a2_FD_114534 | JGI IMG/M metagenome (GOLD analysis project Ga0172362, IMG submission 114534) | Sediment microbial communities from Lake Kivu, Rwanda - Sediment s1_kivu2a2 | ecosystem: Environmental > Aquatic > Freshwater > Lake > Sediment | place: Rwanda: Western Province, Lake...
ACCCTCTCGGCCTTGGGCCCCGGCGGCCTCAGGCGAGAGCGAGCGGGGTTTGACGTGCGCGACGTCCACTATAGCCACTATGGGCGCATTTGTCCCATCGAGACTCCCGAAGGCCCCAACATCGGCCTCATCGGGCGTCTTGCCACCTTTGCAGAAGTGAACGAGTATGGCTTCATCGAGACCCCCTATCGCCGCGTGATGCGCACCGTCCCGAATGATGCCGCCAAGCTCGTCGGCAAGGTGCTCCGCGAGCGTGTGGTAGATCCGGCCACCGGAGAGGTCATCGCCGATGCCGGGACTCCCATTGGTCAGGAGCTTGCCGAGAGGCTCTCCAAGATCGGCAAAGATCAGTACCGCGTGCTGCCCTTCGTCACCGAAGATGTGCAGTATCTCTCCGCCGATGAGGAGGAGCAGTACGTTATTGCGCAAGCCAACTCCCCAACGGATGAGCAAGGCCAGTTTGCGACCGATCGCGTCTCAGCCCGCGTCTTTGAAAGCTTCTTGATCGAGTCGGTAGATCGAGTCTCCTATATGGACGTCTCGCCAAAACAGGTGGTGGGCATATCGGCCGCCCTGATCCCCTTCTTGGAGCATGACGACGCGAACCGTGCCCTCATGGGCTCCAATATGCAGCGTCAGGCAGTTCCCCTGGTTCTGCCTGAGGCTCCCCTGGTAGGGACGGGCATGGAATGGCAATCCGCCCTTGACTCTGGCCACCTAGTGGTCGCCGCGAGCAAGGGGAAGGTGCTTAGCGCGGGCGGGAACCACATTGTGATCCAGGGCGAGAACGGCCCTGAGACCTACTACCTGCGCAAATACAATCGCTCGAACCAGTCCACCTGCATTGACCAGCACCCCATCGTGAACAAGGGAGACGTGGTCGAGCCAGGCGACATCATCGCTGACTCTTCGTCCACTGAGAAGGGTGAACTAGCCTTGGGCCAGAACGTGCTCTGTGCCTTCATGTCCTGGGAAGGCGGCAACTACGAGGATGCCATCGTCATCAGCCAGAACCTCGTGCGGCAGGACAAGTTCAGCTCCATTCACCTGGAAAAACACGAGGTAGACGCCCGCGATACCAAGCTCGGCCCCGAGGAGATCACGCGCGATATCCCCAATGTGGGCGAAGACGTGCTGCGCAACCTGGACGATGAGGGCATCATCTACGTGGGGGCAGAGGTAGGCCCGGGAGATATCCTGGTCGGCAAGATCACGCCCAAAGGCGAGACGGAATTGACCCCGGAGGAGAAGCTCTTACGAGCCATCTTCGGCGAAAAGGCGCGCGACGTGAAGGACTCATCCCTGCGATTGCCCCACGGCGAAGAGGGCAAAATTGTGGATGTGCGCGTTTTCCTGCGCGACGAGCATCGCGACATGCCCGCCGGTGTGGAAAAGCAGGTCCGCGTCAGTGTCGCCCAGCGACGCAAGATCACCGAGGGAGACAAGATGGCCGGGCGCCATGGCAACAAGGGCGTCATCTCCGCCGTAGTGCCCATCGAGGATATGCCCTATCTTGAGGACGGCACAGCCGTGGACATCATCCTCAACCCCCTGGGCGTGCCCGCGCGCATGAACGTGGGGCAGATTCTTGAGACCCACCTCGGATGGGCTGCTGACCGCCTGGGCTTTAGTGTGACGACTCCCGTGTCCGACGGGGCCGACGAGGCCGAGATTGCTGCGGAACTGGCCCGTGCCTGGCTGATTGACCGCGCCCAGCGCGACCTGGATGAGCACGTATGGCCTTGGCTTAAGGAGCAGGGCATAGATTCCCACACTCTGTGGGACGACGCCGAGGCAAAGACGATCTACCTGGGCGACTACCTGAGCAATAAGGGGCTCTCTGCTGAGGAGGTTGACCGCACGTTGGCAGACCAGACCATCGCTAGGCGGACGTGGCTAAAGTACTGGCTGGAAGAGAGGGGTTACTCCAACGCCATGATGGTCTATGAGAACGCCCAGCTATCCCGCAAGGAGATGGCAGAGGCCAACGACCTGGCGCGCGAGCTCTGCCTTCGATTCTGGCTCCGGGACGAGGGTAATGAGGTCGAGGGACTTTCTCGGGATGAGGTGAACGCCAAGGCGGTAGAGGTCAGCCGCAACACGGGCCTGCCGCTGCCCACGGCGGGCAAGATGATCCTCTACGATGGCAAAACAGGCACCCCATTTGACCAGCCCGTGACAGTGGGCGTGATCTACATGCTCAAACTGGCCCACTTGGTCCAGGACAAGGTCCACGCTCGTTCCACAGGCCCCTACTCGCTGGTGACGCAGCAGCCCTTGGGTGGTAAGGCTCAGTTCGGTGGCCAACGCTTTGGCGAGATGGAGGTCTGGGCTTTGGAGGCCTATGGCGCGGCCCACACCCTCCAGGAGATGCTGACCATCAAGTCCGACGATGTGACCGGGCGAGTCAAGACCTATGAAGCCATCGTCAAGGGTGAGCCGATCACCGAGACGGGCGTCCCCGAGTCATTCAGCGTCCTGATCAAGGAGCTGCAAGCGCTGGGGCTATCTGTCGAGGTGTTCAACGATCAGGGCGAGAGCGTCAAGTTCGGCCGTGAGGAAACGATCAACATCCCGCCAAGTCTTGGACTGGGGCTGGGTCTAGGCTTTGGCCCACAGTCCTGAGAGAATGCCAAAGCCCGCGCCGACTACTGGCGCGGGCTTCGCTTTCGCCCGACGCGAAGGGAGACTTGCCCTCCTGGACGCCCCTTTACTTCACCAAGCTGACATCCTGGGGCGGCCAGAAGCGCGCACAAGCCCGACCTAGAATAGCCTCAAAGGGGACCATGCCAAAGTAGCGCGAATCGTAGCTGCTGGCCCGGTTGTCCCCCAGCACAAACACATGCCCTTCCGGAACAACCTGTGGCACCAGAGTGCCCGGAGTGATCTGCTGCAGGTAGGGTTCCTCCAGCCTGCGGTTGTTCACATAGACAGTACCCCCTCGAATCTCGATAGTCTCACCAGGAAGGGCAACGACGCGCTTGATCAGCGGGTCAGGGTCCGCCCGGGGCACGTCGAGGATGACGATTTCGCCACGCCTTGGCGCTCGAAGATGGTAGGATAAGAGGTCCACAAGCAGCCGTTGGCTTTCGTGCAGATTCGGTTCCATGCTTTGCCCATGCACCGTCCGCGGCTGCACTAGAAAGAGGTTGATCGCTACCGCAATCGCCAGCGCGGGGAGCACCGTCTCTACCAATTCGGTGATCCACGCCCTGGGCGGTGACTTGCGGCCATCTGCTATCTCGGCGGAAGATCGAGCAAACTCCGGACCAGTCATATGCTGTCACCTCAGGCTGAGTGATTGGGCCATATTGTAACCCAAAAGGCTTCCCTGGCAAGGGAACCTGGCCTTAGCCCTTGTCCGTCCCGCCGCCCGTAAACGCAACCAGGACGGCTGCGCGTCGTATTGTAAGTGATTGATGCCATCCTTCAGAACGAGCAATAACTAGGAGAAAGCCCCATGAGTGAACAACCCAAAACCAAGAGTGAAGAGTTCAAGTTGTCAGGATCGGAGCTTGTGGATAAGGTCAAGGAGCTGCTGCACGAGGGAAACATCCGGCGCATCGCGATCAAGCAGGACGGCCAGACAGTGATGGAGCTGCCCTTGACCATCGCGGCGGTTGGTGTCGTGTTTGCTCCGGTGCTCGCCGCTGTGGGAGCCTTTGCCGCCCTGGTCAGCAACTGCTCCATCGTCGTAGAGAAGATCGTGGAGGAGTAACCGCGAAAGGGAATCACGAAAGGGCACGAAACGGAAACGCGAAAGGGCGCGGAAGAGGAAGTGAGGAATTGAGCTACTATCCTTGTGGCAGATAGGGGACCGTTTGGGGCCCCTCGGGCAGGACGCAGATGCGCGCCCTTGATCCGTACCGAACACACAGCTCAGCCAGAGTCGCCTCAATGTTACGGCATGGGTGCAACAACATGCCCCTGATCTCTTCGTCCGAGAGATAGGAGCTATAGAGATAGACGTTCGCCTTCTGTTGCACCCGTGCCTGGAGTTGAGCCTCCCATTGATCATGCCGACGGTATCCCGGCTGACCGATCATCTCCAGAATGCCTCGGACTGACCCCGCTTCGTGTACCAGCTTGCGGTATTCGCCATAGTCCGGCACCCCATCACGGCATTCAGCGGCAATGAGAATGCTCCCCCCCGGCTTGACGATTCGCGCGGCGCACGACATCCCCTTAACAGCCTGATAGAGGTTTATGTCGAGAGGATAGCCGCTGTTGGTCGTGAGGACAATGTCAAACAGCCCTTCCGCGGCAACCATCGCCATGCTCTCGACAGATTCCACGCCCTGGCGGTGCGCGAGCCATACATCCCCCGCAAAGACGCCCGTGATCTGCCGATGGCGGTTGAGCGTGACGTTAAGCAAGAAGTCAGGCCGCGTCAGGGAGGCAACCTCACGCGCCTCCTCCCATATCGGGTTCCCGTCGGTATGTCCCCAAGTGGCCAGAGGATGGTCCAGCATCCGGTAACCGTGGTTATCCATGATGGACTCGAACCCCGCTATGCCCGGCAACACCGCCTTAGGCCCCCCACTGAACCCGGCGAACATGTGCGGCTCGATAAAGCCGGTAAGGATCTTGAAGATCGCCTCATAATAGTCGCGGTTAACCAGGGCGCGATGCCCATAGCTCGTTGTACCCAGATCCACCAGGGTGGTTTCATCCCAGGCATCGTGCTGACGGATAGCATAGCCGTGCACAAGTTCCCTGCCGAGCATGGCTTCCAATTCCTGGGGCGTATTGGGCCGATGAGTGCCCAAGGCGTTCAGCAGAGTTATCCTCTCCGGGGGCACATGGCGCAGCTCTTCGAGGAGGACAGGAAGCACGCGAGCGTTGGGCATGGGGCGGGTGATGTCGCTAAAGACGATCACCACTCGGTCTTCGGCACGCACCAGGTCACGCAAAGGAGCACAACCTATGGGCCGACGCAGCGCTTCAGAGATAGCCCCTACCTCATCAGGCAGCCCTGGCGCTTCTCTGGGCAACAGCACGGTAGCCTGGTCGGGGACAGCAACCTCAAGGCCCTCGCGGCCATAGGCCAGTTTCACGCGCATCCCGTCCACCCCAGCGAACAGTGGTCAGTCTTGTGCCCGATTGGCCTGCTTTTCCTCATCCACAACGCGGAAGGTCGTGTCAATGACCTCCTCATCGGGCATGTCGGGGACCTTGGTCAGGGCCTTGGTCTGCCCGCGGTGCTCAGCGACCAACTGTGGGGGACAGAGGCCGATGAAGAGCACGAGGCTAAGCAGAATAAGGGTCAGATCGTCCACCTGCCCCAGGCCGGGCGCAAAGTCGGTCAGAAAATCGAAGGGCCAGATCAGGTAGACCAGCGCCAGGATGGGGATCCCTTTGAGCCACATGGGCACCCTTCGGTCTTTGAAGAGCCGCCAAGACACTCGCAGGTTCCGGATGACATCCCCTATCGAGCCCCAGCGCGACCGCGGAGCAATGGGTTTCTCTTTTGCCATAAATCACCCCCAGAGACGTTAGTCCAGGATCGTCTCTTCCTCGATCAGATCCTCATTCAGTTCCATCCCCACGCCAGGCTTCTGCGGCAGCTCGATGTAGCCATTCACCGGCTCGATCTTGTCCTTGAGGAAAAACTGGTTGACAGTGTTCCACTTGACCAGATACTCCTGGATGGGACACAGATTGGGCGGCTGAGAGGCGATGAGCTGCGCCGTTGCTGGCGTAGAATGCCCATGAGGGATAACCTCAATGTCATAAGCCGAGGCCAAAGCGCAAATCTTGAGCATCTCGGTGATCCCCCCAGCCCAATAGACGTCGGGCTGCAACACGTCCTGTGCGCCAGCCTCCAACAGCCGGCGGAATCCCCAACGAGTGTACTCGTGCTCCCCATTAGAGACGGGGAAGGGCATGGCCTGGCGAATTTGGGCGCAGATGTCGTACTTGTCGGGTAGCGCAGGCTCCTCGACCCAACGCGGGTTGTAGGGCGCAAGGAGCGGGGCCATGAGTCGTGCATAGCGTAAATCCCAGCTCATCCAGCAATCCAGCATCAAATCTGCGTCAGGTCCGATTGCCTCGCGCACGGCCTTGGCCAGGGCCACATTGCGCTCAATGCCTGCCGGCCCTTCGGCAGGACTGGCGCGGAAAAACCACTTTTGCGCTTTGTACCCCAGCGCCGCGTACTCGCGGGCGCGCTCCGCGGCCTGCTCCGGCTCCACCGCAAAGCCCAACATGCTGGCATAGGCGGGAATGCGCTCGCGCGTGGGACCGCCCAGAAGCCGGTAGACGGGCGTATTAGCCCACTTGCCACGGATGTCCCAGAAAGCGCAATCCAGGGCGCTGATGGCCATCATCGTCGGGCCTTTGCGCCCATGTACGGCCAGGCGATACATCTTGTCCCAGAGGAGCTCCACGGCCAACGGGTCCTCTTCCAGGAGCAGGTCCTCGAACTCAGACATGATGGCGCGCGCGATGCTGCTCGACACCGGCCCGGCGATGCCGATGATGCCGTCATCTGTGTCAACCTCGACAAATACGGCGCGCATGCGGTATTTGTCCTTGCCAATCAACTGCAAGGCGTTTGGGCCTTCGACCCTGTGCTCCGGGTAGATGTCAATGGGACGGCAGAGGCGCTCCTCCCAAAACTCCCCAGGGAACTCCATGGTTCCTATAAGGTCCCGGCAGCGCACATTGGTGATCTTCATCGTTGAAACCTCCTCTTTGTGGCTGGCCCCCACGCACCGGCCAACAAGCTCCTCTGGCCCTGCTCCCCGGAAACCACACGCACATCGGATACTCCCATTGTACGTGCATTCCCCGAGAGACGCAAAGCCGTCACAGTTCGTCGGAGAACCACTCGATGCGCTCCACTCACGCCATTTTTTGACACCAGGAACAAAGGGAGTATCATTGCCGTTTGGCTGGTTTACGGGCAGTTGACGAGCGTGTACCACGGATAGGACTCTCCATGCGCGGCATGGTGCACCACAACGATGGTGTTGGTCGTCGGTTGGCTTGACCTAGGCCACTCCCCCGTGAGCCTGATTCATCGGTTGGAGCATGGGGCACCAGGCCGAAATCACTCGGGACGATGCCTCTTGCAAATACTGTTTCGCATTACTAAGGAGGCGGGTATGACTTGGGAGGTTGTGGCCCTTGTTGCCGGAGTAGCTTCCATCGGGGTCGCGGCATACTTGTTCACCTGGGTCATGAAGCAAGTCAACGAGAGTGAGGCGATGGCAGAGTTCTCCAGGGCCATCCAAGAGGGGGCGGCGGCATATCTCAAGCGCCTCTTCCAGGCCCTCGGGATATTGGCGGCCATCATTGCCATCATATTGCTCATTGCGGTCGGTTGGCGCAATGCACTGGCCTATCTCATCGGCTCAACATTCTCGGCGTTGGCCGGGTACACTGGCATGTATGTCTCCACGCGGGCCAACGCACGCGTCGCCTGGGCGGCCCGCTCTGGCCTGAAGAAGGCCTTTCCCGTCGGGTTCTATGCAGGCTCCGTCATGGGGCTTTCGGTGGTGGGCATCGCGCTCATCGGTATGACTGTCTTTTACATGCTCTGGCATGATCCCAATATCGTCTTGGGCTTTAGCTTTGGCGCAAGCTCCCTGGCCCTCCTGGCCAAAGCCGGCGGCGGCATCTACACCAAGACGGCCGACATCGGCGCGGACCTGGTAGGCAAGGTCGAGTTCAACCTCGCCGAGGATGATCCCCGCAACCCGGCGGTCATCGCGGATAATGTAGGAGATAACGTCGGCGATGTGGCTGGCATGGGTGCGGACATCTTTGACTCCTATGTCGCCAGTGTCGTGGCGGTGATGATTCTGGGATATGAGTTGTACCAGAACAACCCGGCTTATGTCATCTTCCCACTATTGTTGTGTGGGGCTGGCATCATCGCCTCACTGATCGGCATGCTCTTTGTGCGTACGGGGGAGAGCAACGACCCTGGTCGTGCTCTGAATACCGGCACCATCGTGACGACGGTGATGCTCGCCGTGGTGGTGCTGGCCGTCGTGTTCCTTCTGCGGGTTGACAAGCCCTGGGGCATCTTCTGGCCTACCGTCGCCGGCCTGTTGGCTGGCATCATCATCGGTTTTACCTCAGACGCCTTCACAGACATTGACCAGAAGGCCGTGCAGAATACAGCGCACGCCGCATTGACTGGCCCAGCGATCGTGATCTTGGAAGGTTTCTCCTACGGCCTGCTGAGCATTGTGCCCTCCATCCTGGGCATCTGCATTGCAACGATTGCCGCCTGGTTCCTAGCAGAGCAGTTCGGCGTCGCGGGCACATATGGCGTCTCAGTGGCCGCGGTGGGGATGCTGGCGATTACGGGGATGATCATCTCCGCCGATGCTTATGGCCCGATCGTGGATAACGCCAAGGGCTGCGCCGAGGTGGGCCACGAGAGCGAGGAAGTGATCCGCGTCGCAGACCGCCTGGACGCGGCAGGCAACACCGCCAAGGCCATCACCAAGGGCTTTGCCATCGGCGCTGCTGCGCTGACGGTGTTAGCCCTGTTCGCTGCCTATGCGGAAACGGTCAATGTGAACGTGCTCGACCTGCGTAACCCCGGCGTCGTCGTGGGCCTTTTGCTAGGTGCTATGGTGCCGCCGCTTTTTTCCGCCCTGACGATCCTCTCCGTGGGGCGCAACGCCTTCGCCATGGTGGAGGAAATCCGTCGCCAGTTTCGCGAGATCCCCGGCCTGATCGAGGGCAAAGCCAAACCCGATAGCCGGCGCTGCGTAGACATCGCTGCGCGTGGCGCACTCAAGGAGCTGATACTTCCCGGCGCGCTGAGCTTCCTTATGCCTTTGGCCGTCGGCCTCATACTCGGCAAGAATGCCTTGGGCGGGTTCCTGGGTGGCTCAATCATCACCGGGATCATCTTTGCCCTGTTCATGGCCAACGCCGGTGGCTTGTGGGATAACGCCAAAAAGTTCATCGAGGATGGCGCCCTGGGTGGCCCCGGCTCCGAGGCGCACAAAGCGGCCGTAGTCGGTGATACGGTGGGCGACCCCTTTAAGGACACCGCCGGCCCTTCGCTGAACACCCTGATCACGGTAATGTCGCTGGTGGCGACGATCTTTGGCCCACTCATCGCCAAGATCGCCCTATTCGGGCTGTAGAGGATGTGCTGGCGGCCAGACGCTGCCAGGCCGCCCAATTATCCGCTGATTCCTTGGCAAAGGCGCCGGGAAACCTTCGGGAGATTGCCGAGGGGACTGATAGCGTAACCTTCTCTCAGGAGACGGCTCAAGCTAGTCTTCCGGCAATCTCCTTGTCTTTTGTGGGGCGATTCCTCTGAACGCTACACACTAAACCAGCCCCGGGGTGAAACCCACACGTTCTGCCGGCGCATCCACGTAGATCCTACTGTGGAATAAGTGTAGAGGCGAGACCAAGCTGCCCTAGAAAACCCAGATTGTCCCAGATCCACCAGGCTTCCACAATCTTGCCTCCTGCGATCCGCGAGATCGTTACCCCCGGGCAAGTCGAGTACTTCCCGGTCGGTACCACCTTGAACCAACGCCCTGTGTGTGTGCCGCTCCAGGTCCAGCGCGTCACCACCTTGTCCCCTTCGGCCACCTGATCGTCAATCGTGATCAGGGCATCAGGCCATCCGGCATGGTCTCTTGCGAAATGCTGCTTGACCTCCTCAGGACCCCTCTTCTTGTGGGAGTCGGGATAGTATCCCACATAGTCCTTGGCGATAACCTCGTCCACGATGGCGAGGTTATTCGCATTGTAGGCTTCCTCGAACATCCTGCGCACAAGGGCCTTGTTCTCTTCGGACATAAGATACCTCCTCGTACACAGCAGACAGAGCCAAAGCGACACCCTCGAAGAGAGATCACACCTTCTAGATTATAGCACCATCTTCCATTTATGTCAATGCTTTTCCCGTGCTTAAGGCGTTTCAGAAACCAGGAGAGAGGTAAGGCTGTGCTGCGGGCGGCTGCTAAGGGGACAGTTCAGGGGCGAGATTGCCGTTCCAGAGCGTGATCGGCGCCAGCATCACCGTTGGCCGGCCCTCGCTGGTCAGTTCGACCACCAGGCGGGTCAGGGTCTCTGACACTCGCTCCGCCTGAAGGGTAAAGGTCAGCTCGTAGGACTTGCCGCCCATCGAGGCAGGCGCTGAAAAGAATGTCCCCTGGCGCACAGGCAGGACTTGCCAGCCTTCCGGCGCATACCAGCGCACATTCAGGTTAGCCTGAATGGTGTGCGTGTTACGTACCCGCAGCCGGATCGTCTTGGGCGTATTATCCCGAATTGTCGGCTCCTCGCCGTAATCCACCGCCACCTCAAAGAAGGGGAAGCGAAAGACCGTCGCCCCGAGATTCGCGTACAACTCGGCCTTCGCCGGCCCAGCCAGCAACGTCTCCCGATGCACACCTGACAGGTCGGTTGGCTTGTCTTTAGCCAGCTCCACGGACGGCTGGTAGCGCAAGAGTACCTGCTGCGCCAGGCGCGCGGTGCGCTCGGTCAGGGCGTCAACCGTCCGGGGCAGCCGCTTGCCGTAGGGGTCCAGGTCTCCCAGGTCCAGAGTGACGGTCTTGATTGTGCGCCCGATCGGCTCGATCCAACGCGGCGGAACGGCCTCGATGCCGTGCAGGAGGCCATAGATCGCGCCAGCGGTCGCCGCAGTGCAGTCGGTATCCTCGCCGCAGTTCACGGCCGTGCATATCGTGCGCCCGAAATCCCCTTCGCCATAGAGCAGGCCGATGATCAGCATCCCGATGTTGGCGGGCGCGTCCCAGCCGAGCTGGCCGCCCCCTAACCCCTTGGCATGATCCGCCGGAGAGACCTCCCAATCGAACATCCCGCCCCGATAGTGGCGCAACACCTCATCTCGCGCCTCCCGCCAACTCTTCCCCGCCTGGTGCGCGGCCACGGCAGCTTGCACGGCCCCGGCCACCCCACAATCCTCCGGGATGTACGAGAGGCCGATTTCGATCAGTTTGGAGAGGTCCTGCTCCACGAAGGCGGCACTCTCCAGGGCAGCGCAGAACATCTCCCCATAGACTCCCTCGCCGTCGCCGTGGTCGAGGATGGCGTCCTCGTAGGCGTAGCGCACCGCCAGGCGCGGCAGCCCCGGCGCGATGCAGGCCCAGACCTCGGAGCGGATAAAGGCACCACAACTGTGCTTATAAAGGTTGTTCAATATCCCACAGAGCGGCGGCAGGAGCCCGGCGCGCATGTTGATCTTGGCCGTGCCGTACTCGACCCAGTGCGGCGTCACATACAGGCACCAATACTCGCTGAGCACGTGGGCGTCCAGCTCGATCCCCCGCTCCTCCAGGGCCATCACCCACAGGAGCTGAATATCCAGGTCGTCATTGGGCAGCGGCTCCCCGCCCAACTCCTGGGTG
>Ga0172362_10005127_pt1 | contig 11358 bp, 10 predicted proteins | sample LakKivs1_kivu2a2_FD_114534 | JGI IMG/M metagenome (GOLD analysis project Ga0172362, IMG submission 114534) | Sediment microbial communities from Lake Kivu, Rwanda - Sediment s1_kivu2a2 | ecosystem: Environmental > Aquatic > Freshwater > Lake > Sediment | place: Rwanda: Western Province, Lake...
GGAAAGATAAATAAAATAAATAATTTTCTTTTTTTTTATTTTTTTATATGAATTTAAATTTGATATTACATACCACATGGAGAATTAATCATATAAGTCATAAACAAAATTGAATTAAAGTTTTTATGATATAAATATCACACATCTGTTATTACACATTTCATTATATGAACATTATATGGAGGTTACTTGGCTACATTGCATCTTCACAAAATAATTATGCATTTATTTGGGCTGTTCATAACGGGAATCTACCATTAGTTAAATTCCTTTCTACTTTGCCAGGAATAGATGTAGCCGCAAGGAATAATCAAGCAATTATTAGAGCGAGCATTGATGGAGATTTAGAAATGGTTAAATATCTTTCTACGTTGCCTGGTGTTGATGTGTCTGCGCGAAATAATGATGCAATTATTTGGGCTGCTCATTTTGGACATTTAGAAGTTGTTCAATATCTTTCTACTTTGCCTGGAGTTGATGCATCTGCGCAAAATAATGGTGCAATTATTATGGCTGCTCATATAAATAATTTAGAAATATTCAAATATCTCTTAACTTTACCCGGAGTAGATGCAACCGCACGAAATAATTTGCCACTTATAGAAGCTGTTAAGGAGGGACATATGTCAATGGTTCAATATATTCTGACTTTGCCTGGAGCTGACATAACTGCAGCAAATAATGCGGCAATTATTGCAGCTGCTTCTAATAATAGAATACAAATGTTTGAATATCTTTTAACTTTACCTAAAATTGATGTATCTGCGCAAAATAATGCAGCACTCTTTTATGCTAACGAACATTTACCAATAGTTGCTATGTTGTTATATTTCGAACCGAAAGTTGCTGCTTCTCTAAGAGGTAAAAGATATATTAAATATCGTAATAAACTATTAAGTCCACTTAGGATCGTCACACACAAAATTGCAGTTTCACTCACTGATTTACCAACACCCATCCTCATCGAGATAATCGAACAGGCTGTTGACTTTGCTATTTATATTCCATACCACATCAAATGGAATATGGTTGTGGCTATCAAACACAACAAACACATCAAAAAATAAATTAAACTTTAATTTTTTAATAAATAATAAATAATTCAATGTTTGTTTTTACTGACTATTGCAAACGCTTTATTACAAATCCTATATTAAAGTTACTTGGATATGTTGCATCTATGGATGACAATTATATAATTTGGTGGGCTTCTTATAATGGTTATTCACCAATAGTTAAATTTATTTCTATGTTGCCTAGTGTAGATCCAACTATTTGTGATAATAATCCGATTGTTTGCGCTGCCGGTTATGGACATTTAAAAGTTGTTAAACATCTTTTAACTTTGCCCGGCGTTGATGTAACTGCGCAAGATAATCAAGCAATTATTTGGGCTACTCGTAGTGCAAATTTGACAATGATTAAATACCTTTCTACTTTGCCTGGCGTTGATGCATCTGCGCAAGATAATTCGGCAATCAAATATGCTATCTGTTTTGGTTGCATCGAAATACTTGATTATCTTTTAACTCTGCCTGGAGTTGATGCATCTGCGAGAGATAATGATGCAATTATGTGGGCTAGTAAGATTGGAAGCTGGCGTACGCCGATGCTTGCTAGATTATTATATTATGAACATAGTGTTTATTCTACTCTATCTAACAAAGATTATATAAATATACACAGGAAAATTATATCTAAACTTAGGCCTGTTGTACATAAAATTGCAATTTCACTCACTGATTTACCAACTCCCATCCTCATTGAGATAATCGAACAGGCTACCGACTTTGCTATTTATATTCCATACCACATCAAATGGAATATGGTTGTGGCTATCAAGCACAACCAACACATCAAACACAACAAATCATAAACATGCCAATTACAAAAAAATATCACCCACTAGATGCGGGAAAAAATATGTAATTTAAATTTAGCTTTTTTAGTTTAAATATTAAAATTGAATTATATATATGTGAAGAAATAAGCACTCAAAAGCGACCAAAACAATCAAAAAATCAACCTATAATGGACAATACCAACAATACCAACACTACCAACAATATAAGATGGAATTGGACGGTCTTCACAGACACATTTAAGGATCTGAACATATCGGAGAGTGAGAGAGATAATAAAATACTTTCATTGCTACTAAATATGATATATAGACCTCATACTAATCAACATATTTTATCTATGGTTGATGCTATGGGAAGGACCTTCCTTCATCATATTGTAACATTAGAAAACTATCAAAGTTTAATCAATCTAATAAACACTATTTTTCCTGGTATAGTAGGAGACTGTGAACGAATTTGGGATGATTTTCTGCTAGAAGATGCGCATCCTTCTAATTTTAGAACATTATACAGATGTGGTGCCAGTCTTAAGAAAGAACGACTTTTTAATGTTACTGAATATGTTGTTCATAATATTATCAGAAACTCTCGTAATTTGGATCCTAAATATCTTGATGAAATAAATTTCCTTATTCAAGCGAGCGAAATGGACGTCGAGCGTATAAATTCTACAAGATATCAATTGTTGATTCAACAGCCTCATATTCTTAGTTATTTACTTGATTATTCACCCGAAACTATTTTGTTAAATTTGCAGGATGCAAGATTTCATAATTGTATAGAGATACCAAATCAGTTATGTATAAAAATCCTCATGAATTATGGTGTGGTTTCAAAAAAATATGTTAGAGATGTCGCATATGAAATGTTATTATTTTATTATCCTAAATATGTTGTTCAATTTATTAAATTATTTCTAGTTAGCGGATCTGAGATTAAAAGTGAGATAATTGTGTATGCAATTGCACAATTATTTGATCAAATATTGGCTGGTGAAAATCAACATCATTTGTTAATAAATGCAGTTGAGTTGTTATTTTTCAACATTTATGGTGAAAATGTACCAGAAAAATTCTGTATAACCACAAAAGTTATGGAATATACTGTCCCTCAGACAGATTTTACCATTTGTTTCAAAGATAATATGATATTACTTTCAAATAACACAGCCAATTCTAATATTACTATGAAAGTTTTTGATAATCATATCAATCCAATATGCAGGGAATTGTCTAATAGTGCATTTAACATAGTAAAGCATCGCATTCTAAAAATTTGTATAGCCATGAAGAACTTACATTTGCCGGTATTGATTATGGTTGAAATTATAGAACAACTTTTGCCCGCATGTCAATTTATCAAATATTATTTGTTGTGGAATCTTGCAAAAGCAGTTAGACACGCAAAGTAATTGATTATTGTTTGTTTTTTTTGTTTATTTTTTATAGTATTATGTTGAGTATTATTATAAAAATAATATTTTTGTTTAATAGTTTGAAAAAGCAATAATACTCAGTTAAAAAAATGTTGGGTTGTATTATTGCAATATTCTTGATTATTATAAGTGCGTGCAGTAGATTACTTTTTGGCACCCCAATTAAGTCTAATCCCTCGATGAATAAGCAAGAATTTACAGGAGGAAAAGAAACTAGTATATTAATTCTACCCACGCAATTGGTGAATATAGATTTTCTTAATAATTTGGGAGTTAAGCATGTGTATTTATGTGCTTTAGATTATTATTATGGCAGATTGCGCTTTCATAAACTTAAACTTGCATTGTTACGTGCAACAATGCTCAAATATCAAGAAGAATTAGAAGCCGCCGGATTTAAAACCACATTAGTTGATTCTATTAAAGTTACAGATTTATGTGTGGATCCTATAGATGACGTTCCTCGAAAGATGGTAATGGATGCAGGAATTAAAATAGTAGACTCTCCAAATTTTATTCTTACGCACGAAGAGGCAAAGCAGGCACCGGCCCCACATGATAAGTTTTATGTTTATCAGCGTAATAAATTAAATATTTTACAGAATGGAGATAAGCCAATTGGAGATAAATACTCTTTTGATGTTGAAAATAGGAAGAAATTTAATAACATTGAAAATGTGAAAAAAGCTGATCAAGAAATTAAAGATCTGGCTAAAACAAACAATGAAAGTAAAGCACTTGCTTGCAAATGGGTAAATGAGAAATATCCAAATGCAAGATGCACAGCGGACCCTGAGAATTTTGTGTTTCCTGTGGATAGAAAAGAAGCCAATGATGCACTTGAACTTGCAATGACGCATTTGCCAAACTTTGGAGAATTTCAAGATGCTGTTCATCCTGATATTGCATTTGGATATCATAGTATTCTCTCGTCCTCTTTGAATGTTGGCTTACTTACTCCTATGCAAGTGGTAAATAGAGCTATCAAAGAATGGAAAGATAAAAAAGTGTCTCTTGTATCTGTAGAGGCATTTATTCGGCAGATAATTGGCTGGCGAGAGTACGTGAGAAGCGTATATATAAAAGATGCTAATGCTCATCGTGCAGCTAATTACTTCGGTGGCAAAGAAAAAATACCTGAGTCTTGGTACAATGCAACCACGGGAATATCATTAGTTGATTCTATTCTTAAACGCGTAGAAAAATATGCATATGCTCATCATATTGAACGCTTAATGTATTTATGTGCAGTGCTAAACATGATGGGATGTGAGCCTAATCAAATACATGATTGGTTTATGGAAATGGTTGCTATTGATGCATATGACTGGGTTATGGTGCCTAATATTACAATGGGAACATATCGCATCGGCGGCATGACTAAACGTCCATATTTCTCGTCATACACATATGTACACAATATGTCCGGCGAAAACAATGAAAATGATCGTAAAATTTGGAATGAACTATATTACAATTTTCTTCGCAAGCATGAAGCTTTACATCGTAATAATTATTTTACTGCTCGACAACTTAGACTTATTAAAAAGTAAGTTGTTAAGTGTTATTAACAAAAAATCAAAAAAAATATTTTGGTTTGTTTTTTTGTTTTTGAATAATAGGATTTTTTTTGATAACAAACCTTGATATTTAAGTCGAGTAGCGAAGAACAGCGCTGCCATCCGAAATGAGCAGGAAGTTGATCGCCGACGCAACAACAACGAGCTGCGCAGTGGCGGCCGCCGGGTTCTCGGGGTCAGCAGAGTCGTTGGCGCCAACGAACGAGCTGGTGTAGCCGAGGTAGAATTCACGCGCACGCGAAACGTTGATGTGCGCCGACGGCTGGTAGGTGCCAGGATACAAGCAGAAGTTGATCATGAGGGCACCTTCGTCTTCGGGGGTTACGATGTTGTAGCCACCAAATGTGTACGGCTGGTAGTTGCTGAAGAACTCCGCCTTGAAGTCCTGGTAGATCGAGACACCGTGCGCCTTAACGTTAAGGGTGGTGACTGTCTTGCGGGCCTCAGGATAGAGAACACGGCCAGTCTGAGTAACAGTTGTGGCAACGTTATCAGTGCTGGTGAAGTCGTTCGGAGTGAGCGCAGTCGGGTCGGCGTTGCCAATCGCCCACGGGGCAACCGAGGTCGCGGTGGAGTAGCAAACACGGTCAACGTTGCGCTGGAAGCGGTGCCAGTCGCGCCATTCGTTGGCGTTACCCGCAGTAACCGCAAGGTTGTTGCGAACGGCCGCCTTCTGGTTGAACTTCGGGCGGATACCGGCGAAGATGGTCTCAATCGGCCACTTGAGCTGCGAGAGCAGAACATCGGCAGACTCGGTGGTAACATCCTGAACCTGCTGGCGGTAAACACGGATCAGCGAGAAGCCGATGCGCTTAATGTAGATGTCGTGAATTTCGGGGTTAACGAAGATGTTGTTGATGTACAGCTCAAGTGTCTCAATTTCCTGAGTGCCAACAGTCGACTCCTTAACAACAACCGGCTCAAGAGTCTCGAACTTGCGGTACGAGTCCAGCTGTGTGGCGGCCTTAGTACCCTTGCCCGGACCAGCCGAGTTGAAGACTTCAGTGGTGAGGCGGAGGAACAGGTTACCGGCGGCAACGTGAACCAGGCGGGCCTGCTCAGCCAGCGAGATGGTAATAAAGCGCTGGCCATACGGAATAGAAACCGACGCAATCGAGAGACGAGTGTCCTTGTTGAACCAGAAGAGCAGCGGAATCCACATGTCCAGGGCCGGCTGAGTCGCCTTGGGTGTCTGGGGACCGGCGCACATGTGCTCAAGACGGCGCGAGGTCAGGCTGGCGTTAACCGGCGCAACCGGCGAGGCGGCACCACCAACATTGGCAACCAGACCAACGTGGTCGGCTCCGAAGACAGAGGTGCCTTCAATCGAGCAGAGGTCACTGTAGCCCTCAATCGGGACTTCCTGACCAACCAGGCGCTTCCAGCCAGTGAGCTTGCCGGGCGCAACCTTAAACTTCTGGTGCAGGTTGGCGGCTTCGTCCTTGTAGTCATCGAGCGGGTTGCCGTTGACCTCGAACTTAACCTCCTTAAAGAGACGCTGACCGGGGTACTCGCAGTAGCGAACAAAGTTCTTGTCAACGTGAGTGGCACGGTCAACGACAGTGCCGTTCTGCTGAACGTACGCATAGGTAAAGCGCTTGTAGACGCCGTTGGTAACATCATCAGTCGCCGACTGGCCAGGCGCAAGGTTGGTGGCACCAATGTCCGCCGGGAACGCCGGGATGTTGCCGGCCGCCCAGTTAGAAGCCGAAACGGCCTTAAGCTTGGCGTTAACAACCATGTCATTAAAGAAATCACCGAACTGCGGGATCGAATATTGAACAGTCGCACCATATGCTGCGCTGCCTGACTGTGTGCGTACCTTGTTATATTCATAAGCAATGGCCGCGAATGGCTTAAAGTGCGCATTAACAAACAGAATGTGTGTGCGCTCCACATCTACGAGTGTAGGAGTGGGGTCTGCCTTGGGGTTGGCAGTAGAGCGCATGCACATGATATCCTTGATGCGCTGGTTGAGTAATTCAGTGGCCATGATCATGCGATCAGCCTTGCCGTCGTTAGCAATCAGCTTGAAAACACCTCCTGCTGACATAGTATACGATGATTAATACTTGTAATACTTATACTTGAGTTGTCAAAAAACATAAAAACTAAATTATATCTTGAACATGATCTGGAATAAAATTATAATCAAGTATAAAATATTTGACTATTATTATACTCAACATTTATATAAACTTAGTAAGAATAACCTATATTGTTTTTAGTATTTAATGCGGATGCTAATTATTCAGTAACAACTATTTAGACTCATCATCTGTTATATTTGTTTATAAAAATAGGTACTAATATACATCTCACGCGTATTATATGCACTTGATATATTTTTATAAACGCTCAAAATGATGAAAAAATAAAATATTTAATTAATAGGGTTTTATTTGTTTGTCATTGATGGTTAATATTGTATTTTTATTTAAGTTTCACCAAATTATTTAAGCTTAATTCGCTGCATATATTCATCTCGAGATGTCTCATATGAAATAATAGGCTTCGCATATTTAACGTTAGGATATTTAGCCCAAACCAAATCCCAATTATGAATATCTTTTGCAGGTACGTCTTTAAGTTCAGGTAGCCATTTATAAATATATTCGCATTTAGGATCGAACTTTTCAGATTGTAAGCGCGGATTAAATACACGAAAATCGGGCTGTGAGAATGGTCCCGTCCCTGCAACCCATTGCCAGTTATAATTATTTTGAGCAGGATCATAATCAACCAATTGCTGCGCAAAATACTTTTCACCACGACGCCATTCAACACCGAGTAATTTAATCAAGAAGTCAGCCACAATCATACGGCCACGATTATGCATATAATTATTGGTATTTAATTCTCTCATGCAAGCATCAACAACTGGAAAACCAGTAGCTGCCTGTGTCCAAACAAGGAAGTGTTTATCTTGTACTTGTTTGGGCAGCCAGATTGCATCAGTGTCGTATTTAGAATTAAATGAGCCTTTAAGAGCATTAGGATCATTTATCATTAATGTATAATAGAAATCACGCCAAAACATTTGTTTAGTAAGGTCCTTGCTTGATGCCGGCAAACGTGCAAATGCATAATACACTTCTCGACACGACAATGTACCAAATTTATTATGCGCAGATAAACGAGTGGTATTTTTAGCAAGCATATCTCTATCCACATTATATTTAGGTTGATTAGCCACAAGTGAATTTAAAATAGCAAGGCCATTATTTCGTCCGCCTTTGATACTGGTAGCACCGCCAGTCGTTGGCTGCTGCAGACCCTCCACATCTGGTGGAATATCTAATTTATTTTCTTCTTTAGTTTCTTCTACACCTATCAATTTACGAATAGTATCAAGCGTAGTGGGGAATCTATTAATAACTTGGTTGGCAATATTGGTTGGAGCAATCATGTTTGGATCTCTAATTTTTGCATGAGCATACATATTATGGAATGGCGTAAATTTCTTGTAAAAAGTTACTTTCCCATCCAAAATTAGTACATCATGTGGATTATAGCATGGTATTGATGCTTTTTCGCATATTTCTTGAATTTTTTTGTCTCTTGTTACTGCAAAAGGTGTATAATCCGCATTAAAATAAACGCCCTTAATATTATTATCCTTAATTAGACCCTCAACCACATTTGCTGTATTTCCTCGGCATATAACAAGTTTATTATCTAGCGATTTATTTAATTCTTCAATACTTTCAATCATAAATTGAATTGATGCAACCGAGCGAAATGAGTTGATTGGTCCAACTTGCGCATCATCAAATATAAACACGCACATTACGGCATCAGCATCCTTTGCTGCCATATTTAAAGCGGTGTTATCAATAGCTCGCAGATCACGATGAAATATCATTAAATTTGTACTTGTTGATTTGTTTGCACCTCCCACTACTTCATTATTTTTATTATTTTGCTCATCTTCTTGAGTGTTTCCACCTTCAACAAAAATGCCAATAAGCAGAATAATAAATGCTACTAAGAGTGAAAATATTTCCAATACTCCCATCTTACGATAAGTACTACCACAATTACAACTATATCATTATATATAAAACAAAATTCATTTTTATACAACTTGGATTATAACATTATTATTTTTATTTAAATATCATTTCACAACATATGTTAATATGAGCACTCTACCAAGCTTACCTAGATTTTGCTATAAATATGATGTTAATGGCGATAAACTTTATTATGAATACGATATTAAATCATCAGCATATGTAAGGGTTTCTGTTAAAAAAATAGAAAAAATACAGCCATTATCGCAAATATACATAATAGACATTAATACAGTTACAAAAATTAAATTAAATGAGCAAGTGAGATTATTGCAAATTAAGAGAGAAAGACTTTTAAATGAAGCTGCAAAAATCTCCGCTGAAATTAATATGATTCTTCATAATTCCGATACTTTAATTAAGTCTGAAATAGATGTGCAAACTCAAAGAATGAAAAGAAACATTAACAACATTAACAATACTAACAACACTAACAACATCAATAATAACAAAACAAGTGAAGAAATACTCATGCAACAAACGCCATTATCAACTCCATCAACATCAAGCCCAATTCAAGAAGAATCATCAGCATATAACAATCAGTTACCTCCCACATATACAGCGGCCGTAGAAGAATCATCTTCAAAGAATGAAAGCCCATCTAACCAACAAACGCCATACAATGAATATCCTAAAGCCCATGTTAAAAAAGAATTTATAAATAGACAACAGCCACAGCAGTTTGCAAAATCCACACCAAAACCTCCTCCAGTTCAACCACCACCATATTTTTCACATTTTAACTATTTTAGCAATGACGCATTCTTCGATGGCGTTCCTGAAAAAATTCTAAATTTTAAAAATCAACAATATCAAGATTTATTAACAAAATATGGTATATTTAATAAACGAGACTGGAAAAAATGGCTAGTTAAAAACCATTCAGATAAAAATCCCAATACTGATCTTGTTTTGTTAGCTAAAATAAATGAAGCAGTTACTGAACTTTCTAAAGCGGGAATTTATGTATAATTTTTGCAAATTATCAAACACAATTGTTTGATTTTTATTATTTATTTTAGTCAAATTAATATAATCAAATTAATATAATCAAAAATGTTTAGACTTTTTAACGATGATAACTGGGAGGTTCGTATGAACCAAGTACAAAGCTCTTGCGTACCACAAAGAGTTTTGAAAAATAATGAATTACACGTGTGTTTTAGCACGGAAATATGTAGATTTGCTATGGTTTTTATTAATGCATGGAGCGGCGGAGGTCATGCACTTGACCTAGCAGCTAAACAATATGGCAAGTCTACTGCATTTCAAAGAGAAGAATTAAAAAAGCTTTTGCTATTATTGCAAATAGAAGAACTTTTGCAGTTTCTACATAATTTAGATGCAAAATTTAAATTTCATTAATATGAATAATTATCAACAATTATTGATAAAATGCTACTTGATAAAAATGCTATTTATTAATTTATTATTTAGAGATAAAAAATTATAATAATGTAATCTGGAGTATCTGAGTCATATCATATTAGTCAAGATATACCTTAATATTTAACTCTCGTTGTTTGATCGTTTACAACCAGTAAAAGTAACTTGAAACCATGATTGATCGAAGTTGCAGGTCGATAGTTGCTCGGTAATGACGCTTGATTTGATTTCGTTTATTAAGATTACCATTTTTTGTTGTTTTTTGACTTAACTAATTAAAATATTTCTTTTTTTAATATATCAACTATTTTGTTATATTCAGTTATATATTCTGTTAATGTAAAAATAGTTGCAAGATCATCTAACATAATCAATCTTATATTTTTTGTTATTTGTCGTGAATTTGGCAAAAGTGCTTCATAATTAGTATTAAACCAAAGTGCATAATTTTTTAACTGTTCATTATATGCATTCGAATCATCTTTGTAATTTTTCATAAACACTATGAAACTATTTTTCCACTCTTCGAGGATCTTATCATTGGAATTTTTAAGCGGTGCATTTTGTTGACTTTCCGAGCTCATTTTTTATATTTTTTATATTTTGTATATTTTGTATATTTTGTATATTTTGTATGATATAATATATAATTATCAACTTTTAAATTCAACTTACTTTACGAGTAATGAATAAACTATATTTGTTAGCATTAGCAATTTGCGTAGTTATTGTAATTTTGCTACTAAACAACAAAAAAGAACAATTCTCATCTTGGCCACCTACTGAAAAGTTATTTCCCACTGTGGGCGACGGAAACTTTCGTACTGTGTACACTCAAATAGGTATAATAGACGGCGACAAATGCAATACTGCGTCTCCTTGTTGCAAATGAAAAAAATAACACTAATAATATTTACTATTTTTTACTATTTTTTTATTATTTTTTACTATTATTGGTGTTATAATTTATTTTTTTAGGAGCGGCGGGACTCGAACCCGCGAATGCCGCGTTA
>Ga0172362_10005128_pt1 | contig 11355 bp, 12 predicted proteins | sample LakKivs1_kivu2a2_FD_114534 | JGI IMG/M metagenome (GOLD analysis project Ga0172362, IMG submission 114534) | Sediment microbial communities from Lake Kivu, Rwanda - Sediment s1_kivu2a2 | ecosystem: Environmental > Aquatic > Freshwater > Lake > Sediment | place: Rwanda: Western Province, Lake...
GAACGGCATCATCAAAACCTTCTATACTGTGATTGATGCATTCAAACTGGGATATATCGCCTTTCGTCTCTACCTTGTCTACCAGTACATGACACAGGAGAAAGAAAAGGAAATTATCGAATATTTCACGAACCAGAAGTTGAACTGGTGGACAATTTCTGCGGAAGGACGCTTTGATCTTGCATTAATCATGTGGGTAAAAGACATCAATGATTTCTACGCATTCTGGGAAGAAACCTTGAAGCGGTTTCGAGATTATTTCCTAGAACAGCAGTTCTCGGTATACATCCAGTTATATTCCTATCGGCATTCGTACCTTCTCGAAGATATAAAAAAATCGGATCGGACAAAATTTGAAATCACAGGTGGAGGTACCCAAGTGAAGATTGACGAATTAGATTTCAGAATCCTCCGCTTGATTGCTCCTCTCACGCACGCATGCCGGTCAAAGAGATCGCCAAGCGACTAGAAACCACTGTGGCGGTGGTGAACTATCGAATCAAGAAGTTAATGAAAGCAGGGATCATCCAGGGGTTCCGCTCTGATATGGACCTTGCAAAACTCGGGTATCAATTCTTCAAAGCAGATATTGACCTTAAGGATTACCGACAACGTGGGAAGATTATCAATTATGCAAAATCCAATCCGTATCTTGTCCGGATTGACAAATCAGTTGGTATCTCTGATCTTGAGTTAGAGTACCATGTCCACAGCCTGGAACAATTCCATGAGATCATGAAAGATTTGGTCAACAGATTCCCTGACGTCATCAAGAAATATAAATACGTGTATTCGTCGAAACTGCATAAAATGAACTACATGCCAGAAGCCTAAGTTACGAGGCGTACCCGCCAATCTTCAGGCTTGGATCGCCGAACAACACCCATTGTTCCAGGGTTTTTGCATCACTCCACCCTTCCAGCCCAGGGTAGATATGGAGGTACTCAGCGATGGAATGACACCAATTTTTCCCTAAGATTTCGATATGTTCCTCCTGGTATCCTTTGAAAAATCGCGTCTCGAGATACCCACAGAGCGACTCGACACAATCAGGGTCATTGACACCATCTCCATCCAGATCCCCAACCTCTCCCCCTGCTTCGTACCCAAGCCCGGTGTTTCCAATGGTAGCAATTGATCCACCGTTCCGTCGTACGGTAAGGCTCCAACCCCAGCACTCCGGGATCGGAACACCATTAGACCATGTGAAGCGTTTATTGCGTGGATCGGTGATGGTTGACAAAAGCGAGACATTGAACAGATTGTTATGGCACCCTCCGACAATGCAAATCGGAAGTTTTTTCCCATTATGTAACCGAGAAAACTGATAGATCGAGATTCCTCCGTCTTGAATCAATTCGTCAAATTCATCAGGCCAGAAAGTATTCCACCATGATGGTCCCCCATGTCCGTCCAGGAATAAAAACCCGCATCCGTTGTTAATTTCTCGTATGATATTTTCTGTTTTTGGAGTACAATCAGGTTTTACCTCTCGGTTTGATGAAAACAACAATCTTGGTTCAAACTCAGAAAGGTATGAAGCTGCTTTTTCACCGATCAACTCGCCTTCCCGATAGTTGGTTCCCTGATCATCATAGGGGTCTCCTCCGACCGCCACGATTCTCTGAAACCAGGAGGGGTCAGCTGAGTTTCTCTCGTAAGTGATGATTTTTGTTACTATCGAGTTTACTTCAGCGATATTACGACAGGGGAGTCTCCCAAGATAGATGTCTGGATAAAAATCGATTTTATCCAGAGGATAATTCGGAGATTGCAATGCAAAGGGATGAGACCATCCCCCGTATACACCATCATCAAAGGAATTCCACGTGCAAAACCTCCCTTCGCTATCATAAATGTCAGCATAATACAGATCGCTGATGAATCCAGGGTCGTAGACGCGATTATCATCCCAGAGATTCGTATACCGAACCGGGAGATACCAAGCATGTGTCCCCGTGTTCATGTTATCCCGTGGCTTCCCAAAAAGATGGGACCGTAAGCCACCGACGAGGAGCACATACGTCGTTCCCCATCGTTCCACAGCATCCTTAATGAAAAACTTAATCTGTTCAGGGTGATCATATCCTGGGTACGTCCGGTAAATCTCCGCTAATGTAACAATTTTGGTGCGAAGACCGACCAGATTCTTATGAGAAACTAATCGTACTAACGGTGGAACATACTGCACAGGACAGATAATAATCAAATCGTTTTCCGCCTGACTTGGAAAGGGAGAGTACGCCGGTGGATCGTAGGTGACAGCAATATCACAAGAATCCAGATACAGCACGGTATTGGTCGCTTGGTTGTACCGAACTGGGAAAACTCGTAAGGTAAAAAATGTGACATGCTCGTCTTTCTGATTTATTCCACCACCTGTAAAATAGGCAAACCATTGGAGTGGATAGAACTCCTCTAACTCCAGTGTTTCTGTCTGAGATGCTCCTTCTGAAAGCTCCCTGGAATCACCTTGGATCATAGGATAAGGGGCAGGAGTGATTTTTTCCTGCAATTGCATCGTATTACCTTGCTTAAAATGAATGTCTACATTAGTAATAATTGATCCAAATGGAAGTTGAAGTGTTGTCGTGTACATTGGAAGAACCGGTTCTCCCGGTTGGTACAAACATGCTGGTGCGCCTTTCATCAGGATTGTCATCGTTGATTCATTCTTGATGAGTGTTGGTTCATCAAAGGAGAGAGACAACGTGTACAATTGAGTGTGTTCTTCCTGTGTCACGCCAGTCGTCATAAAGCCACTCAAAAACAAAATCCCTAAGATGAAGAACACAGTAATTCTCATTACGTCTTTTCCTCAAAAATGTCATACAATCATACCATATATAATTTCCGATGAACAATTGGAGCACCAGGAGGGTAATCCGATTCGATGATTTCTTAAGGAAGCGAAAGCGACATGGACATAAAAGAACTCAGTTTTGGGTATCTAAAGCGGATATCCCAGCTGAGAAGGAGAAGGAGGAGGAATGGGAAACAATCAATCTTAAAATACCTCATTATCGTCTTTGATGAGACAAACGTTTTCCCATAATCCAATCCAGAGTCGAATACAATTTTTATCGTCTTACCCCCGTTGGTGCCACATCTTCATAATTTCCCCATGAGGTCGCATAGAAGACTGTGGATAATAATGTATGGGAGGGAATTTTGGTCAAACGTCTAAATAATACGTATAAATAACTATTTCGTTCAATTTTCAATAAACAATATTCAGAATAACTTTCCAAAGTTCATCCGGGTTGGTAATGAATTAACACGCCAAAACCTACTCGTTTCACCTCAACAATCTTCAAAGAAATTTTATCTCCTGAGGCCACCCCCTCGCCATCAGCAACCGTTGGTGTATCCTTTCCTCCAATAATACAAGGCCCAATGAACGTATAGAAATCATCAACCACTTTCTTATTAAGGAAATTCCAAATAACTGTCCCTCCTCCTTCTACAAGAAGTTTTCGAACGCCTTTCTTATAGAGGATATCCAATACATCGATTACATCGATGAAACCTTCTTTCTCAGTTTTACATTCGACAACCTCGACATGGGATCCCTCATAGGTTTTCTTCTGTCCCTTTGCGGTGAAAATCAAGGTATGTGCCATCGTGTTTAAGGCAAGAGCATGCGGTGGTGTTCTTCCTTTACTGTCAAGGATTACTCGTAGCGGTTGCTTCGGATCCTTCACGTAGGTTTCTTTAACGGTGAGTTTCGGGTCATCTGTTAGAATCGTACCGATTCCAACCAATATGGCATCAGACTCGTTACGCAGTCGATACATCCGTCTGATGTCCTCCTCGGAAGAGATTCTCAGTTGTCTTCGTGTCGGTGAGGCGATTTTTCCGTCAGCGGACATCGCACAATTTATGGTAACATGAGGCCGTTTCATATCCTCTCACTGCGGGTAAAGTGGACAAGTTTTTTTCTTCTCAGGACAGATTCCTTTTGTTTTACACGAAGGGCCTGCATTTTGGAAAATCTTAGGAGCGACTTTCTTAACCTCCTGAAGCATCTTATTGGCAAGTAGGCGGATTTCCCATTGCGCATGCAGGCAACAACGCAGTTCGAAAAAATTAAGCAATGACCGGGCGTTCATGGTCACCATGATGTTGGTACAAGTTGCATTCGGAAGCACATACCGCGCGTCTTCAGCTGGAATTTTCAGGGCGAGTAACTTGTTGTAATGCTCCCAAATGACATCCATGGTTTTTTCATAGGCCTCCCTTGTTTTTTTATTCTTGGATATCAACGGGGGAATCACATAGTGTGGTTCATTCAAGTTCACGTATCGTTGACTTTGTTGAGAATAGCTTGCGATACGATGCCGTACGAGCTGATGGGTCAGCGACCTGCTCACATCACTTATAGCGAAAGTAAATGAAGCGTGCTCGATAACGCTCGTATGCCCAAGTCTCAGCACCTGCTCCAAAATTTTTTCTTGATTCTTTTTTGGGAGTTTCTGCAGTTCCTCGGGTTTTGTGACGCTATGGGTTAAGGTAGCAGCCATTGCAGGCAACTTTTCCGGGTCTGAAGTGTACCCTATCAATTTCACATGCATGGAGGTTTCCCATATCCCTTATCTTTTTAGCCGTTTAAGTGTTTTGATGGAAGAATTTTTGAATCGTTTTTCCACAGGTGAATATATCCCGTTGTCGAGATTAGCAGGATTTTTGATAACATGATACGTTCTCCCCAAGCTCATTCGCTCATTAAATCGAATAGAATCAGGTCAAGGGCGAGGGTACGATCAAGAATTTTTTACTACCGCATAACTATCTTAAACTCCTTGTTGAATATAGGTGGCGAAACTATATGGATGTATCATCGGAGAATCCAAATCGATGGGTTGTTCTTTTGTATTTCTTGGTACCAACGATGATGTTACTTGTCGGCTATCTTCTGTTCCCCTACCCACCGTCTTCTTTCGCGCGACAGCTTTCGTTGATTCCCCTATTTCTTGGTTTAGTGTTACTCGGCATCGGTTTTTTGTTTTGGAAGAAAAACACCGCTAGCTGGTTCAAAATAATTGGTTGGGTCTTGTTCTCGTCTTTCTGGGCGACCATGCCAAGCTTCCTGTATTTTTCAGAAGGCGGGGATGCTTTTAATGCAGCAGTCTGCATCCTTGGCGTTTATGTGCTTCTCTACATCGCGTACCATGAGTGGCTCTCGATTCAAAGAAATGACCATCCCTCGTGTTTGAATTGGATTGCTGGTGGCACGTTTCTTGCAGGTGTCATCTATTTTACGATTGAGCATGGCATCATCCCTGGTTTACATAACTGGCTCATCGAGACGGTGGCTGCGCATACAACCGATGTGTTGCATATCCTTGGTTTGAATGCCAGTCGGATACTGGACATTATCATTTTCAATAATATACCGATCACCATCATTTTTGCCTGTACAGCGATTCAATCCATAGTCTTGTTTGTCGGGATGATTGGTGCGTTACCCCGAGTAAACCCGAAACGAAAGGCTTTTGGGTTACTGGTGACCGTTGTTCCAATCTATTTTCTGAATCTTATTCGGAATGCGGGTGTCGTATATATGGTGGGGAGCGGCTTAACTTCGTTTGAGCTGGCTCATAACGTAATTGGAAAAATAGGGTCCCTTCTTGCCTTGATTGCTCTGTTGTTTATCACCTTTAAGATTGTTCCGGAGCTGTATGACGAGATAATCGGTATCATCGATCTGCCAAAACGAAAAGGGCCCGTAGAGCTGTTGTTCAAACGGATGTTGGGGAAGAAATCATGATCCGTATCGCTGAGGGTGGAATGCCCTGGGTGCTTGCCGGTGTTTCGTTCACCTTTATATTCTTAGGTGTTTGTTATTTCACGAAGGGATGGGTGTTTCTCGTTTCCTGCATTTTGGCAGTGTTTTTTTTCCTGATTTCTTGTCTTCTTCTTGTGTTTTTCCGTGATCCTGAGAGAATCATCGGTCGCGGGGTCACCGCGGTAGCTGACGGGAAGATCAGGGAAATCATCAATCTTCAGGATGCTGAGGTTGGAGAGTGTGTGAGAATTTCCACATTTATGAATATTCATAATGTTCATGTGAACCGTTCACCGTTCGCTGGTACGATTGAGAAGATAATACATCATCCAGGGGGTCATGTTCCTGCGTTTCAAAAGGAATCTGATGCGAATGAACAGCTTGTTCTTCTCCTAAAAACCGAGATTGGGAGGCTGAAAATTGTTCAAATCGCAGGGACCATCGCGCGTCGTATCGTCCCATATGTTACGGAAGGAACAGTGCTAAAGAAAGGTGAAAAAATAGGGCTCATTCGGTTAGGATCTCGTGTTGACCTATATCTCCCCGCAAAGAGAGTTAAAGCAGTCGTGGTTCAGATGCATGAGAGAGTAAAAGCAGGAGAAGATGCCATTGCAGAAATCAATGATTAAACTATTATCTGTTGCAGATCTGGTGACACTTTTCAACGCGACGCTCGGCTTCCTTGCGTTGCTTCTGGTGTTTTCCCATCAGTATCCTTTTGCTGCTTCGTTGATCCTCCTTGGTCTCCTAGCAGACGGTCTTGATGGGATGATTGCTCGTCGGTTTGGAACTGGGAAAATCGGCGAATACCTTGAACCTCTTGCGGATATGATCTCCTTGTCGATTGCTCCCCTCGCACTTATTTATGTGCTGTACAATGAGCGGGCCGTCTTAGACCCATCCACGCATCTCCTCCTTGGAATCGTACTGGTATTTTCCTTAATTTGCAGCCTTATTCGACTTTCCTCTTTTTCATTTTTGAAGGAGAAGCGGTTCTTTGTCGGGCTTCCAACGTCTGCCAGTGCGATGTTTCTGGTGGTTTTGTCTTATCTCATCATCGACCTATGGTATCTTCTTGCCGTGATCGTTGTGCTTTCTTTTGGGATGATTTCTTCAGTTCGTTTCCCAAAACTTGGTTTGAAGGTCAATCTAGTCGCTGCTGTTTTTATTCTTATCACCATCCTGTTCCAGGATAGATATGATAATACAGCCCCCCTCCTGCTCCTTGCAGCGCTTCTCCTCTACGTCACTGTTGGACCTATCTATTTCCAAGTAAAACATCGAAATTCTGTTACTGAAAAGGATGATACTCGTAATTGAGAATCGTGCTGTTTTTAATCTGGATAATCCGACCCCCATTGTTTGTTGGTTTCAGGGTTGCGGACTCTGTTTGAACAAACAACGGCCAGGCTGAGTAGTTCTCAGTTTCTTTCCCAACAGCAGTGAATACATGGTTTTCATGTGTATGGCCGGTGAGGACCAAAGAGACATTGTTTGCGGTACAATAGGTGATGAACGCGCCGCGGTTTAACCCGATGCACTCATTATTACCACTAGGAAGATCATTCGGCAACGCCCCAAACCCGGTGTCATTGACATCATTGACTGCAGGGTGATGCATGATGATCACCTGGTTCATCTGATGATTTCCCCAGATGGTTTCAAGCGACCACATCTGGGTATTTGTCAGACCACTTCCTTCTGGTGTCTGGATCCAAATTTTCGGTTGGACTTCCCATCTGCTATATTCATATCCAGAATCAAGAAACACAAAATTTATGTTTCCGTATTGTACAGAATAGTCGCTCAGGGGATTGAGATACCGGTGATAGGGAGTAAGATTCGTGAAGGGGAAATACAGGAAAAGAAGGCTGTTGCTGTACCGCTCATGATTCCCTGGTACCGTAAAGACCGGTGAGTGGCTGGTGAGAATTGCCTCTTGGAGATCCAAATAGACGTTCCGTTTGCATCTCTGGTTGTACCAGTCCACAGAATCCCCAGAGATAATTACGAAATCGGGATGAATATGGTCGTTAAGATAGGTAAACACACGGATGAGTTCCTTTTTCTTATTGACGAAATTTGAATATTTCCCGATATGGGCATCGGAGAGTTGAACGATTGTATATTCGGTGGGTTGCGTAGAACTAATTTTTATTGCATGAGGCCAACTATAGTTGTTTTTTGTTGTGATGACCGAGATATTGTAGAATCCCTCAGGGATGGCATCAATGTCATATGAAATAATGAGATTATCTTCAACGATGTCTACTCCTGTTTTGATCCAGGTGCTCCATTCGGTTAGGTGATTTGAGAGATGATATGAAGTGGTGCCATCCACGGAGTGCAACGTCACCTTAGAGATCTGAGCTGGTTCTTCTGTTATCGATCGTTCTTCTGAGAGTGTTACTGCAAACAGATTTGTGTTCTCCTTGAATATAAGAGTAGGGCATCCTAAGGTGGGCGCAATGATTCCTTCCACATCAAAACCAACACTGACGTTCAGTTGTTTTTCCAGAGATGTTCCTGCGGTCACGTGGAAGGTATGATTTCCAACCACCGAAGGAAACCAGGGGATTTTCCTTGTGTACCTCGGTAAGTTGCCTAGCGTTATAGTCATTTCACTGATGATGAGTGTGCCGGAAATCCATTTCATGTCACCCCGGATCATAGCAAATCCGGAGAATTCATCGGTCACGGTGATGGTTTCGTTGTATCGTGTACCTGCAGTTCCTCGGAGCGTTATTACAAGATGCACCGGTTGTCCTAGCGTTGGAAAAGGATCAGAACAGGACAACGCGATAATTTCTCCATGAAATGCAGATTCTTGTTTTTTAAAACTCGTAGGATCATCTGAAACGGCAATGCCTGTCATTGGGGATACAAGCAGGAAAATACCAAGGAGAGATACGATTATTTTCATGATTAGACGTCTTACCAACAATATAATTATAGTTTGTATATTATAAATATTTTGAGGTTGATATGGGGGAAATCATTCACATTTTTCTTATCATCAAGATTTTCTTATCCTACGATAATCCAAACATTTCTAAACAAAAATCGCATTACATATTGCTATTATGGACGACATACCAAAGATAGGTATCACAGGCATGCCAAGTGTCGGAAAAACACAGACGCTTATCAAAATCATCGAGAAGATTGAAAAAAGTGGGTATAAACTTGAGGGGATGATTACCACCCCCTTGATCGAAAAGAAAAAGCGGGTGGGGTTTTATGTGGAGGACTGGCAGACTAAAGAAAAAGAGATCTTTGCTCGTCTCGACCTCGATTCAAAGGACAAGGTCGGAAAATACGGTGTTGACCTTGCAGCTCTGGAACGCGTCGGTGTTCATGCAATAGAAAAAGCAATCAATGATGAGGACATTGATATCATTGTTATTGATGAAATAGGCAAAATGGAAATGCTCTCTGAGAAATTCTGTGAAATGGTCATCGAGGCATTGGATTCTGACAAGCCGATTATGGTCACCTTACATAAGAAATCTCGCACACCCCTGCTGCAGGATATCCGAAGACGGGATGATATCCGTATCCTTGAGGTCACTGCGGTGAACCGAAATTTGCTTCCATATAAGATTGAAAAAATCATGGCTGAGAAACTCCCGCCTTTATTTTGACCATGACAAACCAACTACCCTATCTGATAAGAGAGGGAACAACTGAGCTTTTTGTGTACACAAACAAGGTGTCTGTGAAAGGTCCAAGCAGTAAACTATCTACCCCTTTCTATAACCCGACGATGGAACTGAACCGTGACATCTCGGTGTTGGTGAATCAATGGTTTGTGAACACAAATAAGAAACATGTTCATATCCTAGATGGCCTCGCCGCATCTGGGGTGAGAGGCATCAGATTCGCTCATGAGCTTCAGGGGGATTTTGAGGTCACTGTGAATGATTGGAACCAAGAATCATTCTCGTTAATTCAGGAAAACATCCAGAAGAATCAGCTGGACAACATCTCTGTGTTTCAACGAGATCTCTGCTGCCTGCTGTTAGAACGGCGTTATCATTCTATCGATATTGACCCGTTTGGTTCCCCAGTGTTTTTTTTTGACGCTGCAATGCGAAGTGTCTACAACAAGGGAATCATTGCATACACCGCTACGGATACTGCCGCTCTCTGTGGGGTGTTCCCCCAGGTATGTTTCCGGAGATATGCTGCCTGGCCACTGCATGGTCCATCGATGCATGAGGTTGGACTCAGAATTCTTCTTGGCTGCCTCTGTCGTGAGGCTGCGAAGCACGACCGTGGCATCGAGCCATTGCTGTGCTATGCCACCGATCATTATCTGAGGGTATATGTCCAAATCCAGAATGGGAAAACCGCAGCAAATACCTCCATGGCAATGTACGGGTCTATCCCAGGAGGAAATGTTCCGCTCTCTCAAAAGAACACCAAGATGATTGGTCCCTTATGGCTTGGGAAACTGCAGAAAAGAACAGTGATTCAAGAGATACGGACGCTTTTGTCAACAACAAAGTTGAACACAAAGTATTTGCTCTGGAAACTCCTTGATCTTCTCGAGATGGAGGCTGATGCGCCCCCGTTTTTTTATACGATAAATGATGTATCCTCGCTGTTGAAAGTATCCCCCCCACCGTTGGATTGTATTCTTGAACGATTGAGACGTCTGGGGTTTGTCGCTACCAGGACTCATTTCACTCCTGCTGGTTTTAAAACCAATGCTCCTCTGGATATCATCACAGAAGTTTTTAAATAATAAAGGATATCACAGGCGTATGAAAACATCTCAAAAGAAGTGTTCTGTTGGTGTGCTTGCCTCTGGTTCAGGGACTGATCTGCAAAGCATCATCGATGCATCAGAGCACAACATGATTGACGCAAAGGTAGTCGTCGTCATCAGTGACAAGAGTGACGCGGGTGCATTAACCAGAGCAAAAAAGCACCAAATCCCTGGTTTTTTTGTCAACCCGGATGGAAAGAACCGCGCTGATCATGAACATGAAATTGATGTGCTCCTTCAACAACATCAGGTGGAGCTGGTAGTCGGTGCAGGGTATATGCGGATGCTTTCCCTGTCTTTTGTGAAAAAATGGCAGGGGAAACTGATCAATATTCATCCCGCACTCCTCCCTTCCTTTAAGGGTACGAATGGTCAGCGTGATGCGCTGGAGTATGGGGTGAAAATCTCCGGGTGTACCACGCATTTCATGGACACGGAGATGGATCATGGTCCGATTATCCTACAGGCTGCGGTCAGAATATATGCTGATGATGACCGTGAGGCTCTTGCAGCGCGGATTCTTGAAGTGGAACATCAGATTCTTCCTCGTACGATACAACTGTTTGCGCAGAATCGGTTACTTATCGAAGGTCGGAAGGTCATCATCCTACCGGGGGACTCCTGGAAAAAGAAACACAAGGTTCTAACTGATGTGCTCTACTCTGAAGGATACTAAAACCATTCCGTTTCATGATGCATACGCCTGGTTGTGCAGTTTTGATAAGTACGGTTGGATCTTTGGTCTTGAGAGGATTACCTTTCTTCTTGAGCAGCTTGGAAATCCACAGCAAGA
>Ga0172362_10005129_pt1 | contig 11354 bp, 13 predicted proteins | sample LakKivs1_kivu2a2_FD_114534 | JGI IMG/M metagenome (GOLD analysis project Ga0172362, IMG submission 114534) | Sediment microbial communities from Lake Kivu, Rwanda - Sediment s1_kivu2a2 | ecosystem: Environmental > Aquatic > Freshwater > Lake > Sediment | place: Rwanda: Western Province, Lake...
CCGTAACCAGCTATAGAGATTACCTTTCTCAGTTGACAAAGCATATTGAGGAGCTCGCGTCATCCCGGACACAGGATCGGAAGCTAAAACAGCGAATTATTGAGGCCATGAGGCAGAAGTTGCACTTGCGCTCCCTGCAAGCAGATAAGACAGCGAGGTTAGTATAAGTTCTGTTCTCGAAATAGGACGCTTTAAGCGCAGGGTATATGGATGTTTATGATGGTCTCAGTGGATGAAAGTTAGGGGATTTTTGAATGTTAGGCGGGATATTCAAGGCAATCAAAAAGGCTGTCAGACGGACAGAAGAGCCGGTGTCAACAAAACCAGGCCTTCCTCCGCAGCCTGTTACTGCCGTTTCCAACGCCCCGATCAAAGCTGCTTTTCGGAAGGATGATAGTCATGGCACTGACCATGACTCACAGTTGTATCATGGAGAGTCGCTGACACCGGAGGAAATCGTTGCACCCAAACGCATCTCCATGTTGGCTTTAGCTGCGATCGTTGCTCCCGACTATGTCTCCGATTTAAACTCACGTCTAGTAGATATATCCCTCAAGGAGCAATTAAAAACTCACAACATCGACCTGAAGAAACTAACTATTAACGCCATAGGTCTAACCCCAGCGGTTCTGGGAAGTCTGAGAAGTGCCCACATTTTTACTGTAGAGCAACTCTGTAATTGCAGGAAGATAGACTTACTTAGTCTTAGCTCTATTGGAATGACAAAACTGGCGCAAATTCAGGAAGAGTTGAATTCTTTGCTGAAATCAATGCTCGCCGAGGCTAAATTAGCGGAGCAACAGCGCTCCACGGTTCAAGAAGACCTGAAACAGCAGTTGTACGGATTGACCGGACGCCTATGCAATATTTTCAGGGGGCAGATATCATTGAGTCTTGCACTCTTACCGCGCCAGGTATGGAGAGACTTGGTTGAGACTCTTGGCGAAGAACCAAAGTCATTCTCTGAGCTCATGCACCTGGTTCAGGAATTTAGGTTGAATGACATCAATGTCATTGATGCCGGTGACACAGAAAGGTATCTCGCTCTAGAGAGGGCTACTCAGTGGCTCAAACGGGCGCTTGAATATGAATGCCTGGATGATGAGATACGTCACGTTGTTGCTAGCCTCAGTGAAAGAGAGCGCCTTATTCTGACAAATAGGTACAAAATAGACCGTCCGTCCACACTTGAGGTTATTGGAAAACAACTCGGAATTACCCGGGAAAGAGTTAGACAAATTCAGCAGAAAGTACAGAGGAAACTCGTCGCACGAATTAGACGGTCAACGCTATTTTACTCGAACGTGGCTCTATATGTTTTGAGAGCTCTGAAAGACCATGCCACACTGGCGACATGGACAAAGCAATTGGTTGACATCGGCATTTTAAAGGATCCGCAGTCCCTTGAAGTTTTGATTGTGATTGCCAGGGCTACTAATAGCAGTGAACTGACTTTGCCAGTAGAGTTTGTTCAATCCTTAGAGGTACACGTGCCACAGCGTGTTCTGGCAGCCACAAAACCAGTTCTGGAAAAAGCACGCAAGGTCTGCCGAACCTGTGGTGCTGTAAGAGTGTTGTCTCTTACAAATGAACAGACTTCAGAAGAAGATGTAGAACAAATCCTGCGCTTGAATGGGTTTGAAGAATTGCTTGCCGGCTGGTGGACTCGAGTCACTATGGAATGCGTGCCTGAGCGAGTGGCGACAAAAGTAGTTACGTATTGTGGCCCGGTGTCACCGTCTAGCATGCGCAATGCTCTTAGGCGGCACTTAAGTAGGTTCCAATTACCGGCTCCCCCTTCAGAATTGCTTGCAAAACTTCTTGAACGGAGAGGTAACTTCACAGTCATTAATGGGCTTATTTATCTGGCCAAACCACCAACTGCAAAGCCAGGACTTACCGGTCCTGAAAGAGTCTTTTTGGACATGGTGCTCTCGAATGGCCCTATAGTATCATTCGAGACAGTTCATCACAAGCTGCTGGAGGCTGGGCTCTCAACAGCGTCGGTTACCTCAGTCTTAAAGTATTCTCCAATAGTACAGAAGATCTCGGTCGCATTATATTCACTTTTAGGTGCCAAATATGACGAAACCGATGTTCAGGAAGCCCAAGCTCAGTTGACTAGAATACCGGCAAATCCGACTTTGAGGGCTCGTTCTGATGGTGTTATTGAGTTTGAGATAAATGCTGGCCCTTGGTTAGAATACGGCGGTGTGCTAGCCTCTGGGCCTGCGTCGTCATTAAGGGGTGAGTGGAAGCTCATTAGCAACGGTGCAGAATCAGGGCGGTTAGTGATCGATGGAAATTTCGTGCGTGGTCTTTCGCAAATATCTAAGGGCCTAGGTATTGTACCGGGAGATAGAATACGGATAGATTTTAATACGTGGACGAGGGAGGCTAAGATGGTCAAGGTGGTAAGAAATGAATAAACCGCAAATTGCCAAACCGAAATATAAAAATTCCGATGTTACAGTGATTGCTGTATACCAACTGGGAGGAGCCCTCCGGTATATACATCTAGAAGATGTAGCAGTGAAAGCAGCTGAGCTTTCCCCGAAGACATTTGCGTGGAAAAAATATCCAGAGCGGATCAACTTAGAGGCTGTTCGAATAGCATTGAAAGATGAGTTGGGGGCAAAGACAAAACGGGTACTTGGTAGTATTCGTCATGGCTGGATGCTGACTCCGCAGGGTTTGTCATGGTGCTTAGAGAATGTGTCTACTGAGACAAATCAAGCGCCAGTTGAGCAAATCCATAAGGAGATCGCGCGTATAAAGAAGAGCGAAGCCTTCAACAAAGTTACGGCAGGTAAGATGGTAGAAATAACAGACGATAATTTGAAAGCAGTCCTCAGGATAGATGAGTATTTCTCTCCACGAAACCGCAGTGAGCGCATATTGGCTTTTGCAAATGCAGCGGTGATTGAGCCACAGTTGAAACCGGTCCTCACTACTCTAGAACAAAGGGGATTTATTGAGCCGGAGGTAGAATTATGAATAAGCCAATTCAAGTCACGAGCCATGTCTCCAGAGACTTTCTTCAAAATGCTGCTTATTTTAACACTGTGCCCAAAGTTGTGTGGGAGTACGTTTCTAATTCGGTGGATAATCCCAAACCCAACCAGCCTGTAAGCGTAGAAGTGAAAGTATCTAAATAAAGGATAGTTATCACTGACAACGGCTGCGGTATGTCGAGAGAAGGATTGCGAAATTTCTTTCGTATGCACGCAGAAAACATCCGTCGAGGTAGAGGTGAAAGTGTTCGCGGTCGATACGGAACCGGAAAGTGTGCTGCATTCGGCATTGCCGATATCCTCAGGTTAGAGACGATCCAGAACGGGATCCTCAACACAGTAGAATTGAGTCGCAAGGATATTAAGCAATCAAAGTCAGGAAAGCCCTTTCCCATCAAAGACATTGTCGTCGATAAGCCAACGACACAAGAAGATGGCACAAGGATTATCATTTCGCAAATGAATATAAGGAATATTGAATTACCGGCTACGATAGCTTATATCGAAAGGCATCTTGGTAGGCAGCTTCACAATAACGCAGTGGCTATTAATGACCACGTTTGTGAGTATCAAGAACCAGCCTTCAGTTGGCAGCGAGCGTTCCACCCAACTCCTGATCTGGTGAGCATCCTGGGGGTTATAGAGCTAGTCGTTAAAGTCTCACCCGCTCCATTGGAGAAAGAACGAGCTGGGATAGATGTTCTATCAAAAGGAATCTGGCATGACACAACACTAGGTACTCTAGAGGGAGACTTTGCCAAGCGTATTTTTGGTGAGGTGGATGCACCAATATTAGAAGAAAAATACGATATGGAGAAGATTCCGCCCTTTGACAATACTCGCAATATGACACTAAATATTTCGAACCCAATCGTAGCTACATTACTGGGTTGGATAGATGAGTGTCTTCATCAAATTGCAGCAGAATTATCGCAACAAGAAAAAGAGAGAAGAGCCAGTGAAGAGGCAAAGCGACTAGCAAAGCAGGCCCACCAGTTAGAAAAAATCCTCAACGATGATTTTCGAAGCTTACAAATGGAACTTGAGAAGATCCGCCGCATGGCTCGCTTGCGGGAAGGCAATGTAGTTTCAGATATTGTGCCGGGTGAAGGGACGCTCCAGACAGAATATACGCTGGGAGGCCCTGAACACGGCAATGGAACCGGTGGAGATCTTGCCGGTCCTGGGGAGGAAGAACGGCCCGGACTGTCATTGCTACTTGGAGAGGATAAAGGTGGTCCAAGCAAAATCTCTGAACGTAAGCACAAACAAGCGACTTTCCATGTTGAATATCGGCATGAAGAGGAAAATTCACCAAGGTCACGCTATGATAGGGATACAAGAACAATATTTATAAATCTGGATCATCCTCAAATAGTTCGTGCTGCACGTGAGGGTGGTGGGATCGAAGGTAAGCAATTTAAGGAAATGGCCTACGAAATTGCATTCATTGAGTATGCCATAGCTTTAGGGCAAGAAAGACTGCGAGTGGACCCATTCTATTCAGCTAGTGACACCCTTTATGAAATTCGACAAACTATCAATCGAGTGAGTCGTACGGCTTATGCATGACTTCTTTAACATTCCGTCAGCTTGTTAAATATCGGGCTACACTAGCGAAATATTGACCGGAGTGCTTGCCAGTGCTACAGTGAGGTCATCGATAACGGGGAGGCAAAATTATGGCAGGCTATGTTGGGTCAATTGAAAAACAGACTCTTGCCAACAATTATTTTAGACAAGTCTTGTTCACTGGGAAATATGCCCAGCTTGTAGTAATGTGCTTGCAGCCAGGTGAAGAAATCGGCAACGAAGTACATCCCAAGGTAGACCAATTCTTTCGTATTGAGCAAGGCGAAGCGACATTTGTTTTTGAAGGAAAAGAAAAACATGTTGTTAAGGATGGCGATGCCGTCATTGTACCGGCAGGTACCTATCATAATGTTATCAACAACTCAAAGACAGCTAAACTGAAGCTATACACCATTTACTCACCTCCGAACCATCCTGATAAGACGGTGCATAAGACAAAAGCCGATGCCGAAAAGGCTGAGGCCGAAGAGCACCATTAATCAGGCAGCTAGACTGTTATCCAACTTTTCTGACGTTTGTGTGATGTTTCTCAGGATCTTGGATAATTTATCGTGAATCAAGGAAGCCTAAATAAGGAAGAAAAACCTGTCTTTGTGTCGCAAGCCTCAAAATTAATTACCGAAAAAGGCATGATGCCATTCTGAATACACAAGTTGGTAACTTTTCCCGGTTTCTTTCTGGAATGCTGACGCGAAATCCTCACCATTGGCCACTCGATGAAGTATATTTCGGATACCTCCATAATGCTCCGCAACATATCTAACGAATTCCAGTGAGGCAGCATAAAACACATCAACGTGCTCTGCCGGATAATTCGTATTCTGGAAAAGGAATTTTCCATCACTGAGCAACTCCGGATTATTTATATTATAGACCCATAACCCGATCCCAATTACGTCTCTTTCCCAAATCTGGCTCCAATCCAAACCCTTGTAACTTTCATATTGGACTAACCCTTCATTGAACCAAAGTGGAACTTGAGCTTCATATTGTTCGCCAACTATTCGGAAAATCACATAATGCCCCATCTCGTGGCCTGGTCTAGGCGAAAAAATGGAATTTCCTCCAGCATTTACCTCTTCGGCAGGTAGGTAGATTACAGATATTCCTCCGTTGTAAGAAAAATAAGCGTCCGCCCATTGCTGTACTTTGGTCTTGGACTGAAGGCTTTGCACCGAGTCGAATAGCTCTATCTCCAACTTTTCTGAGCGCGAAATTGGACCGTATTCGCTACTCAGTTTAGTAAATTGCTTATCTAATTCAACTAAGGTTGCATCAACTCTGTTCTTAGCTATCGGGTCTGCTTCTAAAACTTGGAATTCGCTTGTCGCGTTCCTAAGATGTCGCGAATCATCAAATCTCTGGAAGGCGTGAAAAGCTAGTGGCACAAGAATTACAATTACCATCGCGATTGCCAATATTTTCGGACTGACTTGCTTCTTAGTTCGATTTTTTATCTGACGGGGTATGATAGAAATAATCACATAGGTGATCACAAATGGTGCCCAAATGAATATCCAGAGAACGGGCAGTTTGAACATTGTTCCAGGCAGCAAAAAGGTGAAACCTATGAACAATGACAGTGGCAATAATACGAAGGCCGATATAAACCAAAAGCCGAATAAACGAGCAAACCAGTCCGACACAGTGGCAAACTTCACTCTAAACACGTCAATTTTTTCCCGCATCTTGGGTGGAAGTTTTCCCAACAACTGGTCAATATTTTGTCTGTCCGGTTCCATCTATGCCAGCTTCTTTCTAGATGTTTCGTTTCTTTCTTATCAACTCGATGTTTCTCTGCCAGGTAACACAGATACAATCCTTCCTACGTTCTTGCGAAATTATATGACGTCCAAAGTCTGTGTCCACAGTGTCTTCAATGGCCCGCCGTTGCGGAAACTAATTGCTTTAGGGGTTGTGGCTGGGAGATCAAAGTGAAGACCACGTAGGAATTAGAGAACGATTGGGCATCGGCTACCAAAATCTCGCCAGTATCGCTCCTGAATTCCAGTATGTGTTTGACTACCTTGTTGGGCGAGTCACAAAACACTTTGGTAATAGCATCGTCGGAATCCGCGATTTGACCAGGTTCAATGTGTCCTCTGAAAGTGGGAGACTTAATGTAATAATGAAGTGACATACTGTCGCTGCCCGGCGTCCATAGCGCACCATCATGCCCAGTCGGTCGCCAAACCAGCAGACAGCACGCCTTTTCGCTGTTCTCAACATAATGCATGAACGTCGCATGTAACGATGTCCCAAAAACATTATTAGCGAGGTCAATGGCAGTCTCCAGCCCCCACTCCCCTTGAGCCATGTATTTCATGAATCTATCACCAAAGAAGAAAGCTTCGGCAGCAAATATATCTGCCTCCGACTCGAATTCTTTTTGGACTCCGACCGGGAGCATAAGTAGAGGACAGAAATAGAGGAGTTCTCTTTGCCACGGCAGAAATTCATGTCCTATTTCGTGCAGCGAGCCCCAATTCTTTTGCTGGGCCGTCAGGCCACCACGGAAAGTAACGGCTCGTTCTTGTGTGTCCAGCATTGCTTGAATCTTTTTGTGGTCCTCTCGTGGCAGATTTGCCTTGACAAGCAAATCGTCAAGGTTGAGCTGAGTTACCTCCAACTTACTAGCTTGGAGTGCTTGGTCCGGCGGAAGTGGGGGCGCGGCGAACCCGTGCTCAGCTAGGAATCTAGCTGCTTGAGTGCAAATATCTTTGCGCACAGATACCGAAACCCTCGACACTGAGTGTTACTCCTTATGTTTGCGCTTTCCCCTTCGGGATTCGCTCAATTCGAAATCTATCAAGCGTTGAATCCGTTCTCTCTGTTCCTTGCTGAGTTGTGCGGCCCCCCGGAATGCCACCTTTGCTGTTTGGCTACTTGCTCTTACATCAGGCATATATCCAGCCTGCTTCATAAGGTGAATATAGTCCTTTTCATAAATCTTCGCCAGTGCAAAAAGTATTCGTGGGGACGGTTCCTTGACTTTATCCTGTTCCAGCATGCTCAAGTAGCCGCTGCTTAGTTCGGCACCCAATTGTTTTTCTTTGGCTAGGCGCTCGACATCCCTTAACGATAGCTGTCTTTCCTCTCGCACTTCTTTTAAGTAAGGACCAATAGTCATCCATTTCCCTCCTTTTCGACTTTTTTTAATTATAATTGATGTCGCTTCTATTGTCAAGCGTTTAATATCTAGAGCACAACCGCTTGACATGATAAGGCATTTTGTTTTATACTTTAGGTAGAGTCATCGCGGAGTTTCGCGGCGGCTCCAAAAAGAATATGGAGGTTTTAAAAATGGCAAACCGAATCACTATCACCATCCAGGCCACGTCCGGGCAGATCAAGGAACAGTTCAACACTAACCAGCCCTTGCACGCAGTCAAACGCGAGGCAATGGCCAAGTTACACATCGACCCTTCCCAAGCTGAGTCGTATCGTCTCGTCTTCAACGGCAATGATTTGGACGAGAATAAGACTCTTGGCGAAGCCGGTGTGCCGGACGGTGCTACTCTGCTGTTGGTGCTGGTCGGCGCAGTGGTAGTATAGGGGAATATGATGGACCCTGAAATCAGCAAGGCAAAACTAAGGAAGGAAGTGGAAGCGTTACTTGCTCTTCAGGCGACTGTCTCCCACCATCGGTGGGAGATAGTCATTGATGGACTCATCGTCTATGTAACCATATATCCCCGTAACATGCCGAAAAAGAAATATCTGGCCCGCTTTATTTATGACGACTTCCCTCAGCGTGCTCCCGCATTCACTTTTGTTGACCCAGAGACCCGAAGAGAGGGCAAGGAATTCTGGCCGAAGCATGGCGCGTTTAACAACGCGCTAAACAGGCAACCGCCACAGTTGTGCATACCCGGTGTTCGCGAGTTCCATGAAATTCTCCATCGGGAACACCCCTGGTCACCTGAATGCTATCCACTAGTCAAGGTTCTTGAAAGCATTCAAGCAGAGCTGACAAAAGGGCATCCTGCGGGCTGACGGAGCGATATATGCAAAAATTATACATACCAAGTCCCATCTTTGCAGAGACAGAACGGTTCCTGAAACGACGAGGCAGCACTGACAAGGAAGGTTTAGTTTTATGGGCTGGGCACATAGACACCACTGGTCAGGCATGCGTTCTGATGACTATAAAAGCTGGAGATTCCTGGCCTCACGGAGTACGGCTTCGTTTTCAGCAGATGATAAGACTCACTCAGGTCATAGCTTCCAACGGCATGATTCTTCTCGCTCAGGTTCATAACCACCCAGGTAGCCTTCCGCACTCTTTTGGTGATGAGGAAAATCCAGCCAGCCATCAAGCGGGGTACATCTCGATTGTTGTGCCTGATATGGGCCTTCAAGGCATTGATTTGCAGCGGTGCTTCGTGTATGAGTATCAGAGCCATCTTCGGTGGAGGGAGTTAGCCGAGGAAGAGATATCTCAATTGTTCAAAATACTGCCGGACGGCTTGCACTTATGACTATAGACCAGACGCAGCGCACGAGGGAATTGATTCAACGACTCACGCACTCCTCCCCTCTAGAGGTTCAAAGGTGGGGCGCAATTCGAGGGCGTGTTGCGTTGCTTCTCGGACGGGAGGCGTCTTTAACGAAAAACGGTCAGCTTGCATTCTTTACGGCAATCAATTTACTTGCCCGCCTCCATCCTGTGGTCACAGAGATAGCGATCCATATAGAAGCTGACGCCCCCGTCCTTGTCCATGCGCCATTATTCGACGGTCCGAAAGTCTCCCATGCTGTCCGCTATTTCGCAGCTTCACTGAACTCGCCAGTTACCTTGACGCTCCACTATGCGGCAACTCCGCTAGAAGATGCAGAGGTCGTTCTCATGGCCGGTGCATTCTATGCTGGGTTATCACAAATAAGTTTTGGTTCAGATGGATGGAACCTGCATCTTAATTCAGGGGGACAATGTGGTTTTTCAGATAGATTCAACCCTGTCGGAAGTATGTCAGTCGCATGCTTGGTGGTCAGCGAAGCTTTCAAGCGCATTTTCGTTATGAAAGCTAGCAGGATGGGACTGCATCCGAATTCTGTGCCGCCAATGCTTCTGCTCAATGGCCGTAGCTTAATATCAACACTCTCATATAGGACATTGACCGATGATATTCCCAATCCCGACCTTCCCCCCGAAGTGGACATGGGGAGAGTGACAGTAGTAGGAGTGGGCGCTGGCGGCGGCGCTTGTTTGTATGCATTGGCGACATTGCCCCTCACTGGCGAGCTTTGGGTCGTTGACCCCGATGTGGTTAACGCTCATAACCTTAATAGGTATATTTACGCGACTGAAGAAGATGCCAGGAAACTGAGGACGAAGGTTAATGTCTTAAGCCAATTTCTTCGTTCGCGTATTCTAAAATGCTGTACCTTTGACACACCATTTTCGGACTTCAAATCAGCTCATCCCCGCTGGCCAAGGGACTTGGTCGTGTCCACGGTTGACACTGCGGAGGCACGTCATGCAATTCAATGGGAGGTGCCCCGCATAATCTTAGATGCAGCAGTGAGTCGGAGCACCTTCTACGTCCATCGCGTAGAGTTAGGACGGTCTGCTTGCCTCAAATGCACCCATATCGCGTCCAGCGAACAAACAGACATAGTCCGTGTTATATCTGCCGTGATAGGGATGGAGTACACTGAAGTCTCTAGGATTTACTTCGATAACATTCCTCTGACTGGAGACACTGCTCGACATATTGGACAAAACGTCATACCTCATGGTCTAGCGGCTCCTAACGAGGGAATGACCCTCCAAGATTGGGTTATGCTTCATTGTGGCCAACTGAAGCTTACGACTACTTCAGAGATGACGCTACCAATCCCATTCGCTACAGTTTTGCCCGGCATTCTTCTTGCAGGCGAAATCATAAAAGAGAGGTACTTCCCTACACATGTGGTCAAGCACAGCGTAAATCATGATGTCTTTGGTCTTCCGTTAAGCTGGCTAGTGACACCACTCAACCCAAAACAGGATTGCTCGCTATGCAGCGACGAAACGGTGAAAAGGGCGTACAGGAATCTCTATCAGAATTCGGGAACCAGGGAGGATTAGTTATGGAATTCAATTTCCTCTTTCTCGTCATCGCCGCATTGGTTGGCCTCATCATCAATGCAATCTGGGGTTTTAATCCGGTCGCAATTCTGGGCGGGTTCTCCCTAATCATATTGTTCCTGCCTATTCTGGGTTTGGTGTTTGAACACGACCCGCAGGTCGCACAGGCAATGGCGAACAGCATTGTTGAGAGGGTTATTAACGCGATGCCATCTCTTATTGTTGGCGAGCTCGCCGGCATGGTAGCGTCAACAATTTTCAAAGCCATCAATGGCTTATTCTAGATGGATCCTGAAGCCCTCAGCAAGCCCTTATGTAATTAACCGAAGATATACGCATGAAAAGATACTGTTAGGATGTTCGCATGATACGTGCTGATGAAACGAAAGTTCGAGCAGTAGTGAATTTCGCTACCTAAATCAAGGTAACGCTCCTCAATAGCACGAGGGTAGCCGATGTGCTCTACGCCTGGACGCATTCCTCATGATGTGGTGAACCTGCCAAGAATTAGCTCTAGTGCTGGTATCGTGCGGACTCCTCTATTGCACATTAGTCCACAATGTTCAGGTGGGAAAATTAAAGATAAAAGGCGTAGGCGGGGATATGATGACCCCTTTTGGAGACGGTTACAACAATTCTTTAAGACTTAACTGAAGTAAAACTAAATTGTGGTC
>Ga0172362_10005132_pt1 | contig 11349 bp, 13 predicted proteins | sample LakKivs1_kivu2a2_FD_114534 | JGI IMG/M metagenome (GOLD analysis project Ga0172362, IMG submission 114534) | Sediment microbial communities from Lake Kivu, Rwanda - Sediment s1_kivu2a2 | ecosystem: Environmental > Aquatic > Freshwater > Lake > Sediment | place: Rwanda: Western Province, Lake...
CGCCATCTTCATTTGGCTCTCCAGAGTGGCAGCGATACTGTGCTACGAAGGATGAAGCGGTGCTACTCCTTGGATGATTACCAACAGGCGGTAAATCTGATTAAGGAGACAATACCTGGAGTGGCTATCACCACTGATCTCATGATTGGTTTCCCTGGCGAGAGTGATGAAGAGTTTGAGCAAAGCTACCAGTTTTGCCAGCTCGCTGGCTTTGCCAATATCCATGTTTTCCCCTTTTCCCCTCGTCCCGGGACTCTGGCAGCTAGGATGCCCCAGCAAATAGATGAGAGAGTAAAGAAGGAGCGCAAGCAGCGAATGCTAGAGTTAGCCCAAAAATGCCGGCATAGTTTTCACGAGCAGTTTTTGGGGCAAACTATGCCTGGCCTGTGGGAAAAGGAGACAAGTCTTGATAGTGGCATATATTCTGGCTTGACCGATAACTATATCAGGGTATTTACCCCAAGCCACGACTCCTTGACTAATAAAATAGTGTTAGTTAAGCTAGTGAGATTTCATAACCAGGGAATGTGGGGAGAATTAGTTGAAAATTAAGGTTAAGGTAAAGCCTAACTCGAAAACCGAGGAAATCAATCAAGAAGGCGATAACTTTGTAGTGAAGGTCAAAGAGCCACCCAAGGAAGGCAGGGCTAACCAGGCAGTCATCAATTTCCTGGCACAGCATTTTGGCGTTTCTCAGGGTCAGGTCATGATTCTAAGCGGCTTTAAGAGCAAGAATAAAGTTATTGAGATTGTCTGAAGCTGGTTGATGTAACCAGGATGCAGCTTATAGGCCTAAAATCACATTGTGGCACTCTCCAAGAAAAGCCTTTTACAAAGTAATCTTTAATGAAGCTGAGAGGACCATGGGTATGGATGGAGACAGTTAACACGGAATCATTGCCCATACCAGTATTGAGAAGGGACGGTTTAACATGTCGTCATGATGTTACTTGCAAGATGGGTGCGGAGGCTGAGATACATAGGTAACAGTTCAATACGATTTTCAAGAAGCCGACGATACATACATTATGCCACTTTTGAATCAGTTACGTCTCCGTTTTAAGACTGATTCCCCAGACCTGAAAGGAGAATAATATCCTGAGGTAGCCGTTTAAGAGAAGGTTTTCTATGAAGGCAGGGCAAGGCGAAACTATACGCCAGCAAAGAAGTGAAGCGATGGGGCGAGACTTGATTTGGAGATTACTACTCCGTTTTTCCGGTCCGGCCATAGTTGCTCAGATGGTTAATGCTAGTTATAACCTGGTTGATGCTATTTTTGTTGGGCGACTCGGTACTGAAGCGCTTGCTGCGCTCGCTGTTTCTAATCCGCTAATGATGATCTATAGGTCTATCGGTATGGGAATTGGAGTTGGAGCTGCGTCTTTAATTTCCCGACGCCTCGGAGCTGGAAACAGGGAAGAAGCAAACCGGGCCGCCGGAGGCGCCATCACCCTTTTCTTAATAGTAAGTGCCGTGGTGACTTTTGTCTGTTTGGCGAATCTGGAAACTTTCCTGCGCCTATTTGGCGCTGATCAATCAGTTTTGCCTCTAGCTAAGAGCTATATGATTATTGAAACAAGTTTCATCGCTCTGGACTTCCTTATAATTGTCCTTGCTGAACTGGTCAGGACTGAGGGGAACCCTGTGCTCGCAAGCGGAGCGATGATTACCTCGGCAGTAATGAACTGCATCTGGGATCCAATCCTGATATTTGGCATCGGGCCGTTCCCGCGTGTGGGAATAGCCGGGGCCGCCTGGGCGACCTCAGTAGGCCGAGCTATTGGGGCGTCAATTCTCCTCGTCTATCTGTTCTCAGGCAAGTCAGCCTACCGGTTCAAACTTGGTTATTTCCGGCCTAATCTCAAAATAGCGACTGAAATCTACCGAGTAGGCATGTCTATGACAGTGCGGATGATGGGCGGCTCCATATCTCAGATAGTAGCCGCGAGAACAGCAGCATCTTTTGGGGTTGTCCCTCTAGCAGTAGTGGGTGTTCTTTTTCGCGCATCGGGTTTTGCTTTTACCCCTTGCATGGGTCTAGGTCAAGGAATGTTGCCACTGGTGGGTTACAACTTCGGTGCCGGAAAGAAAGAGCGAGTCGGCGAGGTGGTCATCAAAACTAGCCTATCCGGTTTAATATGGGGGGTTCTGTGCTGGATAGTGGCAACATCGTTTTCAACGCAAGTGATGTCATTGTTCAATACCGATCCCACTTTCCTGGCAGTAGCCACAGTCGCTTTCCGTATATTCGCTCTAGGCTTCTTTGCTACGGGCCTCCAGATGATTCTAAGCTTTTTTTTCCAGGGGATCGGCAAGGGGCTTGCGTCCCTGGTAGTGTCATCTTCTCGTCAGGTTCTCTTTCTGATACCATGCCTTCTGCTTATGCCTCGCATGTTTGGTTTGAACGGTCTATGGGCAGGTTATCCTGTCGCTGCTGCTCTAGCGCTCTTGCTTACCGCGATTTGGACGGTGATTGAGTTTCGTAACTTGGGTATAGCGTTCCGTCTTAAAAAGTTAATCACTCGTTAATATTCCCTACATGGTTGGTAGCGGTTTCTCGTTCGTGGGACTCAGCCGCTTTGGCCAGTAATGCGAGCCCACGAGCCAGACTAGAAAGCTCTTCTAGACTCATGCGAGTTAATACCTCGGACATCTGCTTTACTCTTCTCTCCCTGAGGTTGGCCAGGAGTGCCTTTCCTTTTTCCGTAACGCTCAGCAGCAGTACACGGCGGTCTTCGGGATTCTCCTTACGGCTCACTAGTTCCTGCTCGACCAGGCGGTCAACAATGCCTGTCACATTGGAGGAGGTGACCCCCAGGGCTGCTGCTAGCTTCGTGAAATTGGTGCTCCCCTCGTTGTCAATGAAAAACAGGCTCTTGAGTTGGGCGATAGTGAGGCTCAAGCCCATCCAGGCATCAGGCGAATATTGCTTCAGGACCCGATTTGCCCGCCGCTCGAGTTCAATAATCTCTCTCACCAAGGCTGTTTTCTCCATTATCTATCATCACCTTTCCACACAAATCAGCATAGAGCCGCTATTCATTTGCAAAGTAGGTCGCTTTGGTGTATGCTATATTTAGTAGTTTCAGTTTAGGTTATTACATACTTAAATCACCTCAGATTTGCCTAAGTGTTGGATGACCCGAACTCTAGCTAAAATTTGGAAGAGAGGAGGTCATCCAATGAGTTTTCAGGACAAGTCGATCCAGTGTTCCGATTGTGGGATTGCCTTCACCTTCAGCGCTGAGGAACAAGAGTTTTTTCAATCTAAGGGCTATACTAATGAGCCCAAGCGCTGTCCCTCATGCCGCCAGGCAAGGAAGGCAGAGCGATACGGGAATGGTGGCCACAGCTACGGGGCCCCACGCCAAATGTTTCCTGCAATATGCGCCGAGTGTGGCAAAGACACCGAAGTACCCTTTGAGCCTCGCGGTGATAAGCCGGTGTATTGTAGCGATTGATACGGTAAAGTCAGACCGTTTAGATAATGCTGGTTTGACCATAGGACATACATGGGCCAGGTATCCCCGGCCCATGTATGTGTCTCTAGAATGTGGTGATGTGTCATGTCAATGCAAGTCTCGATACGCGAAGGTGAATCCCAAGATTCCCTGTTACGTCGCTTTCAAAGGATGGTGCAGACGAGTGGAATTCTGCGCGAGGCAAGAGCCCATCGTCATTTTCTATCCAAGGGAGAGACGGGACGTTTGAAAGCGCAAAAGAGCGCCAGACGAAGGCGCCGCTACGGGTAAACCAGAAAGCAACCAATGAGCTAATGTTTCTGGTCGGACTTAGCTTAGGTACCTGAGGCGAGACAGTCGGCTCGGGTTATGAAATTAAGTAAAAGGAGTACTAATATGAAAATCTATGTGGGTAACTTATCCGATGAGGTAACAGAAGAAGAATTACGGCAAGAATTTCAGGCTTTTGGAGAAGTGACGTCTGTCGACATTATAACAGACAAGTATACTGGGCGACCTAGGGGATTCGGGTTTGTTGAGATGGCATCAGTGTCTGAAGGTCAAGCTGCAATTACCGGCCTCGACGGGAAAGCACTAAAGGATCGGACGTTAACTGTTAATGCGGCTCGACCTCGCTCTGATAACAGAGGCGGCGGGTCTTACGGTGACAGGAAAGGCGGCGGCTTTAGCAGAGGAAGACAGAGAAGATATTAGACCCCTGCTCATTCATTTCTGCCTAAGACACACAAGACATATCGTTACTGTGGAGGGCTACTGGCAAAGCATTTTGGCGTCCCCCAAGGTCAGGTCAGGATTCTCAGCGGCTTTAAGAGCAAGAGTAAGGTTATTGAGGTTGTGGAAAGCTAGTATGGCTATTTGGAGGGTGTTAAGCGCTAGCATAGATTCAATAAGCGGCGGGTTTAATATATAGTATAGTAATTAATTGCCAATGAATGATATAATTCTTCTGCAAGTTAAGAAAGATCCTTAAGGAGATGTACATATGAATATGGGGAATTTAGAAGAAGGTAGTGAGAAGGAAGTTAGTGTTCGTGCTAAATTAGAATGGGTTGATGCTGAAGCAGTGCCTATTGTTTATGCTAATCATCTATTTGTGCGTCATGAAGAAGACAATTTTGTTATTACACTTGGGCAGGCACATGGACCATATTGGCGGGAGATCCCTGAAGAACTTAAAGGTAAAGAGATCAAGGTATCTATACATGCGGTAGCTCGCATTGCTGTTCCTCCTCAAGCGATGAAGTTAATGTTAGATGCACTGAATCAAAACTATGAACGGTTCTTGAAAACGAAAATAAAAGGTGAAGAGGAATAAATGTAATGAGTTATGTAGGCGTTAGCACAATACCAAAGATTGCTTATTGCGATCTGGATGCTGGAGAGGGAACAAAACTTTTTGGCATTTGGCAGTTGCCTACCTTCTCTAAAGTCCTTTGGGATATAGGGCTTCTCTCTTCTAGCGAAGAGGCTAAGGCTAACATTGAAATGCCTAGGAAAGCTGAGATTTGGGAAATTCTTGAGATAAGAGAAATATTAGCCCAGCCTTTTGGTGCTCCTGTTAAGTTAACTAGAGAGCAGGCAGTTGAGATTGTAAAGAATTCATTTGGAAGTTGCCCTGATCTACCTGAGGGCCGTGAGTATGTGAGGGATATTAGGTTGGCTTTGGGAGAGTCAATATTTAGGAAGTCATCAGGAAGGAGTGGCTGATTACTTATTTGATACCACTGTTTTTATAGATTATCACGGAGGTGATCCGGAAGCTAAACATCTTGTTGAACGTCTCTTTGAAGGCAGTATTAGTGCTTCTTATTGCGCTTTAACATTGGCCGAATTGTGGATTGGAATATCTACGATTTCTGAGGAGGAACTCAGACGCAAGGAAGAAGTCAAATATGAAGCTCTCTTCAAGCTAATGGAGTCAGCGCCTATCTCAGATGAAGATGCGAAACTAGCAGGGATATTACTTGGGAAATTTGTTGGGAAACTTGACGAAAAGGCGCGAAAGGAATTTCTTAAAGAATTTCTTGCTGATGCAATCGTTGGGGCTGTAGCTAGTCGACGTGGAGAGGTAGTTTGCACAAGAAACAAGAAGCACTTTGAGTAGTTCTCTGTGGAGGCTGAGACTTATTAAGGTTTTATATTCTTACTTTGTTTCACTTGCTGGTGGGAGGTGGCATAGGGAGTGAAGTTCTTCGGGGCGGAGGCTGGCTCGTCTGCTATACTTGGAGAATCCTGCTTCCAAGTCGTCATAAAACATATAGGTGATTTTGTTTTCCAGGAAGAGGGGATGCCCAATATAAGATGAGCTGGTTAGCTCTTGCTGGAGTTTCCTACGCCTAGCTTTTGGAGAGACAATAGTTAATTGCCGACTTTTGCCCAATTCGGGCACAGCTGATAACAAAGCTACAAAACGCTCTAAGGCACTGAGAATGGAAGTATGCTCCTCTACTTCAAAGGCCCATATCGGAGTGCCGTCTGCTTGCGCCCAGATTATATCAATCTGCTCGACGCGCTTTTGCTGAACTGGCTCAGCTTTTATATTGAGATATGTCAGTGGTTTAAGTCCTGCCAGCATGGGGTCATTTCTCTCCTGCTTGCCTATATAGGGTACAAATCCAGCCTTCTGGCAAAGTATGGCAAGGCGGAAAATATGCTGGTTATGAGTAGTGCTGGCAGGGATTTGAAGAGCATATTCCTCGCCTTTCTCAGAGACGAATAATGGCAAAATGCCCTGTTTTGCCAGCACACTGGGGTCTTTTAGCTCCCAATTAACGCCATCATAGGAAATGGCTACCTCATTCAGGACATCGGCAATATCTTGCTTTGTTGGTCTATGTCCATTTATAAGTAGTGGCAGGATAGTAGTTACAATGCTGTCAAAATTTACCTTGCCTATCCTCCGTAGATAGCCTATGACGTAATATCTGATGCGAAGTCTTGGTGGGATGAAGTTACCCACTTTGCTTCCAGCTTTGATTTGCCACAGGTTATCTTCACCTAGCTTAAAGTCGCTCTCAAGTATTGCTAAGATGTCACCTATATTTTGGGAAGTAGCATCGAAGAAAAGGTCGTTATCAAAAAGGTCTGGCACTACCTCTCTGAGTATTTCCTCTGTCGTTGCTCCTGCATCACGGTAAATTACCCTCTCAGCAACATTTTTAATTATATTTGCCATTGGCAAAGACATGGGCTGGGATATTTTTCTTTCAGCAATCTTCTGAAAGTTCACAATCAGGCTCTCGCCAAGAACTCGTAATGGGTTCTTAATCTTGTGGAATGTCTGCTTAGCTAATGGTTGGGCAACACAATTTACATAATTAAAGCCAATATAGCGCAGCATATCTCGAAGGGAATACCACAGGTTGGTTTCCTTATGATGGAAAACCAAGGATAGCCATGCCTCATCCTTCAGGGCATAAAACATCTGCTCAAAGGATTTCTGGAGCACCTCCAAATAGTGGCTCTCATCAAAATTCTGCTCTCCACCTTCAATTGCCTCCCTTTGCCGTATCTCATTAGTGACATCAAATTCCAGCCAGGCATGCCACATTGTCCCCAAGTCCAAATAAGCAATGTGGGCACCGTAGGGAGGGTCGGTATAGATATAATCTACTGTACCCTTATCTACATATTTGAGCAGGTTTTCGGCTGAATCACAGTAGACATTAAATGTCTCGCCCTCACGGACAAAGTCTCCAAAGAGAGTATTGCCATTTTGTTTGGCCTTGGCCACTCTCCGCACTTGGTCAGCGAATGCATTCCCAGCATCGCGGGGAGCCAGAACTGGCGGCATCCAGTAGCGATACACCATCAATAGCCCCGAACCGCCTCCATGCTTTTTGCCCGCTTCGGCCACCCTGTAGAGAATACTCGCCTTATCTAAAGCACCAGAGAAGGCAAATAGTAGTAACTGTCTTGCTTGTTCGTCTTGAACTCTCATGATGGTGCCTCGAAGATGGCTCAACACTACCAGGTTGGCTTTGGTAAACAGGTCTTCCACATAGCCTCTATCGGCATTGGATGGCAGTTTGACCCCTTTGGGATACCATTCTTTGACCTCATAATCGCCTAACTCCTTAGGCGAGGCTTTACGCACAAATTCCACGATGGATTTCACTTCTTGTTCTACTTGGAGGTAGGCTTCCCAGTAGGCATTGAGGTCAACAGGGGCAAGGCAAGTCATCTTGGTAATGAAAACCGCCAGAGGGTCAAGGTCAATACAAATCGCCCGCCGTTTGTTGGTCAATGCTTCAACGGCAGTAACACCACTGCCGCAGAAGGGGTCGACAACTAATTCTCCCTCATGGGAAAAGTGGCGGATATACTCGCCCACCACGTTGGAAGGCTGCTTGGTGTAGTAGGGGTGTATCTTGTAATGCCAAGCCTTTGCCTTCTCAGCGGGGAAAGCGCGACGAATCGGCTCAACTGTAGTTGGTGCTAATGTTACAGAGTCGGCCATAATCTTAGGATTGAATGTAGCATACCTTCTCCTTTAACTCAACTTCAGCCAACATGGCGCTCCTTTTCGTAGATGCGTTTTGCCTAATCCTGTGATTGGGGGTAAACTAAAGTGAGGAAATACAGGAAAAATATTTATGGAAGGAAGAGATGCACTAAACCCTCAATCGTTTATAGAACAAATTCTTTTCTCAACGCTAAGAATTGAGCTTTTAAATGATAGGGATGAGCCTCAAAGCATCGGTACAGGTTTTCTCGTGAAAGTCGATTTTCCTCAGAATCCAGAGGAATGCTTGCTTTTGCTGGTTTCGAATAGACATGTGCTGACTGGAAGCGAAAGGTTCAATATTGCCTTCCATCGGAGGAAAACAAATTCCGATCTTCCTGAATTAGGACAAACACTTAGCTATCATATGGCTAATTATAGAGAGGCTTTGTTTTTTCATCCCAATCCCAATATTGATCTTGCATGCGTTAATATATCAACTGTCATTTCCCAGTTAGGCTCGCAAATATATTACAAGTTTCTAGACAAGACAGTATTTTCAAATTTTACTGAGCTCGAACTTGATGCGGGACAAAGAGTAATCTTTATAGGATACCCCGATAACCGCTATGATCAAAAACACAATCTCCCTGTGCTACGAAGTGGGGTAACAGCTAGCCATCCAAGATTAAACTACAATGGAGAAGAGCAGTTTTTAATAGACGCCCAGGTTTTCCCTGGGTCAAGTGGAAGCCCGGTCTTTCTAAACATGAAAGAGGCTCAATATAATAGAGGTCAAATCATCATTGGGTCAGGACTTCCTTACGTATTCGTAGGGGTTGTTTCAGCTACAATGATCAGAAACAATATTATCAGCCCATTGCCCGCAAATACACTGGGCATTTCTGAGGAAGTGATTGGATTAGGTCTTGTCTTTAAAGCAACAGCATTAGATGCCCTATTCGATTTAGCTCTTAAACGAACTTGGGAGAGAATCCATTCCAAGCAGCAGAATTAAGAACAGTGATTCCAAGCCTTACCAATACAAAAAGAACCATTTTCCATAGAGAGGTATTTTCACCTGCCGACTATACCCCGAGGTTAGTTAGACAAAGGGGGAATGACAATTGAGTTGTTTGAATGCAAACGTGCCCCTCAAATTTGAAGGGACATTAGCCGATGCGGATAGAGATAATTAGCGCGGAATCGTTGCCCCTACCGGTGTTAAAAAGGAGGATTTAACTTTTTGTCATATTGTAAAGCACCGTTTTTTGTTACCCGTTACCGAGGCCAAACTTAAGCTCCCGTTCTAGGGATCGGGATGTCCAACTGACGACATATTTTCCTGGCTAGGAGACCTTCTACTTCTCGATGACGCGGAACAGTAGCAGTGTGCCCATTTTCTGGATTCAGGAAAACTGAATGCTTAGCACCCTCCCGATGGAGAACACAACCTTCTTTCCTCAGGTGGTTTATAAGCTCGCGGCCTTTCACAAGGCTACACTTGAACTTGGATCTTTCTCTTCAGTATTTTCCCAGCCATCCCTTTGGCTCTCAGCTCCTGCTGACTTTCTAGTATGAGCTGCACCGCCTCTTTCAGGTTTTCTTGGACCTCTTTAATCGTCCTTCCCTGACTGAAAGCCCCTGGAACTGCGTCCACCCATGCGATATACCATTTATCGCGCTTCTCAATGGTAGCTTCAAATGTCCGCTCCATGCCATGGCCTCCTTGTTACCAAAACAAGTATACAGCAGCTAAGAAGCTAAAGTCTACCTTTGTTTTACCCCTGAGCATCATGCTTAATTGACTGCCAAAAATTGCACATTCAGCCAGAAAATGTAGCAAGACAATGCTGCAGTAGTAATTCCATGTCTACACCCACAACTCTTCTTCTCGGATGTGGTACCATTTGGTGTATAAGCAAGCGCGATTGCTCACAGGGAGGCCATATGGATAACGATACCGCACCGGAGCTTTATACTATATGGAGTGAGGCAAAAACCCACATTGAACAGGGCGATTACGATAAAGCTATCGAAATATACAAGTACGTCCTGATTAGATATAGCGACAACGATATTGCCGTTGAGTACGCAAATGCTTATCTCGGTGACATTTACCTCACGCTAAGGCGGCTTAACCTGGCAGCGAATCACATCAAGAAGGCTATTAATTGTAGGCCAGACAACCCTGGTTACCACTACCTTCTTGGCTTCACCTATTCCATACAAAGCCAATGGGGCAAGGCAATTGGTGAATTTGAGGTGGCTGTTGATAAAGAACCGAATAATAGTGAATATCTACGTGGATTAGGATGGGCTATCTATTGTGCTGGTGATAAAGCAAAAGGCTTAGCATATCTTCATAGGGCAATCGATCTCGCGCCAACCAATGTGAACATTCTTACTGACTTGGCAGCCGCTTACCTGTCTGACCTTCAATTTCATAAAGCGCGCGAATATGCTGAAACAGCGGTGCAGATTGACCCTGGCAGCAAGGTTGCGAGAGAGGTTCTGAATAATATCGATCGTTTTCAAGGTGACCATGGGGGATTTAGTAAACCGTGGTAAGGCATGTTCTATCTAGTTAACTTTGCTGGCTAGCTTGAATCCTATTCGTGCAGTTACAACGGCGCCCCTCAGGATTATCCTACCTGCTTACCTACGATCTAACAATCCATCGTTTCGCACAGTTTGAAGCTTGATGGAGGAGGAAGTCAGAAAATTGCCCTACAAGGTTCAAGTGTAGGGTAGCAGTACTTCTAAAGATGTGAGCAGCTTTCTACATGGATGATGATTCATTGCCTATGTTATGTGGGCGAAACTAAAGATTGCAAAATAGTTATCGCTCTAAGGAAATTGCACGAGTTTCTTAGAAAGCTAGAAATCTTCTTCATTTACAACTTTAATTCCATTTCTCTTCAATAATGTGATGGTAACGCCATCGCCGTCAATCAATTTCTGGGTAAATGTGCCATCATATATTTGCCCATTACACCATGGAGCTCTCTAAGAAATTCCCCTTTACAGAGTGGTCTTCAAAGAGGCTAAGGGAACTCATGGGTATGGATGGAGGCAGTTAGCGCGGAATCATTGCCCATACCAGTATTGAGAAGGGACGATTTAACATTTCGCCAAAGTGTGTAAAGGCATTGCAGAGGAGGCAACGACTAGAATATACTAGTTGAAGTCGGGGTATGTTTCATGAAAGATGGTTTACTAATAGTTAAAGACCTTGAGCCAGGTATTCAAGAGGTAACCTTGAATCTGGAAGCTCTCTATCCAGATGAGAATGAGCGAAACCAGTTTGAAAAGAGGTTTGTTGAGTTTCTAAATTCAGATTGCCTCCATTCGGAAATCTTCAAGCGGAGAAATAATACGGTTATCTATCGAACAGAGTGTATTGTCCCTAAGAAGCAAGAC
>Ga0172362_10005134_pt1 | contig 11346 bp, 12 predicted proteins | sample LakKivs1_kivu2a2_FD_114534 | JGI IMG/M metagenome (GOLD analysis project Ga0172362, IMG submission 114534) | Sediment microbial communities from Lake Kivu, Rwanda - Sediment s1_kivu2a2 | ecosystem: Environmental > Aquatic > Freshwater > Lake > Sediment | place: Rwanda: Western Province, Lake...
ATGACATACCAAAAAACATAAAGTGGTTTTTTATAAGATTTTGGGATAGTGTAGAGATATCAGAATTCGCCGGTAGAGGTATAGAAACCCCAGTGCCTTTCTTAGAAAAAATTCTTTTACTATATGTTTTGTTGGGAATTCCTTATTTTTTATTTTTTGTTCTGGGAATCAGTTCGAAAACGAACCTGGATAAATTTATGTTAATATGGCTTGCATGTCACATGGTATTTTCTATATATTTTTTGACAACTGGTTGGAATGCAGGATTTTTACCAAGAGTTGCAACTTTCAGCCTACCATTATTTTGTTATCTCTTTACAAATGGTGTTTCTATAACCTTTTTAAAAAGATACTCAAATTTAATAGTTTTATTTTTACTATTAACAGGATTGTCGTACTTAACTTTTATTGGAGTTAAACTTTATCTGAAAAATATAGATGAAAAAAAACTGGAACCTGCTTATGAATGGATTAGAAAAAACACTGATAAAAATTCATTCATAGTAGCAAGTCATCCTGTACAAGTATCTTTGTTTACTGAAAGAAAATGTGGGGAAAAAATTCCAGATTTATCAAATTACAATGAAATCTATCTGTACAACAGAATAAAAGACAAAGCAAGGTTGGATTATCCTATCGAGAACTATGAAAAATTATATGATGACGGGATTACTGTTATTTATAAAATTAAGTGAACAATAGATAAAATACTTTGTTTTATGACTTCAAAAATTTCTACCTTTTATCAATTCCTTTAAAAGGAACTTTGTAAATCTAAAACCCAATTTGAATGTTTTAGCTTTTCTTTCTCCACCAATTCTCTTCTTTTCAATGGTTGGTATTTCTTTAATCTTGTATTTTAATTTTGCACTTCGAATAGTCATTTGAAATTCTATTTCATAACCAGGAGCATCTAACTTAAGTTTTTTAACCCTTGATTTGTTTACTCCTCTAAAACCATTTATAGCATCAGTTACTTTAACATTCCAAATTAAGTTAACGAGAAATGTAAAAAAAATATTTCCGAATTTTCTTATAAGCATAGGATCATCACTAACATCGCTTTTTGCACCTTTCGTGTAACGCGAAGCAATTACTAGATCATATCCCTTCTTCAATTCTCTAATTAATTTGGGAATATCTTCTGGGTTTTCATTCCCATCTGGACTAAAAAAAACTAAGTATTTACCATTCGCCTTTTCAAACGATTCAATAAATGCGTTACCCCTACCGGGATTTCTTTGATTTATGGTCCTAATCCCTCTATCTTCAAAAAATTTAATTGTTCCATCTTTTGAATTACAGTCCATTACAAAAACTTCATCAAATTCATTAAATGGTATTTTGTCGAATAAACTCCTAATACCATCTATCTCATTTCGTGTCAAAATAACCAATGTCGATTCCATATCATCTTTCAGATAAAGCGTCAATTGACGTTAAATTTATTTCGATACCAATCAATAGTCCTTCTTAATCCTTCTTTCAATGAAACTTTTGTCTCGAACCCAAGAACTTTCTTCGCTTTTTCCGTGTTGCCACGTCTTACTAATTGACCTAAAGGTTTTGATTTTTCAAAAACAAGTTGAACATTTTCGTATCCAGAAATTTTTAGTATAATGTCAGCCAGATCTTTTATTTTTATATCCTTACCACTTGCAAGATTTACTGGGTCTGCTATTGTATATTTTTCTAAAGCTAATATCATACCTCTGACAGTGTCAGTAACGAAGACAAAATCTCTAGAAGGCTCTCCAGTTCCCCAAATTTTAAATGGTTTTTGTCTTTCAATTGCCTTTCTAATTAATCCTGGGATAACGTGTGATGTTTCTGGGTCAAAATTATCCCTTGGTCCAAATACATTGAATGGTCTAACTATAGCTATCTTCATTCCATATTCTTCTTTATAGTATTGAGCTTGAAGCTCACCCATTCTTTTTACCCAACCATATGCATCATTAGTTCTTTCAGGTGGTCTATCAAACACACCTACCACACATTGATCTTCTGAAATTGGGATTTTACAAATAGATGGATACACACAAGCAGAACTTGTAAACAGATATCTTTCAACACCTTCTTGTCTCGAAGCTTCTAACATGTTTGTCTGTATCAGAATATTTTTTGTGAATAATGTCCCTCGATGAGTTACATTAAAACTAACACCGCCAACAAGAGCAGCAAGCTGAAAGACATAATCTACATTTTTTACTGCCTTTTTACAATCTTCAAATTTTGTAAGATCGGCTTTTATGATATTTATTTTTTTTGATTTTAGCAAATTTTCACTGCTTCTCACATGAGCAACAGCTCTCACATTTGCTCCTTCTTCTATTAGTGCTTCTACTAAATGAGAACCTATCATACCGGTACTACCGGTAATGAGCACATTTTTATCTCGGTAAAATGTCATAAAATTCTAAAACGTATATTAACAACAAACATTATTAAGATTTCATATAAAAGGAAATAACATTCCAGATAAATTATTCAAAAATGTGGAGAGAAGCAAAAAATATTTAAAATAATATTTTTTTTAATTAATCTTAGTCTCTATAAAATCAATTATGGTCTCTGCTATAAACTCTCTTTCAACTTTTCCTATTCCATGATGATTTCCAAAGAAGAATGAATTATCATTTATAATTTTTGAATTTTCAAGATCACCCGAAATCTTGAATTTAAATAATTTTTCCTTTAAAAACGGTTGTTGTGTTATATCACCAGTCATAACAGGTCTTGTTTCTATTTTCTTTTTTTTCAAGAAATTCACTAGACATTCTTTAGTAAATGGTGCAGATTGCTTAATAGTTAAAGGGTATCCGAACCAAACATGCTTAGTTCTCGGTCTTTCCCACGGTAATATTAAGAATTCAGAATATTTTTTGAGTTTTTTTGACCAATATTTTGCATTTTTCCTTCTGATTTCTATAAATTTATCTAACTTTTTGATTTGATGTATACCGAACGCACCCTGTATTTCAGTAGGTCTTAAATTGTAACCAATATTGTAGAAAAGATATTTTTTGTCTATATGCTTGTGTTTTTTAATAATATCACGCTTATGTGTTAATTCTCTTATCCATCCATGTGCTCTCAATGATTTTGCTAACTCTGAATATTTTTCATTATTTGTTAATAATATTCCTCCTTCTATAGTTGTGATATGATGAGAAAAGAAGAAACTAACTGTTGCTAAATCGCCAAAACTTCCAACCTTTTTTCCTCCGAACTCTGCGCCATATGATTCACAAGTGTCTTCAATAACAATGAGATCATTATCATTTGCTATTTCAATAACAGTTTCGATATCACACGGATTTCCAAGAAGGTGAACTGGCATGATAGCTTTAGTATTTTTATTAATAGCGTTTTTCATTTTTTCAGTATCGATGTTGAAAGTATCTAAATTCACATCAACAATTACAGGAATATTATTAGTCATAATGATTGGTGATACTGTAGTTGACCAAGTAACTGCTGGTGTAATTATCTCCCCATTTAAATTACTTGGATTTGGAAATCTAGGATTTGAAATTAAAGATAGTGCAATGAGATTTGCAGAAGACCCAGAATTAACCATTACAGCATAATCAACATCCATGTATTCGGCAAACAATTTCTCAAACAACTGAACTTTTTTCCCCATAGTCACGTTTGATGTTAACAGTGATTCTAAAGCTTCGCTGACTTCTTCCCATCCAAAAGATGGAATATTCAATGGTATTTTAGTTTTACCAGGAATGAATTCATCTGTTTTCCTTCTAAAATATCTTTTAATTAATTTTTTTAATTCATTTGTTACTATTTGTTTTTCTCTCATATTTTTTCACAAGAATTTTGAATTGGTAGAATCATTCAATTTTATATAAAGTTAATCGATTTCCCACCATCTATTTGGAAACTTTTTCTTTAAAATTTTATCTCCTTCACCGATGGGTTCCAATCCTATAGCCCGCATATCAGCATCTAACATAATCTTAACTAACTCTTTAAATTTAATCTTTGGTTTCCAACCCAATTTTTCTATAGCTTTAGTAGGATCAGCAATTAACTCATCGACCTCCGTGAGTCTGAACTGTTTCGGATCTATTTTGATAAATTTTTTAGAGTCAAGATTGACATAAGAAAAGGCTTCTTCGACGAATTCTCTTACTGAATGTGTTTCACCAGTTCCTAATACAAAATCCTCTGGAGTTTTGTTTTGAAGCATCTTACACATGAACTCAATATATTCTGGAGCATATCCCCAATCTCTTTTAGCATCCAAATTACCCAAATAGATATAGTCCTGTTTTTTTGCGAGAATAAAGGCAATAGCTCTTGTGATTTTTTTTGTAACAAAGGTCTTTCCTCTTCTTGGAGACTCATGATTGAAAAATATCCCATTACATGCAAGCAGATTGTACGCCTCTTTATAATTTTTGACTATCCAATATCCGAATAGTTTTGATACTGCATAAGGACTTCTTGGATAAAATGGAGTTGTTTCTTTTTGTGGAAATTCCCTCGCTTTACCAAAGAGTTCAGATGACGATGCTTGAAAAAACTTGACCTTTATTTTAGCTTCTCTTATAGCATCCAATAATCTTAATACACCAATAGCATTAATTTCTGCAGAGTATTCTGGTACATCAAAAGATACCTTGACATGACTTTGTGCTGCTAGATTGTATATTTCATCAGGTTCTATCCTTCGTATTAACCTGTTTAAATTACTAGAATCAGTTAAATCTCCATGGTATAAAAAAAGTTTTTTATCGAAGATATTGGGGTTTTCCATCAAATGGTCAATTCTCTCCGTATTAAATACACTTGCCCTTCTGATTATTCCATGTACCTCATATCCCTTAGTAATTAGAAATTCAGCCAGATAAGATCCATCTTGCCCAGTTATACCAGTTACTAATGCTTTCTTCATTATAAATGAGCACCCATTTCTATAAAAATTGTAAATATGAACTTATAAATTCTGTTTCATTTCTGTTAATAGCAAAAACCATCTGCACTGTAACAAAATGTTCTATTTTTCATTTTTAAAACATATCTTAATCATTTTTCATGATTTTTGAAGATATTTAGTAAGATGAACTGTATAGAAAATTTGTCAATTTTTGGTTCAGAAAAATAGCTTCTCTTATTCCTGGTTTAGATTTAGAAGATTCTTTGTTTGGTTTTGTTGCATGCCGATATGTATTCTCTTGATAGTTTTGATAAATAAGTTTTAATCTTTTTTAAAAGTTTTTTACTTCTCTGTGTTTTAATTTTCTTCTTAGTTTTCAGGCTCTTTTCTAGATCTTTTATATTATAAACTCCTATAACTTTTCCCTCTGCTTCTAAAACCCTAACCAAGTCTAATTGATGATTGTCTGTATGCTCACCAAATTTTTTTAGCCTTGGGACTGCTATCACAAATTTATCAAAACTCAACGCAGTTAAAATACAACCAGCACCACCATGAGATATTATTAATCTTGCTTCTTTGTTCAATTTCTCTATCTCTTTGTAATCTGTAAACCTGAACCATCTTGCATTTTTTGGTTCGTATGTAGAATGTCCAATCTGCATTACAACTTCTTCTTTTATCTTCCCATTTTCTATCAAAGTATCTATTGCCTTAAGGAGTCTATTAAAACTTTGAGGATGCGTACCAACAGTAACAAATATCATACTACAGCCCCTTTGTATTGTACTTTATTTCCATATTGTTGTAATAATTTTTTCCATTGAACAAAAAAAAGGTCAGATATATGATAAATTATTCTGCCAGAAAGAGACGCTTTATTTATTCTACAAAAACTTTCTATAAAAATGATTTTACTTTTTAATAAAAATTTACCTAAAAAACAAGCTGGAACGGCTACTCCTGCGCCTGTTGATATTAAAACTCTTGGTCTTTCTTTTAACAATATTTTAAGAGTTTGAAGGGCACATTTAATAAAATTTTTAAAATTTCTCTCAGGATCTTCAACAAAGTAAACTTTTTCTTTTTTAGCTAATTCTATACTATTTTCTCTTTTAAAAGTAATAAAAAATTTATTGTATTTGTTATAAGCTTCTTTTACAAGTAATATTTCTGTTAAATGACCGCCAGCAGAGCAAACAATACAAATATTCATACGATAAAAATTATTATCAAAGTATTTATTTGAAATGTGGTGATATAATCAAGAAGTTAATATCTGTTATAATTCCAGCTCATAATGAGGAAAGAACTATAGAAGAATGTTTAGAGTCAGTTTTAAATCAAAAACACTTTGATAGGTTAATAGGAGAGATAATAGTCGTGGAAGACTATTCGACTGATAGAACGTCAGAAATACTTAGAAAATATGAGGATAGAGTAAAGATTATAAGAAATAAAAAAAATCTGGGGTTATCTAAGAGCTTAAACATAGGTCTAAAAAAAACTAGATTCGATTTTGTATGTACCCTTCACGCAGATTGCATTTTACCGAAGAATTGGTTTGAAGAGCAGATGAAACATTTCAACAAAAAGGTTGCTGTTGTGACATCTAAAATAATTTTGCCAACAAGTATTTGGGATAATTTTAATTTTTGGAATAAAATATTCTTTTCTAAGTTCCTGAAGCCCAGAAAAATCATATGTGAAAATAAATGCGATATTTATAGGAAAGATATTCTGGAAAAAATAGGTTGGCTTTCAAAGGATTTCAGAGTAGCCGGGGAGGATTTTGACTTATACTGCAAACTCAAAAAGAGGGGGTATAAAGTTTATTCTTCAGATTTATTAGTTAAGCATATCATGAGTTCACATCAAAGGGGGTTCTGGAATTATTTAAAAAAAGAATTACAATATGGAGAAGCAAGGGGAGTTATATTGAGAAAACACAAGTTCTTAATTTTATTCAATCCGTTTGCTTTCAAGATTTTTAAGGACTGGAAATTAATTTTTGGGTTGCCTGTGGTTATAATTTTAAGATGCTTGGCTCATTTTATAGGTTTTTGGAAAGGTTTAATCACAGGAAGACAGACATGGTGATTGAAGATGATCAGTAGATTTGAGTGGTTGTATAAGACGTTTTTTAAAGACTGCAATTCAATTTTAGATGCTGGGTGTGGTTTTGGTGAATTGTGTCAACTTAACCCTAAAAAAATAATTGGAATAGACAATGATAAAAACAACATAAAAATATGCAGAAAAAAAGGATTAAACGTTAAATTTGTAGATTTGAAGAAAAAATTACCGTTTGGCGACAATACCTTTGATGGTATAAACTGTAGTGAGGTATTGGAACACCTTTTTTATCCACTAAATACGATGAAAGAATTCTACAGAATTCTTAAACATAAAGGGAGGTTAGTTATTTCGGTACCATGCTACAAATATTATCGTGCATATCATTTTTCGCATCACGTGTTTTTTCGAAAATGTGATGTTGAAACGATAGCTAAGATGTCAGGATTTGAGATAGAAAGAATTTTTGAGATACGAGGATTCAGGTTTATACAGTTATTTGGTGAGGAAATTGGTTTTTTTATTGCGAGGTTGCTACCAAGATTAGGTATACATGGGGTTGTTTACCTTGTAGCAAAGAAAAAGTAGGTTAAACATGCACGTACCAAAAACTCTCGATCATAATTCAACCGATAAAACAGAAAAATCGGTTTGAAAAGAATTATTAACGGGAAGGTAGACATGGTGAATCAATGAACTGGCAAGAATATTATAAAATAGTTTCCAACAAACCTGAAAAGTGTATAAAAATCGGAATAAGAGATTGGGAACAAAGATCATCAATCATCTTAAAATGGATTAAAAATAGTTTTGACAAAAAATCAAGAATTCTAGACTGTGGTTGTGGAATCGGCATTTTTGGGCAAATCATGAAAGAAAATGGTTACAGAAATATTATTGGAATAGACTTTAATGAAAAAAGCTTAAGGTGCGCTAAAAATTTTTATTCTGTCAACAAAATGGATTGCCAAAATCTTGCATTAGTAGATAATTTTTATGATGTAATTGTAGCATTGAATGTTATAGAGCATTTAGAAGACCCAAAACAATTTCTAACTGAGATTAAAAGGATTACTAAACCAAATAGTTTATATGTTTTCTCGACTCCTAATGTTAATTTCATAAGAAAACTTATAAGACCAATAAAGTGTAAGGATCATAAACATTTTTGGAATATAAAACAGTTTATTGGAATGTTGGATAAAAACAAATTTAAAGTACTTAATGTTAAGGGAGTGGGTAGATTCAAAAACCTACTTTTGTGTCAAACATTCATGGTGTTGTGTAGTTATGAATAGAAAGTTAATCAGTATTATTATTCCTGCTCATAACGAAGAAAATGTTATAGGAAAATGTTTAAGCTCCTTGATAAGACAGGATTTCAGAAAAAAATATGAAATCATAGTCATCAATGATGGTTCGATTGATAAAACAAAGAAAATCGTGAAGAGGTATCCGGTTAAGTTGCTTAATTTTAAGAAAGACCATTCAGCTAGTTTTGCCAGGAATCAGGGCTCGAAAATAGCGAAAGGTAAATATTTGATTTTTGTAGATGCGGATATGATTGTCCCGAAAAATTTCGTAAAAAGAATCGAATCGTATCTTCCTTTTGATTGTCTATCATACCATGTTTTAAGTTACAAACCAAAAACAATCTTTCAGAGGGCCTGGTCTGCATACAGAAAGTATATAGACAAACCAATTGAAGGTGAAGCGAAACATTGCATACATTGTATAAAAAAAGAATTATTCAAAAAGGTTGGAGGTTACAATGAAAAAATCTTTTATTTTGAAGATTCAGACTTGAGGGGAAGGATATTAAAATCAACTGCTAATTACCGTGTTTCGGACATCATGGTGCTTCATATAGACCCTAAAGGTTTAAGTGATTTTGTAAGACAAAGGAAATGGCATGCAAAAGGAATTTTAAGTATCCTTAAAGAAAAAAATGACATACTTGCCTTAAAATATTTTGTCCCATGTTTGTTTTTGCCCATAACTTATGTTACTTCAATTCTTTTTTTACTTTATTTGGTTTTATTTTGGCTAAAATTTGCAATTAGAACAAAAGAACTTATAAATTCGTTTTTATGGTTTTTTTTAGACTATATTGGGAGGTTTATTAGTTTATTTTATTTCATAAAAGAGTTGGTGAAATAAATGAGAAGAGAAGATTTAATAGAAAAATACTGCCAGAAACGTTTAATTTTAGATATAGGCAGTTATGAACAGAAATTGACCAGAGGGATTGGACTTGACATAAAAGTGAATGAAAATGTTAACATCAAATGCGATGCACAAGAGTTACCAATTAAAAATAACGTAATAGATACTATATTCGCTGGAGAAATAATAGAACATTTACCCAATCCAGGTAAATTTTTATTAGAATGTAAAAGGGTCTTTAAGACGAATGCAAAAATTATAATCACAACACCGAATGCGAGAAGTCTTAAAAAAATAGATAAAGAAGATCACTTATTTTGTTTTCTACTTGAACAACTAGAACGATTTGTTTCAAGATATTTTAAAATTATTGGGGGGTATGTCAATGTTTACAGACGAAATTTACTGTTTAAGTTTATTTGTGAATTAATACCAAATTTTTCATGGCATGTCTATGTGGTCGGTAAGAAATGCTGAAACGAATAGATTATGATAAATTGTTTATTATTTATTTAATTGCTTTCTCTCTAGTTCTGTTACCACTATTAAACGTTCCTTCTATCATGTCGGACGACGGAACTCACATGCTCCTTTCACTCTTCTACAAAGATTTGATCGTAAGTATTTTGAAAAGTAGGGATTTCTCATTCAGCAAAGCATATGATTTTTCCTTATCCTACTTAATCCATTATCCTAAACTACAAGTATTTTATCCTCCACTCTACCATCTAATTACAGGTTTATTCTTCTATCCAATCTTAGGTATAAGTTCTTTCACAGCAAGATTCTCAAATTTTTTGTTTGGTTTAGCTTCAATAACATTAATTTATTATTTCTCATCGAGTATTACCAATAAAAAAAATGGATTTATTTCAGCCATTATTTTTTCTTTAAATCCTATAGTCTTGTCTTACATTAGACTTGCGATGAAGGATTTTCTAGCTATTTCATTCTCTCTCTTGGCAATACTTTTTTTCTTTCTATCTTTTAAAAAGAAAAAGCCTCGTTACTTTTTAATTGTTGGAATAATTTCTGCTCTAGCTGTTCTATCTGACGTACCGGCAGCAACAGTATTTGCGACGATAGTCATTACACTTCTCCTGAAAAATGACATTAAGAGATTAATAATCTTTGTTATATCCTCATCTTTGTTATTACTGCCATACACTTTTTTAATCATGAAGATAGGTGGTATTGAAATAAATACTCTTAGGTATGGTATGTATAGTTTCTTTGCCAATTTTTCATTAGAAGAATTTGTCTTACTTTTACCTATAATGGTTATTTTGACTGTAAATTTTATCCATTATTACAAAAAAAAGAAATTCTTCTACAGAGAGATTTTCATATGGTTTTTGATAAGTTTCATAGTAGCAAATCTTATCTCGATTAAATCAAGATTTTTTCTGTACTTTTTATTGCCTCTTTACACTGTTTCTGGTTATTGGATGAGTAAGAAGAGGGGGTTGTTTATCTTATTATTATTTTACTCTTTAGTCGTTTCTGTTTACCTTATACAAACTTATCATTTCCCAACATATCCAGTCAAGGAAGCTGTGGAATTCGTACATCACAGTTTGCCAGAAGGAGCAAATGTTGCTCTTTTAACAGAAAAGGATGATACTCTTTACTCATCGAGTTTTATGTTTCCTTTGGCCGTTCAAGATAAAAACAAGACTATCATTTTCTTAAGGCCATGTTATTTCTGGAATAAAACCAGAGAAGAAAAAATTGATACATTAAAGAATGGTGGTGTTTATTTTGTTATAGCTATTAAAGATACTGAAGAATATGGAAATGTAACTCAAATAAAAGATAGATTAGATAAAGTTTATGAAAATGGGATAATTGAAGTTTATAAGTTTAAAGATTACCAACCGACTAATAAAGTCTGTAATTTTGTATGTACGACAAATCAATTATATTGCACAAAATATAACTCGCCGTTTGATGTCTATTCATGAAACTTTCTTTCAATTATCAATAAAATCATATTTAATCCTACGTTGAAAGCTTTCCATTTTCCAGCAGAAGTTATTTTCCCTGTTCCAACCCTCTTTCTATAATTCACAGGAATTTCAACAACTTTTAACCTAGATTTTAATGCTTCGATGATCATTTCTGGAGAAAAGTGAGATGAACCAACCTTAAATTTATTAATAATTTTTTTCAACGATGATTTCTTAATGGCTCTGAATGTA
>Ga0172362_10005135_pt1 | contig 11345 bp, 7 predicted proteins | sample LakKivs1_kivu2a2_FD_114534 | JGI IMG/M metagenome (GOLD analysis project Ga0172362, IMG submission 114534) | Sediment microbial communities from Lake Kivu, Rwanda - Sediment s1_kivu2a2 | ecosystem: Environmental > Aquatic > Freshwater > Lake > Sediment | place: Rwanda: Western Province, Lake...
ACTCCCCGCTCTCCTGTGGAAGTGGTTCGAGGAACCTTTAACTGGCAGCCCTTGCTTGAGCAGCTGGAGAAAAGCGGCTTCAAAAAGAGGGAAGTGGGGAAGGCCCTGCTTCTCGACGGCACACTCGATTCCGCAAGCACCCTCAGCCTTTTCGGGCAGGTTGCCCAGGTGGAGGACATCCTGATAATGGAGCATTTTTCAACCCTGAAGGAATATCCGGTTACCAGGGAAACCGTGCTGGAATCAATAGAGGGCACCTCTCAGGCTCTCACCCAGACCGAGGCCTGGAAGGACTATTCCCCATTCCTCAAGGACGCCCCTTCCTTCTTCCTGGGCCCGGCTCCTGACCTCCCGAATCTCGAGGAAGTCGTCAGCTTGGACCCGGCGCTTACCGAGGACAACTATTCCCGGATTGCTTCCCAGAGGTCTGAATGCCTTTTAAGCGGTGGATTTCTGGATTTTTGCGCCTTCTCCGATTTAAAAGAGCCGGGAAAGGTAGTCTTTCTCCTCCGCTACAAAAGCGAGCAAGGGGCCCAGGAGGACGCGGGAAAAATAAAGGAGGCCATGGAGCGCTCCTACTCCTCCGTTTTCCGGGGAGAGAACTTTATCACCCTGCTCGGGGAGCCGCAGGTGTCCAGGGAGGGAAAATTCCTGCGCGTCGAAGTCCACTCCAGAACGGGGATCAAGATCGTTCAGGCTATGGTCCAGGACTCCGATTTTGGTTTCCTCTTCAAGCTGACGCAGGAGTAGCTTTAAATATAAGAAGGGAAAGGCAAAGGACACTTTGTAGGTCCGAGGGAGTTAATCGGCTTTTATTCCGTATTCCTTGATTTTTGTGGCCAGGGTCTGCCGGGAAATCTGCAGTATCCTCGCGGCCTGCGTCTGGTTCCCTTTCGCTACCTCCAGAGCCTCCTTGATCAGCCTCTTTTCCAGCTCCTCAGTGGCTTTGGCCAGAGGAATTAAAGGGATCTCCCCTTCGCTCAGGCGCTCCTCAGGGAGGGGAAAGTCCTCCGGGGTAAGGACTTTCCCGGCCGTTCCCGCCACAGCGCGGGCAACGTAGTTTTCCAATTCCCGCACATTGCCGGGCCAGGGATATCCCAGGAGTTTCTCCAGCGCTTCATGCGTGACCCCTTTCACCTGCTTCCCGTATTCTCGGGAATACTTTGTCAGGAAGTAGAACACCAGGTCATCAATGTCCTCCCTTCTTTCCCGGAGAGGGGGAAGGGTAAGGAAGCACACGTTGAGCCTGTAATAAAGGTCCTCGCGAAAGCGTCCGCTTTTTATCAGCTCCTCGATGTCCTGGTTAGTAGCCGCGATCACCCTCACGTCTACCGTAACCGGCTCTTTCCCGCCAATGCGCATGAAAGTGCGGTCCTGAAGCACCCGCAGGAGTTTGGCCTGAAGCGAAAGGGACATATCCCCGATCTCATCGAGAAAAATTGTTCCCCCTCCAGCCAGCTCAAACTTGCCCGGCGTGCGGTTCTGAGCCCCGGTGAAGGCCCCCTTCTCGTACCCGAAGAGCTCGCTCTCAAGGAGGGTCTCGGGAATTGCCGCGCAGTTCACTGGAAGGAAAGGGCCATCCCCTCTCGGGGAAGCGGTATGAATTGCCCGGGCAATCAGTTCCTTTCCCGTTCCGCTTTCACCCATAATCAGGATAGTGGCAGTGGATGGTGCAATGCGCCCCACGGTTTTGATGATCTCCAGCATTTTTTCCGAGTGGCCCACGATCCTCTCCCGGAACTCGCCTGTCTCCAGGAGCTCCCCTTTGAGGAATTTAACCTCGTCCTCGAGATCCCGGAGCCTGAGCACTTTCTGGGTCTGGTGTCTGATCTCCTCTATATCGAAGGGCTTGTTGATGTAATCGAAGGCCCCCAACTTCATGGCCTCGAGCGCTATGGAGAAATCGCCGAAGGCCGTCAAAACTATTATCTGGGGCATTTTTTCGCTGGCCGAGATCTCCTTGAGGACGCTTATCCCGTCCCTGACCGGCATCTTGATGTCCAGGAACACCAGGTCGAACCCCTCCTCCTGGAGGAGCTTCAAGGTCTCCTCGCCGTCCGAGGTCTCAGCGACATCCTTCAGCCCCATTTCCTGGAGGATTTCCCGGAGCAGCTCGCGCAGCGAGGGTTCGTCGTCAGCAATCAAGACCCGGAACTTTTTCCGTTTCATTTTTCCTCTTCCTTAAAGGGCAAATGCACACTGAAAGTCGTGCTCTTACCCACCTCGCTCTGCACCTCTATTTTTCCCCCCAAAGTTTCCACGATTCTGTGGCATATAGCAAGCCCCAGCCCCGAGCCCTGATCTTTGGTGGTGAAGAAGGGGTCGAAGATCTTGCTCAGGTCCTCTTGGGGAATTCCCGGACCGGTGTCGGAGAAGGAGACGACTACCTCGTCGTTCCCTTTTCGGGATTTCACTGTGAGCTTCCCGCCTGCAGGCGATGCCTGCAGGGCGTTGATTAAAAGGTTCCAGAAAACCTGCTGCAGCTTTTGCTCGTCCACCAGAATCTCGGGGAGCTCATCCAGCTCCTTTATGACCTCTACTTTCTGCTCCCTGATGTTTCCCTCCAGAAGGGTCAGCGTCCGTTCCAGGATGTCCTTCACGTTCCTGGCCTCAAGCTTGGGAGGGGAAGGCTTGGCGAAAGTCAAAAGCTCGGTCAAGAGTGTGTTCAGCCTCTCGGTCTCCCGGACCACGGTCTGGGCGTATTTTTCTCCCTGGGGGAGGATTAGCTTACGGGAGAGCAAAAGCTGGGCGAACCCCTTGATGGAAGCAAGGGGGTTGCGCACCTCGTGAACGACGCCCGTGGTGAAGAGCCCCAGCGCCGCCAGCCTGTCAGAACGCCGCAAGAGCTCCTCAAGCTTCCGTTTGGCGGAGAGGTCCTCCACCGTGATGGCTCTTCCTGTGAACTTCCCGTTGGAGGAAAAAAGCGAGGAAATGGTAACCCCTAACTCCAGGGGCTCGGGCTTGAGGGAGGAAATGACTAGGGCCTGCTCCCCTTCCTGATGATTCCTGATCAGCTCGACGACCCTCTTTGCCTGAGGAATCTTTACTTTCGAAAACACCTCCTTGTAGCCCTTGCCGATGGCTTCCGAGGAACTAATTCCCAACAGCCTCTCCGCTGCGGGATTGAAGACCGTGATCTCGCCTTCCTCGTTTAAGGAAACTATCCCCGTGGTGATGTTCTCCAGAACATACCGGGTATAATCCTGCGCTTCCTCTAACGCTTGTCCCAGCCTATTCACGGCCCCGGCAATTTCCCCGATTTCCCCGGAGAACCGGGGAAGCCTCGTGGAGAGGTTCCGCTCCATCTCCTTCAGCCCTCTCTTGATCCCCAAAACTCCCCGGGAGAGGTTTGTGCCTATGAGCACGGCCCCGGCTGTGCCGAAGATGAGGAGAACAGCCATCATGCCCCAGGATACGTTCCTGATCCTGGCAAGCTGTGCCTGAACCACGCTCCTGTCCTCCATGGCAAAGGCATATCCCACCGCCTGCCCATTCCGCACGAGGTTGGTTGTCTGGGCGTCCGTGAGCCAGGAAAGGCCCGGCTGCGGGGTCTGTCGGTAGGCAATGGGGGCACCGTACTCCCCAATGAAGTAGCCATAAAAAATGCTGGGGTAGGCTTCCGCGAGAATGGAGGTGAACTTTTGCAGTTCCTTTTCCAGGGCCTTTCTCTGATCTTTGCTGGATAGAGTTAAAAACTGGGGGTCCTGGCTCAAGCGGTCCATTGCCTGCCCGTAGTAAAGGGCCATCTGCTGCGTGAGCCCGGTCACCTTGTCCACTTTTTCCTGAATCAGGGCATTCTGGGCCTGGTTGGTGAGGAAAATTCCCGCCCCGACGATCATCACGATTATCAGCACGCCGATAAGCAAAATCAGCTGGACTCTAAGCGTGAAAAATGACCTCATCACGTCCCCAGGATTTTGGAGAGCTCGTAGGTTTTTCTGTCAATTTCCTTGCGCTGAGAAATGGCCTCGCTGTAAGGGGTGAAAATTACTTCCTCCTCCCTCAACCCCACCATTTTCCCGCGCTCCCCGGAAACAATAGCCTCCATCGCGGCCGCTCCCAGCCTGCTTGCTAAGTATCGATCGTAAGCGGAGGGATTTCCTCCCCTCTGAATGTGACCCAGGATGCTCACCTTGATCTCGTGCCCCGTGCGCTCGTAAAGCTCCTGCGCTAACTGATAGGCTCCTTTGACCCCTTCAGCCAGAACGATAATGAAATGCCTTTTCTTGCGCTCGTGCCCCCTCTTCAGTGCCTGTGCCAGCTCCTCTATCTGGAAGGGCACCTCGGGGATGACGATGAACTCCGCTCCTCCCGCCAGACCGGACATCAGGGCAATGTAGCCCGCAGTTCTTCCCATGACCTCGACCACAAATGAGCGCTCGTGAGAGGTGGCCGTGTCCCTGATCTTGTCCAGCGCAGAAAGTGCGGTATTGACGGCCGTGTCAAACCCGATGGTGTGGTCCGTCCCCCAGAGGTCGTCGTCAATGGAAGCGGGAACGCCGATCGTGGGCACCCCTCTTTTCTCCAGCTCCAGGGCACCCTTGAAGGTCCCGTCTCCGCCAATGAGGATTAGCCCTTCCAGTCCACCTTCTCTGATGTGGGAGAGCGCCTGCTCAATTCCCTCCTCTGTCTTGAAGAGCTCGCTCCTGGCGGTCAAAAGGATCGTCCCGCCCCGCTGAATGATCCCGGAAACCGAGGACAGGCCCAACTCTGCGAATTCTCCAGCGATCAGACCCTCAAATCCTCGCATCACCCCGATCACCTGCGCGCCCTTCCAGATACCCAGGCGAACGGCAGCCCGAACGGCAGCGTTCATGCCGGGAGAGTCTCCTCCCGATGTGAGAATGCCGATTTTCGTCCTCATAGCAAGAATTATAAAGGATGCGCCGAAAAAAGGAACTGCAAATATTTGACTGAAATGGTAAAATATCTCATGTGAGAGTTTCCGCTAAGGGAGAATACGGAGTTAAGGTGATGGCCTTCCTCGCTTCCCGGGAGGGCTCTCCCCTTTCCCTGCAGGTGATCAGCCAGAAGTGCCGCGTTTCCTTCCCTTTTCTGGCACAAATTATGCTGAAACTAAAGAGAGCGCAGCTTGTGAACAGCCTCAGGGGAAGCAAGGGCGGCTATTTTCTCAGCCGCGCGCCCCAGGAGATTAAAGTGAAGGAGATCCTCGAAGCCCTTGGGGGGGAGACTATCTTGGTGGAGTGCCTCAGCCTCAAATCCCGCTGTCCTAGCCTCGAAGAATGCCTCACCAGGCCCTTCTGGATGAACCTGAAGCTATCCCTGGAAAAGCTTCTGGAGGTCTCCCTGGCGGAGTTGACCCAGAACAAGAAGGAGGTAAGACATAGATGAAGCCGGTCTATTTTGATCATGCTGCCACAACGCCGCTTCACCCGGAAGTCCTGAAAGCCATGCTGCCATATCTGGAGGATCACTTCGGCAATGCCTCTTCCCCCCATTCCTACGGGCAGGAGGCCGCCCGTGCCGTAGAGCAGGCCAGGGAGGAGGTAGCTTCCCTGATTAACGCTGATTCCCGGGAGATTATTTTTACGGGCTCCGGGACCGAGGCCGATAATTTCGCCCTTAAGGGAATTGCGGAAAAGCTGAAGTCCCGCGGCCACAGGATTATCACAAGCTCTATTGAGCACCACGCCGTGGAAGCCACCTGTCGTTACCTGGAGAAAAAGGGTTTCCAGGTGACTTACCTTCCCGTGGATAAAGATGGGCTCGTGCCTCCGGAGGAGCTGAAGAAAGCCCTCACCGAGCAGACCATCCTCGTGAGCATCATGCACGCCAACAACGAAGTGGGGACGATCGAGCCCATCAAGGAGCTGGCGAAAGTGGCCCACGAGAAGGGTGTCCTTTTCCATACAGACGCCGTGCAGACCGTGGGGAGCATCCCGGTAGACGTAAAAGAATTAGGGGTTGACCTGCTCTCGCTTTCGGCGCACAAGTTTTACGGGCCCAAGGGAGTGGGAGCGCTTTTTATGCGGAAAGGAGTGGCCATAGAGCCCTTCATCCACGGCGGAGGGCAGGAGAGGGGATTGCGCTCCGGCACGACCAACGTCCCGGGCATCGTGGGCCTGGGGAAGGCAACGAAGCTGGCAAAAGAGGAGCTCAAGGAGAGAATGGAGCACAACATTGCGCTCCGAGAGCGTATGATAAAGGGGCTGGAGGAGCACCTGAGCGACTACATCCTCACCGGGCACAGGCGCCAGAGGCTTCCGGGAAACGTCTCCCTATGCGTTCACTACATTGAGGGCGAGAGCATGCTCCTCCTTTTAAACACTGAGGGCTTCGCCTGTTCTTCGGGATCCGCTTGCACATCGGGAAGTTTGGAGCCTTCTCACGTGTTATTAGCTATGGGGATTGGCCCTCAACTGGCTCAGGGTTCCCTGAGGATTACTCTGGGCAGGGAGAACGCGGAAGAGGATGTGGACCGGTTCCTCGAGGTCCTCCCCAAAGTGGTGGAGAGGCTGCGCAGGATGTCTCCTTTTAAGGCTCAGAAGTAGGGAGCACCAATTTTTAAAAAAGAGATATAATTGACTTGAAGAAATGTGAGTGAAATGTGGGATAGATTTTCTGAAGGCGGACAGAAGGTGATTACCCTGGCGATGGAGGAAGCTCATCGCCTGGGCCATAATTATCTGGGGACCGAGCATATCCTCTTAGGGATTTTGAAGGAGGGGAACAACATCGCCATTCAAGTCCTGGAAAAGATGGGTGTTTCCCTCTCCGGCCTCAAGACGAGGATTGAGGAGATGCTCTCCACCACCCACCGCGTGGAATCCTTTTACATGGGCGCCCAGATAGCCCTTACCCCTCGGGCCAAAAGGGTGCTGGAGCTGGCTTACACGGAAGCCAAGGAGCTGGGGCATCCCTATGTCGGGACCGAGCACCTGCTTCTGGCCCTGCTCAGGGAGGGAGAGGGAGTGGCCGTCAAAGCCCTGGAGGAGGAAGGAGTGGACCTTTTCCGCGCGCGCTCAGCCGTGAACGCCATCCTGGCCCCCGAGAAACAGCAGAAGACGAAGTCCAGCACTCCTACCCTGGATCAGTTTTCCCGCGATCTCACGCAGCTTGCCCGGGAGGGCAAGCTCGACCCGGTGATCGGCAGGGAGAACGAAATCAAACGGGTGGTGAACATCCTCTGTCGCCGCACCAAGAACAACCCGGCCCTTATCGGAGAGCCCGGGGTGGGAAAAACAGCCATCGTCGAGGGTCTCGCGCAGCGCATCATCTCGGGACAGGTCCCAGAGCCCCTGCACAACAAGAGAGTGGTCTCTTTAGATATGGCAGCTATCGTCGCCGGCACGAAGTACCGCGGGGAATTTGAGGAGAGGATGAGGCGCATCATCAATGAAATTCGCCGTCAGCAGGGGGAAATTGTCCTGTTCGTGGACGAGTTCTATAACATCGTTCACGCCGGCGCCGCGGAAGGAGCCATAGACGCTGCTTCCATTTTCAAGCCGGCACTCGCCCGGGGAGAGCTTCAGTGCATCGGGGCCGCCACCTTTGACGACTACCGCAAGTACATCGAGAAGGACGCCGCTTTAGAGCGCAGGTTTCAGCCGGTGCAGGTCAGCGAGCCCACCTTAGAGGAGACCAAAGCTATCCTCAGGGGCATCCGCTACCGCTACGAGGAGCACCACAAGGTAGAGATAACGGACGAGTCCGTGGAAGCGGCAACAGAGTTAGCAGACAAGTACATTATGGGCAGGTTCCTGCCCGACAAAGCCATTGATTTAATGGATGAGGCGGCGGCGAAAGTCCGCCTGGAGGAAGGAAGGGAGTCCAAAATTGTCACCCCTGAGGACGTGGCTCAGATCGTCTCCATGTGGACGGGCATCCCGGTAACCCGCCTGGCCCAGACCGAGGCGGAAAAGTTCCTGCACATCGAGGAAGCGATTCATAAGCGCATCGTGAATCAGGAGGAGGCAGTGAGGGCGGTCGCGGAAGCCCTGAGGCGCTCCCGCGCAGGCCTTAAGGACAGGAGAAAGCCCATCGGCTCTTTCCTTTTCCTGGGCCCTACTGGCGTGGGAAAGACCGAGCTCGCCCGGGCTCTCGCCGAGTATCTCTTCGGCACCGAGGATGCCCTGATCAAGTTAGACATGTCGGAGTACATGGAGAAGTACGCCGTATCCCGCATGGTGGGCGCGCCTCCCGGATATGTGGGCTATGAGGAGGGAGGCCAGCTCACGGAGAAGGTGCGCCGCCATCCCTACTGCGTTGTGCTCTTCGACGAGATCGAGAAAGCTCATCCTGACGTCTTCGGCATCCTCCTGCAGATTATGGACGACGGACGTTTAACAGACGCTCAGGGAAGAGCTGTGGATTTCCGCCACTCCATCGTCATCCTGACCTCGAATTTGGCCACCTCGAGCGCAATTGTCAGGCCCTTCGGCTTCCGGCTTGAGGGTGAGGAAATCGTTCCTTACGAGGAGATGAAAAAACGGCTCATGGCCGAAGTGAAGAAAAGCTTCCGACCCGAGTTCCTGAACCGCCTTGACGAGATTATAATCTTCCACTCCCTGAAGCCCGAGCACATCAAGCGCATCGTGGACCTGATGATTGCCAAAATCAGCCTGGAGATCAAAAGCAAGAAGCTGGACCTCGTGCTCACCGAAAGCGCCAGGGATTTCCTGGCACGGGAGGGGTTTGACCCCGCCTACGGGGCCCGACCATTGAGGCGTACCATTCAGCACCTGGTGGAGAACCCGCTCTCGGAGAAAATCTTAGAGGGAGAGTTCCAGGAAGGGGACACAGTGATTATCGACTGCGAGGGATCCTCCATCGTCTTCCACCGCCTGATAGAAGCCGTCCCCACCGTGAACTGATTTTCCGGCTCTTTAATTTTTATTTCCCACCCGCGAATTGACTCCTCAAAGGGCGATCCATCTTTGATCCAAGCTAATGAAGACTTTTCATTGCTTTAATCTAAATACACGATCTACCCTTCACTCTCACTCATGCTATCCTTTATTATCTCCATGTATCGTACGAAATCTAAAGGAAATACATATTCTCCCCTGAGAGATTAATTTACCTTCAACGCTTTCTCAGGGAGACCAGGCTGGAGTCAAGAAAAAGTACCAACCCTTCCCCTCGCAGGTCGTAAATACCAGGCGCAGGATCTCCCTTACACTTTTAGCCATTTTTCCTTTCTCCTTTCTTTAACCTTCAAGCGGTGTGGAAGCGGAGGAGAAGCGGAGTTGATTACTCCTTTTACCCCTCAAAGATCGTTTTCGTGTATACTGTTATCGTTTAAGCGGGAAAACGAGAGGAGGTATAATATGAAGTTTCTTTCGAGGGTGTTGATTGCTCTGGGAGCAGTGGCAGTGATTGTGGGGTTTTTCCTGCCCTTCTTTCAAACGCTACCGGGCACTTTCTGGGACGGGATCAAGACCGCCGAGTCCTGGAAGTTCTGGTTGACTCTGGCTGCAGCCGGGCTTTCCCTGATTTTGATGATTGCCCCATCCAAAGCCATGGGCCTGATTCACCTGGTCCTGGGCGGGGGCATGGTTTATCTTATTTACCTTGTCCTGGGGAGCCCGGAGTTGCAATCGCTTTTTGGAAGCTGGGCGAACTTTCAGGCGTTTCTCAGCCAGTTGAATTACGGCGGCTATCTGGTGGTTGGGGGCGCGGTTGCGGTTTTCTTAGGAGGAATTTTCGAGATCGCTTCCTGATCAGAATTCCGTGAAGGCCAGAATATTGGTCAAACTGCCCTTGGGCTGATTGATCACCTTTCCCCTGTAGTAGAGCCCGGTCGAGGCTCCTCCGTCCAAATTCACAGCCTCAATGCACCCTAAATTGAGCATGATTAAGGCCAGCTCGTCTAACTTTACCGGCTCCAGGACGTTGGCCAGAATGATTACATCTGACCCTGAAAGCCCGATGGCGGTGCGCCGGGCGCTTTCCGCAAGCAGGGAGTCGTCAAAGCGCTCCTCGTTTCTCGAGAGGGCAATCTGACCGCCCAAAAGCAGCCTGGGGCCCGCGGAGACCGTGGTGCGCACGGTGTGCCAGGGAAGGAGCTCCCCGGTCACGTTATGGGTGTACTTGTACTGAAGCTCCACTCTGTCCCCCACGCGAAAATGAGCGTAAAGCCAGGATCCTTGTGGTGCTGCAAGGACAAAGCCATCCCTGGGGATCTCCACCTCTCCCGATTTTATCTCCACCACCCTGTACTGCCGGAAAACTACCGCCTTCGCTTCCCCGACGTTTACTGAGGGTCCGTAAATGGGAGTGAAGATGCGCACGGAATCCGGAAGAAGGGGCTGGTTCAGCCCCGAGACGTAAAAGCTCAGGTCCTCAGGCGTGCGCCCGTCTATGTTCTCCGGGAGGATGCGCCCGGTAATCCCCACCTCTAAGGGCGCGAAATAAACCTTGTTGTCCTCGGTAAAGCCCACCGAAGTCCCCTGGTTGGTGAGCGTGATGAATGTCCCGTCGTTCTCCAAATTCCCCCAGATGTAGCGGTAGGGTCCCTCGGGGTTTAAGGGGTCGGAGCACTTCTTGTCGAAATAAGCCACGGGGACGGCAACCGTGACTTTGTTTCGGGAAGCCAGGCTTTCTAAGGACTCTAATCTCCCCACCTGGTCCTGGGCGATGAAAACGCGGGGCTTGATGTTGGGATAGGTCAGGTCCACCACGGCGTAATCCACAGTGACAGTCCTCGTGGCAGAGAGCGCTACCTGTTTTTGCGCTAAATAGATCCTTCCCGGCGGTGTGGGGTTCTTCATCCTTTCCAGCACAGCCAGAACCTCGGCCCTTGTGGCGAAACCATCCGGCCTGAAGGCCCCGTCCGGGTAGCCCTTGATCAGGCCGCATTCCTCGGCCACCTGGATGTAGGGGGCGAAAGGATAAAGCAAAGCGTCGGGAAACGTGGGCCGGGCGTTGGCCCTGGATAGAGCTATGCTCTCCCATCCTAAAGCTCGCACCGCGGCCTGAGCGATCTCCTTCCTGGTGATGGCGGCATCCGGTTCCAGAGTCAAAGGATAGGGAGAAAGCCCTAAATATCCGGCCTTGATGGCGGCGGAGACGAAAGGGTACGCCCAGTGGGTAGGGGTCAGGTCCTGAAAAACCGGAGGGGCCTGAGATTCAGGGGAAATCCCTCGGGAGCGCACAAGCAGCGCGTAGAACTCCGCGCGGGTGATGGCCTGGTCCGGACGAAAGGTGCCATCCGGGTAGCCCACGACCAGCCCGGCTTTCACGCTGGAGACCACCTGCTCCCGGGCCCAGTGGTAATAGATGTCATATAAAACTATCGTTCCCCCTGAGGTCTCGATTTCCACAGGCACCGGAGGAGGCTCGGAGACCCTTCCCGGACGGGTGAGCCAGGAGGCTATCCACCC
>Ga0172362_10005136_pt1 | contig 11343 bp, 13 predicted proteins | sample LakKivs1_kivu2a2_FD_114534 | JGI IMG/M metagenome (GOLD analysis project Ga0172362, IMG submission 114534) | Sediment microbial communities from Lake Kivu, Rwanda - Sediment s1_kivu2a2 | ecosystem: Environmental > Aquatic > Freshwater > Lake > Sediment | place: Rwanda: Western Province, Lake...
ATATTTCTACTTAATGCTCAGTGAAACGTAATCCACAAACAGGCAATAATGTTTGGTGCCACTAAGGGTTGGGAACTGGCATTTCATAAAATCTAAATACACTGTACGTCTTTAAACTCGTTAGCCAGCATCCCCATAGAGTAGGTTCCTTAGTTAATCGTTACGTACGAGTTGAAATCTAAATGCAAATACGGTTAAGAGTAGACTCATACGAAGCAGGAGTCGGGGCAGTGGGCGGCTTATCTACATTCCACAATAACTTGTACCCCAGACTTGTCAAAAGAGGCTTCGAGATAAAAACGTTCTCAATGCGGTTCAACCCTGAGCTCCCCACAAGAGAAGACTTCAAAGGAATAATCATAAGGAGACCGTCCACCGATGTGGACCTAGACGTGGCCTACGCTTGGACCTACGATATTCTCCACCAATACGGCATTAACGTCGATTACTTGATGCCTTCAGAGATTTTTGTGGTTCCCAGATACTTCACGAATTTCGGGGTTGTCCCGTCTCCGTTCAGGATGACAGAAGCAGACATCTTCTCTCCGCACGACTGGATGTCATACGTGAGAAGCGGGCTGAACGCTTGGCTGTATCCCGATCTGGTTCAGGCAATCTTTATCCACTCAACTGAACCTGGCAGAATCGGCGGAATTCAACACAACAACGTGAACGGAACCACCGACAATCTGGACCTTTCTGACTTTAAATTGATGGCGAAAGGAGATTTCGGCGGTTCGTTCTACCAAGGGCTTCGGTTAATTCGCGACCTTGAATTCCCCCTGACATTCAAAATCCTTCAGAAACTTCCCAGTTCAGCTCTTTTTGCCGTTAGCAGAATCCACAGAAAAGAGTATCTACTCGGTCTAAAGGCTCACGGAATGAAGTTAGGAGAAGTGGAGAACAGGGTTTTCGCAATCTATCACGGGGTCGACACGGTTGAGTACAGACCATTGCCAAAAGTTGAGAAGAAGGGATTTACAATAGGCTTCATCGGAAGATGCACGTCAGTAAAGGGAATAGACATCATTCCTGACCTCGCTGCGATTCTGACCAAGAAGATTCCAGAAGTTAAGTTCCACGTTGTAACCAAGACTGAACCCCAGAACCCCTATTACCTAAGCCTCATGGACAGGATACGTGATTCAGGTCTCAGCAACGTCGTGTTCGTGGACAACACCTTCTACACTGGAGAAGAAAAAATCAAGGTCATCAATTCATGGAACCTCTTGCTAGTTCCCTCAAGATACGAGCCTCAGGGACAGGTTGACCTCGAATCCATGTCCTGCGGCGTAGTTCCAGCAGTTGGCATGGGCGGACTCAGAGAAAAGGTCGTTGATGGATTCAACGGCATGTGGATAAACCCCTATGACCCGCAGGAAACAGCTGAAAAAATAGTTCAGTTCCAAAAGGGAACCTATAAGGGTAGAACTTCTGAGGAGATTGCCCAGAACTGCAGGGAATCCGCAGAAAAAATCTGGGATTGGGAGAAAAGAGCTGACGTTCACAAAGAGGTATACGCATACCTTACGGATGGTCGCGTCGACGACATTTCGAAAGACTTGAACAGTCTTTTACTGCCTAAAATAACAGAGATATAATGAAATATGAATGATGTTGTAACGATAAAGCTCTTAACATTGGCTATCATAACATGAATTGTGGTCACATCGAATTGAAGGTCTGCATGTTAACGTGGGAGTTTCCTCCCAGAATCGTGGGCGGTATAGCTCGACACTGTTACGGCTTAACAAAGGCGTTGGTAAAACTAGGGCATGAGGTGCACGTCGTTACCTTAGAATTTCCCGGCGCCCCTGAATTCGAGGACGTGGAAGGCGTAAAGGTGCACCGCGTAAAAATTGAACTTGGGCACCCGAACTTCTTAACGTGGACCTTTATCTTCAACCATTTCATGGAAAAAATGGTTGCAGCTTTGAGTCATCAAGTTGAGTTTGACGTTATTCACATTCATGATTGGTTAACGACCCATTCAGGCATAGCAGCAAAGAACTTCTTGAATAAACCTATGGTTTGCACGGTTCACAGCACCGAAATTGGTCGGGTGCAACAGCTCCGCAGCCCAGACTCTTACATGATTGACGGTTTAGAATGGTGGATGATGTACGAAGCGAAATCTGTGATCATGTGTAGCAACTTTATGACGAAGGAGGTTATCGATCATTTTCACCTGCCCTCTGAAAAAGTAAGTGTCATTCCGAACGCAATTGACACCTTTGAATACAATAAGAACGTAAATAAAGAGGCTGTAAGAAGACGTTACAACATTGAACCCAACGAGAAGCTTGTCATTTTCATTGGAAGACTGGTTCCACAAAAAGGCGTGGAATACCTGATCAGAGCCATTCCACTCATCGTTAGGAACCATAGAGGAACCAAGTTTCTCATAGCTGGAGACGGATGGTCTCGAAGTCATCTGGAAAGCATGGCAGCTGCAACGGGATACGGCAACAAGATACGTTTCTTAGGCTTCATCACTGACTCTGAACGCGTGGAACTTTTAATGAGCGCTGATGCCCTAGTGATCCCCTCAATCTACGAACCATTTGGCATAGTTGCTTTGGAGGGGATGGCTGCAGGCGTGCCTATTGTCGCCTCAAACGTGGGCGGGCTGTCTGAGATTGTTGAACACGATCGAACAGGGATGCTTGCCTACTCGGAGAACCCTGAGTCCATCGCTTGGTGTGTGAACAAAGCCTTGTCTGACCATGGATACTCTAACTGGCTTATCGAAAACGCTAAAAAGAAGGTAAACGACGTATACAGCTGGGAATCCGTAGCCAAAAAGGTAACTAAAGTATATGAGAAAGCATGTGAACGGTGACGCAGATTGGGTTTAAGGGGTTACTCGATGCCTGACGAGATTTATTTTCTGTGTCTACTGCATAACATAGGCGCAACGAGCTCGGACAAGTCGTTATCCTTGGACGAAATAACACAGTGGACAGTCATGGAGCCTCAACGGGTAAGAGAAAACCTTGAAAAACTAATAAACACCGAATACATCCAAAAAACCTTCAAAGAAGGATCCGAAAAATACCACGTAACCGTCAACGGAATCAGAAAAGTACTAAGCATGTACAGCTAAACTCAATGTTCCAAGCCCATGCGAAATACTATTTTTAAAAAGTCATCCAAGAAAAAATGACCTTCTTTAACAATTTTTGGGCTTCAAATCTAATTAACATTAAATAGTATCATCCGATATTCTTATTTAGAACATTTATTTCATCAATTGGGGAAAATAATATGGAAAAAATATCTGAAACAAAAGCGAATATTCTAGAGTTAATGTGGGTCAACGAGGCGCCACTTAATTCTAAACAGATTGCAGCTAAGATGGGGCTTAAACAACGAGCGGCAAACATGCATCTTACGGGGCTTGTTAAAGAGGGCTACGTCACAAAAAGTAATAGTGGCGAATACACCTTAACAGCTTCTGGCAGAGAGGCTATCGGGTTCCCAAAGACTGACGAGAAACTTGCACAAAAAGTGTTAAGTAAAACTTCTAAAGAGAAAGCCTTCCACTTCTACAAAGGGATCGGTCAACCTACAGGAGTCATGTCTGACAGCCTCAACGATTTCTGCGAGAAACTTAAGACGCTTGACGTAAAAATAGTTGAGTTCCATACCGAAAGAGGAGACTTCGAGGCATGGGTCTCTTCTCTAGGAGACACTGAATTAGCGAAGCGGTTAAAAGTCATCCGTGGAACAAAGCTAACTGGCGAAGCTCTCCGAAAAAAGACTTATGAATCCGTAAAAACAAGATGCAACGAACTGCTCAACATAAAATAGTTGCTTAATTAACTTTCAAAGGCTTATTGCATCTCGATCCCTGTTATTTATGTAAAAAAGTTAAAGGTGACGCTGTTTCTAAAGCTACTCGCTTCTTTTAAGTCACTGTTCGAATAGGATTTTAACTTCATTTAATATTATGTTGATTTGTATGATAGAAATTGATGGAAGTCAAAAGAGTGGCAGTGGGACTATACTTCGGCTTTCAGTGGCTTTAGCTGGAATCACAGGAGAACCGCTGCACATTTTTAACATTCGGAAGAGAAGAAGCGAACCTGGACTGAGACCCCAGCATTTAGAAGCTGTGTTGACAGCTGCAAGACTTTGCGATGCAACTGTAAGAGGCGCTTCGTTGGGTTCTCAGGAGTTGTGGTTTGAACCCAGTAAAATTAAAGGTGGACAGGTGAAAGCTGAAATTGGAACCGCAGGGAGCATACCGATGTTGATTTTGACAGTTTTGCCAATGTGTATTTTCGCATCGGAACCTGTGGACCTCCAAATTACTAAGGGAGGAACTGATGTCAGTCATTCACCTACAATAAATTATCTCCGTTTCGTTCTAATCCCAACGTTAGAACAGTTGGGCGTGAAGGCTATGATCGAAGTTAACAAGTATGGCTACTACCCGAAGGGCATGGGAGAAGTCACGTTAAAAGTTCAGCCCTGCAAAAAGATACTTCCATTTAAGCGAACGGAATTTGGCAAAATCACTGAAATAGAAGGCGTCTCAGTCTGCACTTTCTTGGCTGACAGAAAGGTGGCTGAACGCCAAGCTAAAGAGGCAGAAAGACAATTGGCGGGTCATGGCTTCAGTCCCAGAATCGAGGTAGTTAATGATTTTTCTAATCCGTTGCAGAAGGGAAGCTCCTTGGTATTGTGGTCCAAGACGGATACTGGGACATTATTGGGTGCCGATGCGATAGGTGAGATACGTAAATCAAGCGAGGCTGTGGCGCAGGAAGCAGCAAAAAACCTACTTGACGAAATCTGGGCTGAGGCAACCGCGGACGTGCATCTGGCTGACATGCTTGTCCCGTTCGTGGCTTTGGCAAAGGGTGAATCAGAGTACCTTACACGCGTGCTCACTGAACACATTGAATCGAACATTTGGCTTGCATCCACCATTCTGGGCGTTGACTTCAAGGTTGAGAAAAATGGCAGACTTTTCAAAATACTAAAAACACAATAGCAGACAGGAAGAACCCATCCATTAATCACTAGACTTTAGTACATTCACAACTTCATAAATAGCCAGCTTTGAAAATTGCGCTATAATTGCGCCAGCCTGTATAAAGAAAAAATCTCTGCGCAGTCACGGAAGCGAAAAGAACTGATGATTTGTTGATAGATACTATATATAGAAAAAAATTCTCAGTGCTCACGGAACAAGAATAAACGTGTTTCTGCGTCTCGCAGTGAACACGGATGGTCAAGAAATCTGACCTTGGCTATGAATACTATATGTAGCTCTCCCCCCTCCAATGTCTTCACGGATAATTGTTTGCTACACAAAAATAGAAAACCGATGATGCACAAATTAGACCAGACAAAAACGCAATGAAAAAATTGTCTGTTGAGAAATACTGAAAAATATTATTCATAATATGTGACTGTCTATTTGCGCCAAGCAATGACTGTTGACTAAATTAGTTTTTGATTTATGGGAAAAATGATTAATTCCATAATAGTTATATACGAGCCTTCTTTGTTAATGAGCTTGTCAGAAAAATCTCGGTCGAGAAAGGGTAAACATCAAGATAGGCAATAAACAAGACAATAATTCAACGTAAAGGAGTGAACGGCTATGGCTGCTCTGGAGATAAGGTCTCGAATGCTTGTTAAGGACGTTATGACCAGTCAAGTTGTAACCGTCACTTGGGATAAACCAGTTACCAAGGTTGCCCAACTTCTGGATAAACACGAAATTGGATGCGTAATTGTCAGCACAGCAGACGAGAAACCCATCGGCATAATCACAGAAACCGACATAGTCAAAAGGGTAGTGGCAAAAGACATCCAGCCAAGCAAAATAAAAGCAAAGGAAATCATGAGCGCCCCAGTCGTCACAATAGACTCCGACAAGACAATAAGCGAAGCAGCCCGAAGGATGAGCCAAAACAACATCCGAAGGCTGGCAGTAATGCACAAAGGCAACCTCGCAGGCATAATCTCAAGCAAAGACATCCTCGCAGTGACGCCTGAGCTTATCGAAATAATTCAGGAACAGGCACGCATCGAAAACCAGAACATGACTGAGGAAGAAGAAATCCCGCTTTCAGCAGGATACTGCGACAACTGCGAAGTTTGGTCTGACAACCTGAAAGAGTTCGAAGGCAGATTCCTCTGCGAAGATTGCCGAACAGAAGCTGCCCACTCTGAATACTAACATTATAGTTTATTCTTTCTTCTTTTAATGTAAGTTGAAGCATAGTTCCTCGTTTAATTTATTTAGTCTTAATTTAAGGAAGTCTTAAATTTATTGAATCATTATATACCAAAATATGAGCGGGGGTATTGTTCAGCAAGTTGGTTCAGCAGATCCACTTGGATTCCCCGTTTACCTTATGCTAGACCCAAAGAATCGATATGTGTATTAAATGTTTGGAAATGGTGTTCATATACCTCGAGAAGTATTGGAAGACATGACTAAATCCGATAAATGCATCAAGGAAGCTATCAGTTGGGCGTTAAGTAAACTTGGAGGTGTGTTCAAGTGTTGTTGGTAATAGAATCAATATTACCAAAACGACTATAACTTGGCTGCCTTTCGTTATGATATGTTGGGAGCTTGTTTCTTATGCGGTGTTCAAATTGTGGAAGGTGCTGCGAAAAAACGGAGATGGAGCTTTCAATAAGGGATGTCGGAAGATTAGAAGAAGCTGGTTATCGCCTGGAAGAATTTGCAGTTATTGATGGCGGAATGACTCGGCTTAGAAATGTTGGCGGATGGTGCTATTTCTACAATCTCGCTGATAAGAAATGCCTTGTCTATAAAAAAAGACCGTTAGGATGCTATCTTTATCCTGTTGTGTATCTGGTGAATGAAGGTGCCGTAGTTGACGACTTTTGCCCAATGGGACATACAATTTCAAAACAAGAATTAAGAACGAAAGCAAGAATACTTGACAAACTCTTGAAAAAGATGGATGACGAAAGAAAGTGTAAATAGACTCTTATTTTTTTTCTTCATCTCCTCCAAGGTTTTCGTCAGCCTGCTTATATTATTGAAATTGAAAAGTGAAAAGTTATAAAACCTGCGTTTTAACTACTCTCTTTTATGATGTTTTTCCCGATTGAGATTGAGAGCGAACCACTAAACGTGTTACGTAGCCTACGACATTGTTCCTAAGTTTCGATGAAGGAATCTTCGCTAAAGACGCGATCACCTTCTTGTTTTCTAAGTCCGTCGAAAACTTGTCGGGATACCTCTCCAAGAGTTCATGGGCGGCCCTCTTCACTTTTTCTGAACGTACATTACCCAAGGATATTCATCCTTTTTCCTTATAGCTGATGCTTAGTAGCAGTATTAATCTTCTGTTTTCATATATGTTCTTAATAACCACTATTACTATAATATTTCAATACTCACACTCACTATGAGAATCTAAGGGGCTTCATTCATTAAGATTCGTTTAACGTTTCTTTTAATGATATTTATAAACAAGGCTTCCTGTTGTATTGTAATAAAACCTGTGAGGAAGTAAAAGTTTTGTCTAATGAATCAGAAATTATGTTTGTAGGCATGAAACCGCCGATGAGCTACGTTTTGGCAATCATCACGGTCTTTAGTAGATCAAACGTTAAGGAAGTTACGTTGAAGGCGAGAGGGCAAGCTATAAACACCGCTGTTGACGCAGCCGAAATTGTTAGGAATAGATTTATGAAAGAACTGACTGTGAACAAAATCAACATAGGAACCGAAGAGATGCTGCCAAGAGAAGGCGAAAACAGAAATAGAAACATATCAACTATCGAGATAACCCTAGCAAAGTAGTAAGGAAAATTGAACATATGCGAAATAAATTTGAGAGATTCCGAGGGCGACCTAGCGGTAGAAATCTTTCGCAACAAGATATTCGGCTACTGAAATATCTTGCTGAAATATCAATAAAGTATGATGTTGATTCAGACACATTTTTTAAGAGTTTTCATGATGCAGCTCAACATAAGAAATCAAAATGTGGAAAACTATTAATTGAATGTCGCTCAAGAGAAAAAGACTCCGCAATCTTTCTCATAACTAAAGAAAAGGAAACTGTCGGGCAATTTCGCATGTCTGAATATCTCCTTAGAGAAAGATCAAATCCACTCAAAGAATTTAGTTGTGGACAATCAACCATAGGAACTCTAACCCATGAAGCTAAATCATGCAGATATAAGATTGGGGATTTAAGGGCTGGAATGAAACATCTAAACTTAACAGCAGAGATTCTTGAAGTGTCACCACCAATACGAATCACAACTCGATTTGGTAACTATGCTAACATAATAAATGCTCTAATTGTAGACGAAACAGGAACCATTAAACTAAGCCTCTTAGGATCTCAGATAAGAATGGTTTCTGTTCGTGACGCCGTCCAAATCGAGAACGCCCATGTTGCTTGGTTTAGGGGTGAACGTCAATTGAGAATTGGAAAACACGGAAAAATAAGCGTTGCCCAACGATCAATAATTGCATAGGTTAGGAAGCAGATGAAACGCAAGAAAAGCAAGAAAAGACTGAGAAGAGAAAGAAGAAGCGTTGAACGAAGAAAATGATACCTATCTGCTCTTGCCGATTTAGATTCTGATGAGAAAAACTATGTCTTTGGCATAAACTTCTCTTTCTTCGGTAGCGTGTTTTATGTATCGCGAGCTGGATTTTGTTTGGACAGGCCCTTTCTCTATTTTGACAAGGTGGTTTTGGGGGCACTTTACTGCTATGACTTTTCCGTTTTCGCTGATCCACACTATATGGGCATTATGACCCTCAGGACATTTATAGATGTCTCCAACCTTCAAATCCATTCTTGACAACTTTCAAAACAATCCTTTGATATAATTTGTCAAACTGAGATATTAACTCGCTCTTTAAGGAGCAATGTTGTCAATAGCTATCTAGCTTCTATTGTTCACTAACCGATTATTTCGATTAGAGTTCCCAATGCTTGACCTGGCACGCCCTTTCTGAAACGTGCCCTAACGAGTCCGTTCTTTCCATGCAAAGAAACGATCTTTCCTATACATTTTCTTTCTCCAAGGGGCCAAGCTACCTTTCGCCCAATTAACTGCGCTGCTTCACTAACTGATTTGACACCAGAGAACTGTATCAAGTATTCTTTCGGCTTCTGAGTTTTTGGGGTTATTCCTCTATGACTAACAATTACCCCGCTAGAAATCTTCGACATACCTTATTCCCTCATAGATTCATTTTTACAAATGTACAAAACATATTGAATATTTAACCACTGTTATTAATTGTATGCTTGTTTCTGGATCAGCTGCACACTCCATATAATAAAAAGGGAAAATAAAAAAATCTTCTTTTTCTACAGCAGTTTACTGATAACTAGAGTACATGGCGTCTAGTATCTTCTTCTGCTGAAATTTGACCTTGGAGGTCTTCTTTTAGCGTAGTTTCCCATTCCAATATGAGGTTGAGTTCCCTCAAGTCTTTGCTCAAGGTGGTTTCGATGTGGTGGTCGGTAATCCACCTTATTTTAAAGTGCGAAAGGACAACCCCATAAGATTCTCAATGGACTTCAAAGAAGTCCAAAGCGGAATGATGAATGTCGCTTCAGTTTTCATCAGTAAGATACTTAGATTGACAAGACCTATGGGTTATGTTGGGCTTATTGTGCCAAAACTATTAGTTTATACTCAATCGTGGATAAGACTCGCCTTAAAATCCTTGAATAGACAACTATTCAAAAGGTAATAGACTGTGGAAAAGCTTTTGAGAATGTTCTCCTCGAGCAAGTTATTATCGTGCTTAAAAGACATTATAGGCCAATGAACGCTTTTTGGTGGTCAAGCAGAAAATTGTTTTGTAGATAGGTTAGAGCAAGTGAATTCCACTTACCCGAATGCAGTATTGACACAATTCCATACGCATCAGGTTCTGTTATCGGGTCGCTCTTTATCGCCTGGAAAATATTGCTAATGGCGATTACGCCAAAACGTTTGACGATTTCAGCAACTACACTAGTGGTGTCTGAGATTAGGCTTATAAATTCTTCATCTGTGTTCATTGTTAAGCAAGTATATGCGTGAACACTAGATTTGGTATGATATGAGATCATTATCTTAGGAAGCAAGTGGAAAAGGCTAGTTTGGTTAAGCGCAAGATACGTAGTAATGCTGACTTCATTAGGTTTTCTTGTATAATGTGAGGCGACCGCTTAACAGACCATAAATCCACGACATCAAGTTTTTATTTAGTCATAGCACAATAATCTATTTCGAGCTGAAAGCCTGTTGACAGTTGATTTAACCCTGAAAAACGCGAAGATACTTCTAAACGGAAAGATCGTAAAAGCAGGCATTGCAGTGGAATCAGGCAGCATCGTGAAGATTGCTAAGGACATAAACCTGCCTGTGGCTTCTAAAGAAATTGATGTTAAAGGATTCGTCATTCTTCCAGGAATCATAGACGCCCACGTTCATCTGAGAGACCAAGAACTAGCATACAAAGAAGACTTCATCACTGGAACATACGCAGCAGCAAACGGCGGCGTAACCACTGTTCTGGACATGCCAAATAACAAACCAGTAACAATGGATGCCTCTACACTGCGTGAACGCATGAACCTTGCTGTAAAGAAAGTAATCGTCAATGTTGGATTTTACTCAGCGTTCCCGAATAATGTTAAAGAAATCCCAAGTATAATTCAAGAAGGAGCCGTAGGTTTCAAACTGTACATGTCAGAAAAGATTGGCGGATTAGATCCGGACAACGACGAAGCCTTAACTGAGGCGTTCACTGAAACCCAGAAAACCAATGTTCCAGTGTGCGTCCACGCTGAGGATAGAAGGCTCTTAGAATCTGTCCGCACAGAAATGGAAAGAAAGAAAGACAACGACATCGAAGCATACCTTAAAGTGCACTCTCCAGACGCCGAGCTTAAGGCAATAGACAGAGCAGTAAAAATAGCTCGAAAAAGCAGGGCTAAGATTCACTTCTGTCATGTCAGTACAGCGGAAGGTCTTCAATCAATAAAATTAGCTAAGCAAGCAGGATTGCCAGTGACCTGCGAGGCTACTCCCCATCATCTTCTATTGTCCTCTGAAAGCCTAAAAGATCTAGGCGCAGTTGGACTGACTAATCCTCCGTTAAGGTCGGAAGACGACGTTCGTTTGCTGTGGGCTGGTCTTCAAAAAGGCACAATAGACATTTTAGCGTCGGACCATGCTCCGCACAGTTTGAATGATAAGAAAAAACCTGAAATCTGGCAGGTTGCTTCAGGCATAGCAGGCTTAGAAACTATGCTTCCACTCATGCTGACGCAGGTTAACAAAGGCTTATTGTCTCTTCAAAGGCTGGTTCAATTA